>Ga0207674_10003123_pt1 | contig 20429 bp, 16 predicted proteins | sample KBSCornC72_FD_184303 | JGI IMG/M metagenome (GOLD analysis project Ga0207674, IMG submission 184303) | Corn rhizosphere microbial communities from Kellogg Biological Station, Michigan, USA - KBS Corn C7-2 (SPAdes) (version 2) | ecosystem: Host-associated > Plants > Roots > Rhizosphere > Soil ...
GAAAGCGCCAGCGTCATCGCGCCGACGACGATCATCGCCGCCGTCTGCCAGAGACGGGCTCCGCTGATCGACTCGACGGTATTGAGTCTCACGGTCGGAAGTACAATCAGCGCGCCTGGGCGGCCACGCGCAATCGCCGCCAGAGCGGATTCCAAGTCCGCGTCGCTCGCCATGGCCACTGGCAGAACCTTGACCTTCAGGCCGCGGGCCGCCGTTTCCAGATCCCGAAGATTGAATGTATTTCCAGGGTTAGCTGGGCTCCAGGTGACACCGACGTTAGAGAGCGACGGGGCGACATCCAGCAACAGTTGAAGTAGCTTCTCCACGTGGTCGGACTGCGCCGCGGTGATTCCCGTGATGTTGCCGCCCGGCCGCGCGAAACTCTGTACCAATCCTTCTTCGACGGGATAGCTAGGACCGGCGAACACAATCGGGATCGACCGGGTCGCTTCCTTCATTGCCTTGGTCGCCTCGGAGCCAGCGACGACAATGACGTCGGGATTGAGTCGCACCATTTCCGCGGCTGCATCACGCAGCCCTTCGGTCTTCCCCTCCCACCATCGCCATTCGATCACGGCGGTGCGGCCCTCGACATAACCCAGCTCCCGTAATCCCTGGCGCAAGGCCTCCGTGCCAGTGCCCGTGTTCCCCGGAAGAAGGACACCGATTCGCGGCAAGCGGCCAGCTTGCTGTGCCGCAGTGGCGAACGGCACCGCGAGGAGCCCACCAGCAACGCGGCCGATGAACGCGCGCCGATCCATCACTGAATCACCCCGGAGACGATTCGAAGTCCGGCCATACTACGCTTGCAGGAGGGCTTCGCCCGCGTCGGCGACGATCAGCAGTTGGCCGACAAGAACCGATCAATGGCCGCTATCAAGCGCAATGCGCTATGGCCGCAGGTGGCCGGCGCCTGCCGTTCGCGAGCCCCTACGGATGTACGACGCGTCAGGTCACGCGGTTGAACCAGACCAGCGACAGCGTCAGCGCGACGACGATCAACAGCGCCGCGACGGCCGCGAACAACGACGTGATCTCGAGGCTCTTGCGCTCGAGGATCAGCCGCGAGTTGAGGCTCTGGTAGACCTTCGTCAGGTCCGCGGCGGTTCCCGCGTAGAAGTACTCGCCGCGCGTGAGGTCGGCCACCGCTTTCAGCGTCTCCTCGTCGAGCCGGACATACGCCGACCAGCCTTCGAACCCGATCATCGCGCCGGCGGCGGTGCCGAATCCGACGGTGAAAACGCGCAACCCGCGCTCGGCCGCCATCCGTGCCGCGTCCATCGGATCGGGGCCGGTCGTTCGTCGGCCATCGCTCATCAGGATGACGACGGCGTTGTTGTACGAGCCCGGCGCCACGACTTCGACCTTCTTCGGCTCGGCCTTCGGTTGCGCGTCGAGCTTGCGGCCACGCTCGGGCGCTGTTCCGCGCCAGAATCCACCCGGCACCGCCAGGGATGCGACGTCGATTCCGGAATCGGGAAAAAGCGTCGCCAGCGCGACATACAACGCGCTGCCGGTGGCCGTGCCGCGCTGCAACTGGAACCCGTCGATCGCCGCGAGCAGCGCCTCCTTGTCCTGCGTCGGCGGCTGTACGAGCGAGGCCGACGCACCGAACGCGACGATACCGATCCTCGCGTTGGAAGGATGCTCTTCGACGAACGATTTCGCGGCGATCTGTGCAGCGGTCAACCGATTGGGGTCGACGTCGGTCGCGCCCATGCTGAGCGACACATCGATCGCGAGGATGATCGTCTGCTGTTGCGACGGCAGGGTCACCATCGCCGTCGGGCGCGCGATCGCGACGAGCATCGCCGTCAGCGACAACAGCAGCAGTGCCGGCGGCACATGGCGGCGAATGCGATCGCCGGGACCCATCGCCGCCTTCAGCAGCGCGAGGCTTGGATACCGGATCGCACCCTTCTTCTTGCGCCGCAGCCAATAGACATAGGCGGCCACGAGCAGCGGCACGGCCAGCAGCCAAAGGAGCATCTCCGGCCAGAGGAACTTCATGAACCGCTATCCTTTTTCGCGTCCTGCAATTGCGCCGCCCGCAGTGTGTTCGCCAGCAGCGTTGCGATCGTCATCGGACCCACACCGCCGGGCACCGGCGTAATCCAGCCGGCGCGTTCGCGCGCGGCGTCGAAGTCGACGTCGCCGACGAGCTTGCCGTCGTCGCCGCGATTGATGCCGACGTCGATGACGATCGCACCGGACCTGATCCAGTCGCCCTGCACGAAGCGCATCTTCCCCATCGCCGCGACGACGATGTCCGCCTGCCGTGTAAGCGCCGGCAGGTCGCGCGTCGCCGAATGGCAGATCGTAACCGTGCAGCGCGCCATCAGAAGCTCCAGCGCCATCGGCCGTCCGACGATGTTCGACTGGCCGATGATCACTGCGTGCAGCCCGACCAGGGTCTGGCCGGTCTCGGCGAGGAGCCGCATGCAGCCGTATGGCGTGCAGGGCCGCAGCGTCGGCATCTTCAGCACGAGCCGCCCCACGTTGTACGGATGAAACCCGTCGACATCCTTGCGCCAGTCGATCCGCTCGATGATCCGTTCGCTTCCGATGTGCTTGGGCAGCGGCAACTGCACGAGAATTCCGTTGACCGCCGGATCGGCGTTCAGGCGGTCGATGACGGCAAGCAACGCGCTCTCGGGCGCGTCGGCGGGCAGATCGAACGCGAACGACCGCATGCCGGCGTTCTCGGTCATCCGGCGCTTGTTGCGGACATAGACCTGCGACGCCGCGTGGTCGCCGACCATGACGACCGCAAGCCCGGGCGGCGCGTAACCCGCAGCCCGGCGTGCGTCGACCCCTTCCCTGACCTCGCGCGTGAGCTGGTCGGCAACGGCCTTGCCATCGAGGATGCGGGCGGTCATTCGGGAGCGTCTCGGGCAGAATGGCTGCCGTGATCGAGCCTGCAATTCTAGCGGCAATCCATGCGCGGCTCGACCGCGCCCTCGCGGGACCCGGCATTCGGCTGCGGCCGTTCGTCGTCCGCGGCGTCACGGCCGGCTTTGTCGACGACGCGCGTGCCGAACGGCTCGCCCGCTTCGGACCGGGCGTGTTCGATGTCGACGCAGATCGCTTGGCCCTGGCGGCGGGGCTGCGTGACGAACGGTCGCGCTCCGCCGCGATGGCCGACGTCGCACGTACGCTGCGCTCGGAAGGCGCGCTGCCCGGATGGCGCGACGAGCTCTATCGCATCGCCGCCACGTTCGACGCCGAGCCCCTTTTTCACCTCGAGCGGGGCGCCGCGCGCTATTTAGGCGTTCGCACCTACGCCGCGCACGTCAACGGCATCGTGCGCACCCCGCGATCGACGTCGATGTGGCTTGCACGCCGCAGCCCGGCGAAAGCCATCGATCCCGGCATGCTCGACAACCTCGTCGGCGGCGGCATCAGCGCCGATCTGTCCGTTCGCGACACCGTGATCAAGGAAGCGTGGGAGGAAGCCGGCATCGGCCAGGCGCTGGCAGCGACTGCGCAACCGGCAGGTGCGGTCCATCTGCTGCGCTACCTGCCGGATGGGTTGCAGCGCGAAACGGTGTTCGTGCACGACCTCGTGCTACCGCCGGGTTTCCAGCCAGTCAACCAGGACGGCGAGGCGACCGAGCACCGGCTCGTCGACCTGATGGACGCCGCACGAACGATTGCAGTCGATGCCGGACCGGAAGAAGTCACCGTCGATGCGAGCGTCGTCGTACTCGATTTCCTGATCCGCAACGGCGACGTGCGCAGTGATCAGCCGCACATCAGCACGCTGGCCGCGCTGCGCTACCGTGGCGCCGGCGATCCGGCGGTGCGTTAGCGAGCTTCGTGGCGCGCGGTCAGGCGGCGACGCGCTTGGCTGCAACCGGCGCTACGCAGTCGATCTGAAGCTCGGCGAGCGTATCGCGAACGGCGTTCACCGCATGGCGCATTTCGTCGCGGTCGATGGCACCGATACAGCCGACGCGAAACGTCTCCACCTGCGTAAGCTTGCCCGGATACAGGATGAAGCCCTTGTCGCGGACGCTGTCGTAGAACGCGCGGAACGTATAGTGCGGATCGGCGGGTGCATGGAACGTGACGATGATCGGCGCCTGGATTCGCGGATCGAGGAATGGCTTGAAACCGAGCTCGCCCATGCCGTGCATCAGCGTCTCGTAGTTGCGCGTGTAGCGGGCGAGTCGTGCGGGCTGCCCGCCTTCGGCGATGAACGCGTCGAGTGCCGCCGCGAACGCCGCGACGACGTGCGTGGGGGGTGTATAGCGCCATTGCGTCGTCTTCTCCATGTACTGCCACTGGTCGAAGAGGTCGAGCGACAGCGACGTGCTGTTGCCGGCGCATTGCTCGAGTGCCGCGCGGCGGGCGATGACGAACGCCATGCCCGGCGGCCCTTCGATGCACTTGCCCGACGCCGCGATGACCGCATCGAACGGCATCGTCCGCGCGTCGATCGCCAAGGCTCCGAACGAGCTCATCGCATCCACGATCAGGCGCCTGCCGTGACCCGCGACGACATCGGCGATCTCGCGCAGCGGGTTCAGGATGCCCGTCGACGTCTCGCAGTGAATGAGCCCCACGTGCGTGATCGATCCATCGGCGGCGAGAAGCCGGTCGACGTCCGCGGCGGTCGTCGGCACGTCTTCGGCTGTCTCGAACACGGACACGCGGCGCCCCATCATCCGCGCGAGCTTTGCGAAGCGCTGGCCATACGCGCCGTTGACGAGCACCAGCACATGGCCATCGCGCGGCACCAGCGTGTTGACGGCCGCCTCGACCGAGAACGTCCCGCTGCCCTGCATCGGAACGCACGTGTGCGTATCGGCCGCGGCCACGACGTCGAGCAGGCGCTCGCGAACCTTGGCGGTGATCGCGTTGAACGTCGAATCCCACGAGCCCCAGTCACGCAGCATCGCCATTCGCGTCGGCAGAGCCGTCGTCAGGGGACCGGGAGTCAGCAGGATCGGATCGCGACTGAAGTTGCTCATGGGATTCGCCTTTCGTATTAGGCCTGATCAGGCGCCAGGTCAGCCGTTGCCGCGCCATGCCTGCGTGCGTCGCAGGAGCACGCGGGTCAACAGCGCATAAACCAGACAGACGACCGTCGACGTCGCGACGATCAGCGTCGCCATCGCAGCCGCGGGACCGATCTCGCCGGACTCGTCGAGGCTGACGATCGCGACCGACGCGAGCTTCGTGTCGGGTGAATACAGAAAGATCACCGCCGACAGCGTCACCATCGCGTTGATGAACAGGTAGCGCGCGATGTCCAGGATCGCCGGCAGGCACACGGGCATCGTCACGCGGAGGAACGTCTTGTAGAACGGCACCTTCAGCGAGGCCGACACGGACTCGAACTCGTCGTCGAGCGCCTTCAACGCCGTCACCGCAGTCAGGTGGCTCGACGTGTAGTAGTGGATGATCGTCGACAGCACGAGGATCGCCATGCTTCCGTAAAGAAAATTGAGCGGATTGCGCGGCGAGTTGAAGAAGAAGATGTAGCCCAGGCCGAGCACCATGCCCGGCACGGCCATCGGCATGGCAGCGAGCAGCCGGATCGCTGCGCGTGTCGCGCGCATGCCGCGCATCTTCTCCATGAGGTAGGCAGTCAGGAAGACCAGCAGTGTGCCGAAGAACGCCGTCAGAAAGCCCAGCTTGACGCTGTTGAAGTAGCTGTCGATGACGCCGCCGTCGACGAGGCCATACACGTAGTGGCGCAGGCTGAACGACAGGTCGTACGGCCACAGCTTGATGAACGACGTGTAGACGGCCATGCCCAGCACCGCGAGGATCAGCGCGCAGATGACCACGCAGTAGACGAACATCGCCGCGTCGAACCCGCGCGACGGTTGCGGCACGTAGGCAACGGCCCGTGACGAGAACTGCGATTGCTGGCTGCGCTGCATGTACGTGTCGATGGTGAACGCGAGCAACACCGGCAGCAGGAGGATCAGCCCGACGACGGCGCCCCGGTTGAAGTTCTGCTGGCCGATCACCTGCTGGTAGATGTCGATCGCCAGCACGTGGAAGTTGCCGCCGATCACCTTCGGGATGCCGAAGTCGCTGACGGTGTACGAGAAGACGACCATCGCGGCGCTGACGAGGCCGTAACGCGCCGACGGCAGCGTGATCGTGAAGAACTTACGCCACGCCGACGTGCCGAGCGACTCGGCCGCCTCGAACAACCGGCGGTCGGCGAGCAGCATCGCCGTGATGACGATCATCAGCGCGTGCGGAAAGATTGCATAGACGGCGCTGATGATGATGCCGATCGGACCATAGACCGAATGGCCCATCAGCAAGCCCTTCAGCGCCCCCTGGTTGCCGAACCACTGGATGAACGAGATCGCCGCCAGCATCGACGGCGCGAGGATCGGCGTCAGCGCGATCAACCGGAACACGCCTTTGCCCGGCATGCAACTACGCGTCAACGCATAGGCGAACATGAACGCAAGGGGAACGGTCACGAACGTCACCACGCTTGCGACCCAGACGGTGTTCCACGCCGATTCCAGCAGCGACGGCGACTGCAGGTACTCGCGAAACTGCGCGAGGCCGACGAATGCGCCGTCCTTGTCCTGCACGCTCTTGACGAGGATCGACGCGAGCGGCGCCAGCAGGAACAGCACGAGTGCAGCACAGGCGACGAGGAGCAGCGCCTGCGCGAGCCGCTGCTGCGGATCCGCGATCGGGCGGATCTGTTGCGCGCTTGCGACGAGCGGTGGAGCGACGGTAGCCATCCGACGCTCGTTCAGGCGCGCCGGCGCCGATTGCGCGCCATTACAAGAGCCGCATGCACTCGCGCGGCAGCCCGACGGACAGCGGCGCGCCGACCGCCAGCGCCATCCGGTCGAGGCTGTGCCGCGACAGGTTGACGACGATCGACTGCGCGGGTGCATCGGCGAGCATCACGGTCACGAGGCAGAACGCGCCGAGGAACTCGATCTTCTGGACGCTGGCGGACGCGACGTTCGACTGCTCGCTCGCGTGGCCGTTGATCATCACGTCCTCGGGGCGCAGGTAGAGCTTGATGGGCGTTCCGGGTGCCAGCCCCTCGCTGCCGAGCGCGCCGCCCAGCAACAGATCGCCGACGCGCACACGGCCTTCCCCCTGCGCCACCGCCGCGATGACGTTGACCTTGCCGACGAAATCGGCGACGAACGCGGTCGCCGGCTCGCGATAGACCTGCTGCGGCGTGCCGACCTGCTCGATGCGACCGCGACTCATCACGACGATGTGATCGGCCATCGACAGCGCCTCTTCCTGGTCGTGCGTCACCATGATCGTCGTCACGCCGAGGCGCTGCTGCAACGCGCGTATCTCGCCGCGCAGCCTCAGCCGCTCGAGCGCGTCGAGTGCCGACAGCGGCTCGTCGAGCAGCAGCAATCCCGGCGACGTCGCGAGCGCGCGTGCGAGCGCGATCCGCTGCTGCTGGCCGCCCGAGAGTTGTCCCGGATATGCCCCGCCGGCGTCGGGCAGGCCTACAAGCTTCAGCAGTTCGGCCACCCGCGCCTTGATCCGCTCGCGCCCCGCGCGGCGATTGACGAGGCCGTACGCAACGTTGTCGAAGATCGTCAGGTTCGGGAACAGCGCGTACGACTGGAAGACGATGCCGTAATCGCGCTTGATCGCGGGCAGCCGCGAGACGTCGCGACCATCCTGCGTGATCGTGCCCTGGTCCTGTGTCTCCAGCCCGGCGATGATGCGCAGGAGCGTCGTCTTGCCGCAGCCGGAGGGCCCGAGAAAGGTTACGAGGCTGCCGCGCGGGACGTCCAGCGAGACGTCGTCGAGGGCCGTGAAACGATCGAAGCGCTTGATGATATGCCGCAGCGACAGGTAGGTCGCCGAGTCGGACGCAGCGCGATCGGTTGACGTCGTTCCCGACATGAGTGCGAATCCCTGCAACGCGATGCAGGTGCCGCGCGGCTGTTGCGCACGGCACCCGGGGTGTTGACCTACTTGGGCAGCGACTTGCCGTTGTAGCGCTTCGTCCACTCGGCGAGGATCTTGTCGCGGTTCTTCGCCGACCAGTCGAAGTCGTTCTTGATCAGCCGCTTTTCATAGTCGGCAGGGATGAACTCGAGGGGCTTCGATATGCCGGGCATCGCGACGACGGCGAAGTTGTTCGCGAACAGCGTCATCGCCTCGGGCGTCGCGAGCCAATCCATCAGCTTCTTCGCCGCATCGAGCTTCTTCGTGCCCTTCATGATGCCGCTGGCCTCGAGGTCCCAGCCCAGGCCCTCGCTCGGGAAGATCACGTCGACCGGCGCGCCGGATTTCTTGGTCTGCATCGCGCGATATTCGAACGACACGCCGATCGGAAACTCGCCGGCACCGGCCTGCTTGCACGGCTGCGAACCGGAGTGCGTGTACACGCCGATATTCTCGTGCAGGCCGTCCATGAACTTCCACGCATCGGCTTCGCCCCACATCTGGATCCAGCCGCTGACGTCGAGGAAGCCCGTGCCCGACGACGCCGGGTTCGGCATGACGATCTTGCCCTTGTAGACGGGCTTCGTCAGGTCCTTCCACGATTCGGGCTTCGGCAGGTTCTGCTTCTGCGCCTCGACGGTGTTGAAGCACAGCGCCGCGCCGTACACGTCCATGCCGACCCAGCGCGGCGGGTTCTGCGAATCCCGGTACCCGGCCGGAATCTTGTCGAGCACCTTCGGCGCATACGGCTCGAGCATCCCTTCGTTGGCGAAGACGGCCATGCTCGACGCCGACGTTCCGATGACGATGTCGGCCTGCGGATTCGCCTTTTCCGCGAGCACCTTCGCGGTGATGACACCGGTCGAGTCGCGTGTGAACTTGAGCTCGACGTCCGGATAGACCTTGTTGAACGCCGCTTCGTACGCCTTGATCTGGTCGGTCTCGAGCGCCGTGTAGACGTTGAGCTGCGTTTTCTGCGCAGCGGCGTGGCCCGCACCGATGGCGAGGCCGAGACCCGCGACTGCCGACAACCAACGCAAGCGTTGCTGCGATTTCATCGTTGCTCCTTCGTCATTTACCGTTGGCAAAAGGTGCCGGCCGCTGCGGCCGGGTCCATGCAGAAACCCGCGGATGCTACGCGCGAACGCCGCGCCGGCGCAACGTTCGTTGCAATGCCGTCCGCCGGAATACGAACCTGCGCCGGCCGGATTGCAGATTGTTGACAATCTACACCCTGCATCGTCTAATGGCAACGTGCTGAAGCATTCGTCACCTCGCACTCGCGCCAAGGCCGCAGCCAATGCGCCAGAGCTCGCGCCGCCCGCCGCCCCCGCAGCGGGCGATCTCCCGCGCGCGCCACGCGCGGTGGCTGACGACCACCCGATCGCGCTCTTGCAGACGAACTCGCTGCCGGCACTCGTCCAGCGCGAAATCGAGCGGATGATCCTCGCGGGTGACCTGGCCGCCGGTGCACAGCTTCGCGAAGCCGAGGTGGCCGCGATGCTTGGCGTGTCGCGCGGCCCCGTGCGCGAGGCGTTTCGCGCGCTCGAGGAATCCGGCCTCGTCCGCCTCGAGAAGAACCGCGGCGTGTTCGTCCGCCAGATTGGCGTCGAGGAAGCGGACGACATCTTCGAACTTCGCGCTGTGCTCGATGAGTTCGCCGGCCGCCGCGCGGCGCAAAGAACGACATCGGCGCAGGCCGCGGAGTTGCAGGCGCTCGTCGAGGTGATGGAGTCGGCAGTGACGCGCGGCGACGTCGACGGGTATCACGACGCCAACCTCGCATTTCACGACCGGATCGTGCAGCTCGCGGGCAATCCGAAGCTGACATTGCTCTATCGCCGCCTCGTCAACGAACTGCACCTGCATCGGCGCGCAGCGCTCAGCCAGGCCGGCATCCTGCCGGTGTCGATCAACGAGCACCGGTCGATCGTCGGCCACATCGCCGCGCGGCAGGCGGCCGCCGCAGGGCGTGCGCTGTACGAGCACGCCATGGCTAGCCGCGACCGCGTTCATCGCTCGCGCGGGATTCCTCCTCCACTGCCTCGACCGAGAAAGCCGTCGCGATGAGATCAATTGCCGTCAACGGTCGCACGTACCGGTGGCCCGAGCGGCCGCTGGTCGTCGTCTGCGTGGATGGCTGCGAGCCCGATTACGTCAACCAGGCGATTTCGGCGGGCGCAGCACCCTGGTTGGCGCAGCTCGATGGCCGTGGAACGTGCCTGACAGCCGATTGCGTCGTGCCGTCGTTCACCAATCCGAACAACCTGTCGATCGTCACGGGCAGCCCGCCGTCGGTGCACGGCATTTGCGGCAACTACTTCTTCGACGCCGACGCCGGCGCCGAGGTGATGATGAACGATCCGAAATACCTGCGGACAGGGACCATCCTCGCCGCATTCGCCGACGCCGGCGCGAAGGTCGCCGTAATTACCGCCAAGGACAAGCTGCGCGCGCTGCTCGGCCACCGGATGCGCGGCGTGTGCTTCTCGGCCGAGCGCGCCGACCAGGTCACGGTGGAAGCGAACGGGATCGCTGACGCGCTGTCGCTGGCCGGCATGCCCGTGCCGTCCGTCTACAGCGCCGAGCTGTCGGAATTCGTGTTCGCCGCCGGCTGCGCACTGCTCGAGCGCGATCGACCGGACATCATGTATCTGTCCACCACCGACTATGTACAGCACAAGCACGCACCCGGAACGCCGAAAGCCAACGCGTTCACCGGCATGCTCGACCGCTATTTCGCTCGCCTCGATGCGGCAGGCGCAACCGTCGTCGTCACGGCCGACCATGGGATGAACGCGAAGACCGACGCGTTCGGCCGGCCGAACATCGTTTTCCTGCAGGATCTCCTCGATGCCGCTTACGGTCAGGACGCGACGCGGGTGATCCTTCCGATCACCGACCCGTACGTCGTTCACCATGGGGCCCTCGGCTCGTATGCGACGGTCTACGTGAAGGGCAAGACAGGCGTGGATGCCGTCCGCGAGCGGATTGCCGCCATTCCCGGCATCGACATCGTGCTGCCGCGCGCCGCCGCCTGCACCCGGTTCGAGCTGCCGGAGAACCGCGTGGGCGATCTCGTGGTCGTATCTGAACGGCTCACCGTCATCGGCACGCGCCAATCCCATCACGACCTGTCGGGGCTGGATGCGCCGTTGCGGTCGCATGGCGGAATTTCCGAGCAGCGGGTGCCGCTGATCGCCAACCGCATGGCGCCGGAGCTTCCGGCGCGACGCTGGCGGAACTTCGACGCGTTCGATCTCGGGCTCAATTACCTTGCATGAACCTTGCATGACGCTTCGTCTCCCATGTTGACCGCTACGCCACCGACGCAATCCGCGCAGGGCCCGCGCGCCGAACCGATGCGCATCGCCGGCGAGCGCGTCGCGGGATCGCGGACGCTCGATGTCTGCAACCCCTACACGAACGATGTCGTCGCCACGGTCCCGCGCGCGAGCGTCGACGACGTCCGTCGCGCGTTTTCGATCGCGCGGGCCTACAAGCCGCGGCTGACGCGCTACGAGCGCTCGGAGATCTGCCGTAAAGCGGCGGCGATCATCCAGAGTCGTGCCGAGCCGCTGTCGGACCTGATCACGGCCGAATGCGGCATCTGCAAGAAGGATTCGCTCTACGAGGTGGGTCGCGCGCGCGACGTGTTCACGTTTGCCGGCAATGCGGCGCTGCAGGACGATGGCCAGGTGTTCTCATGCGACCTGACGCCGCACGGCAAGTCGCGCAAGGTGTACACGCTGCGCGAGCCCTTGCTGGGCGTCATTTCGGCGATCACGCCGTTCAACCATCCGCTGAATCAGGTGGCGCACAAGATCGCGCCGGCGATCGCGACGAACAACCGGATGGTGCTGAAGCCCACGGAAAAGACGCCGTTGTCCGCGCTCGCACTGGCTGACATCCTGTACGAAGCCGGCCTGCCGCCGCCGATGCTGTCGATCGTCACCGGCGACCCGCGCGAGATCGCCGACGAGATGCTCGTCAATCCCGACGTCGACCTCGTCACGTTCACCGGTGGCGTCGCAGTCGGCAAGTACATCGCCGCGAAGGCCGTGTACAAGCGCCAGGTGCTCGAGCTGGGCGGCAACGATCCGATCATCGTCATGGAGGACGCCGACCTCGACGAGGCAGCGACGCTCGCTGCCGCCGGCTCGTACAAGAATTCCGGCCAGCGCTGCACCGCGGTCAAGCGGATGCTCGTGCACGAGCGCGTCGCCGATGCGTTCGTCGAACGGCTGCTGGCCAGGACGCGCGCATGGACGTACGGCGATCCGTCCGATCGCAGCGTCGACATGGGCACGGTGATCGACGCCGCCGCCGCTGCATCGTTCGAAGCGAAGGTACGGGCGGCCATCGACCAGGGCGCGCGCCTCCTGTTTGGCAACGAGCGGCGCGGTGCGCAATATTCGCCGACCGTCATCGATCACGTCACGCCGGACATGGATGTCGTGCGCACCGAGACGTTCGGTCCCGTTTCGCCGGTCATTCGCTTCAAGGACATCGACGACGCAATCCGCATTTCGAATTCGACTGCCTATGGCCTGTCGTCCGCCGTGTGCACGAATCGGCTCGACTACATCACGCGCTTCGTCAGCGAGTTGCAGGTGGGGACGGTGAACGTGCGCGAGGTGCCGGGGTATCGGCTCGAGCTGACGCCCTTCGGCGGCATCAAGGACTCGGGGCTGGGCTACAAGGAAGGCGTGCAGGAAGCGATGAAGAGCTTCACCAACGTCAAGACGTATTCGATTCCATGGTGACCACGTTTGAATTTTCCTACTTGAATCGTCTGGCTTTGCCAGCGATTCAAGTCAAATCTATTCGGACAAAAGTAGAGTTCTACTTTTGTCCGGAAACGTAAGTGCAAACGCTGCTGAACCTGCTGGCGGGCGTGTCGCTCCTCGTGTGGGGCACGCACATCGTGCGAACGGGCATCCTGCGCATGTACGGCGGCAACCTGCGCCGCGTGCTGCGCCGCAGCGTGTCGAACCGTGGTTCTGCTTTCTTCGCCGGGTTGGGCGTCACCGGCCTCATCCAGAGCAGCACCGCCACCGCGCTGATCGTCGCGTCGTTCGCCGGCCAGGGGCTGATTGGCACGGCGCCGGCACTTGCGGTGATGCTGGGGGCCGACGTCGGGACAGCGCTCGTAACCGTCCTGCTGTCGTTCGACCTGTCATGGCTCGCGCCGCTCCTGATCTTCACTGGCATCGTGCTGTTCCTGTCGAGCCAGGCGGGTGCTGCCGGCCGCTTCGGCCAGATCCTGATCGGCCTTGGCCTGATCATGTTCGCGCTGCAGTGGATTTCGGTTGCGGCCAAGCCGGTGGTGCAAGCGGCCGGCGTCAAGGTCATCTTCGCGTCGCTCACTGGCGACGTGCTGCTCGACATGCTGGTCGCGGCGCTGTTCACCGTGCTGTGCTATTCGAGCCTCGCCGTCGTGCTGCTCGTCGCCACGCTCGCATCGCTGCACGTGATCGCGCTGCCGGTTGCGCTCGGCCTGGTGCTGGGCGCCAATCTCGGCAGCGGCCTGCTCGGCATGCTGTCGACGCTGCGCGCGACACCCGAGGCGCGTCGCGTAACGCTCGGCAACTTCCTCTTCAAGCTGATCGGAAGCCTGCTCGCTTATCCGATGGTCGGACACCTCGAAAGCTGGATCGCCGGCATGGAGCTCGACCCCGCGCGCGAGGTGGTGCTGTTCCACCTGTTCTTCAACGTCGCGCTCGCGCTGCTGCTCGTGTTCTGGACCGAGCGCATTGCGCGCGTCGCCGAGCGGATGCTGCCGGCACGTCCCGCGTCCGAGGATCCGGCGAAACCACGACACCTCGATCCGTCGGCGCTCGACACGCCGGGTCTCGCGATCGCGTGCGCGGCGCGTGAAGCGATGCGCATCGGCGACGTCATCGAGCACATGCTCGCCGGGATGCTGACGGTGCTGAAGACGAACGACCGCACGCTGGCGCATCAGCTGCGGACCATGGACGACGTCGTCGACCAGCTGTACACGGCCGTCAAGCTCTACCTGACGCAGATCCCGCGCGAGGCGCTCGAGCAGCGCGAAGGCCGCCGCTGGGCGGACATCGTGTCGTTCGCGATCAACATGGAGCAGGTCGGCGACATCATCGAACGAATAGTGACCGACCTCGAGGACAAGAACATCGACAAGGGGCGCAACTTCTCGGAAGCCGGGATGACGGAGATCATCGACCTGCACGGGCGGCTGATCGCCAACCTGCGTCTCGGCCTGTCCGTGTTCCTGAATGCCGATCTCAAGCACGCGCAGCAGCTCCTCGCGCAGAAGGTGCTGTTCCGCGACCTCGAGCGCGCGTACGCGAACTCGCACCTCGGCCGCCTCGCCGGCAACACGGTCGAGAGCATCGAGACATCGTCGCTGCACCTGGACCTGATCTCCGATTTGCGGCGGATCAATTCGCATATCTGCTCGATCGCCTATCCGATCCTCGAGGAAGCCGGCGTGCTCGCGCACACGCGACTCAAGACGCAGGAGCCCGTGGCGCAGGACAGCACCGACGGCGCGACGTGGCAGAAGCACAAGCCCAAGACAGCTTGAATCACGGCATGGCACTCACCGTCTCCGACATCTGTCTGCTGTTCGCCCGCAAGGGAGGCCGGCTCTACGAAGGCGAGCCCGTGACGCAGCTCGAACATGCGCTGCAGAGCGCCGCGCGTGCCGAAGCGGCCAACGCCGCGCCCGCGCTCGTATGTGCAGCACTCCTGCACGATCTGGGTCACCTGCTGAACGACCACGGCGAGACCCCGACGCTGCGCGGCGTCGACGACCTGCATCAGTTCGCCGCGCTGCCGTTCCTGCGCGATTCGTTCGGCGACGATGTGCTCGAGCCGATCAAGCTGCACGTCGACGCGAAGCGTTACCTGTGCGCGACGCGGCCCGGCTACTACGACGCGCTGTCGCCGGACTCCAAGCGAAGCCTCGCGCTGCAGGGTGGCATCTATTCGGCGAAGGACGCGGCCGCGTTCATCACGAAGCCGTACGCGGCCGATGCGGTCAGCGTGCGCTTGTGGGACGACCTCGCAAAAGTGGCCGATGCACCGACGCCGCCGCTTGCCCACTACGTGACGATTCTCGAAGCGGCCTCGCGGCCCGCCGCCTGACGCCGCCGGCCGCACGCGGGCAGCCCCTCACGCGTGACCGGCATATTCGACGCAAGCGACATGAACGGATGGTGATGCCGGCGCAAGAACTGTCGCTCGGCATCACGCTGGCGGTACTCGGTGCCGGATTGCTGCATGCGAGCTGGAACGCGATGCTGAAAAGCGCGCCCGGCGGCGACCCGATGCTCGACACCGCGTCCGTCGTCGCGGGATCGTCCGTTTGCGCGCTCGTGCTGCTGCCCTTCGCCGGCGTGCCCGGACTGGCCGCGTGGAAGTTCATCGCCGGCTCGTCGGCCGTCCATTTCGCCTACTACATCACCCTCGCCCACGCGTACCGGACCGGCGATCTTTCGTTCGCGTACCCGTTGATGCGCGGGACGGCACCGCTGCTCGTGACGGTGCTCGGCATCGTGTTCCTGCACGAATTGCCCACGACGCATGTCGCCGCAGGCATCGTGCTGATCTGCGCCGGCATCGTCAGCATCGCGTTCGTCCGGCGCGATCGTCACCCGCCCGCTGCAGCCGCATGGGCGTTCGCCAATGCCGCGATCATCGCGGTGTACACGCTGATCGATGGTGGCGGCGCGCGCGCATCCGGTGACGCGATCGCGTATGTCACGTGGCTGATCTTCCTCGAAGGATTGCCGTTTCTCGCCTGGATTGCGTGGCGGCGCGGCCGGCCCGCGATCGCGTACGTATCGCGCGGCTGGCGCCGCGGCATGCTCGGCGGCGCGTGCAGCCTCGCCGCCTACGGCATCGTCCTGTTCGCGATGACGCGCGCGCCGATTGCGGCCGTGGCAGCGCTGCGCGAGACATCCGTGCTGTTCGCCGCACTGATAGGCGCCCTATGGCTGAAGGAAGGCCTCGGGCCGATGCGCCTCGCCGGCGCGGCAAGCGTGGTTGCCGGCGTCGCGGCGCTCAAACTGTAACGTCACGAACTTCGAGATGACCCCTCCTTCGCACGCGCGCGTCGTCATCGTCGGCGGCGGAATCGCCGGTGTTTCCGCTGCCTATCACCTGACCAAGCTCGGCATCACCGACGTCGTGCTGCTCGAGCAGGGTCGCCTGACCTGCGGAACGACGTGGCATGCGGCCGGTCTCGTCGGCCAGACGCGCGCGAATCGCAATGCAACGCGAATGAGCCGCTACGGCATCGAGCTCTACGCGTCGCTCGAGGCCGAGACGGGATTGGCGACGGGCTGGAAGCAATGCGGCAGCGTGAACGTCGCGAAGACGCCGCAACGGATGCAGCTGATGCGGCGGCAGATGGCGCGGGCGAAGAGCTTCGGCGTGGAGTTCGAATGGCTGTCGCCGGACGAGGTTCGCGAACGCGTGCCGCTGCTGCGAACGGACGACCTGACCGGCGGCGTGTGGATCCCCGGCGACGGCAAGGCCAACCCGACGGACCTCACGCAGTCGCTCGCCAAGGGCGCCCGCAATCGCGGTGCGCGGATCTTCGAAGAGGTGAAGGTGACCGCGGTCAACCGTCGCAATCGCCGCGTCGCCGGTCTCGAGTGGACGGCTGGCGACGAGCGCGGCGCCATCGCCTGCGAATGCATTGTCAACTGCGCCGGCCAGTGGGCGCGCGAGTTCGGCGCGCTCGCCGATGTCGCGGTGCCGCTGCAATCGGCCGAGCACTTCTACATCGTCACGGAGCCGATTGCCGGCGTGACGCCGGCGATGCCCGTGATTCGCGATCCTGACGGTTACATCTACTTCAAGGAGGAAGTCGGGGGCATCGTCATGGGCGGATTCGAGCCTGTCGCCAAACCCTGGAACGTCGAGCGGATTCCGGACCGATTCGAGTTCCAGCTGCTGCCGGAAGACTGGGACCAGTTCGAAGTGTTGATGCAAAACGCCCTGCACCGGATGCCGAGTCTCGAAACGGCACAGGTCAGGATGCTGCTGAACGGCCCCGAGAGTTTCACCCTCGACGGCAACTTTCTGCTCGGCGAAGCGCCCGAAGCCGGTGGCTACTACGTTTGTGCGGGCTTCAACTCCGCAGGAATCGCCAATGCCGGCGGCGCAGGCCGGCTGATCGCCGATTGGATCTCCGCGGGCGAGCCACCGTTCGACGTCTGGGACGTGGACATCCGCCGCTTCTCGCCGCTGCACGTCAATCGCCGGCACCTGGCCGATCGCACCGTCGAATCGCTGGGTCTGCACTATGCGATGCGCTGGCCGCGCGAAGAGCTCGTCACCGTGCGCCCGTTGCGCCGCTCGCCGCTCTACGACCGGCTGAAGGCGAAGGGCGCCGTGTTCGGCACGAAGCTCAACTGGGAGCGCGCCAATTATTTCCGGCCGTTCGACGCTGCGGAAGCGCCGTACACGCTCGATACACCGTTGTGGCTTCCGTGGATGCTCGACGAGCAGCGCGCCTGCCGCGAGAACGTCGTCGTGTTCGACCAGACGTCGTTCGCCAAATTCGTGCTGAAGGGCCGCGACGCGCTTGCCGTGCTCGAGCGCTTGTGCGCGAACCGCGTCAACGTCGACGTCGGCCGCATCGTCTACACGGCGATGCTGAACGAGCGCGGATGCTTCGAGTCCGACATAACCATCACGCGGATCGCCCCCGACGAATTCTTCATCCTCACCGGTTCTGCACAAGCAACGCGCGACTTCACGTGGATCGAGCGACACATCGGCGCCGACCAGCACGCGGTGCTCGTCGACGTGACGAGTGCGTATTCGGTGCTGTCGGTCATGGGACCGCGCGCAGACGCACTGCTGCAAACGCTGTCCGGCAACGACCTTTCGGAACCCGCGCTGCCCTTCTCGACGACACGGCAAATCGACGTCGGGTACGCGCGCGTACGCGCCGCGAAGATGAGCTACGTTGGCGGCCCCGGCTACGAGATTCACGTGCCGACCGACCAGTGCGCAACGCTCTACGATGCGCTGTCCGCTGCCGGGCCCGCCTTCGGCCTGCGCGACGCCGGTTATTACACGCTCGACGCGCTGCGGATCGAAGCGGGACGTCGCGCGTGGGGCGCCGACCTGTCGCCGGACGAGACGCCGCTGGAGGCCGGGCTGTCCTATGCGGTTGCGTTGGCCAAGCCGGTCGATTTCATCGGCCGCGACGCGCTGCTGCGCCAGACCGAGCGCGGCGTGACGAAGCGTCTGGTCCAGTTGACGCTCGACGATCCGGCAGCATTTCCATGGGGCGGCGAGCCGGTGCTGATGGACAATCGCTATGTCGGCGAGCTGACGTCGGCCGGCTACAGCCGAACGTTCGGGCGCGCCGTCGCATTCGTCTACGCCCGCTCGGCCGATGCCGACACGCCGTTGACCGACGCCGCGATCGACAATGCGCGCTACGCCGTCGACATCGCCGGCACGCTGCATTCGGCAACCGTACACCGGGAGACGATTCGACCATGACCGCCGCGCATCGCGTCGTTCCGCCCGCACGCCGCGGGCGTACGCCGTCGCGCCCCGGTACCGAAACCGCGCAGGTGCAAAGCCTGACGCGCGGCCTGTCGATTCTCGAGTGCCTCGCCGGCACCGAAGGCGGATTGACGCTGACGGACATCGGCCAGCGCGTGGCGCTGCCGCCGTCGACGACGCATCGATTGCTGGCGACGCTACAGAAGATGGGCTACGTGTACCAGGCGGGCGACCTCGGCCTCTGGTACATCGGCCTGCAGGCATTCACCGTTGGCTCGAGCTTTCTGGCCAACCGCGACTTCGCGACGCAAAGCCACGCCTACATGCGCAGGCTGATGGAGCAGTCCGGCGAAACGGCAAACCTCGCGATCCTCGACGGCACCGAGGCGGTGTTCATCGATCAGGTGCAGTGCCGCGAGACGATGCGCACGATCGTCAAGCTCGGCAGCCGCGTTCCGCTGCACGCATCCGGTGTGGGAAAGGCCATCTTCGCATCGCTCCCCGACGACCAGATCGATGCGCTGCTCAAGGTCAGGGGCTTGCCGCGCATCACCGACAACACGATTACGTCGCCGGAGACGATGTGGGCGAGCATTCGTGTCATTCGCCAGCGCGGCTGGTCGTTCGACGACGAGGAACACCTGCCGGGGACGCGCTGCGTCGCGGCGCCGATCTACGACGAGCACGAGGAGCCTCTCGGCGCAATCTCGCTCGCCGGACCTTCCACACGGCTACGCGACGAGCGGATACGCCAGTTGGGACCCGTCGTCTCGCATTTCGCCGAGGAGATCACGCGCAGGCTCGGCGGTCGCTGGCCGCACCCGCATTGAAGCGCTAGCGGCGGCGTATGGCACGCCGGCGCTGCAGCGCTGCGTGGAGCGCTTCAGCGGCCGGCCATCCGCACCCAGCGTCGTGCCAGCGCGGGCTGCGGTGGCGGCGACCAACGCGCGAGCAGATCGTCCATCGCGCCAAAGTCGTTGCAGACAAGCACGGTATCGCAACCGGCGTCGAGCGCCGCGACGGCACGCGCGACGATATCGCCCGCCGAGTGCGCGCCTGCCATTTCCAGATCGTCGGAGAACACGAGACCGTCGAACGCAAGCCGTCCGCGCAGGATGTCGGTGATCCACAACCGCGAGAATCCCGCGGGCTGCGCATCGACCGCCGGGTAGACCACGTGCGCGGGCATGATCGCCGGGAGATCCTGCTGGATCAGCGCCGCGAACGGCACGATGTCCGTGCGCAAAATGTCGTCGAGCGCGCGAGTGTCGATCGGAATGTCCACGTGCGAATCGGCGGAAACGTAGCCGTGTCCGGGGAAGTGTTTGCCGACACCGGCGCAGCCACCGCTCGCGAGTCCGCGCAGCAGCGCACCGGCGAGGTCGGCGACGATCACGGGATCGGCGTGGAACGCGCGATTGCCGATCACGGTGCTTGCGGCGTAGTCGAGATCGAGCACCGGCGTGAAGCTGAAGTCGACGTCGTGGGAACGCAACTCGCGGGCGATCGTCATCCCATGCTCGAAGGCGGCGGCGTTGGCCGCAACCGGATCGCTATCCCAATGCTCTCCTAACGTGCGCATCGGCGGGATCGCGGAAAATTCGCCGTCCCGAAACCGCTGCACGCGACCGCCTTCGTGGTCGACGGCGATCAGGAGCTCCGGCCGTACGGCACGGATCGACGCCGTGAGCGCGCGCAACTGCGTCGACGACGCGAAGTTGCGCGCGAACAGGATGACGCCGCCGACGCGTGGATCGGACAGGCGCGCACGATCGGCATCGGTCAGCGTCAGCTGCTCGACGCCGAGCATGATCGGTCCGCGCGGCGCGCTCATGTCGGCCACCTCATAACGGCGCGCTCCGCCGCCGCCCCCTGCGGGCCTCGGCTTCGCCCGGCGCGCTCATGCCGCCGCCCCTGCGGGCCTCGGCTTCGCCCGGCGCGCTCATGCCGCCTGCCGCATCAGCGCCTTCATCTCGCGTACGGCTTCC
>Ga0207674_10003127_pt1 | contig 20420 bp, 20 predicted proteins | sample KBSCornC72_FD_184303 | JGI IMG/M metagenome (GOLD analysis project Ga0207674, IMG submission 184303) | Corn rhizosphere microbial communities from Kellogg Biological Station, Michigan, USA - KBS Corn C7-2 (SPAdes) (version 2) | ecosystem: Host-associated > Plants > Roots > Rhizosphere > Soil ...
TTGAGTTTCCGGCGCTGCCATCGGTAGTTCCGCGTACCGCCGATGACGAGCAATATCACGGCGCCCGCCACTGGCCCGAGAACCAGCAAGCCAGCTACCACCCGATCGGGAACGTTATCGACTATTGCCTGGGATGGATCACCTGGCTTGAAATAAACACTTACCGCCTTTGACGACCCGGAGCCCGGGACGTCAAGTGAATACGACTGACCCTGCCACCGGTAGTAGACGAGTCCTTGCTGCTCGGTGCCGGTAACCTGCTGGCCGGTCCACAGCATGCTGTCCGGTGACTGCAGCCCCGCCAGCACCGCCAAGAGGGCAAAGACCAGAAGCACGACCGCTCCGCCGACGTACCAGCCGGCTCCGTCAAACCATTTGCGCACCCTGGCGAGCACACAACTCAGTATGCTCCGCCCGGTCCGGCGGAGGCCAGCCGCCACTCAGGCGGAAGTGTGGGTGTCCTCCTCCGAACCCGCCGTCCACGGTAAAGCCGCAGGTCAATCTGGCTCTCTCCGGTGCTGGTACGTCATCGCAGCCTGCTTGCCCGGCAGCGGCCAGTGTCTAGCCGAGCTTGGACGCCAGGGCCTCATAGGCCGGCTGGAGCTCCTCCCACCGCGCTTCGGCGTCGCAGCGCTCCCGCCCGGCGATGTGGGCGGCGAGGTCTTCGATGTGGACCTGTATCCCGGCTCCGTAGGCAGCGAGAAGGTTCACGGGCATGCCCCGTTCTTCCAGGATCAGGATGGTGTGGTCGCCGTCGGCGGTCAGCGTGGCCTCGATGGCATGCTCATCGGCTTGACCGTCGTCTTTGGTCATCACCAGCAGGTGCCGCGGGGCCTCGCACACCTCTACCCGCCCGGTACCTTCCCATCCGCTGGCGAAAAAGCGTGCCCGGAACTCACCGCCCAGGCGCAGGTCGCCCTCGAACTCGCCAAGCCAGCGCGCCAGACGGCCGGGGTCGGTGAGCGCCGACCACAGGTCGCCGATATCGGTGTCGAAACGGTCCTCCATGCGCACGACACCCTTGCCATCCCCTGTGCGCAGGGTGCCCACGATGCGGTTGCCCGCGGCCGCGTTGCTGGTCATGTGGTGCTCCTTCGTTCGTGTTTCCCCCTGGCCACCTCGGTGTGCAGCGCATCCAGTCGCTGCTCCCACAAGGCCCGGTACCGGTCCAGCCATTCATCGACCTCGGCGAGCGGCTCGAGGCGGAGACTGTAGACCCGCCGCTGCGCCTCCTGGCGCACCTCGACCAGCCCGGCCTCGCGCAGCACTCGCAGGTGCCGGGATACCCCCGGCCGGGCGATTGGCAGCAGTGCCGCCAGCTCACCAGCGGTGGCCGGGCCGCGGGTCAAGGTGTCCAGCACCGTCCGCCGGCTCCCATCGGCCAGGGCCCGCAGAACAGCTTCCATAAATTGAATGTACCAAGCTGGTTACGTAACCGTCAAGGTACGCAAGCGGACGCAACCTGGTCCGGGAGCGACCGGCCGAACGCGAATTGGTTCACCGGGCAGGCAAAATTTCCTGGACCTGCCCCAAGGTGGCCGACGGTCCTCAGCCGCAGCAGCGCTTTCCGTACCCGCTGTCAGCGGCTGGTCTAGGTCGCCATCCTGGTGATGGGCGGGATCTTGTAGGTGCCGTCCAGTACGGCAGGCCCCGGCTGGTACAGGCGCATGATCGGCCGGAACGGCGCGGCGGGGGCGGGCAGCCAGTTGCTGGTATCGGCGGGCTGGTCGTGCTGGATCACGATGGTGAGCGATCCGTCGGCGTCGCGGCGCAGGCCAGGGGTACGGTCGCCGATGGAGTAGCGGCCGATTGGGTTGGCGACCAGATAGAAGTCGGGTAGGTCGTACATGGTGATGGACCAGAAGGCGCCGACGGGCGGCTCCTGGTCGAAGGTGAGCGTGTACCGGTTACGCCCATCGAGCCCCTGGCCGTCTTTGTCGGCGTAGGTCATCGGGTATGCGGCCTCGTAGCCGTGGTTACCCCACAGGCCGCCGCGGGCCGCCAGGGCCCGGGCCAGGTAGCTCACCGTGCGGTCGGCCATCTTCCACATGGGGTCATCGATGGTGCCCGGGCCGAGATGGTCCAGGTTGTAGTCGAACATGTGGAAGGTGAGCCTCCAGCCGTTGATGACCGGGGCGAGGTCGCCATCCTTCAGGGCGCTTTCCATCTGCTGCTTCGCCGCGTCCGCGCCTGCCGTCAGCGCCCGGGCCAGATCCGGCGGGCAGTCAGCGTAGGGCGAGACTGGATCTAGCAGGCCGAGCGGGGTGAACCGCTTCTGGTAGGCCTGGTCAGGCCCGGACGGCGGGAAGGCCTGCATCCAGGTCCGCATCTGCTCGAAGAAGGCCAGCCCGGCGGGGACGGCGGCCGGTGCCGGGATGCCCTGCAGCGGGGCCGGCCTGCCGTGTGGTTCAAGGGACAGCCCGTTCTGCAAGGCCCGCACGGCGCCAAGGTCGGCCGGACCGTCACACGCCCAGCGGCCCACGATCGTGCCCGCCGTCGTCGGGAACTCGATCACCTGGGTTCCGGCAGGCACCTCTACCTGCCATCCGGGCGGGACCAGCAGATAGGTCCCGGCCTCGGTGCCCGTCGCCCGGCGCCCAACGTAGGCGAAGTTATTGGTCCACGCGTCGACGAACTGCAGCACGTAATAACGCCCGGCCGTGTCCGGGACTCGCAGCAGTACCGGGCCGCCGCTGACATCGACCTGCGCGATCGAGTAGATGGTGTCGTTATTAATCGATACGAACCGGTCGTCCGGGCCGGCCAGCTTCGATGCGTGGCTGAAGCGGTTGGCGGGCGCTGGCGCGAGAGACCCCATGCCCTCGCGGGTAAAGCGGCCGACCTGCTGCAGGTCGAAGACCAGCGCGAAACCGTAGATGTAGGCCTCGGAAGCCAGCGCCGCCAGATCATCACGCACCACAGCCTCCCGGTCCCGCCACGACCACCACACTCGCAAGCCACCGCCGATTGGGCATCACCCGCCACGAATGAAGCCAGGCCCGCGCCGCGGCTTAGGGCGCAGCCCGGGTCCCGGCGGTATCCAGGCCTGGTGAGCGGCCCGCGTCGGCCGGTCGCGTCTGGCGGGTCTGGGTAGGGTCGATGAACACGTTCAGCTGCAGCGGAAGCTTTTCCGACAGCCTGCTGTCGATCTCGTCGGCGAGGTCCTCCGCCTGGTCGGCTCCTATTTCGTCGTTGAGGGCGACCCGGGCGGCGACGATGAGGCTATCCGGCCCCATGTGCATGGTGCGCAACTCCAGCAGCGCGTCCACGCCGGGCTGGGACTCGATTTCCTCACGTATGAGCTGCTGCACCTCAGAACCGGCCGCGCGGCCGATGAGCAGGTCCTTGCTGTCCATGCCGAGCTTGATCGCCACAGCCACGAGCAGCACGCCAATCGCGATGGACGCCGCGCCGTCCCAGACCGGTGAGCCGGTCAGCTGGCCCAGCCCGACGCCCAGAGCGGCAAGTATCAGGCCTATTACCGCGGCGCTGTCCTCGAACAGGTTCACCTTGACGGTGATGTCGGGGCTGGATTTCACGTGGCCGAGGACTTCCTCGCTGTGCCCGCCGGCTTCGCCGCGCACCTGCCAGAAGGCGCGGACGAACGAGGTGCCCTCGGCGACGAACGCGACGGCCAAGGTCACGTAGGCGGCCAGAGGGCTCTCGCCGTGGCTGCGGCTGAGGGACAGCAGGCCCTCGAAGATCGAGAACCCGGCGCCGGCGATGAAGATGCCGAACGCCGCCAGCAGCGACCAGAAGTATCGTTCCTGGCCGTGCCCGAACTGGTGGTCATCGTCGGCGGGACGGTCCGCCTGGCGCAGTGACGTCAGCAGGAACACCTGGTTGAGGGTGTCGGCGGCGGAGTGGGCGGCCTCGGCGAGCATGGCACTGGACCCGCTGATGATTCCCGCCGCCAGCTTGGCCAGGCCGACCACGATGTTCGCCACGCCCGCGATGATCACCGTACGACGGGTAGCGCTGTGTCCGTTGCCGCTTTTCACCGAGGTACTGCTTGCCCGAGCGCGCGGCATCAAACCCGATGCCGCCCCCAGACTCGGGCGCGGCGAATCTCCATCAGGAATCTCCATCAGGAATCCACATCGGGCACACTCCAGCTCCCGGCCGCCCGGCTAGACACGCCCACGAGGCAGAGGGGACGGGGTATGACGGATGCAACCGTGGACAAGGTCAGGCGTTACGTCCTGGACGGCAGCGATGACGACCTGCGGCGGCTGCTGAGCCTCTCGGAGTCCTTCGCGGAACACGCCCGGCGTACGCTGCGCCGGGTGGGCGTGGGCCCGGGGTGGACGGTGATCGACTGCGGGTGCGGTCCCATCGGCGGGCTGGCCATCCTGGCGGAGATGGTGGGCCCGGCCGGGCGGGTGGTCGGCGTTGACTTCAGCGAGCCGACCATTCAGTACGCACGGTCGGTCATGGCGGCGCTCGGGCTGGAGAACGTGGAGCTCGTGGCCGGTGATATTCACGAGCTAGACGCGGCGACGCTGGGCGGGCCGTTCGACCTCGCCTTCACGCGGGCGTTCTTGATGCATCAGGCCGACCCGGTTCGGACCCTGGGCCGGATCGCGGGCCTCGTGCGCCCGGGCGGCTGGATCATCGCGCACGAGCCGCTGGCCACCCCGCCGCCGCGATCGCTTCCTCACCTGGGTGCCCTGGAGACCTACTGGGATCTGCTGCACGAGGTGATGGAACGGGCCGGCGTACCGCGCGGGACCGTGGAGCGCCTGCCGCGATCGGCCCGCGAGGCGGGCCTGGAGATCGCCGAGGCGGACGGCTTCTTCGCGACCCAGGACCCGGCGATCGGTTTCGAGATCCACGCGGGCAGTCTCGCGGCGGCGAGAGAGCGCGCCATCGAGGCGGGCATCGCCGCCGAGTTGATCGACGACGTGGTCGCCCTCCTCCGGGCCGCGAAAGCGGGCGGGTACGAGTGGGTGACCTCGCCGTTCCTTCTCGACCTGGTCCTGCGCAAGCCCCAGTCGATGTGACGCCCTAACAAGGCTCGAGCAGCACCTTCACCGCCCCGGTCCGCGCGGCATCCTTCAGCGCCAGCACCGCCTCGTCCCACCGTTCCAGCGGGAACCGGTGCGTGATCACCGGCGTGAGATCGAAGCCCTCACCGACAAAGTCGAAGTAGTGCAGCATCGCGTGCTGAGAAACCCCGCGCACCGATTCAACGCCGAACCCATTGGACCCCACCACCCGCAGCTCCTTGAAGTACAGCGGCGTCCACTCGAACCGCTTCGGCGGCTCCACCCCCGACACCACCAAAGACCCCCCGGTCATCAGCAGCCGCAGCGACGTCTCCACTGTCTCCACCGAGCCGATGGTGTCGTACACCACACCAGGGCCGTCCTGCAGCCACTCGCGCCCGCTCCACGGCACCAACGGGGAGGTCCCCACCCGCCGGGCCACCTCAGCCACGAGCACGTTCGGCACCGATGACAGCACCGCGTGCGCGCCGAGCCGCCCGGCCAGCTCAGCCCGGAAACCCGGCCGCGTCGCGGCCCAGACCTCCACCTCCGGGTACAGGAACCGCACCAGCGCGATCACCGCGTACGCCAGCGTCCCGGACCCGTAGACCAGCACGGGCTGGCCGGGCACGGGCGGCGCCAGCAGCACCGACCGCAGCGACACGCTGAACGGATCGGCCAGCACCGCCGCCTCGTCCGACACGCCGGACGGAATCGTGAACAGCTGCGACTCGTGCGCCGCGAACCGCTCGGCGTGCGCCCCCGCCGCCGTGGCGCAGTTGCCCAGGTGGATCGAAACCGGCAGGTCGCCTGACCGGAAGTTACGGCACCACGGATACCGCCCCTCCGCGCACGCGGAACACACCGGGGAAATGCCCCGCGGCACGCACGACAGCCACGGGTTGAGTACGACGCGCTCGCCGGTGTCTAGACGCCGCCCGACCACCTCGTGCCCCAGCACGTGCGGGAACGACACCAGCGCGGTGAGCGGGTTGGCCCGGGACCCGTTCAGCAGGATCTGCTTCACGTCGGAGCCGCACAGCCCGGAGAAGGTCGTCCGCACCCGCACCCAGTCCGCGGCGGGCAGCGGCAGCTCGGGCACGTCCTCGATGCGCACGGGCGCGAACCGGGACACGAACGCCCGCCGGTCCACCCGGCCGCCGATGGCCGAAGCCGCCTCCCGGGCCAGGCTGTGCCGGAACACGAGCGCTCTCACCGAAAGCCGCCAGGCCTACAGGAAGTTGTTGGGCCAGATCATCGTCCGCCACATGTGCGCCACCGGCGATCCGTCGAAGCCCAATCCCTCGGCAGGCTGGCGGAAATGACGCCCCACGATGTCGGCGAACCCGTCGAACTCCACGGTCACGTTCGGGTCGAACGAGTAGATGTCGTTGATCGTCACCAGCCGCGACGTCATGTACCAGCGGTGCTGCCGCGCCGCCGCCGCCTCCCGCTGGATATAGGCAGGCGGGCGGTAGTCCGGCCCGAAGTAGTCGATATACGCCTCGGGGTAGCTGTACCCCGCCGCCTCGTCGGGGTAGTAACGCAGCGCCTCGTGCTTCTCGATGGCCCAGGCGACCTCCTCGTCCACGTACGGCCGAACCAGTTGCGCGCCCCAGTAGCCGTGGTTGGCCGAGACCAGCCCGGCGATCGCGATGTCGTGCAGCAGGCACGCCATGATCACCTTCTCGTCGAGCCCGTTCTCCCGGGCCACCCGCGCGCTCTGCAGCAGGTGGGTGCGCGGGATCGGGTCGAACCTGAGCAGGTAGAAATCCCGCAGCGTCGGCCGTTCCGGCATCGTGGGCAGCGCCGGGTTGTCGCCCATCATGAACAGCGTGTCGGGGTGCTTCGCCTCGGCCAGCAGCGGGCCCTGGTGGCCGCGGGCCGGGGTGCCGAGGACCGAGACGGCCGGCGGCATGATGATGCGCCGCCGCCGGTCGACCGCGTCGTCCAGCGGCTCGCGGATCCAGTTGTCCAGGCCCGCCTCCCGCAGCGAGGCCGGCAGTTCGTGCGGAAGCACCCGGGTCGATGGTCGCTCAGCCATAAGGCGACTCTAAGCCAGCGCGTTAGGCTGGCTACGTCTCGAGTCCGGGAGGATCATCATGCCGCTCAAGATCATGCCGCACGGCCGCCTGCAGGAATGGGTCGCCGAGGAGAAGGGCTTCTTCACCGCCGAGGGCCTGGATTACACGTTCCTGCTGAACAGCGGGGACTACGGCATCCACTCCGTCCAGCGGGACGAGGGCGGCGAGGTCAGGACCGGTGCGTTCGAGACGTTCGGGGCCGGGCGCGACGGCGCCGACGTGAGCTGCGCCTGCCACTGGGCCACCAACGCCGCGGCGGGGGAGCGGTCCGGCCAGCTCGTGACCGAGGCCTACTCGGTGGCGCCGTGCGCGATCGTGGTGCCGCCCGAGTCGCCCGTCCGCCGCCCCGAGGACCTGGCCGGAGTGCCGATCGGCGTGGGCTACCACTCCGGCAGCCACTTCGCCACCGTGCAGGCGCTGGAGGGCGTGCTCGGCCCGGATGAGGCGAAGCTCACGTTCCAGGGCCCGCCGAACGAGCGGCTCGACGCGCTGCTGCAGCGCGACGTCCAGGCCGCCACCGTGTGGGGGGTGCCGCTCTACGTGGCCGAGGCCTTCGGGTTCCGCAAGGTCGTGGACGCCACGTTCATGATCGGGTTCCTGGTCACCGGGTCGCAGGCCAGCAAGGACGACATCGGCAAGTACCTGGCCGCGCTGCGCCGCGCGCAGATGGAGATCGACCTGCGCCCCGAGCTCTACAAGCACTACCACCTGCGGTCGGTACCGGAGAAGTACCGGGATCAGGTGGACGTGCGGGCGTTCGGGACCGGCGAGCGCATCGTCTTCCTGGAGTACACCAGGGAGAACTTCGAGGCGACCCGGCAATGGACGCAGGCACACGACCTGTTCAGCGGCCCGCCGTCGGCCGGCTACGACCAGGCCGCATTGGTTTGATACCGAACGGGCCTGGCCATCCGCCTACTTGACGCTGATCCGCGTCCCGTGCTCGGCGCCCTCGCAGATCTCGCGCATCACGCCCGCGGCGGCCACGTCGAACACGTGCATGGTCAGGGACTGCTCGTTGGCCAGCACGAACGCGCTGGTGTCCATGATGCGCACGCCGGCCGCCAAGGCCTCGTCGTAGGTCAGCCGGGTGAACCGGACCGCATCCGGGTTCAGGTGCGGGTCGGTGTCGTACACCCCGTCCACGCCGCGCTTGGCCACCAGCAGCGCGTCGGCGTCGAGCTCGAGCGCCCGCTGCACCGCCGGGTAGTCGGTGGTGACGTAGGGCTGGCCGATGCCGCCGGCCAGCAGCACGATCATGCCGCGCTCCAGGTGATGCATGGCGCGGAGCCTGATGAAGGGCTCGGCCACGCTGTGGATCGGCACCGCGGTCATCACCCGCACGTCGGTGTCCGTCCTGGCGGTGAGCGCGCCCCGGAGCATCAGCGCGTTCATGATCGTGCCGAGCATGCCGATGTTGTCCGCCTCGGCCCGGCTGATGCCCCAGCCCTCGGCCATCCGGCCGCGGAAGTAGTTGCCTCCGCCGACGACCACCGCCACCTGCACGCCGAGATCGTGCACGGAGAGGACTTCCTCGGCCACCCGGGACAGGCTGTCCGGGTCGACCCCGGAGCTCCCCGATCCGGCGAGCGCCTCGCCACTGAGCTTGACGACGACCCTGCGATAGCGAGGCACAGTCAGGAAACCCCCAATCCTGGCCGCCCGGAGTGGCAACCCCGCCCACGGTACCGTATGCCAGTACCTGACCTGCTGAGCTTTTATCTACATCATGTGTAGACAATCGACGACATGAGCACCATTTCGCTGGTTACCGGAGGCAATCGCGGGATCGGCCGCGAGGTGTGCCGCCAGCTCGCCGACCGTGGTCACCACGTGGTACTGACCGCCCGTTCGGCCCAGGCTGCCGCGGCCGCCGCCCGTGCGGCCGGCGCCGAGCCGCTTCCCCTCGACGTCACCGATCCCGGCAGCATCGCGGCCGCCGCGCGGCAGGTCGGCGAGCGCCACGGCAAGCTGGACGTCCTGGTCAACAACGCCGCGATCGACTACGACACCGGGCAGCGGGCGATCGACGCCGACCTGGCCGTGGTCCGCGAGGCGGCCGAGACCAACCTGTACGGCCCGTGGCTCATGGTCCAGCAGTTCCTGCCGCTGCTGCGGGCCAGCGAGCATCCCCGGATCGTCAACGTCTCCAGCGAGGCCGCCTCGCTGGCCAGCATGGGCGGCGGGACCCCGGCCTACACCGCGTCGAAGGTCGCCCTCAACGCCCTCACCCGCATGCTCGCCGCCGAACTCCGCCGCGATCACGTCCTGGTCAACGCGGTCTGCCCCGGCTGGGTCGCCACCGACATGGGCGGCCCGGGCGGCCGCCCGGTCGAAGCAGGCGCGGCCAGCGTCGTCTGGGCCGCCACCCTGCCCGACTCCGGCCCTACCGGCGGCTTCTTCCGCGACGGCCACCCCCTCCCGTGGTAGCGAAACCATGAAACCCTGGTTCGCCCCAGGCCGGTCTGGGTGATTAACTCCATGTTCCAGTGCTGGCTCGGGGAGGTAGCAAGGTCATGGCGCGCCGCACCCGGCTAGCGGCCGTGCTGACGCTCGCCATGATCAACGTGTTCACGCTCGCGGCGGGCATCACCGTGGCCCGCATGCTCCCGCCCCGGCTCGCCGCCCTCAAGGTCCCCACGGTCGCGGCGAAACCGGTCAGCCAGGCGGGGCCCGTGCTCGCCCCGGCCACCCGGGGCGGGACGCTGCCGACCGCGAACGGGCTGCGGTCGGCCCTGGCCGGCCCGCTGTCCGCGGCCGCCCTCGGACCCCAGGTGTCGGCGGCGGTCGCCGACCCCGCCTCCGGCGCGATGCTCTGGTCGCAGGACCCGGACCAGCTCGCGACGCCCGCCTCGACCACCAAGCTGGTCACCTCCGCCGCCGCATTGGCCGCGCTCGGCCCGGATGCCACGTTCACCACCAAGGTGGTGCGCGGCGCCACGAACAACAGCGTCATCCTGGTCGGCGGCGGCGATCCCACCCTGGCGGTGCACCCGTTCCCGCCCGGCCAGTACCCCCGCCCGGCGACCCTGGCCGCCCTGGCCGCAGCCGCCGCGCAAGCGCTCAAGGCCCAGGGCCAGAGGACCGTCAGCCTCGGTTACGACGACAGCCTCTACACCGGCCCCGGCCTCGCCCCCGGCTGGCCCGCCGCCTACGTCAGCACCGGCAACGTCACCCCGATCTCCGCCCTCGAGGTGGACCAGGGCCGGCTCACCACCGCAGGCGAACCCGAGGACAGTGACGACCCGTACAACCTGCGCGCCCGGACCACCGACCCGGCCGGCATGGCGGCGGCGGCGTTCGCCGCCCTCCTTCAAGCCGACGGAATCCACGTCACCGGAACCCCGGCCGAACAGCAAGCCAAGCACGACGCCAAGACCCTGGCCAGCATCCAATCCCCGCCGCTGTCCGCGATCGTGCAGCAGATGCTCCAGGAGAGCAACAACGTGATCGCGGAGAACCTGGCCCGCCAGGTCGCTCTCAAAAACCACCAGCCCGCCTCGTACAGCGGCGCGGCCACCGCGGTGACCGACGAGCTGAAGCACCTCGGCGTCAGCCCTGGCGACCTGCACCTGGTCGACGGCAGCGGCCTGTCCCCGCAGGACAAGATCGCGCCCGCCGCCCTGGTCAAGACGCTCCAGCTGGCGACCACCAACCCCAGGATCCGCCCTCTCCTGGCCGGCCTGCCGGTGGCGGGCTTCTCCGGCACGCTGTCGGCCGGGCAGAGCGTATTCGCCGGCATCGGCGGCGCGGCGCTGGGCGCGGTCCGGGCCAAGACCGGGAACCTGGACACGGTGACGACCCTGGCCGGGCTGGCCACCGACAAGACCGGCAAGACGCTGATCTTCGCCTTCATGGCCGACAAGATCCCGGCCGCGGCGATGCTCAGCACGGCCGCGAAGGCGATCAACGAGGCGGCCGCCGCGCTGGCCAACTGCGGCTGCCGGTTACGGGCGCTGTCGGCAGCACGTACCGTTGGACTGTGAGCAGCACGCAGATGATCGACTGGGACGTCGCAATCTCCACCGGAACCCGGTGGGCCAGGCCCGGGCCGCAGGTGAGCCTGGCCGAGGCGAGGCGGACGGTTTCAGAGCTACGTGACCTGGCCGGCGCCGTTCAGCAGCCGGTATACGAGGTCACCGGAATGTCGGCCAGCAGCGACGGATCCCTGGGCCGGGTCGCGGTGGTGGACCGGCCAGGGTGGATCCGGGCCAACGTGGACGGGTTCCGCGTCGTGCTCGAGCCCCTGGTGGAGCAGCTCCGCGAGCGCGCGCCCGGTGGCGCGGCCGCGGGCAAGGCCGGCGGGGTGATGACCGCGGTGGGGTCCCGGGTCACCGGCATCCAGGCCGGCCTGATCCTGGCCTACCTGTCCTCCCGGGTGCTCGGCCAGTACGAGCTGTTCCTGCCGCCGGAGACCTCCCCGGTCAACGGCGAGCAGCCGGGCCGGCTCACCCTGGTGGCGCCGAACATCGTCATGGTCGAACGCGAGCTCGGCGTCGACACGCACGACTTCCGCCGCTGGGTGTGCCTGCACGAGGAGACCCACCGGCTGCAGTTCACCGCGGTGCCCTGGCTGCGTGACTACGTGCAGAGCCAGATGACCGAGTTCCTGCTCGCCTCCGAGCTCGACCCGGCGGCGATCCTGCAGCGGATCAGGTCGGCGGCCGACGCGATGGCGGGCGCGGTACGCGGCGGTGACGGCGGCAGCCTGATCGACGCGGTGGCCACCCCGAAGCAGAAGGAGATCATGGACCGGCTGACGTCGGTCATGACGCTGGTCGAGGGGCACGGCGACTACGTGATGGACGCGGTCGGGCCGCAGGTAGTGCCGTCGGTCGAGCAGATCAGGGAGCGGTTCAACTCACGGCGCGGGTCCAGCGGCCGGGTCGAGCAGACCATCCGCCGCATCCTCGGCATCGACCTCAAGATGAAGCAGTACGCCGAGGGCTCCCGCTTCGTCAAGGCGGTCGTGGACGAGGTCGGCATGGCCGACTTCAACAAGGTCTGGACGTCCCCGGAAACGCTCCCGACCAGGGAAGAGTTCACCCACCCGCACAAGTGGGTGGAGCGGGTCGTATCCGGCGCGTAGCCAGCATGGGTCCCGGCGTCGCGGTCGCCGAGGTCCGCGGCGCGGTGCGGGCCTGCCTGGCCGACCTGGCCGCCGGCGACCTGGTGCTGGTGGCGTGCTCCGGCGGCGCCGACTCATTGGCGCTGGCCGCGGCCGCGGCCTTCGTGGCGCCGCGGCTGGGCCTGCGGGCGGGCGGGGTGACCGTCGATCACGGGTTGCAGCCCGGTTCGGCCGAACGGGCCGGGGAGATCGCCGCCCAGATGGCCCGGCTCGGGCTCGATCCGGTGCAGAGCGTCGCCGTGACCGTTCCGCCGCCTGCGACGGCGGCCGGCCCGGAAGCCGCGGCCCGCACCGCGCGCTACGCCGCCCTCGACCAGGCCGCCGCGGCGCATGGCGCTGTCGCGGTCCTGCTCGGCCATACCCTCGACGACCAGGCGGAGACCGTCCTGCTCGGGCTGGCCCGCGGGTCGGGCGGCCGTTCGCTGGCCGGGATGCCCGCCCGGCGCGGCCGTTACCGCAGGCCGCTGCTGGCGGTGCGCCGGGCCAGCACCGCCGCCGCTTGCGCCGACCTGGATCTCAAGCCCTGGCAGGACCCGCACAACGAGGACTTCAGGTTCGCCCGCGCCCGGGTCCGCCACCGGGCGCTGCCCGCGCTCGAGGAGGCTCTCGGCCCGGGGGTGGCCGAGGCGCTGGCCCGCACCGCGGCCCAGCTGCGCGCCGATACCGAGTGCCTGGACGACCTGGCGTTCGCCGAAAGCGGACACCTTCGCGCCAACGCCTCGGATCCGGCCGGCCTCGACGCCAGCTGGCTGGCCGCGCTGCCCCAGGCCATCAGGGCCCGGGTGCTGCGCGACGCGGCCATCATGGCGGGCTGCCCGCACGGGGCGCTCACCGCCGGCCACGTGGATGGGGTCGATGCCCTGGTCACCGCGTGGCGCGGGCAGCGCTGGGTCGACCTGCCGGGCGGGGTGCGAGCCCGGCGCCGCGATGGCAAGGTGTGGTTCACGGCAGTGTTGCCGAAGGACGGGGGGAGACCCGTTGGACGAACGTGACATGGGCGACGAGCTGAAGCAGGTGCTGATCACCGCCGACCAGCTGCAGGCGCGCACCGGCGAGCTCGCGGCCCAGATCGACGCCGACTACGCCGGCCGGGACCTGCTGCTCGTCGGCGTGCTCAAGGGCGCCGTCATGGTCATGGCCGACCTGGCCCGCGCCATGCACCTGCCGGTGCAGATGGACTGGATGGCGATCTCGTCCTACGGCTCGGGCACCAAGTCCTCCGGCGTGGTCCGCATCCTCAAGGACCTGGACACCGACATCACCGGCCGCCACGTGCTGATCGTGGAGGACATCGTGGACTCCGGGCTCACGCTGTCCTGGCTGGCCGGCAACCTGCGGTCGCGCGGGCCCGCGTCGCTGGCCGTCTGCGCCATGCTGCGCAAGCCGGGCTCGGCGCAGATGCACGTGGATGTCCGGTACACGGGGTTCGACATCGGCGATGAGTTCGTCGTCGGGTACGGCCTTGACTATGCTCAGCGGTACCGCAACCTGCCATTCATCGGGACGCTCGCGCCAGCGGTGTACGGCGGGGGCTAGGGGAACACAATCCCCCAAGGGGAACGTTGACTTTCCAGGCGCTGCACCAAGCGGTGTACCGTCAGAGCTTTGAAGGATGGCCATCCCGCCGGCGGTCGACGGGAGTGTGAGGCTGGTCAGGAGGGAACGGCCCCGGGCCGACGGGGCCGCTCATCGATGGAGCTAAGGCGCTTTTTCCGGGCACCGCTGCTGCTAATCGCCGTAGCGGTGCTGCTGTTGCTTTTCGTGCTCGACTATGCCAATTCCGGGAGCTCGTACAAGCAAGTTGATACCTCCCAGATCGTCACGGCCATCGACAACGGCCAGGTCAAGAGCGCTCTGATCGTCGACAAGAACCAGACGATCCAGATCACCACCGTCAAAGGGCAGAAACTCGAGGCTTCCTGGGTCTCCGGCCAGGGCCTGCAGCTGCAGAACAAGCTGCAGCAGCAGGTCGACAAGGGGAACCTGAAGGATGGCTACAACGTCAACATCCCGAAGAGCAACGCCCTGCTGGACCTGATCCCGACCGCGCTCATCTACCTGGTCATCTTCTTGTTGTTCTTCTTCATGCTGTCGCAGATGCAAGGCGGCGGCTCCCGGGTGATGAACTTCGGCAAGTCCAAGGCGAAGCTGATCACCAAGGACACGCCGAAGACGACGTTCGCCGACGTGGCCGGCGCGGACGAGGCCATCGAGGAACTGCAGGAGATCAAGGAGTTCCTGCAGAGCCCGGCCAAGTTCCAGGCCATCGGGGCCAAGATCCCCAAGGGCGTGCTGCTCTACGGCCCGCCGGGCACCGGCAAGACGCTGCTCGCCCGCGCGGTGGCCGGCGAGGCCGGCGTGCCGTTCTACTCGATCTCCGGCTCTGACTTCGTGGAGATGTTCGTCGGCGTCGGCGCGTCCCGGGTCCGTGACCTGTTCGAGCAGGCCAAGGCCAACGCCCCGGCGATCGTATTCGTGGACGAGATCGACGCCGTGGGCCGGCACCGCGGCGCGGGCCTCGGCGGCGGCCACGACGAGCGCGAGCAGACGCTGAACCAGATGCTGGTCGAGCTGGACGGCTTCGACACCAAGGGCGGCGTGATCGTGATCGCGGCCACCAACCGGCCCGACATCCTCGACCCGGCGCTGCTGCGCCCCGGCCGCTTCGACCGCCAGATCGTGGTGGCCCAGCCCGACCTGGCCGGCCGCAAGGGCATCCTCAAGGTGCACGCGCGCGGCAAGCCCATCGCGCCCGACGCCGACCTCGACATCATCGCCCGGCGCACCCCCGGGTTCACCGGCGCCGACCTGGCCAACGTGATCAACGAGGGCGCGCTGCTGACCGCGCGGTCCAACGGCAAGCAGATCACCATGGACGCGCTCGAGGAGGCCATCGACCGGGTCATGGCCGGCCCGGAGCGCAAGAGCGTGCTGCTGTCCGAGAAGGAGCGCAAGGTCATCGCCTACCACGAGGGCGGCCACGCCCTGGTCGGCCACGCGATGCCGCACGCCGACCCGGTGCACAAGGTGACGATCATCCCGCGCGGCCGGGCGCTCGGCTACACCGCCGCGCTGCCCACCGAGGACAAGTTCCTGGTCTCCCGGGCCGAGATGCTGGACCAGCTGGCCATGCTGCTCGGCGGCCGCACCGCCGAGGAGATGATCTTCCACGAGCCGACCACCGGCGCGGCCAACGACATCGAGAAGGCCACCCAGATCGCCCGCGGCATGATCACCGAGTACGGCATGAGCGAGCGGCTGGGCGCGCGCAAGTTCGGCAACGGCGACGGCGAGCCGTTCCTGGGCCGGGACATGTCGCACAGCCGGGACTACTCCGACGAGATCGCCTCCTCGATCGACGAGGAGATCCACCGGCTGATCGAGTCGGCGCACGACGAGGCGTGGGAGGTCCTGGTCCAGTACCGCGACGTGCTCGACGCGCTGGTGCTCCGGCTGCTGGACAAGGAGACCGTGGCCAGGACCGAGGTGCTCGAGATCTTCGCCTCGGTAGAGAAGCGGCCGGTCCGCGGCTCGTACACCGGCCACGGCAAGCGGGTGCCCTCGGATCGCCCGCCGGTGCTCTCGCCCAAGGAGCTCGCCCTGGCCGCGGCGGACGGCGGCGCAGGCAACGGCAACATGGCGCTGCCCGCCAACGGCCAGTCCTTCGGCTTCAACCCAGGGGTCCCGGACGAGCCCCAGGACGACGTGCCGAGAGATACCCATTGACGCCGGAACCGGAGGCCGCCGCTCCTGGAGACCAGGCTAGTGGCGGGTTTGACTTGCCGCGCATCGAGCGCGCGGTCAGGGAGATCCTGCTCGCCATCGGCGAGGACCCGGAGCGGGACGGCCTGCGCGACACCCCGGCGAGGGTCGCGCGGGCCTACGCCGAGCAGTTCGCCGGGCTGCGGCAGAGCCCGCGGGACGTGCTCACCACGGTCTTCGACGCGGACCACGACGAGATGGTCATCGTCCGCGACATCGAGGTGTACGGGACGTGCGAACATCACCTGGTCCCGTTCATCGGCGTGGCCCACATCGGCTACATCCCGAACGTGAAGGGCCAGATCACCGGGCTGTCCAAGCTGGCCAGGCTGGTCGACGTGTACGCCCGGCGGCCGCAGGTGCAGGAGCGGATGACCAGCCAGATCGCCGACGCCCTGGCGGAAACGCTGGATCCGCGCGGCGTGGTGGTGGTGATCGAGGCCGAGCACTTGTGCATGACCATGCGCGGCGTGCGCAAGCCGGGCGCGCGCACGGTGACCTCGGCGGTGCGCGGTGCCTTCCGCGACAGCGACGTCACCCGCGCCGAGGCGATGAGCCTGATCTACGGCCGGCGCTGAATTTTAAAGCAAGCTAGGCAAATACTGAACTAATCCGTCCTGCGCGGCGTCTACTCGGGTGGGCACTTTCTGTATTTCCTGTGCCGGTCGCGACTCTGTCCCGATGTGCGCTTGGGGAGGTACCGTGAGACCAGGACGCGAGGCGGCGCGGTGACTACGCTGATCAGACGTGCTCTAGGGCCTGACAAGAAAGCAGCCGAGATGAGCGCCAGCGACGACGCGAACCGGGCGGACGATTCCAGGGCTGGCGGTCAGCAGCCTTCGGTCGATCGTGCCCGCCAGCGCCGCTGGGTGCCCCGCACCGCGGCCCTGCTGACCTTCCTCATCGGCCTCGCCGACATCCTCAACATCCTGCGGCCCGACCTGGTCAGCCGGCTGCACCGGCTCAACTCCATGATCCCCGGCACGCTGACCGACGTCACCCGCAGCGCCGACGTGATCATCGGGCTGACGCTGCTGATGCTGGCGCACGGCCTGCGCCGCCGCAAGCGGCGCGCCTGGCAGGCGGTGGCCGCGCTGCTCGCGTTCGACATCGCCATCCACTTCATCCACACGCAGCGGATCGTCACCGCGGTGATCTCGCTCGTCCTGCTCATCGCGCTGCTCTACTTCAGGGACGAGTTCTACGCCGAGGGTGACCCGCGCACCAGGTGGCGGGCCACATGGGTGTTCGTCGGCCTGATCGTGGCCGACGTCGCCATCGGCCTGACCTACATCCTGCTGGCCCGGGGCCTGGCCGAGGACTACTCGTTCGGCCAGCGGGTGCAGGAGGTCATCTACGGCCTGGTCGGGATATCCGGCCCGGTGCTGTGGGCGCCGGAGACCCGCGGCGACCTGTTCAACCTCCTCACCAGCGCGCTGGGCATCTTCACCCTGCTGGTCACCGCGTACCTGTTCCTGCGGCCGGCCGAGCCGCGCGCCCGGCTGGGCCGCGCCGACGCCGACCGGATCAGGGAACTGCTCGGCAAGCAGGGGGACCGGGACTCGCTCGGCTACTTCGCGCTGCGCGACGACAAGAGCGTGATCTGGTCCTCGACCGGCAAGGCCGCCGTCTGCTACCGCGTGGTGTCCGGCGTGATGCTGGCCAGCGGCGACCCGATCGGCGATCCGGAGGCCTGGCCCGGCGCGATCGGCCCGTTCCTGGACGAGGCGGCGCGGCACGCCTGGGCGCCGGCCGTGATGGGCTGCAGCGAACTCGGCGCCGAGGTGTGGTGCCGCGAGGGCGGCCTGACCGCGCTCGAACTCGGCGACGAGGCCATCGTCAACACGGCCGACTTCAGCCTGTCCGGGCGGCCGATGCGGAACGTCAGGCAGATGGTCAACCGGGTGGCCAAGCACGGCTACGTGGCCGAGGTCCGCCGGGTGAGCGACATACCGCAGGCCGAACTCGACGCCATCGTCAGGGCCGCCGACTCCTGGCGCGGCAGCCAGACCGAGCGCGGCTTCTCGATGGCGCTCGGCCGGATCGGCACGCACGGCGACGAGGAGTGCGTGCTCGCCACCGCGACCGAGGACGGCGCCGTCCGCGCCGTGCTGCAGCTCGTCCCGTGGGGCCCCGACGGCCTGTCCCTCGACCTGATGCGGCGGGACAAGGCCGCCCAGCCCGGGCTGAACGACTTCCTGATCGTGGAGACCATCAAGGCCGCCCCGGCGCTCGGCGTCAAGCGCATCTCGCTGAACTTCGCCGTGTTCCGGGCCGCACTCGAGCGCGGCGAGCGAATCGGCGCCGGCCCGGTGCTGCGGGCCTGGCGGTCGGTGCTCATCTTCATGTCCAAGTGGTTCCAGATCGAGTCGCTGTACAAGTTCAACGCCAAGTTCTGCCCGGTCTGGCAGCCGCGCTTTTTCGTCTTCCCCAGCACCAAGGACGCGCCCAGGATCGCGCTGGCCGCGCTCGAGGCGGAGGCGTTCCTGGTCTGGCCGCGGCTGGAGCTGCGCCGGATCGCGCGCAAGCTCGGCCTGCTCGAGATCGGGCGTAAACTGCGCCCGTGACGGAGCTTCCCGCCAAGGACCGCTGCCTGGTGATGGGCGTGGTGAACGTCACGCCCGACTCGTTCTCCGACGGCGGCCAGTGGTACGGGGCGGACGCGGCCATCGCGCACGGCCTGGACCTGGCCGCGCAGGGCGCGGACATCGTCGACGTGGGCGGCGAGTCCACCCGGCCCGGGGCCCAGCGCATCGACGAGGCGGAAGAACTGCGCCGGATCGGGCCGGTGGTCACCGAGCTGGTCCGGGCCGGGCTGACGGTCTCCATCGACACGATGCGCGCGCCGGTGGCCCACTTCGCGCTGGAGGCCGGGGCGCAGCTGGTCAACGACGTGAGCGGCGGCCTGGCCGACCCGGACATGCCCCGCCTGGTGGCGGCGGCCGGGGTCGGGTACGTGGTGGTGCACTGGCGCGGGTACAGCCAGGACATGTACGCCCGCGCGGTCTACGGCGACGTGGTGACCGAGGTCCGCGACGAACTGGCCAAGCGCGTTGATGCGGTGGTGCACGCCGGGGTGGACCCCGGGCGCATCGTGCTCGACCCCGGCCTGGGCTTCGGCAAGCGGCCCGAGCACAACTGGCCGCTGCTGGCCCGCCTGGCCGAACTGGGCACCCTGGCCAGCGGCACGTTCCCGGTCCTGGTCGGGGCGTCGCGGAAGGGCTTTCTCGGCAAGCTGCTGGCGGGCCCCGACGGCACGCCCGGGACGATGGCCGACCGGGACCAGGCCACGGTGGCGGTCACCGCGCTGGCCGCGGCGGCCGGCGCCTGGTGCGTGCGCGTGCACGTGGTCCCGCCCAACGCGGACGCGGTCCTGGTCGCGGCCGCCTGGCGGGGGAGCCGGTGACCTCGAGGCACCGCGCAGTGCTATCCGTGGGGAGCAACCTCGGCGACCGGCTGGGTACCCTGCAAGGATGCGTGCACGCCATCAGCGGCCTGCCGGAGACTGACGTGCTGGCCGTCTCACCCGTCTACGAGACCGCCCCGGTCGGCGGCCCGGCCCAGCCCGACTACCTGAACGCGGTGCTGATCGTCGCGACCGGCCTGCCCCCGCGGGACTTGCTCGCGGCGGCCCAGCGCATCGAGGCCGGCTTCGGCCGGGCCCGAGCCGAACGCTTCGGCCCGCGTACCCTCGATATCGACATCATCGGCTACGACGAGCAGATCAGCGACGACCCCGTGCTCACCCTGCCCCACCCCCGCGCGTACGAGCGGGCCTTCGTCCTCGCGCCGTGGCACGACCTCGACCCGGAGGCCCGCCTGCCCGGCCGCGGGCCCGTCGCCGCCCTGCTGGCCGGCCTCGGCCGCGACGGCGTCCGGCGCCAGCCCGACCTGACCCTGGCGGCGCCGTGAAGCCGACCAGGATCTCCACGCTCGTCATCATCGCCGTGGTCTGCGCGGCCGCGGGCTGGGTGCTGCTCCGCGCGGTGTACGCGAAGCTGCCCCCGCTGCCCTGGACCGGCGTGCCCGCGCTGCTGATCGCCGCGGTGGCCGAGGCGTGGACCGGCCGGGACCTGAGGATGCGGATCGCGGGCCGCGGCAGCGGCCAAGGTGCACGCCGCGGCAGCGGCCAGGGAGCCCGCGGCAGCGGCCAGGGGGCCCGCGACCTCAAGCCGCCCGCGCCGCTGTTCGTGTCGCGGATGGTGGCGCTGGCCAAGGCCAGCGCGGTGGCGGCAGCCATCATCGCCGGGTTCGCGGCGGGCTTTGATTTCTACCTGGCCGGCTCGCTGACCGCCAGCGTGCCGCGCGAGGACGCGCTCACCGCGGTGATCACGTTCGTCGCCGCCGTCTTGCTCGGCTGCGCCGCGCTGTACCTGGAGAACTCCTGCCGGGTCCCCGAGGATCCCGACGCACCCGCACCGGACCACTGAACCCCGGCCGGATTGGACCTGATGGCCG
>Ga0207674_10003128_pt1 | contig 20417 bp, 25 predicted proteins | sample KBSCornC72_FD_184303 | JGI IMG/M metagenome (GOLD analysis project Ga0207674, IMG submission 184303) | Corn rhizosphere microbial communities from Kellogg Biological Station, Michigan, USA - KBS Corn C7-2 (SPAdes) (version 2) | ecosystem: Host-associated > Plants > Roots > Rhizosphere > Soil ...
GACACCGTCGCCTCCCCCTCGCGCGCCAGCAACGGCCCCAGCACCAGGATCGACGCGCGCATCTTGCGCACGATCTCGTACGGCGCGGTGGTCGAGCTGATATCCTCGGCGTTGAGCGTCATCGCCCGCACCGGCGATTTGCCGCGCTGGCCGGCGACGGTGGTGGATACGCCCAGCTCGTTCATCAGATGGCCGAAGCCCTCGACGTCGGCCAGCCGCGGCAGGTTGGTCAGCGTCAGCTTCTCGGAGGTTAGAAGCGCGCAGGGAAGGAGCGTAAGTGCGGCATTTTTCGCACCGCTGATCGGGATCTCCCCCTTCAGCGTGTTGCCGCCCTTGATCCAGATGCTGTCCACGACGCGCGCTTTAGCGCGTGACGGCGGTGTTACAAGAAGGCGGCCTCAGGCCTTTTCGAGCGTGCACTGCAGCGGGTGCTGATTTTCCCGCGCGAAGTCGATAACCTGCGTGACCTTGGTCTCAGCCACCTCGTAGGTGAAGACGCCGCACACGGCGACGCCCTGCTGGTGCACCTGGAGCATCACTCGAGTCGCATCCTCAATGCCCATCGAGAAGAAGCGCTGGAGGACGAGCACGACGAACTCCATCGGCGTGTAATCGTCGTTGAGCATCAGCACTTTGTAGTTGGACGGCTTCTTGGTCTTGGGCCGAGTGCGCGTCGCAACGCCGGTCTCGATCTCGTCGAGGCCGTCGTCGTCGGGGCCGGCCGCCATCCTGATCAATCTCGAAATCATCAGACCCTAAAATATGGCAGTCAGCGAAAACGCGGCAAGTCGGGTGTTAGCAGCATATCGGTAAAAAAATGGCGGCCGCCCCGTACTGGAGCGGCCGCCTACAGTCGTTGCCCTGACTTTAGGAGGGGAGAGGGTCAGGCAACGAGGGTGTTGAAACGCTCGGCATTGGCCGACGCGCGGTTCGACAGCGGCTGGAAAGCCTGACCGGCGAGCTTTACGAGCGACTCGGTCAGCTTCGACGTCTCGGCGACCGCACGGTCGAACGAAGCGCGGGCAAAGTCGCCCTGAAGCTGCAGGTACTCGGTCGGGCTCTTGGCCTCGGCGAGCGAGCGGATCGCGTCAGCGGCCTGCTCGAAGCTGTCGCGCTGCTTGGCGACGACGTCCTGGCCGATCGAGCGAGCACCCTCGCTGGCGACGCGGCCGGCTTCGACCACCGCCTCGACGTTGGCGCGAGCAAGGTCGGCGAGCTCGCCGGCAACCTTCTGGCTCTTCTTGACGAGATCCTGGCTGCGCTCGCTGGCGTCAGCGAAGATCGACTGGAACGGCGCGAACGCCGGGACGGCCTCAAAGCCGTTGAAGAAGTTGTTGGTCACGGTTTCAATCCTTTTCTGGGCCGTGCGAGCTGCCTTCGGAGCAGTCTTGCGGACGGCGGTACGGGTCTTGCGAGCAGTGCGGCGAGTTGCCTTCTTCTCGGCGACGGCTTCGCGCTTCGCGCGGCGAACGGTGGTCGCGCGGGTCCGTTTGGCGACCTTGGCGCCTTCCTTGGCGACCGTCGCGACGGTGTCGGCGACAGCCTCGGCAACCTTGGCGGGAGCCTCGGCGGCGGCCTGCGCTTCAACCTTCGTTTCGTCTGCCATGAAATCATTCCTCCGAATATGTTGCACTGCACAATATGCATTGCGCCGCACCATTTCAAGAGGAATTTTGTGCAGCGCACCATTCCACCGCTTGACGGCCACGGTTCACCCGAAGCAAGAGCGGCCATGGATACTGCCACGCGTCGCCGCCGCGGCCTGCTGATCGTGCTGTCGTCACCTTCGGGCGCCGGGAAGTCGACCATCAGCCGGATGCTGCTCGAGGCCGACGACAACATCACCATGTCGGTCAGCGCCACGACCCGTCCGATGCGGCCAGGCGAAGTCAATGACCGCGACTATCATTTCGTAGACACGGCCGAGTTCGAGCGGCTGATCGAGGCGGACGAATTCGCCGAGTGGGCCTATGTCTTCGACCATATGTACGGAAGCCCCAAGGAACCGATCAAGGAAGCGCTCAAGGACGGGCGCGACACATTGTTCGACATCGACTGGCAGGGCACCCAGCAGCTTGAATATGCCTTCCGTACCGATCTCGTCCTGATCTTCATCCTGCCACCCTCGATGGTCGAACTGGAGCGCCGCCTGCACGAGCGCGGCACCGACAGTGACGAGATCATCGCCGGCCGGATGAAACGGGCCGCGGGCGAGATCGGGCATTGGGCCGAATACGACTATGTCCTGATCAATGATGACATGGAGAAATGCCTCGAGGATGTTCGGGCGATAATCGCCGCCGAGCGGCTGCGCCGCGAACGCCAGCCGTACCTTCTGAACTTCGTGCGGGAGCTGGTTGCCAGGCCTAACTGAGCAGCTTCAAGAAGCGGGCGGCCGCGAGGAAATCGCGCTTCCGGTTTTGCAGCGCTTGTTCCGCGTCGTCGTCAGCGCCCCATTGTTCGAGCTGCCAGCGCTCGTCGATACTGACCGCCGCCCATGCATCCTCGGGCGGCACCGCCTCTTCCAAGACGGCAAGCGCCGCCACCAGCGAGCCGCCGATGGTCACCAGTGGCGAAAGGCCTGCGAGCCGGAACGGGTCGAGCGCAGCGACCGCATGGCTCAGGCACTGGACGGTCGCAGGCGGCTGCGGAACGTGGGTCAGCGCCGAGGTCGTCGCGAAGTCGACGTCGTACCGCCGCCGCGCCCAGGCGAGCAACGGGTCCCAACAGGCGCCTTGGCGCTCGACCAGCTCCGGCGGCCAGTCCGAGCGGTAGCAGGCGAGGTCCGCCTCCGCGTAGCGGGCGAGCCCGGCAGCGAACGCCTCGCGTTCCGGAGCGACGCAGTCGATCGCCGCATTGGCAAGGCCGGTGAGCGGCATCTTTCGGGGATCGATCTCGGCTCCCACGCTCGTCCATTCGGCCGCCACCGCCTCGGCGAGCGCGCGGTTCGGGAGCAGCAGGGCCGCGCGGGCCGGAGTGCGCACCGGGCGGCCGTCGAGATCGATCGCCCAGCCGCCGTCGGCCTGCGCGACCGCAACGTCCTTCCAGAAGCGCTTCACCGCTGCGGGCCGCTACGATCCCGCTCGTCCCACGCCTTTTTGAGGAGGCGCGGGGCAAGCACCGTGTCCAAGGCGCCGAGGATGGCGATGATCGCCCCGAGCTGCGGCCAGCCGCCCTGCCGGACGACGTTGCCGTAGGCGATCGCGATGCCAAGAAAGAAAATGACGAGGCCGCCGAGGCGAACCGCCGAATAAGCGAGGAACCGCCGTTTCCACACATCCTCGTCAGCCATCGCGGGTCATCTCCTCGATCGCAGCGACGATGTCGCCGCGGCCGACGCCCTGCTGGCCGGCGATGGTCGCTGCGCGGTCGGCGGGTGCCTTGTGCTGGTTGAACTTGCGGGTTCCGCGCAGCGCACTCGGCGCAACCTCGAAACCGACGATCGCGCGGGTCATCGCCTCGAACGCCCCTGGCTCCATCTTGGCCCGGGTCCACGGGGCCTCGGGTGAATAGAGTTGCTCCATCCGGTCGCTGAGCCGATCGAGAAATTCAACGAGCTCGGCATCGGCGAGGCGGGTCGCAATGCCTTCGACCTCGGCCGCTTCATAATGCCAGGTCGGCACCTGGTCGTCGGTCGCATACCAGTTGGCGCTCTGATAGCCGTCGCGAGCCGTGAGGCTGATCAGCACCGGGCGCCCGTCGAGATGGTCGGCGATGCGGTTGCGCTTCGCCACGTGGAAGCGAACGCGGCCGTCCGCGACGATGACCGGAACGTGCGCGACGAACAGCCCCGCGTCCGACGCTGTGAACAGGTGCGCGAAAGCGCGGGCCGCGACGAACGCGAGGATCTCGTCGGAATCGCTCGTCTGGAACGCCCGATTGGGGTGCATCAGCGCCGCGCCCGCGGTTTGGGGCTTCCCCGCGACCGGCGCTCGCCCCGGCGGTTTTCGCGGCGCGGCTTCGAAGTGCGCTGCGGGCCCCGTGGTGGCGCCAGACGGGGACGCTCGGCGTTCTCCTTGTCGAACCCGAGGGTGCTCAGGCTCTCGGCGATGTGCGCCGGAAGATCCGCGGTGACGTCGATCTTCCCGCCTTCGGGTCCTTCGATCTTCAGCCGCCGGGCGTGGAGGTGGAGCTTGCGGCTGATCCCGCCGGTCAGGAATGCTTCCGCGCCGCCATATTTGGCGTCGCCGACGATCGGGTGGCCCAGCGCGGCCATGTGCGCGCGCAGCTGGTGGGTGCGCCCGGTCAGCGGCTGCAGCTCGACCCAGGCGGCGCGATTCCCCGCCCGGTCGAGCACTCGCCAGCGGGTCTTGGCGGGCAGGCCGTGCTCCTCGTCGATATGCATCTTCTCGCCGCCGGTCCCCGGCTGCTTGGCGAGCGGCGCGTCGATCTCGCCCTCCTCGCCCGCAGGCACGCCGATCACCAGCGCCCAATAATATTTGCGCGCCGCCCGGCCTGAAAAGGCCTTGGCGAAATGCCCCGCCGAGCGTGCGGTGCGCGCGACCAGCAAAGCGCCCGACGTGTCCTTGTCGAGGCGATGGACGAGCTTGGGCCGGCTGCGATCGTCGCCGATGCCGTCGAGCAGGCGATCGAGATGCTTGGTCGTCTTAGTCCCGCCCTGAGTCGCAAGTCCCGGCGGCTTGTTGAGGACGAAAGCGTGGGGGTCTTCGTAGATGACCATGTCACGAACGAACTGCACCTCGTCTTCGGTCAGCACCTCGCGCGTGCGCTGCGGCCGCGCCGGCCGCGCCGGAGCCGCTTCGGGCGGTGGAACGCGAATTTCCTGCCCGGCCTCGATGCGATCGCCCGGCCCGGCCCGCTTGCCGTTGACGCGCAGCTGGCCGGTCCGGGCCCAGCGCGAGACGAGGTTAAAGCTGACGTCGGGCATATGGCGCTTGAACCAGCGGTCGAGCCGGATTCCGTCATCATCCTCGCTGACGGTGAAGGTTCGGGGGTCGGGCATCGCGCGCCGATTAGCTGAAGCTAGCCGCCGCGTCCCGCCCAATAATCGAACGCCTGCTTCTGGACCTTGCGAATGAGGCGCGCGGCCTTCGGTCCTTCCCACAAGCCTTTGTAGCCATGCTTTTTCGCCCCGCCGACCCACCAGCCCTGCCCCGGCAGGCCGTCGGATTGGCGCACGACCAGCACCGCGAGCTCGGGCTCGCCGCGGGCCTCGGCGTCGTCGTCGACGTGAGCGAGGACCGTGCATAAAGCGCGCATCTTGGGACGGCTGAAATGGTGGCCGAGCAGCTCGAGCACTTCGGAATAGCTGATCGCCTGGCGCGCCTTGGCCGAGGCGATCAGGATCGCCCGGACCTCGGCCGGATCGGCCAGCAATCCGGCTTCGCTCATCGCGGCTGCTGGTCGAAGTCCACCGGGGTCAGCTCGAACACGTCGAGCTTGGAAGTGCTCTGCGGCCACGGGATCACCAGCCGCCATTTGAACGGCGCAATCCGCTCGAGGACGCCGGCCATGTCGCGCTTGGGGTCATCGCCATAAGCGACCGGCTGCTGCTCGTCGCCGAGCGCCAGGCTGCCGAGGAACACGAGCCGGGTCGATTCGTCGTCTTCCCACAGCCGGCCCGCCGGGCGCTGGCTGCCGGTCTGCTTGACGATCGTCAGCAGCTCGCCTTCGACTTCGACGTAGCAGAAGAAGGGCTTGAAGCTCTCATAGGCCCGGCTTTTGGGGGTCGCCTTGCCGAGCTTGATCAGCCGGCAATAATAGCTGCCCGGCGTCGGGGCCGGACGGGGCAGCGCGGCGCGGGGCCGCAGCAATGCGCCTTCGCGGCGGATGTCCGCCTCATTGGTCTTGCGGGCATCGGCCAGCGCCTCCTGCCAGGCGAGACCGATCCGTGCGATCCGGTCCTGGTCCGCGGCAGTCGCGACCTGCTTCCAGATTTCCGACTTGAGCGGCGGCCCGACCTCCACGGTTGGGGCGACGCCGGGCGGGATCTTGGGCTTGGTCACGCAGCCGGCGGCCACCAGCGTGAGCGCCAGGACCGCAGCCGTTCGTACCTTGAGCCCGCCGAATCGAACCACTGCCCCCATCCCTTTCGCGATGCCGCGCAAGGTGGCAGCGGCGATGCAGAGATTCAACTAAAGACAAATTGAACATGATCTTTCACTGAACGCGCGCCGCCGCTAGGCGAGCGCGGGATGAATCCGCGCAACGGCTCGCTTCGGCCAGAGGTCGCCGAAACCGGGCGCCACTCCAGAACCGGCTTTCTGCTCGGCCTTGGCGCTTATGCGCTGTGGGGCGTCCTCCCGATCTATTTCAAGGCGATCGCCGACGTCGCTGCGGTCGACATCGTCGCCCATCGGGTGCTGTGGTCGCTGCCGTTCCTGGCCATCCTGATCGCCGTCTCCAGGGGCTGGCAGAAGGTGCGAGCCGCAGCCGCGGACCGGAAGACGCTCGGCATCCTCTGCATCACCGCGCTGCTGATCGGCGGCAACTGGCTGCTGTACGTCTACGCGGTGACGAGCGGGCGCATCCTCGCATCGAGCTTCGGCTATTATCTCAATCCGCTCGCCAACGTCCTGCTCGGCCGGTTCGTGCTCAAGGAAAAGCTCGGCCGGCTGCAGTGGATCGCGGTGGGCGTTGCGGCCGCGGGAATCTCGGTCTTCGCCGCGGGGGCCCTCGGCCAGCTGTGGATCAGCCTGTCGCTGTGCGCCAGCTTCGCGCTGTACGGGCTGCTGCGCAAAGTAGTGAAGGCCGATGCGCTGACGGGTCTGGGCATCGAGACCGGGCTGCTGTTCCCGCTCGCAATCGGCTGGCTCGGATGGCGGTTCGGCGCCGGGGCACCAGTTCTCGGCTCGTCAAGCATGGATGCCGGGCTGTTGCTCGCGGCGGGAATCGTATCGACGACGCCGCTGATCCTGTTCACCGCGGCGGCTCGGCGGCTCGCTTATTCGACGCTCGGGATGCTCCAGTTCCTCGCGCCGACGCTGCAGTTCCTGATCGGCGTCTGGTACGGCGAGCCGCTCAAGACCGCGCACTTCATCGCCTTCCCGGCAATTTGGCTCGCGCTCGCCCTCTACGTGACCGCACTGACGCGCCAGGCGCGAGCATCGGTCACGCCGCCCGAATAATGGAACAACCGCGCGGCCTGCCATTTTGCGGCATGATGAACCGCACTGTCCTGCTCGGCTCATTGCTACTCACCGGCTGCGCGACTGCGGCCGACCAGCCGCCACCGACCGTGCCTCCGCCGCCGCCCTGCCCGATCAGCCGGTCGAGCGAATGGCGGGCGTGGGTCAACGCGATGCCCGGACCTGGGTCGCGGCCGACCTTGATCGTCACCGGCAAGGTGACCGTGCCCGGCCCCGACTGGCAACCGCGCTGGGGACCATCGCAGGTGCTCGAAAGCTATCCGGTTCAGGTGCGGCTCGAACTGGACGCCGACCTTCCGCCCGGCGGCATCAGCAGGGACCCGGTCGTGAAGGAGGTACGGGGCAGCTGGCCGAGCGAGGCTCAAGTGGAATCCGTCACGGTGCTGTGCCGCGGCACCGTGCTCGCCCGAATCGCGCCTGTGGAAACGGCGCTGTAGCTGCTAAGAGCGCGCCGATGTTCAACCTGATCTCGCTCATCATAGGCGCGGTCGCGCTCATATTCGCGCTCATCGCGTTCATTCCGTTTCTCGGCTGGGCCAATTGGCTGATCATACCACTCGCGATCATCGGCGCAGTCGTGGGGATGGTTTCGCGCAGCACCGGCGGGCGCAATCTCAACCTGTTCGTGATCGTCATCGGCGTCGTTCGGCTGATGCTCGGGGGCGGATTCATTTGAGCCGCGAGCCGCGCATCGACGCCTATATCGCCAAGGCGGCGCCATTTGCGCAGCCTATCCTCGCCCACGTTCGCGAGCGCGTTCATGCCGTCGTTCCCGGAGTCGAGGAGGCGATGAAGTGGAGCGCTCCGGGTTTCACGCTCGACGGCAAGATTCTGCTCATCATGGCCGCCTTCAAGGCCCATGCGGCGCTGAACTTCTGGCGCGGGCAGGAGATCGGCGACGGCGCGGCCAAGGCCGGTGCAATGGGGCAGTTCGGGCGGCTGAGCTCGATCGACGATCTGCCGCCCGATGCCGAGCTCGACGCATTGATCCGCGAGGCCGCCAAGCTTGCCAGGAGCGCTCCAGCGCCACGCAAGACGAAACATGAGCCGAAGCCCGCGCCGGAGTTGCATCCCGACTTCGCCGCCGCGCTGGCCAAGGCGCCGGCTGCCAAAGCTGTGCTCGATGGCTTTCCACCCTCGGCGCAGCGCGACTATCTCGAATGGATCAGCGAAGCGAAGCAGGACGCGACGCGCCGCAAGCGCATCGACGATGCGATCCAGTGGCTCGGCGAAGGCAAGCGCCGCCACTGGAAATATGAGAATTGCTGAAGCCTACCGCGCCTTCACATAGCTCCCGGGCGCATCCTCGATCGGCTTGAGCTTGCCCTTGCCTGGAATCCGCGCGCCCTCTGCCTTCACCGTCTCGGGATCGCGCTCCTTCAGCCAGCGGAGCCAGTCGGGCCACCAGCTGCCCTTGTGCTCGGTGGCGCCGTCGACGAACGCCTGCAGCGTCTCGGCGGCTTTGTCATTGACCCAATGTTGGTACTTCTCCGCCGCCGGCGGATTCACCACGCCGGCGATATGGCCGGAGCCGGCGAGGACGAAGCGCTTCGGCCCGGCGAAGTGCTCCATGATCTTCCACACACTTTGCGGCGGCGCGATATGGTCCTCACGCCCGGCCTGGACATAGGCGGGCGTCTTCACCCGGTCGATATCGACTGACACGCCGGCGACCGAAATCCCGCCTTTCTCGGCCAGCTTGTTGGCCTTGTAGAGGCTCTCGAGATAGTCGCGGTGCCAGCCGGCGGGAAGATTGGTCGTATCTGAGTTCCAGTGGAGCAGATCGAACGGCGGCGGCTCGTCGCCGAGCAGGTAGTTGTTGACCACATAGCTCCAGATGAGGTCGCGCCCGCGCAGCAGGTTGAAGGTCGCGGCCATGTAGCGGCCGTCGAGATAGCCCTTCTCCTTGGTCAGCTGCTCGAGCAGGCCCATCGTCTCGGGGCCGGTGAACAGCTTGAGGTCGCCGGCCTCGGTGAAGTCAACCTGGGCCGTGAGAAAGGTCGCCGACCTGACCTTCGCCTGCTGCTTCTTGGCGTGAAGATAGGCCAGGGTCGCGGCCAGCGTCGTCCCGGCGACGCAATAGCCGATGGCGTGGACGGCCTCGACCGCGAGCGCGTCGCGAACCGCGTCGATCGCGTCGATCTGTCCCTTCAGCACATAATCTTCGAGGGTTGCGTCGGCGATGCTCTCGTCGGCCGATTTCCAGCTGACCATGAACAGCGAGATGCCGTTGTCGACGCACCATTTGACGAAGCTTTTCTCAGGCGAAAGGTCGAGGATGTAGAAGCGGTTGATCCACGGCGGGAAGATCACCACCGGGGTCTTCAGCACCTCGTCCGTCGTCGGTGTGTACTGGATCAGCTGATAAAGCGGGGTCTGCCGGATCACCTTGCCTGGGGTTGTCGCGAGGTTCCTGCCGACTTCGAACACGCCGGACTTGGTCTGCGTCAGCTGCCCGGCCGCGATATCCTTGAGCATGTTGGCGAGGCCCTTGAGCAAATTCTCGCCGCGGGTCTCGATCGTCCGCTTCAGCACCTGCGGATTGGTGAGAGCGAAGTTGGACGGGCTCATCGCGTCGACGAAGCTGCGCGTCGCGAAGCGGAGCTTCTCGCGCATTTCCGGATCGACATTCTCGATCTCGTCGACCGTTCCGAGGAGCTGGTCCGAAACCCGCAAATAGGTCTGGCGGATGGTGTCGAAGATCGGGTTCTCGCTCCATTCGGGCGCGGCGAAGCGGCGGTCCTTGCGCTCCTTTGTGGTGTCGGTGGGCGCCGCGGTCACCCCGCCGAGCACCTTGCCCCACGTCTCGAGCCCCTTGGCCCAGGCCTGCGCACCGGCGGTCATCAGCGCCATCGGATCGGTGGCTGCGGTCGGCTCGCCGCCAAAACCGAACGCGCCCGGGCTCCAGCTCGGGAACGGCTGGTCCTTCTTCAGGCCCTCGGCCCAGAACTCCATCAGCATCTGCTGGACGCGGCCCATGACCAGCGTCCAATGCTGCCAGTCCTCGAGCGTTGGGACGCCCATGCCGCTCACTGTCGAGTCTTCCGCCATCCCGCTAATGTAGGGCGCATGACGGTGCCGCCGCAAATTCCGACCGCCCTCGTGCTGCTCGACTATTTCGGAATCGCGGTGTTCGCGATCTCGGGCGCGCTCCTCGCAGCCGAGAAGCGGCAGACGCTGGTGACCTTCATCTTCTTCGCAGTCGTGACCGGCGTCGGCGGAGGGACCTTGCGTGACCTGCTGATCGGGGCGCCGGTGTTCTGGGTCCATACCAACGCCACCCTGCTCATCTGTATCGGCGCAGCGCTGCTCGTGTGGCTAACCAGCCGCCGCCGGTTCGCCGGGCAGGCGCTGCTGTGGTTCGATGCCGCAGGCCTTGCGGCTTATGCGACCTACGGCGCAGCCAAGGCCCTGGCTTTCGGAGTCGCGCCGGTCCCCGCCTTCGCCATGGGCGTGATGACCGCGTGCCTCGGTGGGATCATCCGCGACGTGCTCGCGGGCGAGCCGTCGATCCTGATGCGGCCCGAGCTTTACGTCACCGCCGCGGCGCTCGCCGCCGGCCTGTTTGTCGGGCTGACGCTCGCCGGCGTGGCAGTGTGGATCGCAGCCCTCGCCGCGATCGTCGCGGGTTTCACGCTGCGCGGCACCGCGATCGCGCGCGGCTGGTCCTTGCCTGCCTACAGCGAGTAGGAATCAGCTTCAGCGGTCGGCGAAGCGATCGGTGGCGCGAACCAGGCCGTCCGTAATCCCAGGCTCGCTGAACAGATGCCCGGCGTCGGGGATGATGTTGAGCTCGACCTCCGGCCAGGCCTGCTTGAGCTTCCACGCGGCGACCGGCGGAGTGCAGCAATCGTGGCGACCCTGGACGATCACGCCGGGAATGCCGCGCAGCTTCTCGGCGGCCTGGCGCAGCAGCTGGCCTTCCTCGAACCAGCCCTGGCTGGCCATGTAATGGTTCTCGATCCGCGCCACCGCCACCGCGACTTCGGGCGAAGTGAAATGGTCGATCGTCGACGGGCTCGGGAGCAGCGTGACGATGTCGCCTTCCCACTTGCTCCACGCCTTGGCGGCGACCAGCTGCTCGTCATGGTCGTCGCTGGTCAGCCGCTTGCGATAGGCTTCGACGAGATCGCCGCGCTCGGCTTCGGGGATCGGCGCAAGGAACTCCTCGAACTTGTCGGGGTAGAGCTGCGACGCGCCGCCGTCCTTGTACATCCAGTCGATCTCATACTGGTCGAACAGGAAAATGCCGCGCAGCACCATCTCGGTGACCCGCTCGGGATAGGTCACGCCATAGGCAAGCGACAGGGTCGAGCCCCAGCTGCCGCCGAACACCTGCCACTTGTCGACCTTGGCGACCTGCGTCCGCAGCTTTTCGATATCGTCGACCAGGTCCCAGGTCGTGTTGTGGTCGAGGCTCGCATAAGGCGTCGACTTGCCGCAGCCGCGCTGGTCGAACACCAGGATCTTGTACTTGTCGGGGTTGAACTGGCGGCGATGATCGGGGCTCGACCCGCCGCCGGGCCCGCCATGGAGGAACACCACCGGCTTGCCGTCGGGGTTCCCGGACAGCTCCCAGTAGAGGCGGTGGCCGTCGCCGACGTCGAGCATGCCGCTCTCATAGGGTTCGATCTCGGGGTAAAGCCCGCGGCGGCTGGTCGGCTGCATGTCCATCAGAAGCTGAATTCCTCGTAGATGCGGGACAGGTCGCCGCCCCATTCGTTGTGATATTTGTCGAGCAATCGGTCGGCGGGCGTCATGCCGCTCAAAACCACATCGCGCAATGGATCGAGGAACCCCCCTTCATTGTCCCCCGCGCTGTTGAGCCGCGCGCGGCGGGTGAGGCCGTCGGCGGCGATGTCGAGCACCCGGCCGGCGAAGTCGCGCATCGTTTCGCCGTCGGGCGTGACCACGTCGAGCGCGAGCCGCGGGACGTCGTGGCGCAGCGCCTCGCGCTCGCAGATCGTCCAATGCTTGACCAGGTCCCACGCGGCGTCGAGCGCCTGGTCGTCGTAAAGCAGCCCGACCCACAGAGCCGGGAGCCCGCAGATCCGGCTCCAGCGGCCGCCGTCGGCGCCGCGCATCTCGAGGAAGCTCTTGAGCCGCACTTCGGGGAAGGCGGTGGAGAGGTGATCGGTCCAGTCGCTGAGCCGCGGCTTCTCGCCCCAAAGTTCGGGCAATTTGCCCTCGAGGAAATCGCGGAAACTGCGGCCGGCGACGTCAATATACTTCCCGTCCCGGTAGACGAAGTACATCGGGACATCGAGCATGTAGTCGCAGTAGCGTTCGTAACCGAACCCGTCCTCGAACACGAACGGCAGCATGCCGGTGCGGTCGGGGTCGGTGTCCTCCCAGATGTGGCTGCGGAAGCTCTTGAAGCCGTTGGGCTTGCCTTCGGTGAAGGGGGAGTTGGCGAAGAGCGCGGTCGCGACCGGCTGGAGCGCCAGGCCGACGCGGAACTTCTTCACCATGTCGGCTTCGGACGCATAGTCGAGGTTCACCTGGATCGTGCAGGTGCGGAGCATCATGTCGAGGCCAAGGCTGCCGACCTTGGGCATGTAGTTGAGCATGATCGCGTAGCGGCCCTTGGGCATCACCGGCAGGTCGGCACGTGCCTTGTCGGGCCACATGCCGAGGCCGAGGAAGCCAAGGCCGAGCCGGTCGCCAATCTCCTTGCATTGCGCGAGGTGGCGCGCCGCTTCGGCGCAGCTCTGGTGGAGGTTCTCGAGCGGCGCTCCGGATAGCTCGAACTGGCCGGCGGGCTCGAGGCTGACCGCACCGTCCGCGCCTTTCAGCGCGATCACATGGTCGCCTTCGAACACCGGCTCCCAGCCGAACTCGGTCAGCCCCATCAGCAGGTCGCGGATTCCGCCTGGCTCGTCGTAGCTCGGTGCGCGGTGATCGGCGCAGCGGTAGACGAACTTCTCATGCTCGGTGCCGATGCGCCATCGCTCGCGCGGCTTCTCCCCGGCGGCGAATTCCGCCAGCAGGTCGGCGCGGCCCTCGATCGGCCGCGAAACGTCGTCCTCAGTGCGCGTCGTCACGGCCCGCGCCCTAGCCGCGCGATTCCGCGTGCGCCAGAACTTCCGCCTTATCGCTCGACAAGCTCAACGCCAGTCGCCGGCGACGGACATCCAGGTCGCAAGCGCGGCAAGCGCGGCGGTTTCGGCGCGTAGAATGCGCGGGCCGAGTGAGATCGGGACAGCATTCGCCGCCGCCCGAACCGAGGCCCGTTCCTGATCAGTGAACCCGCCTTCGGGCCCGGTCAGGATCATCGTGGGCCCGACCTCGAAAGTATCCGCGACACGATCGCCGCCGCCCTCGTCGGCGAAGTAGAGCTTTCGGGCAGGGTCGCGCTCAGCGAGCAAGCGCGTGAGCGACAAAGGCTCGGCGATTTCCGGCAGAACCGTGCGCCCGCATTGCTCCGCTGCCTCGATCGCGATGGATTCCATGCGTTCGAGCTTCACGCGCTCGGCAACCGTGCGCTGGGTCATCACCGGGATCAGACGCGCTGCGCCGAGCTCGGTCGCCTTCTCGACCAGCCAGTCGGTTTGCGCGCGCTTGACCGGCGCAAACGCAAGCCAGACGTCCGGGACGCTCTCGGCCTCACGCGTCCTTCGCTCGACCGAGAGGATCATCCGCTTCTTGCTGGCCTCGGTAACGCGCGCGAGCCATTCGCCCGAGCTGCCGTCGAAGACGAGCAATTCCGCGCCCTCGCCCATGCGCAAGACGTTGCCGAGATAGTTCGCCTGGCTCGCGTCCAGATCGACACACGCGCCCTCGAGCAACGGCGTTCTCACGAACAGCCGCGTGAGGCTTTTCGGCGGCCAGGCGGGGGTGGCGGGCATGGCCCTCGCTTACCCCCGCCGGCCACCGTCCGCTATGGGCGAGGCCTACAGGTCGGAGTCGACATTCCCGCGGCAGGCATCGCCCGGGATACCCGGAGCATGGATGATGCCGTAGCTGTTTTCCATGTGCGGCGTCTGGACCAGGCCGGGCCCGGTATCGACGTCAACGAGGATCGGCGATCCGTCGGGATTGAAGCCGAGCAAAGTCACCCCGTCCTCCTGCCCCGAGAAGGCGCAGACGGAACTGGCATGGGTGGCGCCTTGCGTCGGCTTGGGATGCGGCCCGCCAGTGACTTCGCCGGCCATCGCCGGTGTCGCGATGATCGCAGCACCCGCAAGAATCGCGAACGCGTGAAAACGCTTGTTCATGTTCATTCCCCTCAATGTCCGTTGTCAAAGCGACTCATGCGCCGAGCGCCAGATACTCCCGGAGCTGCCGGCGCCGCCACTTAACGAAGGGTAGTGGCGCCGCTAGTGCGGTAGAGTGATCGCCTCCACCGACATCGTACCCGACAGCGAGCGGCGCGGGTTGATCGGCGCGCTTCCGCCGCCGGTGCGGCCGTACGCGTCGCTGATGCGGCTCGACCGGCCCATCGGCACGTGGCTGCTCTATTGGCCGTGCGCATGGAGCGTCGCGCTAGCGGGCGTCGGCGGACGCTGGGACTTGTTCCTGTGGCTTGGGCTCGGCGCGTTCGCGATGCGCAGCGCCGGCTGCGTCTACAACGACATCGTCGACCGCGATCTCGATCGCAAGGTCGAACGCACGCGCCTGCGCCCGCTCGCCAGCGGGCGGGTCTCGCTGGGCGCCGCTTGGCTGCTCGTCGCGCTGCTCTGTGCGGTCGGGCTATCCGTACTAGTGCAGCTCAATCTCACCGCGGCGGTCATCGCGCTGGCGAGCATTGCTCCGGTGGCTGCCTACCCGTTCATGAAGCGGATCACCTGGTGGCCGCAGGCGTGGCTCGGGATCGTCTTCTCGTGGGGCGCGCTGGTCGGTTGGCCCGCGGTCACCGCGACGCTCGACCCGCAACCCGTGCTGCTGTGGCTCGGAAGCATCGCCTGGGTCGTCGGCTACGACACGCTCTACGCGGTGCAGGACATCGAGGACGACGCGCTGGTCGGCGTTAAATCCTCCGCCCGGCGCCTCGGCGGAAGCCTCCAAGCAGGTGTGGGCATCTTTTACGCGCTCGCTCTGTTCCTGTGGGGCGCTGCCATCTGGATGGTTCGGCCCGACTGGATCGCGCTGCTGACCCTGGCTCCCGCGGCCCTCCACCTTGTCGATCAGGCGCTCCGCGCCGGTCCCGCCGACGGAGAGTTGGCGCTGAGGCTGTTCCGTTCCAACCGGGTCTGCGGCCTGCTCGTGTTCATGGCGATGCTGGTCGTCGGGCTCACCAGCCGCTAGTCGGCCCCGGATGCAATCTCCCGAAGCTGCCCGCCGAATTGCCGAATCCCTCGTCGAGCGCGGCATCAAGGCCGGCGCCACCGCCGCCGATGCCCTCTATGTCGGCGACCACTCGTCGAGCGTTCAGGTGCGGCTCGGCGAGCTCGAGGACGTCAGCCGGTCCGAAGGCGAAGGCATCGGCCTCCGGCTGTTCATCGGCCAGCGCTCGGCGACCGTGGCATCCTCGGACTTGTCGGAAGAGATCCTCCGCGCTCTCGTCGACCGCTGCCTGGCGATGGCCCAGAACGCGCCCAAAGACCCGTTCGCCGGTCTTGCGCCGAGCGAGCTCCTGCAGCGCGGCGAGCCGCCGTCGATCGACACGGTCGACGAGCGCGAGCCCGACCCGGCCGAGCTTCGCGAACGCGCACTGCGGGCGGAGCAAGCGGCGACTGGCGTGCCCGGCGTCAGCAATTCGAACGGCGCAGGCGCCAGCGCGTCCGGCACGACGATTGCGCTGGCGACGTCGGGCGGTTTCTCGGGCGCCTACCGGACCACCGGGCACGGCTGCTCGGCGTCGGTGATTGCCGGCGAGGGGGCGAACATGCAGCGCGACTATGCGTGGCACAGCGCGCGGCACCTCGAAGACCTCGAAGACGCCGCGACGATCGGCCGCCGCGCCGGCGAGCGGGCCGTCTCCCGCCTCAATCCGAGCCGTCCCAGACCGGGCAAATGGCCGGTGATCTTCGATCCCCGCGTCGCGTCGGGCCTGCTCGGCCACCTCGCCGGCGCGATCAGCGGCGCAGCGATCGCGCGCAAGACCAGCTTCCTCGAAGACAAGCTCGGTGAGCGGGTGTTCGCGGCCGGGGTCACGATCGTCGATGACCCGCTTCGCAAACGTGGCCTGCGCTCACGCCCGTTCGATGCCGAAGGCGTGCGGGTCGCGCGCCGCGAGCTGGTCAAGGACGGCATCCTCACCAGCTGGATTGCCGAGAGCGCGTCGGCGCGGCAGCTCGGCATCGACCCGACAGGCCACGCCGCCCGCGGCACCTCCGGCGCCCCAAGCGCGACCACCACGAACATCTACATCGAGCGCGGCGCCCGCAGCCGCGATGAATTGCTCGCCGCGTTCCCCGAAGCGATCCTCGTCACCGAACTAATCGGCCACGGCGTCAACCCGGTGACCGGCGACTACAGCCGCGGCGCCGCGGGTTTCATGGTCCGCGGGGGCGAGATCGTCGAGCCGGTGGCGGAAATCACAATCGCCTCCAACCTCCTCGACATGTTCGCGTCGCTCGAGCCGGCGAGCGACCTCGAATTTCGTCATGGCGCGGACGCGCCGACCTTGCTGATTCCGGAAATGACAGTCGGCGCAGCCTAGGCAGTCGCGGCAATCCGCGGCACGCGGAGGCGCGGAATCTCGATCTTGGGGCAACGGTCCATCACCACCTTCAGCCCGGCAGCCTCGGCCCGCGCCGCGGCGGCCTCGTTGATCACGCCGATCTGCAGCCACACCGCCTTCGCGCCGACGAAGATTGCCTGATCCACCGCCTCGCCCGCCGCCTCCGGGCGGCGGAAAATGTCGACGATGTCGATCGGCACGCCGAGCTGCGCGAGCTCGGTCCACACGAACTCGCCGTGGACATGCTCGCCGGCGATCTGCGGGTTGACCGGAAGCACGCGATAGCCGTGATCCTGAAGAAACTTCATCACGCCGTAGGACGGCCGGTTGGGCCGGTCCGACGCGCCGATCATCGCGATCGTTCGCGCATTGGCCAGCAGATCACGAATGTCTTCGTCGCGGGTGAGCGGCATCGCCCTCTCCTTCAGCGCATCAATGCGTCACCGCGGCCAACAGTTTCGCGGCGATGTCAGCGAAGGCTTCGGCGTCCGCGCCTTCGCCGGCGGCTGGCGGACGTCCGGCGTCGGAATTCTCGCGGATGCCGAGCGACAGCGGCAGGCGGCCGAGGAACGGTACGCCCATCTCCTCCGCCGCGGCCTCCGCACCGCCGCTCCCGAACGGATGCGACGCCTCGCCGCAATGCGGGCAGACGTACGTCGCCATATTCTCGATGATCCCGAGCACCGGCACGCTCATCTTGTTGAACAGGTCGACCGCGCGCCGTGCGTCGATCAGCGACAGGTCCTGCGGAGTCGAGACGATCACCGCCCCCGCGGGCCGCGAGCGCTGGATGAGCGACAGCTGCACGTCGCCGGTCCCCGGCGGCATGTCGACGACCAGGATTTCGGTGTCGCCCCAGTCGGCGTCGACCAGCTTGGCCAGCGCGCCGGTCGCCATCGGCCCGCGCCACGCCAGCGCATGCCCCGGCGAGACCAGATGGCCGAGCGAGAGGAACTTCAGCCCCTGCGCAGCGACCGGGATCAGCCGATCGCCCTCCGCAGTCGGCTTCTCGGCCGAGCCAAGCAAGGTGGGCTGCGACGGTCCATACACATCGGCATCAACCAGTCCGACCTTCTTGCCCATCCGGGCGAGCGCGATCGCGACGTTGGCTGCGACCGTCGACTTGCCGACCCCACCCTTGCCGCTGCCGATCGCGATGATGATCCGGCTCGGTTCGGCGGCGGTCACCGCGATCCGCGCTTCGCTGACGCCCGGAAGCGCCAGCGCCGCGTCGTGCAGCTCGCGCTCGAGCGCGTCGCGGTCGGTCTTGGACAGGCCGCTCGCGTCGGCGATCACCGTCGCGACGCCGCGCGCCAGCTTGCGCGAACGGATGCGCTCGCCATGCGGCAGGCTGTCGAGGAGCTCCGATGGATCGGCCATTGCGCGAAGCGACATAGGAGCCAAGCCGACGCTTGCCACTGTTTTTCGCGAAGGCGCGCACCTATACTCGCGCCCATGAACATTCTTTCCGGGTGGGGCGCCCGCGCTCGCGGCCTGTTTGTCGACAACAAGGGACCGTGGGGACCGAGCGGCGGTGGCGGCGACGAACCGCCGCCAGGCGACGGCGGCGGGCCGTGGGGCGAGCCGCCGCGCAAGCGCGGCCGCAATTCCTCTTCCGAGCCGGGTCCGACCCTCGACGACTTCCTCCGCCGCAGCCGCGCGCGGTTCTCGGGCGGCGGTTTCCCCGGCCGCCCCGACGCCTCGATCTTCGTCTGGGCGGTGATCGCGTTGGTTCTGCTGTGGCTGGTGTTCACCTCGGTCCATTCGATCGCGCCGGCACAACGCGGCGTCGTCTCGCGGTTCGGCCGCTACAGTTACACGCTTCAGCCGGGCGTCGGGATCACCCTCCCCTCGCCGATCGACCGGGTGAAGAAGGTCGACGTCGACAATATCCGCAGCGCCGACCTCGGCGGCGGAACCGACGAGGACCTGATGCTGACCGGCGACCAGAACCTCATCGACATCGCCTATACGGTGCGGTGGAACATCCGCACTCCGGAGCTCTACCTGTTCCAGCTCGCCGAGCCCGAGCAGACCATCAACCAGGTCGCCGAAAGCGCGATGCGCGCGGTGATCAGCGGAGTCACGCTGCGCGACGCGATGGGCGACCGCCGCGCGGACATCGAGATCCAGGTCGCCGAGACGATGCAGCGCATCCTCGACGGCTATCGCTCGGGCATCCAGATCCAGGGCGTGGCGATCAAGCAGGCCGACCCGCCCGACGCGGTCAACGACGCCTTCAAGCAGGTCACCGCGGCGCAGCAGGACGCCAAGTCGTACATCAACCAGGCCAATGCCTACGCGCTTCAGATCACCGCCAAGGCGCAGGGTGAATCGACCGCGTTCGACAAGGTCTATGAGCAGTACAGGCTTGCTCCAGAGGTCACCCGCCGCCGCATGTATTACGAGACGATGGAGCAGGTGCTGGGCAAGGTCGACAAGACGATCGTCGAGGCACCCGGGGTGACGCCCTATCTGCCGCTGCCGCAGATACAGAGGACCGAGAAGAAGGGATCGGCGCAATGACCGGCTTCATCCGCAACCGGCCGATCGTCAGCGCGGTCCTCGCCGTGGTGGTGCTCGTCCTTCTCGGCATGAGCTTCCCGATCATCCCGGAAACACAGCAGGCTGTGGTCGTCCGCTTCGGCAAGCCGGTGCGCATCTACAACGAATATGAACCCGGCCGTCCGATCGGTGCCGCCGGCGCGGGCATCAATTTCCGCCTGCCGTTCGCGGAAGAGCTGGTGCGGATCGACAAGCGCGTGCTCGACGTCGACATGCAGACCCAGCAGGTGCTCTCGACCGATCAGCGCCGGCTCCAGGTCGACGCCTTCGCCCGCTACCGGATCGTCGATCCGCTGCGCATGTACATCCGCGCCCGCACCGAGGACCAGCTGAAGGAGCAGCTCCGGCCGATCCTCGGCTCGGAGGTCCGCAACGAGCTCGGCAAGATCGAGTTCGCGGCGCTGCTCTCGCCCGAGCGCCAGGGGATCATGGACAATGTCCGGACCTCGCTGAACCGGATCGCGAGCCAGTATGGCGTGCAGATCGTCGACGTCCGCATCAAGCGCACCGATCTGCCCGACGGATCGCCGCTCGAGTCGGCCTATGACAGCATGCGCACGGCGCGCGAGCAGGAAGCGCGCTCGATCCGCGCGCAGGGCATGAAGCAGGCGCAGATCATCCAGGCCCAGGCCGATGCCGAGGCCGCGAAGACCTATGCCGCTAGCTTCGGCAGGGACCCCGACTTCTACGATTTCTACCGCGCGATGCAGAGCTACCGCTCGACCTTCATCGGCGAGAACGGGAAGCAACCCGCACCGACGACAGTCATTTTGTCGCCGCAGAATGACTATTTGCGGGAATTCACTGGACGGCCGCGTTAATAACGCACCTGTTCAATCGCTATTCACCACCGCCGGAGACAAGCGGCCCTTGCGTCCACTTGAGAATGATGGAGTATCGATGAGCTCGAAGGAGACCGGAAAAGTGCGCTACGCCTATGGGGTCGCAATGGCCCTGCTGCTCGGGGGAACGGCATTCTCGCTGACCACGGGACGCGCCGGCGCGCAGGTCGCCCAGAACGCGCCCTCCGTCATGGCTCCGCGCGGCGCTCCGCAGTCCTTCGCCGACCTCGTCGCCAAGCTTCAGCCGGCAGTGGTCAACATCTCGACCAAGCAACG
>Ga0207674_10003129_pt1 | contig 20398 bp, 16 predicted proteins | sample KBSCornC72_FD_184303 | JGI IMG/M metagenome (GOLD analysis project Ga0207674, IMG submission 184303) | Corn rhizosphere microbial communities from Kellogg Biological Station, Michigan, USA - KBS Corn C7-2 (SPAdes) (version 2) | ecosystem: Host-associated > Plants > Roots > Rhizosphere > Soil ...
GTGGAAGCCCGTGTCGCCCCTTCGCGGGGGCGTGGATTGAAACTGCTGCAAGGCGAGGATGGCGGGATCGACGACGGGCGTCGCCCCTTCGCGGGGGCGTGGATTGAAACAGGGGATTAATGGTCTTGAGCAGTCCCTGCACCGGTCGCCCCTTCGCGGGGGCGTGGATTGAAACACCCCGTAGACTTTCTCAGCGCAGCACCCGCGCCAGTCGCCCCCTTCGCGGGGGCGTGGATTGAAAACCGTCCTTCCCCCAGCCGCGCCACCCGTCTCAGCCCGACCATGTAGCACAACCCACGCCCGCTCGGCGACCGACATATCCGGCCAATGTCGCCCGCGGGCGAGGTTAAGTTGTTTGCGTTGGGTCGGGTTTAGCACGATCGCGGTCGCTAATCTCATGCCCGTCCAAGGCGCAACCGGTAGATATGTTTTGTTTAATTGTGGTGGGGGCCATTAATTCTTTTCAACCTGAACCGGTGCGTCTTGGCTCAATGGCAAAAAGGTGATCGTCACCGTTATCGAGCCGAGATTGTCGTTGTATACGTTCGGATTGTTGCCATCATCAATTCCGATCTCCAAGACGCCGTCGGTTTCTGCAATGAACGTTCGATCCGCGCCAATCGGGAACTCCTTTCCCTCGCCGATACGTCCGCGCGGCGGCCACGAATCAACGCCCTTCATGTTCTTGCGCCCGTTGGGAGACCATTCGCCTGTTGCCTGCACACGTATCGCTTGCCCCTTGGTCAGCCTTACCGTTTTGTTCCACATCGTTGTGGCGGGGATCTGATAAGTAGTCTTGCGTAGCTTACTCATCAAATTGTCAATCGCCGCCTGCAATCGACCTATCTCGGCGTTGATCCGATTGGCGTCGTCGAGATCTCCCTTCCGCGTTGTGAGATTGAGCGCGACCTTCAGATCTCGAACGCAGTCGGTCTTTGCTTTAATCAGCGCTTGCTTGTATGCGGCTTCGGCAGCCGCAACTTGTTTATCATGCTTGGCGATCGCCTCATTGGCCTGCGGCAATTTGATCTCAGAATCGCCATTGACTACCACACTCGAGGTGAGAAGCGCGATGATCATGATAGTCGTCCGATACATCGAATCCCTCTGCAGGTTTTGTCGCAGGAAATTTGCCATGGTTTGCCCGTTCCACTGCTCTCAGATCACCCGCCCCCCGTGAGTTGTGTTGTGAGAGCTCAATTCGAACCCCGATGCTCGTCGGTGATGCTCCCAAAATAGGAGCGAAACCGCGGCAGCATAGCGTGCTGCGGCGATGGCATCAAGAGTCCAGCATTCCCTGGCCTACCGGCGCCTTTGTACGTTGTTGAGAAATTGGCGTGATGGGGCTGGACTGACTCAGCGAAACTTGGCGTTGAAGCTGAAGAAGCCGCCGAGCTTCGTCCACAAGTGCGAGGTCGGCGACCGACGGATCGATCCCTTGGAGTTCATCGCCTGGTGCAGGGCTTGTGGAATTGATCCTTCCAAAGGAATAAAGGAAGTGGAGTAATGCACCACTCGCTTCAGACCAGCATCCCGGCGCCGGATTGGGGAATTGCCAACGCCTGGACCGAACCCCCCAGCCGCTAGGGGGCAATGTGGTCGATCAGAAGACGACTGCGCGATACGCCCCCGGGTTTTCCAAGAATCCAACACATCCCTCCGGGCGCAGAACGGTCGGCTAAGAACTCTCGCCGCGCCCCACGTAACCACCAAACATCTGCTCCGGTCCAGCAACGACATTGCCCATGAGTTCGGCCCGACGCTCGGGCCGCGCGATGCGACGAGTATCCGTTGGCAAGACCTTCCCATTCTCCAAGTTGGTCCATTTGGGGCTAAAAAAAGCGTTGTTTCGCGTCATAGTAAGTGCGGGGGAATTACCCATCAGGCGACGGTCGCGCTGCGGCATCCATCCGCGGACCACTGCGGTGATGGCCCATTGTTAACACTTACACACGAGGCGATGAGCCTCCTCATCAGCGTCCAATCGGGACGCGGAAAGGCATTGCGCAATGAACGAAGACGATCGAACGAAGGAACGGGCGTCCGTCGACCCCGCGGACTTCGACCTGAAACTGACGACGCGGACCGCGCTGCAGTCGAAAGAGCCCTGGGAGTACGTCACGGAGTTCCACGGCCGGATCCTCTTTCAGGAATGGCCCGAACCCGATTCGGTCAACCCGGTGGACGTCCTGGCCGGCCGGATCGCCCTGACCCAGTTCCACCTCGCCCGCGCGCGGGACTACGGGCAGGACCCCCGGGACGTGTTCGATTCCGTGAGCGAGACGGCCCTGGAGTTTTACGACGCGATCTACGACGGCCGCTTCGGCCTCCGCCCCGAGGCCGTCGCGGCGGCCGGGCTGCCGGTCGGGCCCAACCCGTCGTTATTGGTGATCGACGTGGTCGAACTGCTCCCGCGCTTCCGCGGCAGCGGCGTGGGACTGATCACCGTGCTCAAGGCGATGCACTTGCTGGGGCCAGCCGACGGACTGGTGGCATTGCAGGCCGCCCCGCTGCGGCTGCCAGTCCAGCAGGGCGCCGACGAGGCCCGCTGGCAGCAGGTGATGAAGATGGATCAGTTCGAACCCGATTCGCCCCAGGTGCGCAAGCGGCTGGGACGGTACTGGGCTCGCCTGGGGTTCGAACCAGTGGGTCTCAACCACTACCTGCTGTGCCTACAAACACCACTCCCCATGGCCCAGGACGTCCTGGACGACCTGAAGAACAACCCCTGAAGACACATGAACGTTCACACGAAGGAGAAAGGACTTATGTCCCGGCGAGAATCGGAGTTCGAAGACGTTTTATCCAATGCAGAGGTTAACCTGGCCCTTTTCGAAGGGTTGTTTGGAGCCAAGCGTGCCCGATTGGCCGACGACCTGTGCGGTCTGACTCAGGGGGACGCCCTCCACGGCAGCTTCGTGGGACATGACCACTTTGACGATGAAGAACTGTGGGAAGCCCATTACCAGGGCCCGGACTTCTGTTGCGATCTGTCGAAGATGTACCAAGCGGAAGAGCGGCTGGCCGAACGGGGCTGGCAGCGCCGCTACATTGAGCAGCTGATGTCCGAAGCCCGGATCGACTACCAGGGCCCGACCACGCGCGAGGACGTCTTGGACTTCTGGTACGCCCTGGTCCACATCAACCCGCTGCGGCGGGCACGCGCTGCCGCACGGGTCATCTGCCACGCAAGCGCCACGGGCGCTTGGGCGTTATCCAAAACCACGGACCCGGCGGCACTGGAACGCGACGTCCTGCGGGCGATCGAACTGGCCCTGCCGATTGCCGATGCCGATGCCGATGACAAGACGCCTGCGGCGGTTCCATTCCTCGACTTCATCGGCGGCCTGACGCCAGAGCGGGCCGAGGACCTGATCGCGGTCATGTACCTTGGCCGGGGCGATCATTCTCATTTTGCAGCGATGCGCAGGGTCGTTGCGGGCTGGGGCCGAGATCGCAACACCCTCGCCCGGCAGATGGTCGGCAAGGTTCCGCTGGCCAGGTTCCTGCGGGACGGACTGGCCAAACTGCAGAATGAGCAACTGGGCCGCTCTGGCCGCTGAGACTCCATCCTGCCATTTCTCGATTCCCCCTGATTCTTACCTGAAGGAGCGTATGTCTCAGCTTCCGGCAATCGGACGCGGGGCGGGGCCGCGCCCGCACCGCGATCCACTCGTATCCCATCTCCCGAAAAAGCTCCGTCGATTGCGATGTTACGTCCACGCCCATGCCTGGCCGCGGACGTGGGTGGTGCGCCCAAGGGCGCAGTCCACATCGCCTGCCCAGGTCCGCATCGGATCGTAAGGGCGGGCCGATTCTGGTTCAGACCCACTCGCCACTGAGCAATGATCGTCGGCGGCGGGCTGGTCTCTGATTGTCTGAAGTCCCCCGAACGTCGCTTAACCGGCATCGCGGGGTCTTTGTCGATTCGCCCACGCAGCGTGCGGGGGCGGTTGTGTTTTCCAAACACCACCGTCCCCGCCGGGGACGGTCTTTCTCGACCCGAGGAGGTCGCGTCCCATGAGCTTTGTTCCAGAGCGTTCGCTTGATTCACAAGACTGGCAATCGGGGTTTCTCGAAGTATTACCGACGGTTGAGACCCACGCCCGCATTCGCTTCCGACATTTAGCCCGCGAGCGCCGCGAGGAGGCGGTGCAGGAAGCGGTTGCCGCCGCGTTCGTATCCTATGGCGTGCTGGCGGCCCGCGGCCGGCTGGGCGTCGCCCACGCGGCCACCCTGGCCACGTTTGCCGTCAACCACGTCAATAGCCGCCGTCACGTGGGCGGGTCGCAGGACGGGACGCGGGATGCGATGTCGCCCGTCGCCCAGCACCGCCACGGCTTTACGACCCACCGATTCGGTGATGGAGCGGGCGGCGGAGCGGGCGACGGCGCACAGGGCGGCCAGTGGAAACAGATGACGATCGTGGATCGGAGGGCGTCGATCCCCGACGTTGCGGCGTTCCGGATCGACTTCGCCCGCTGGCTTGGTTCGCTCTCGCCGCGGGACCAGCAGATCATCACTGGCCTGATCAGTGGCGAGACCGTCGCCGCACTGGCCGGACAATGGCACATCACACCAGGACGGATCTCGCAATTGCGGCACTACTATGAGCGGCATTGGCGGTTGTTCCAGGGAGAGGTTGGGGTGGCGGCGGCCGCCTGACTCCAACGATGCCAAAGTAGACTTCTGTATTGGCCTCTTAGAATAACGACTCGCGATCCCGGGTGCGGCAGCGCGCCCGGGGTCGCCACCGCACCTTTCTTTAATGGTTAGACGCCCCACCAATCTGAGGCTTATCCCACCGACCTTGCCCAACTTGCATCAGGTTCGCAAACGATTGGTTTTCCAATCCGCTCGCCGCCAGCACGATGGATTTAGCGCATAGTTAAAAGAAAGCAGAAGCGGGCCCGGCGTATCTCTACGTCGGACCCGCCTGTTAACTGCTCGATCTAAAGCGCGTCGTTCGCTTCGGGCGCCGAGTGCGACTAGCGCCTCTCCTCATTCTCGCTGGCCAGGCGACGGGCCACGCCGGCGGCCAGCATCTCCAGCAGTTCATTCTGGGCTCGCCGGACTTCGCGATCGTGCGGGATCTGTGATTCGCTTGCGCGAGATCCCTTGCGCAGCCGTCGAGCGGATCCTGGCTTAACTTGAGCAGACTCATTGCGCGGGGGAACTTCCCCGTTAACGTTGTCGTTGGTCATTTCGTTTCCTTGTCGGCCGTTACGCGCGACGCTTGTCAAATAGAAGACGCCCCGGCACATGCCGGGGCGTCTGGGAAAGGGTCAGGATGTAAAACAGGGATTCCGCTAGGCTGCGGCGTTCGCCGCGTCGCTTTGGTGGCAATCAAGAGTTGGGAGCGAGGGCGGGGCAGGCGCGGCTTGGCCGGTCTGGTCAGCATCAACTTCGCGCCCGAAGTCGGCGCCGGGATCGTCGCTAACCTCCGGTTCGTCCTCGAATCGTCCGAGCGGCTCGAACCGGTATCGGCCGTGAAGATGCCGCCTCATCCGCTTGCTGTCCATCGGGGCCTGGGTCACGCAGACGTAGGCTTCAGTCAGCCCCCGCTGCGTGATCATATGGTGCAATCGCACTGCACGCTGCACGGCGGTGGCCGTGATGCCCAGTTGGGCACCGACCGCCTTCTGGGTAACGCCTGGCCGCTCGGTCAGGGCCTGCATCGCGCGATGTCGATACGCTTCCCGCTGAGGTGGGTCGAACAAGTCGACCTCCACTTCGCGGGAGAGTCGCGGTGCCAGTCCTTCAACCCCCTCGCCGCCAGGGATCAGCGGCGCGAGGTTCAATGTGAAGCGCGCCCTCAGGACCACCGCTCCATCGTCGCACAGCCGGTAAGGCACCAGCACGATGCGGCGGATCAATCGCATCACCCGCCGGCTGAACTCGCCGTCGTCGCAAGCCAGTTCGGTGAACGCTGCCCGCGCCTGGGCCTTGATCTGGTCCATGGGAGGGATGACCACCGCAGTGCCCGCCGCCCGCTTGGCCTCGTCCTGGGCGATCTCCAGGCTCTCACGTTCCTGCAGGATTCGATCGAGCTCTTCTTTGAGCAGGGGCGATAAACCCACTTCCTTGATCGAATTCACTAGGTTCTGTTCCTGGCGTTTGAGCTTCGCGGACTTTCGAGCGAATTGCTCCAGACGGCTCGATCGGTCGGCGTCACGCCGCTCCACCGCTTGACGCACCTGTTCGAGGAAGACCTCGTCGAAGTTCGGCAGGGCTTCGATCTCGCTCACGATCCGCTCGGCAATGCGTCGAGCGGCGTCGGGCCCGGAGATGCTCACACCGTTCCAGCAGCGATGGGCCTTGGCGCCCTTGCAGAACAGATGATCCCGCCGGCCGTGAGCCCCGAAGTGAAAGTACCGCCCGCACACTCCGCAAAGGCAGTGGCGGCCGGGCCAGGTCGTGCGGCGTTTGGGCCGCCCGGCTCGAGGATCGCCTCCGTTAACGTTCTTGCGTCGGAAGTGGCCATTCCGCGCATTAAGCAACCGAATCAACCGGTCGTAGCGCTCCGTCTCGATGAATGCCAGGTGGGGACAGGCCCGGAACCGTGGCGTGTCACACTTGACCGAGCGGCGGTGGCCGCTCTGGTGGTGTTTGACCGTGTACATCCGGTTTCGAACCCGCACGCCCTTGACGATCGGGTTGTGCGTGATGCGGGATACCATCGCCGCGTCCCACTTTTCCAGATCGCAGCACGGTCCGACCGGCACGTTCTTGGCGTTGAGCCAGTCAGCCACCTCGGCGTAGGTTGCCCCATCCTCCAGGAGGGCAAACCAGCGGTCGTAGACCGCCTCGGCGGCGGGATCCTTGTATACCTTGTCGTCGGTGGTCGCGCCGGGGGGTTTCACGTATCCGTACAGGACGGACGCGATCAGCCCCTCGCGCTCGAACCGGTTGGCCAGCCGTTGCTTGATCCGCCGGCTGGTGTCGTGGTTGTACTTCTTGTGCCGCCACGCCGCGAACATCGCAGCATCTTCCCAGTTCGGCACGGCGGTATCGATCTGGTCGGTAATCGCGATCAGACGGTTGCCGTAGTCGATGCAGAACCCGCAGAATTCGAGCGCCTGAAAGTCACGCATGTACCGGGCGAGGTCCTCCATGATAACCACGTCAAAGCGGCCCGACGCAACGAGGTCCCGGATCACCTCTAGTTCTTTGCGATCGAGACATTCGCCACTGCCTTGCGTGGAGACCGACTGATACTCCACCGACCCGTCGTAGTATTCTTCGACCCAGCGCCGGTGCATGTCTTCCTGGTCGCGCAAGCTGAGCCGATCCTGATTGAGCGTGCTGATACGTGCCACGCGCAGCACCCATAGCACGAGACCGTTGCGCGGTCGTAGCGGCGGATTGAGGTACTTCATGGCCGCACCCCCGTCGTTGACCACGCGAGCTTGGAGGCGCGGCGGGTCTGCTGAAACTCTGCTAGAGACAACGCCAACCGGTGGCAATCGACGTGAATCAGCGTGAATCGTCGCCCGCGCATAAGTGCGGGCTGGCGTGAGACTTTGATGGCATTGGTGAACTCCTGTGAATGATCGTGAAACGTCCCACGCAAAACCGTGGGTTTTTTCTTCGTTCTTGACGCACGCGAGTCGCGCACCGACAGTGACCCGCCATGCCGCCGGCGTCCGATTTGCCACCCCCGCTCCGCCCGCGCCTCGCCGAGCTCGCGCGTCTTTTTCTCAAGCTCGGCTTCACCGCTTTTGGCGGGCCCGCCGCCCACGTCGCGCTCATGGAGGAGGAAGTCGTCAACCGCCGGCAATGGCTCGACCGCCAGCACTTCCTCGACATGATCTCGGCGGTCAACCTGATCCCCGGTCCCAACTCCACCGAGCTCGCCATCCACGTCGGCTGGGTCCGCGCCGGGTGGCCCGGCCTGATCGTCGCCGGCTGCTGCTTCATCGTGCCGGCGATGCTGATCATCCTGCCGCTGGCGTGGTGCTACGTCACCTACGGCGCGAGGCCCGCCGTCGGAAGCGCGCTGGTCGGCATCAAGGCGTGCATGGTCGCGATCGTCGCCGTCGCGCTCTACCGCTTCGCGCGAACGGGCATCAAGGACGCGTTCGGCGTCGCCGTCGCGCTACTCGCGCTGGTGGTAGCGGCCTTCTGTACGCATTACGGCATTCCCCAGCAGGAACTGATCATCCTCACCGCCGCCGCGATCGCCGGCACCCTCCGGTACGGACGCAAGCGTGTCGGCGGCGGCGGCGGCGGTGTGCCGATGTCGACAGCCCCTCCCGCGAATCTCGCCAAATCGTCCAAGTCATTGCCGCTGTTCGCCGCCCTCCCGCTTGCCGCGGGGGCGGCGGGGTTCTCCGCCCAAATCGCCCAAATGGCCCTCTTCTTCCTCAAAGTCGGCGCCACCCTTTTCGGCAGCGGCTACGTCCTCGCCAGCTTCCTCCACAACGGCCTGGTCGAACGGCACCGCTGGCTGACCGAACGCGAACTGCTCGACGCCATCGCCGTCGGACAAGTCACCCCCGGCCCCCTGCTCACCGCATCCACGTTCATCGGCTACGTCCTGGGGGCGGACAAATTCGGTGGCGGCGTCGGTGGCGGGCTCCTGGCGGGCGTCATCGCCACCGCCGCGATCTTCCTCCCCTCCTTCCTGCTCGTCGGCCTGCTCGGCCCCTTCCTCCCGCGCCTCCGCCAAAGTCCAAAAGTCCGCGGCGCCCTCGACGGCATGAACGCCGCCGTCGTCTCCCTCATCGCCATCGTCACCCTCTGGTTCGCCGGAAGCGTCTTCCTCCGCCCCACCGGCGGCGGCATCGATTGGCTTAGCGTCGGAATCGCCGTCACGTCACTGGCCGTCCTGCTATGGACGAAGGTCAACGCGACCTGGCTGATCCTCGCCGCCGGCGCCATTGGCATCCTTGCCGCGCGCATTGTCGCGTGACGGGCGGCTCATTCCGCGTCGTCCGCCGGCCACCCCATCGTCTGCCGGATCGTCGCCGCCAGGGCGTCCACCTGCGCGCGGTCGATCTCGCGCCGGCTCCAGGTCGCGATCTCGAACTGCTCGCCACCGGTCGCGTCCAGGAGCGTGAGCCGCAACTGCACGTCCGCCAGCGCCGACGCGCGGGTCGATTCCACGTGCAGCGCCGCGATCCGCCGGGCGTTGTGCGACCGCCCCAGCAGCCCCACCCGCCGCAGGATCCGGCGCGACTTCCCGTCAAACGTCCAGTGCACCCCCAGTGACGAACACATCAGGATCAGGCTCACCCCCGCCATCAGCGACAGCGCCACGCACCCGCGCATCCGCTCGGCGAGCAGGTTCTCGCGCAGGCACATCGTCCACGCCGCGGCGCACCAGACGACCGGCACCAGACCGATCAGCGCCCGCCCCCACCCCAGCTCGCCGGGCATGTGCAACTCGACCCGACGGTCCCGGCACGCCACGATGCGAACCGGCCCGACGTGCTCGCCCGCGTGAACGCCGCCGCCAACCGGGGCATGATGCCCCACGGGCGAATCCCCCATGGAAACCGCACATGTGAGTTCACTCATGAAACACCTCTCTTCGTGAAAACTCTTTCGTGTGTACTGAAGCATCCAATATGTTTTGGGGAAAAGCGCGGAAGTGCGCCGGTGGATCGGCCGGCGTAGACGCGGCAATCGTTCCCGCTTTTGACGGCTGCAACGGATAAACACGGCCGATAACCGGCGACTGCACAAAACCGGCCGCAGATCGTTAGAATCCGTGCAATGGCCCAGGACGTCGCGCGACGCTTGCTCGAAGACCACGCCGTCATCGTCGATCCGACGCACGACGACGTCGCCGTCGCGCGCGAACCGATCACCGCTGGCACGGTGCTCGCCTCGGCGGCGTTCGGCGCTCTGACGCTCGCCGCGGACGTGCCAATGGGCCACCGCTTCGCCGTCCGCGCCGTTCCGCCCGGCGAGTGGGTCAAGCAGTACGGCCAGCCCTTCGCCCGCTCCAAAGGCCTGCGTCCCGGCGACCCGATCACCGGCGACACCGTCGAAAACCAGGTCCCCCACGCCGATGCCGGTTCGATCGAACTCGCCACCCCCGTGCTCCCGCCGTGGGACGGCCCGCGGCCGACCTTCCAGGGGTTCCGCCGCGCCGACGGCCGCGTGGGCGTGCGGAACTGGGTCCTCATCGTCCCCACCAGCATGTGCTCGTCGCACGAAGCGTCCACCATCGCGATGCGCGCCGAAATGACCGGACTCTGGTCGCGCGACCGCTACCCCAACGTGGACGGCGTCACCGCCATCCCCCACACCCGTGGCTGCGGCTGCCCCGACATGGAACCCCGCGCCGCCGGCGACGCCAACCAGCTCACCGGCGTCGTCGAAGCGTCGATGCGCATGCTCGCCCGCTATATCGAGCACCCCAACGTCGGCGCCGTCATGCTGATCGAGCTGGGCTGCGAGAAGACCAATCTCTCTGCCGTCGGCAAATACATCTCGCTCGGCACTCCCGCCTCCGCCCAATCCTCCGGCGGACCCCGCGGCGGTCCGCTGGTCAGCTTTGGCCACCGCCACGGCAAACCGGTCGTCACGCTCAGCGTGCAAGCGTCGGGCGGCACCGCCGGCACCATCCGCCGCGGCCTCGAACTCCTGCCAGAGCTACTGGAAGAAGCGAACAAGGCGACCCGCACGACCTGCGACGCCAGCGCCCTCGCCATCGGCCTCAAGTGCGGCGGCAGTGACGCCTTCAGCGGCCTGACTGCCAACCCCGCGCTGGGCGTCGCGTCGGACCTCCTCATCCGCGCCGGCGGCACGAGCGTCATCACCGAGATCCCCGAGTTCTTCGGCGCCCAGCACCTCTTCGCCCGCCGCGCCCGCGACCGCGACGTCGCCGCCGACGTCTTTCGCGCCATGGACCGTTTCCGCAATTACGTCGAGCGCGTCGGCGGCTCCATGGCCGAAAACCCCTCCCCCGGCAACAGGGAAGGCGGCCTGCTCAACATCACGATCAAATCCCTGGGCGCCCTCGCCAAGGCCGGCACCGCGCCCGTCGAAGGCGTCCTCGACTACGCCGAACTCGTTTGGAACCGCAACCGCCCCGGCCTCTGGCTCCTCTACTGCCCCAGCTACGACCAGGAGAGCACCCCCGCCCTCGTCGCCAGCGGATGCCAGATCGTCTGCTTCACCACCGGCCGCGGCACCGGCATCGGCAACGCCATCGCCCCCGTCATCAAGATCGGCTCCAACGGCGCCCTCTACCAACGCATGGCCGGCGACATCGACTTAAGCGCCGGCGTCATCCTCGACCAGCGCCGCACCGTCGAACAAGTCGGCCGCCAACTCTTCGACCAGATCCTCGCCGTCGCCTCAGGCCAAACCGTCAAAGCCGAAGAGAACGGCCACCGCGAATTCATGATCTGGAGCGAAGAGGGCGTCTCGCTCTAACGTAACTCGCCCCGCGGACGTGGGTGAGTCCGCGAGGCGAGGTTGATGTACTTTAGCGTTTCCGACTCCGCGCCGACTCCCGTGGAGTCGGATTCATCGCTTAGAACCGCCCGCGAAAGTCAAACCCGATCGACAACCGGTCGCGATCGCCGTGCGGGCGTTCGATCTCCACGCCTTCCCAGTGCCCCTCGCGCACGCAGACCCGATCGCACTTCGTCTCGTAATGGCCGGGCGTGACGAGCACCTGCCGGTCTTCATGCCGGTAGTGGGCGGGCACGACCACCTTGCGTTCGACGTTCTGCCACCCGCCCGGGCGGACGCACACGCGTTCCCGCGTGCAGATCCGCCGGCCACGCTCGTAGCGGACCACCTCGCGGGTCTCGTACACCGGTTCGACCCAGACGCGGTCGCACTTCGTTTCCACGTACTCGTTCACGAACACCGGCACGTCTTCCGTGCGGTAGATCGGCTCGACCCAAACTTGCGTCTTTCGCTCTTCGTAGACCGGCTCGACCCAGACCCGGCGGTGTTCGTCGCGGCGGACGTCACCGATCCGCACGCTCAGGTGATCCGCCTTGGCAAACGACGGAATGGAAAACGTCCCCACAGCGGCCGCGACGGCGAGCATCGATTTGGCAATCATCCGTTTCATATTCGTCTCCTTCGAATCCTCTCGGTTACACCAGGAGAGACAGGGCACGAAATGGAAGGTTAGTCCCGCCCACACCCCTTGGCCGCGGGGTCCAATTATCGGCCATTTCCGCTGAAATCAGCGGGTTTCCGCCGGCGCCTGCCCTATTGAGGTCGGTCGCCACGACACCCCCGCCGCCCCCAGCAAATTTCCGGAAGCGAACGCGATATCGACCTGGGCGATTTGATAGTCCGTGATGGCCGAAATTTCAGAAGATTGCGCGTCCGCCAGCCGCGTCTGCGCATCGAGCACGTCCGTGGACGTCCGCAATCCCTGGTTAAACTGCCGCGTCTCCGCGTCCACCACCCGCGCCGCCAGCACCACCCGCTCCGACGCCGCCACGATCCGCTGCCAATTCGTCTCGAGTTGATCCGCGGCGTCGAGGATCTCCTTCTCAACCAGCAGCGCCCGCTGATCCCGCGTCGCCAGCGCCTGCAACCGCGACGCCAGCGCACGCCTGAGCTGGCTTCGCGCCGCCTCGTTGCCGATCGGCACTTCCACGTTCAGCCCCACCTGGTGCCCCTGGAACCGCGTGCTCCGCAGCGTCTCGAACGAGTTCGACACCGTCTTGCCCAGCCCGCTGACGTTGTACTGATAATCCAGGTTTACCAGAGGCAGCGTCTGGTTGCGCGCGAAGTCGATATTGTCCGACTCGGTGGCGATCTGGATTTCCGCCTCCAGCATCTCCATCCGCTGCTCGATCCCGGCGCGAATGAGCTTGCGCGTGTCGAGCCGATAGTGCAGCGCGTTGGGATCGCTGACCGGGATGATGATCGTCGCGCTCGACAGCCCGACGTCGGCGCGGTTGATGATCTGCTTCAGCTCCCGCTGGCGGTCCCGCGCGTTGGTCTCCGACGTGATGATCCCCTCGATCCGGTCGGCGACGCCCGATTCGGCGCGGATCACGTCCACCTCCGCCATCATCCCCGCCTTTACCTGCCGGCGGGCGCGGTCGAGCTGCGCCACCGCCAGGTCATACTCCTTCTTTCGCACGTCCAGCTCGCGCCGCGCCGCGTACAACCGCCAGTAGATCCGGTCCACGTCCGCCAATACGCGGATCACCTCCAGCTTCGTCCGCGACTGCGTCGCCTGGTACTGGTAAACGGCGACGCGAATCCCGTGCGCGTTTACCGCCGGCCCCGCCCCGCGCAGGAGCGGCAGGCTCAGCGATGCCGCGAAGTCCGAACTGTACGCCGGGTTCAGCGTGGAGAACTTGTTATCCGTCTCGAACTTGTTTACCGGCAGCGCCAACTGCACCTGCCCGCCCGTGCGCAGCGGCACCGTCAGCCCGACGTTGGTGTTCAGCCCCTTGCTTTGCGCGTTCTCCAGGCTCGACGCCGTCGCCTGATCGGTAATCGTGTAATTCGTCGAGGCCGTGAAGAGCATCTCGAACCGCGCCCGCTCTTCGCTGATCGATTCCTTCGAGATCGTCGGGTTGAACAGCTCCACCTTCAGATCGAGATTGTTCGCCAGCGCCAGCGTGCGACACTCCTCGATCGTCAGCTTGACCTCGGCCGGCGGTGGCGGCTCGACCAGCTCCGTGGACGGGCGCGTCGTCGGCGACGTCGTCGTGGCGGGCCGAGTGGTCGGCCGCGTCGTCGAGGCGTCGGCGAGGTTGAGCGTCCCGACGTCCCGCAGCCCACGCTCCGAGATCGGGAACCCCCGCTCGTATTTCGAATAGTCGCAGGCGCACAGACCCAGGGCGATCACCACCCCCAAAAGCGACGCCCAGCATGTCCGCAGACCCATGAACGCTCCAACCGCCCGTGCCCTACTCATGTCGCAGCGCCTCGATGGGATCAAGGCGCGCCGCCTTGATCGCGGGAAACATGCCGAAGATCAACCCCACCGCCGCCGCAAACCCGAACGACAGCGCCACCGCCCACGCCGGGATGTACGCCTTCTGCAAATGCGCAGCCGGAATCCCCTTCACCAAACTCGTCAGTCCCTGCCCCCCGGCGAGCCCGATCATCCCGCCGAAGAAACAGAGCATCACCGCCTCCACCAGGAACTGCAGCAGAATCGCCGCCGGCCGCGCCCCCACCGCCTTCCGCAAGCCGATCTCGCGCGTCCGCTCCGACACCGACACCAGCATGATGTTCATGATCCCCACCCCGCCGACGATCAGCGAGATCCCCACCACGCCGGTCGCCGCCATGGTGATCGTCGCCGCCACCGTCTTGAATTTCTGCACGAACTCCGCCACCGCCTCGACGCGGAACGTGTCCGGCTCGCCGAACCGCACGCGCCGGCTCTTGCGCAGGAAAAACGCGATCTCCGCCTGCGCCTCGTCCGACACCTCCGGCGACTTGCTCGCCGCCACCACGCGAAATCCCGAGTTCGGCTGCAACCGCTGCACCGCCGTGAACGGCAGGAACACTTCGAGCCCGCTGCGGTCTTCGCCGAACATCGACGACTCGACGTGCGGCTCGAGCACGCCCACGATCAAGTACCGCCCCTGCCCGACCAGGATCGATTGCCCGATACAGTCGCGCGACAGACCCAGCTTGTCGCGCGTCTTATCGTTCACCAGGCAGACCGGCCTACCCTGCTCGACGTCCACCAGCGAGAATTGCCGCCCCTGCCCCACCGACCGGTTCTCGATCTTGTGCCACGACGGGTCGATGCCGGTGATGTCGACGTTCTGCTCGGTCTGCGTCCCGAACGTCACCGTGTCGCTCCGCAGGTTCATCATGCGCGTGTACGCCGCCACCGACGGGCAGTGTTCCAGCATCCCCTCGAAATGCTCGTTGCGAAAGCGGATCCGCTGGTAGGAGAGAGGCCGCTTACCCGAGTAGTAGGGGAAGATGAAGATCTTGTTGGTGCCGAAGCTCTCGAACTCCGAGAGCACGCTGGTCTTCAGCCCCGTCAGCGCCGCGATGACGGCCGTCACCGACGCCACGCCGATCACGATGCCGATCGTCGTCAGGATCGAGCGGATCTTGTTCGCCCAGATCTGCCCCAGCGCGAGGAACGCGCTCTGGTAGACGATGATCAGGATCGAGAGTGGTATGCGAAAGATCGCCATCGGGACTCGTCGTTACACGCTGACTACGCCACCGGCGCCATGCCCTGTCCGAACCGCGCGGCGTCGTCCGCCGCGCTCAGGTCCGTGCGCACCTTGCCGTCCTTCATCCGGATCACCCGCCGCGCGTGCCGGGCCACGTCCGCCTCGTGCGTCACCAGGATGATCGTCTGTCCGGCCTGGTAAAGCTGGTCGAACAGCGCCAGGATCTCTTCGCTCGTGGCGCTGTCCAGATTACCCGTCGGCTCGTCCGCCAGCAGGATCGCCGGCCGACCCACCAGCGCCCGCGCGATCGCCACGCGCTGCCGTTGACCGCCCGACAACTGGTTCGGCCGGTGCCGCACCCGCTGCGACAAACCCACCGTGTCCAGCGCCGCCCGCGCCCGCTTCCGGCGGTGCCACCACCCGTCGCGAGAGTAAATCAGCGGCAGTTCCACGTTCTTCAGCGCCGTCAATCGCGGCAACAGTTCGAACGACTGAAACACGAAACCGATCCGCTCGTTCCGCACCCGCGCCAGCGCCCCGCTCCCCATCCGCGTCGTCACCCGCCCGTCCAGCAGGTACGTGCCCGACGTCGGCCGGTCCAGGCACCCCAGGATGTTCATCAGCGTGCTCTTGCCCGAGCCCGACGTCCCCATCACCGCGACGTACTCGTTCTGCCCCACCTCCAGGCTCACGCCGTCCAGCGCGTTGATCGTCTCGTCGCCGACCCGGTAGACCTTCCTGATGTTGTCCAGTTGGATGACGGCGCTCATGAATGGATCAGGTGCTCGGTTTGCTGGTCGTCTTGCCGGTCGGGGCGGTCGTGGTCGCCGGATTCGTCGCCGGATTGACGATCGGAGTGGTCGTCGGGTCCTTCTCCGCCTTCACCTTTTGCCCGTGCTTCAGCGATTCCAGCACCTTGTACGGCCCGACGATGATCACGTCCCCGGCGTTCAGCCCCGACTTGATCACCGTGTGCGTCAGGTCGCTGGCGCCGGGGGTGACCGGCGTCGCCACCGCCTCCCCGTTCACGTACCGGTACACCACCGGGATCGTCGCCTTGGACAAATCCACCTCCGGCCGCGACCGCGCCTCACTCGGCAGCGAATCCGGCTCGCGACCCAGCACCGCGTGACTCGGCACCTTCACGATCTCGTCGTACCGGTGCGTCTCGATGTCCGCGTCCGCCGACAGCCCCGAGAAAATCCGCAGCCCCTTGGTGTCGAGCAGGATCTCGACCTGGAACGATTTGCCGCTGTCGCTGACCCCCGACCGCGACGCACTGCTGCTCATCCCGCGCGCCATGGACGGGTCGAAGTTCGCCAGCGCCACCGTCTGCACCACCCCGTCGAACACCTGCCCCCGGTACGCCTCCATCCGCACCTTCGCCTTTTGCCCCGGCCTCACGTCGGCGATCGACGTCTCGTCCACCCGAGCCTGCAACACCATCTGCCCGAGGTTCGCCACCTCCATGATCATCGTGCCCGCGTTGTTCATCGTGCCGGTCATCACGACCTCCCCCACCTCCGCGTTCAGTCGCGTCACCACCCCGTCGATCGGCGACGTGATCGTCGCGTACGTCAGGTTATCCCGCGCCTTGGCGATCTCCGCCTCCGCCGCCTCGATGTTATGCTGCAGCACGATCAGACCGCCTTGTTCGCCCTTGAGACTGGCGTCGGCGCCGGCGAGGTCGGCCTCCTGCTGATCCACCTTCGTCTGCAACGCGTCGATCGTCGACTGGCTGATGTCCTTCGACTCCAGGAGCGGCATCTGCCGCTTCAACTCGCGCTTGGCGTCCGCCAGCGTGACCTTCAGCGAGTCGATCCGCGCCTGCTGCGCCGCCACGTGCGTCCGCGACACCTCCAGGCTCGCCTTCTCCGCCGCGTGCCGCGCCTCCACCGACCGCAGCTCCGCCTCCAGGTCCTTCGAATCCAAACTCACCAAAACTGACGCCGGCACCGGCGGCTTGGCGTTCGGATCCCCCTTGGTCACCCGGTCCCCCTCCTTGAACGGCAGCGCCACGATCCGCGCCGACACCCGCGCGCTGATCCCCACCCGCACCTTCGGCTGAACTTCGCCGGTCGCGCTGATGAACTCCACCAGGTTTCCCCGCGCCGCCGGTTCCACCCGCACCATCGTCGGCTGATCCCCCGCCTGCTGCGCACGCGCGCTCCACCACTTGCCGGCCCCCCACAGCCCGGCCGCGAGGATCCCCACAATCACCACGGTACGAATCAGTATCTTCACGCGGTCAGTTCCTCGATGCTGCCCCCACCGCCACCTATACTGGTCGATCGCCCGGAACATTTCACGATCCGGACGCCTGCGCGACGCGAAAAACGCGGCAAGACCGTAGCCTACCAAATGCTCCTGTTACAGGTAGGACGTCGCCCCTTACAAGATTTTCACAAAATTCGAATCACCGAGGCCGGCAACGCCGTACCAGCAACCCCACCACCCCAACCCCCACCAACGCCATCCCCCCCGGTTCCGGCGTGTCATACCCGATCAGCTCCATCGCCCGCAAATCCGCCGGCCCCACCGTCTCGATCACCCCGTTATCCAGCGTCGGATCCATGATCCCGATCGTCGGCCCCACGAAAATGCCCGAGCTGCTGAAGATGAAATCGTCCATCCAGTGGCTCGCCTGCCGTCCGTCACCCAGGTTCGCCCCCGTGGACATCGGAAATTCGTTCGTCACGTCCGACGTGAACGCCGCCTCCCCCGGCCGCAGTTCCCGCGGCAGGATTCCAAATTCCTCCATCGTCGTCGGCTTGATCAACTTGTTGAACCGGAACAGGTCCAGCGTCGTCGCGTTATCCTTGATGTTCCCCAGCGTGTCGAAGTCGTCCACGTCCGACAGGAAACCCAGCACGTGCCCCAGTTCGTGCGCCGCCGCCGTCTGAAAGTCCACCTTGTCCGCGTCCACGCCGTTGCGGCTGTCGTAATCGAACGTGAACGCCTGGTTGAACTTGATGTCCCCGTCCACGACCGTGTCGGTCAGCGGACTGGCAATCAATCCCAGCGCCTTCTGGTTCGCGCGCGTCAACCCGATCGTCGTGTTGTCGAACGTCGCCCCCGTCGGCACGATCGCCCGCACGTGCGCCGAATCCGGCAGGTAACCAAGGATCTGATCGCCCGGCCGACCCGCCCGAGCCACCATCTTTTGCCATACGGTCGTGTAGTCAAGGTTCAGGTTCTCACTGCCGTACCCCGTCGCGCCGATGATATTCGGATCGTCGAACGTCCCCAGGTCCGCCGTCACGTTCACGCGGATCGGCGTGCTGATCGCGCTCTCCCACTCCAGCGCCGCCCGCCGAAACGCATCGAGAGCCACCGGATTCGCCTGCAAGCCCGGCCCCGGGATCAGGTTGATCTCCAATCCCGCCCGCGCGGGCATCGCCACCGCCGCGACGGCCGCCGCGAACAGCGCGCACGCCCCTCGCCCGGCGACACTCGCCCTACTCCAGTTCTCAAACATCGCAAACCGTCCCGGGGGAAAAACGCGCAGGCCCGCCGACCCGCCCTAGGTCGGCCTCCCAACATCATACCCCACCTTTGTAATCGGTGGGGCAGACTTTCAGTCTGTCTCGCATGGCCGAGTGGGTGCATTCCTGCCCCCCGAGGCCATGCGATCGCTTTTAGCGTCTGATAACCGCGCTGCTCCGCTATTTCGCCTGCTGAATAAACACAAACGCACCCTTCTTATTCCCCACCAGCACGTCGGGCCTGCCATCGCCGTTGACGTCCGTCGCCATCACCTGTGTGCCGACGCCGCTGTTGTCATCAATCTGGTGCGGAATCCAATCCACCGACTTGTCCGCATTCCGCTTGAGCTCAAACCAGTACAGCACCGGCGGATCCAACGGATCATTATCCCCGTGCGACCCGTGCGCGAAGTACCGCTTGCCGGTCACGATGTCCTTCAGACCGTCCCCGTTCATGTCCACGAAGTCGATCGCGTGAAGCTGGCTGAACGTCACGCCGTGCGCGTTCGGCTGCTTCTTTTCCGCCATGATCTCCATCCGCGTCCACGTCGGCTCGCCCTGATCGTCCTTCGGCCCCTGCTTGTACCACGCCAGACCATACCCGTGCGCCGCGTTGCTCGTGATGATGTCGTTCAGCCCGTCGCCGTCGACGTCGTAAACATAGATCTGCGCGCCACCGCTTCCCATGTTGAGCTTGTGTTCCTTCCAGACGGTATTGGACGGATCGCCCGGATTCTCGAACCAGGCGTGATTGGTGATGATGTCGTTCCGGCCATCGCCGTTGACGTCCCCAAACCCGTACCCGTGCGTAAACCGCGCCCACCCGCCCGGCTTGGTGATCGGGTGAAAGGTCCACTTCTTATACGGATCGCTCCAGTCGATCGACGCCCACCCCAGCGCCCCCTGGTTGATCTGCTGCTTCTTCGTCTGCCCCGTCTTCTTGTCCACCGCGTCTTCCGTCCGCGGCGGAATGATCTTCGGGTCCGACGTATGAAAGATCCCGTCCGGCTTCCCGTCCCCGTCAAAGTCCGCAAATTGCGGCGATTCGTTATCCACGACGTCAAACACCACCGTCGACTTCCACGGCTCGTCCTTCCCCACCCCTTCCTTCCCCGGATTCGTATAAATCTTCGCGAATTCGCCGGGAAACCCGTAGACGAGATAGTCGGGATAGCCATCGTTATTGAAGTCGTACACGAACGCGAAAAACGCGTCGTGCGAGTAATCGTTGTCGGGCTTCCACGACCCCTCCGCCTGGTTCCCCGTCGGCTTGAAGATCTGGTGCCGCACCTTGAAATCAGGCCCCTCCCACCAGTACGGTCCGTAGACGACGTCCATCTTCCCGTCTTTGTTGAAATCCCCCGCCGCCATCCCCTCGGCGTAAAACTTGTCCGTGAGCTGAATCTTCCGCCAGGTCATCTCCTGCGCGTGAGCGGCGACGCCGGCAGCAGTCGCCACAGCGCCAATCGCCAACGCCAGCGCGGTCATTGATCGTTTCATGGTCGGATGGCTCCTCGTGGACATGTGTGAGATTCGAATCGTCGCCCGTTACAATACCCGCCCTTCATACCCCGCAACAGTTCCGGCGTGGCAAGGTAGCTTGGCACGTACAGAGTAGCCGTCATCCTGAGGTACTCCGAAGGATCTGGCCGGCAGTAGGCTGACCTCTACTTCCACGCAGATCCTTCGGTCGTCAAAACTCCCTCAGGATGACATAACACAGACAAGAGGCCCGATCATGCGCAAACTGACCCTCGCCCTCTCCCTCACGCTCGCCACCACCGCCGCCCTCGCCGGTCCCTACGACCCCGCCCCCACCCC
>Ga0207674_10003130_pt1 | contig 20393 bp, 21 predicted proteins | sample KBSCornC72_FD_184303 | JGI IMG/M metagenome (GOLD analysis project Ga0207674, IMG submission 184303) | Corn rhizosphere microbial communities from Kellogg Biological Station, Michigan, USA - KBS Corn C7-2 (SPAdes) (version 2) | ecosystem: Host-associated > Plants > Roots > Rhizosphere > Soil ...
CTGGGCCTGGGCGTACAACCTCCCGGTTCGAGCCTCGGCCTGATGATTTCAGAAGGGCAAACGACTATCACTCAGTACCCCAGAGAAATTCTCATTCCCTGTATCGTGCTGACCATCATCGTGCTGTGCGTCTCCTTCCTGGGCGACGGTCTGCGTGATGCCTTCGACCCTCGATCCAAAGATTAGTGAGCGGAGATAAGTACCATGGCAGAAAATCTGCTTGAAGTCAATAACTTGAAAACCTACTTCTTCTCACGGGCAGGAGTAGTGAAAGCAGTTGACGACGTATCCTTTAGCATTCGTCCAGGCGAAACCCTGGGCGTCGTTGGTGAGAGCGGATGCGGCAAAAGCGTCACAGCTCTCTCATGCATGCGCCTGATCTCCAATCCCGGTAAAATCGTGGACGGCGAGATCAACTTTAACGGTGAGAACGTCATGGAGAAAAGCAACGATGAACTGACCGACTTGCGCGGTAGTAAGATCTCGATGATTTTCCAGGACCCCATGACCTCGCTCAACCCGGTTTATACCATCGGCTTTCAGATCGCGGAGACCGTCAAACGTCACCGTAAAGATGTCACCAATGAACAGGCCTGGAAGCGCGCGGTCGAGATGCTCGATCTCGTGCGTATTCCTGATGCAAAGCGCCGGGCGAAAAACTTCCCCCACGAGTTCAGTGGTGGCATGCGTCAGCGCGTGATGATCGCGATTGCGCTGGCCTGCAACCCGCAGTTGTTGATCGCCGACGAGCCAACGACTGCACTTGATGTCACGATCCAGGCACAGATTCTGGAGCTCATGAAGGGTCTCTCAAAAGAATTTGGCACTGCCGTTATGCTGATTACCCACGACCTGGGCGTCGTCGCTGGCTCTTGCCAGTACGTGAACGTCATGTACGCCGGGCACGTGGTCGAATCGGCCCCGGTCAAACAGATCTTTGAGACACCTGCCCACCCGTATACAGTCGGTCTATTGCGCTCGATTCCGCGCCTGGACGATCAGCGCGGCGTCAAGCTCACACCGATTGCTGGCCAGCCACCTGATCTGTTGAATCCGCCTCCAGGCTGCCCTTACGCCCCACGCTGCCCACGTGTGCAGGCTCGTTGTCGGCAGGAGCGCCCGGAATTGATCCAAGTCGGTCGCGGCGGCCAGCTCGCGGCCTGTTTCTATCCGTCTTAAGGGGAGAGGCATTTCATGATCCAACAGACACCTATGCCACCAACGCCGCCAACCCAGGAGTCTAACACGACCCTGGTTGATGTAAAGGGCTTAAAAGTTCATTTCCCGATTAAGGGTGGCTTGCTGGGCCGCCCGGTGGCGCATGTGAAAGCGGTTGACGGCGTCGACCTCTTTATCAAACGCGGCGAAACGCTGGGCCTGGTGGGTGAAAGCGGCTGCGGCAAGTCGACGACTGGCCGCGCGCTTCTTCAGCTCATCAAACCAACAGCCGGAAGCGTGAAACTGGAGGGAGTCGAGTTGACAACGCTCTCCAATAGCGAGATCCGCCGCAAACGCAAAGATATGCAGATGGTCTTCCAGGACCCCTATGCCTCGCTCAACCCACGTTTTACAGTTGGGCAGATTGTCGCGGAGCCACTGCAAAACTTTAAGAAGTATAACAACAAGCTGGAGCTGCAGGACGAAGTCTCTCATCTGCTGGAGACCGTGGGCCTCAATCCATTCTTCGTGAATCGTTACGCCCACGAGTTCAGCGGTGGTCAGCGTCAGCGCGTTGGTATCGCGCGCGCGATTGCGCTGCATCCCTCGCTGGTCGTCGCGGACGAGCCGGTATCGGCCCTCGACGTGTCGATTCAGGCTCAGGTTCTCAACCTGATGGAAGATTTGCAGCAGCAGTTCGGCCTGACCTACCTGTTTGTGGCTCACAACCTCTCGGTCGTGAAACACATCAGTGATCGCGTGGCCGTGATGTACCTGGGACGCGTGATGGAACTGGCCAAGAGTGAAAATCTCTATGAAATGCCGCTGCATCCCTACACCCAGGCGCTGCTTTCAGCCATTCCGGTGCCGGACCCCAGTATCGAGGAGCGCCGCAAACGCATTATCCTGGAGGGTGACGTGCCCAGCCCGGTCAATCCGCCCAGCGGCTGTAACTTCCACCCGCGCTGCTGGAAAGCGCAGGAGATTTGCCGCGAGGTGATTCCACCGCTGGAAGAGAAGCAGTTCGGCCACTACGCCGCCTGTCACTTCCCTGGCTAAACCTTTCTCAAAAAGCATATGGTTTGAAAATTGTTGCACAATTTTCAAACCATATGCTTTTATTCAAATAAATCGAGAGATAAAACAGAAAAAATTTTCAATTTTTTCTGTTTTATCTCTCGATTTATTTGAATGTCTATGCCTTGATTAATGATCGAGTTCCAGGCGTTTGAGACGTGAGAGCAAACGAATGCGCGCCATCAGGTGACGCGCATCGAAGGGTTTCACCAGGTAATCATCTGCTCCAGCCTCAAAACCGGCTACCTTGTCCTGCAAGGTTGAGAAGGTGGTGAGCAGGAGAATGGGCAATTGTCTCCACGCGGCAGAAGCGCGCACAAAGCGGCAGAGATCCAGGCCACTGGCTTCGGGATCGGCAAGCACAACCTCACAGATCAATACATCGGGCAAAGCTGTGTCCAGTTCTCGCCGGGCCTCATCCAGCGAACACACACAGCGCAGAGCAAAACCATCACTCAACGTCTGCTGCACTCTGGTGTGCGTGCGCGCGTCGTTGTCCACCAGTAAAATCTGTAACCGCCGAAATTGTTGAGACACGTATATTCTTCATTCTCGCTCAGCCTGTGCTTGAACCAGAGACTCCATGCGGCTCTGGCGCTCGGCAGGGGTCAGGCTGATCACTCGTTCAATCGCCTCGTTGAGCGCGCTCGGTCGAAAAGGCTTGGTCAGGTATGCGTCAACCCCCGAAAGCATCCCTGTCATCTCGTCCTCCGCGCGAGTCAGGGCGCTGAGAATAATTAACGGCAGGTTGTGCGTACGGGCATCGCCTCGCAGGCAGCGTACCAGTTGGTAACCGTCCATGCGCGGCATCTTGACATCGATAATCACACAATCCGGGAGATCCGCGTAAATGCGCTCCAATCCCTGAATTCCGTCATAAGCCACGCTGACCTCGTAGGTGCCTCGCAAGCTCATCGCATACTTAATCAATTCCACGATCGTCGGATTATCGTCGATTACCAGGACTTTTTTCATCGTGTCCCCACCACTTCCAGTAAATCGGACAACGTACAACGTGCTAAAAAGGACTGGCCACCAGCTTGCATTGTAACATAGTTATGCATAACTTCCAAATAAAGATGACTCTTGTCCACTTAACTTTTGCATGTTTGATAAAATGTTCGCAAAAAGAAGAGAGAGAGTGGATAGTTTGTGCTAAAATAGGGGAAGACACTCTACCGAACGAGCGTCTTTCTCATAAACAGACAGGAGCATTGTTATGGCAGGATTTGAGCGGTACGCGCGACAAACGTTATTTGCCCCGATCGGGAAAGCAGGCCAGGAGACGTTGGGCAGGGCCAGCGTGGCTATCATTGGCTGCGGCGCGCTCGGCACCGGGCTGGCCAATCACCTCTGTCGGGCTGGCGTGGGTCATCTGGTGATCGCCGATCGAGACTATATTGAGCTGAATAATCTCCAGCGCCAGATTCTCTTTGACGAAGAGGATATCGCGCAACACCTGCCTAAAGCGGTCGCCGCCGTCAATCGTCTGCGCCGTGTGAATAGCGAGACACGCCTGGACGCGCTAGTTGAGGACATCAACGCTGACGGCATCGAGGCACTGGTCAAAGAGGTCGACCTGGTGCTGGACGCGACCGATAACTTTGAGACTCGTTATCTGCTCAACGACGCCTGCATCAAGCACCAGCGCCCCTGGATTTATAGCGGCGTGGTGGCCTCGTATGGCGTAACCATGAATATTCTGCCCGGCGAGACACCCTGTCTGCGCTGCGTCTTCCCGGAAATGCCTCAGCCTGGCACCAGCGCGACCTGCGATACTGTCGGGGTTCTCAATGGCATTGTCGCGGCGATTACCGGCGTGGCCGCGACCGAGGCGCTAAAAATCCTGCTCAAAAGCGAGAAAATCAGCCGCGAAATGTTCTGGATGGACGTGTGGGAAAATACGAGCGAGCGCGTCGAGTTGCCACGCCAGCCAGAATGCCCCACCTGCGGCCAGCATACCTATGAATTTCTGGAGACCTTGAGCGGTTCGCACAGCACCAGCCTGTGTGGACGCAACGCCGTGCAGGTGCGCGCGGGCAGACGCGGCGACCGGATTGACCTGGCCGCGCTGGCCGAACGCCTGCGCCCGGTGGGTCAGGTGAATCAGAATGCCTTTCTCCTGCGCTTTCTCGTTGATGATTACGAGCTGACTATCTTTCCCGACGCACGCGCCATCATCAAAGGCACCGACGACGAACAGGTCGCGCGTTCACTCTACGCGCGCTATATTGGAGCGTGATCTTCGACATTTGATGAGATAAATAAGTGAAAAATTGTTCCACAATTTTTCACTTATTTATCTCATCAAATGTCTTTATAAATCCAAACCCTCTTCTTCTTTCCGCGTAATATAAAAAGAGGGAGATTTATATACCATCCGTTTCCCCGGTGCTCATTCAAGCCCCTGAACATATGAGTAGAAAAGAGGTCATCTATGATGTTGCAAAAACTCTCTTCTTTGCAGGATGCTCAGGCAATGTACGATTGGTTTGCGCAGATGCGCGCCACGCAGCCGGTCTGGCTCGACGAGGAGAGCGACTGCTGGCACGTCTTCCGCTACGATGATGTCTTACATGTCGCAACCGATTACGCGACGTTTTCATCTGAACGTCGGCCCCAGGATTTGCGGCGTTTCAATACTCGCTCCGGCCAGGCTCCCAGTCTGCTCGCAATGGACCCGCCACAGCATCGTCAGTATCGCAATCTCGTCTCGCCTTCATTTACGCTGCGCGCGCTGGCACCCCTCTCCGGGCGCATTCAGGTGATTGTGCAAGAGTTGCTTGACGTGGTACGCCCAAAGGGCTGTATGGATCTCATTGCCGACCTGGCCTATCCACTGCCCACAACGGTCATCGCGGAGCTACTTGGCGTCCCGGCTACTGATCGACCAGTGTTTAAACGTTGGGCCGATGCGCTGTTCGCACGCCAGCTCAACGACGTCGATCTCTTCCATGCTGAAGCAAGCGAGTTGGAGCGACGCCCCGATTTTCAGCGGGCCAAACAAGCCACGATGGAGATGGAAGCGTACTTCGAGCGAGAGTTAGAGGAGCGCCGACACGCGCCATGCGAAGATCTGATGAGCGAACTGCTGGCGGCTGAGGTCGAGGGCGAGCGGCTGACTGGCGATGAGCTATTAAGCTTCTGTATCCTGCTCTTGCTCGCTGGTCATGTCACGACAACGAACCTGCTGGGGAATGCCATGCTCTGCCTGGATGAGCACCCCGACCAGATGGAGAAGTTGCGCGCCGAGCCAGAGCTGACGGCGAGCGCGGTTGAAGAGGTCTTGCGCTATGCCTCGCCGGTCTGGCGGCTAACGCGCCGTCCCAAAAACGCGGTCGAGATAGGCGGAAAGACCATTCCCGCCAACGCGGTCGTCTTCGCCTGGCTCGCCTCTGCCAATCGTGACGAAGAGCAGTTCCCCGATCCCACGCACTTTGATGTCGCCCGCACACCGAACAAGCATGTCGCTTTCGGGCATGGCATCCATTTCTGCGTAGGCGCGCCGCTCGCTCGTATGGAGGCGAGTATCGCGCTACCCATGCTGCTCGCGCAACTGCCTCATCTGCGGCGTGAGCGAGGTGCGCCGCTGGAGATGCTGACGAGCAGCTTCCTCTTCGGCGTGAAGAAACTGCCCGTGACGTTTTCAGCATCGATCCCTTTGCAGACGGGAGTATAACAGAACAGCCATGGATGGAGAAAGGCACGAGCTAACCTGCTAAGAAACTGGTCAGCTCGTACCCTTCTCCATAGCTCAAAGTTATCCCGTGACAGCTATTCCTGGAAGTGACATCGTACAGGAGCATCGCGTGGAAGACATGTGGGCCTTATTCGCCTGTCGATGGCTGGATCTCTTCATCCTCATCCTCGTGCAAAGCAAACAGAATGTCCTGGGCTTCTTCAAGGTCGCGGGCCAGGGACAGGCGAAGAATCAGTTGTTGAAAAAGCTCTGGCTGTTCAAGCGTACGCACCTGGGCTTTTGCCAGGCGTTTCAATTTTGGGAAACGTTGAGAGACCAGCTCCACGACGGTTCCGCGAAACGTTGCCAACGTGGCCACCATCTTTTTATGCTCTTCAGCTACCTTTGCACGTTCCTCAAGCACTTTCTGAGCCGCTTTCTCTCGCTCTTCAGATGCCCGTATACGCTCCTCAAGTATCCTCTGAGCCGCTTTCTCTCGCTCTTCAGATGCTCGTACACGCTCCTCAAACACTCTCTGATCTGCTTTCTCTCGCTCCTCTTTACGAATCCGCTCACTTACCGTCTTGATTGCGCTCTCCTCCATCCATTGGATAGCCGGGGAGTCTTTAAACAGGTCATACATCTTCGCGTACTCCTTACTGAGCCAGTTGAGATCGTCGCCACGCAAAAGCCAGCCAGCGATTGTATGGCCAATCGGTAAAAGCGTATAGAGCTTCTGTTCAATCAGTTCGGTGAACATCTCTCCTACCATTATACGATCAACACGGCCCTCCGTCAGCAAAATCAACGGCCATAGTGCAGGTTGATGTAAGCTTAGCAAATCTTCGCGCGACAACTCTTTGAGCTTGATGGAGAGATAATTAAAGATCATTGTTGTTTCTCCATCAGGACCAGACCAACGCAACGGAGGCTCGGGCATACCCTCTTCATCGAAGAGGTAGATTACTACTGCGACAATAGGAAGATCAGCATAAAGTTGCCAATGTTTCTTCTTTGCTCGCGCACAGTATTCTAGCGAACGCAAAGGCATATAGGGATGCAATCGACTTTGAAATTCGATCTCGGCGAGACAAAACGGCCCGTCAGCTCCCTCGACCAATAGCACATTATCCCCATCGAGTTCTTCACTCTGAAATTCGCCGCTCAGTTGCGTCACAGCAGTTATTTTCATCTCCGCGAGAGCGAAGCCAGTTTGTTTTTGCAATTCATGCAACACAAAGCGCACCATCGCTTCAGGATTACTATCCACCAATAATTTCATCGTTCGATCGTATTGGCCCATGCTCAAATATTCCCTTACCACCATATTTCTTTGCTATATATGCACATATATCTTAGTTTAGACCATTCCCTCTAAAAGTCAACAAACAAGCAGTGATGATAAAGCAAAGGAATATATGATAATAAGACAGAACAAAGCTGGTTGGGTTTTTCTGAGAAAAACCCAACCAGCTTTGTTCTGTCATCGAGAAACAGCAGGCACTTGTACTCTCCGCGCGCTATGCTATAATATTGCAGTATCCTCAAAACGGATCGACATTAAAACGCGATCAGATCGCCTGCACCATGAGGGATTATACATCAGAAAAGCCGAAAAAGGGAAGTGACTTTGTATTAAGCTACAGGCGTATCTGTCAGTATTGGCAGATTATTTATAAATCGTGCGAAGATTCCTCTTTGTCACTGCTCCGTCCAAATATCCTGGTTGCAAGGGAGACGTTTTTAGTATGACTGAACATATTCTTGTCTGCGTAGCCTGGCCCTACGCGAAAAGTTCGACGCATGTCGGCCAGATTGTCGGGGCGTATATGCCTGCCGACACATTTGCGCGCTATCACCGCATGGCAGGCAACGAGGTGTTGATGGTTTCGGGCAGCGATGAGCACGGTACCCCGATCCTGGTCGATTCCGAGCGCGAGGGCATTTCTCCGAAGGCTTTTGTTGCCCGCTATCACCAGCAGATCTGCGAGGTCTGGCAGCGTCTGGGCATCTCCTGGGACCTCTATACCGAGACGATTACAGAGAATCACTATCGCCAGACGCAAGATTTCTTCCTGAAGCTCTACGAGAAGGGCTATATCTTCAAGGATAAGATGCAGTCGCCCTATTGCCCGACCGATCGGCGCTACCTGCCCGATCGTTATGTCGAGGGAACCTGCCCGCATTGTGGCTTCACAAACGCGCGTGGCGATCAGTGTGACAACTGCGGGCGCACGCTCGATCCCATCGATCTGATCGAGCCACGCTGCAAACTCTGTGGCAGCAAAGAGAGCAAGCTGGAGATTCGCTGGACCGAGCACTTCTTCCTCGACCTGCCCAAGCTCCAGGAGCCGCTTTTCGCCTGGCTCTCCGAGGCCAAAGGCCACTGGCGACAGAATACCCTGTCCTTCGCGCTGAACTGGCTGAAGGAAGGTCTGCGCGCCCGCGCCATCACCCGCGATCTGGATTGGGGCGTGCCGATTCCGCTGCCGGGCTATGAAGATAAACGCATTTATGTCTGGTTCGACGCTGTGATCGGCTACTTCTCCGCCAGCGTCGAATGGGCCGAGCGCCAGGGCACGCCCGATGCCTGGAAAGAATGGTGGATACCCGGTCAGGCCAGTCCTGCTGTCAAGCCCTACTACTTTATCGGCAAGGACAATATTCCCTTCCATACGATCATCTGGCCCGCCATGTTGATTGGCTATGGCGATCGCAACCTGCCCTACGACGTGCCTGCCAACGAATTCATGACCATGAGCGGCCAGAAAGCGTCGAGCAGCCGGGGCAACGTCATCTGGACGCGCGACGTGCTGGACCAGTACAGCGCCGATACCCTGCGCTACTATCTCTCCGTCACCGCGCCGGAAGGTCGCGACACCGATTTCACTTACGACGAACTGATCCGTCGCAACAATGACGAACTGGTCGCGACCTATGGCAACGCCGTCCATCGCACGCTGACCTTCTTGCAGAGCAAATTTGGCGGCGTCGTGCCTCAGCCGGGAGAACTGCGCCCTGCGGACAACGAGATGCTGGCCGAACTGGCGCGCGGTTTTATAACGGTCAGCCAGGCCATCGAGGGCTGCCATTTTAAGGACGGCATCAACGCTGCCATGGCCGTCGCGCGTGCCGCCAACCGCTATCTCGACGAGCAGGCTCCCTGGAAACAGATCAAGGTCGACCGCGACGCAGCGGGCACCACCATCTACGTCATGCTCCAGGTGATTAGCGGCCTGCACATCCTCTTCTGCCCCTATCTGCCCTTCTCGTCGCAACACCTGCACGAATACCTGGGCTTCGAGGGCGAAGTCAGCAAAGCGCGCTGGGAACAGAAGACGGTCGAGGCCGGTAAAACGCTGCCCAAACCCGCGCCGCTCTTCCCGAAGCTGGAAACGGCGGCAGCTGCGGTCTAAACAAAATCAGGCAGAGGACAATTTGCACAGGCGGCGGTGAGGACGTGACTCTCACCGCCGCGCTTTTATATTAAAATGGGCAGGCAGCTAAATCATTGCTTAATGCTTAGAGCGGTACTCCGTTTGCATACAAGTTTTTTGGTACAGAGAGCGGTGGCCTGTAAACCCAATAGCCACCGCTCTCTTGCGCGTGGAAAAAGGAGCAAAATTCCATGTCAGAAATTACTAACGCCGAGGCCATTAAAGCGTGGTCAGAGGTCTCGCGAGAATTTGTCGAGCAATTTGGCGAGGATGGCGATTTCACGCGACGCGAGTTGCTCAACCCAGTCATTTTTGAGCTGCTGGGCGATGTCAGAGGCAAAGCCATTCTCGACGCGGGCTGTGGGCAGGGCTATCTTGCGCGTCGGCTCGCGCAACGGGGCGCGATACTTACTGGCGTCGAGTTCGCACAGCCCTGGTATGCCTACGCGGTCCAAAAAGAGCAGGAAGAGCCGTTGGGCATCACCTATCTACACGAAGATCTGGCCAGAGTTCAGCTCGAATCAGCTACCTTCGAGTATGTGATTGCCAACATGATCTTCATGGATATTCCTGATTATCTGCCAGCCTTACGCAACTGTATCGCCGCGCTCAAGCCGGGCGGCGACCTGCTCTTCTCGCTGCTCCATCCCTGCTTCGAGGAATCTGGTCGCGAGTGGCAGAAGAAAGGCTATGTCGAGGTGCGCGATTATTTCGGCGCATATCAAGTTCCGCAAACCTACGGCTACTTTTTTCACCGCCCGCTCAGCGCCTATCTCAACGATCTCATCCACGAGGGCTGCACGCTACAAACAATCGTTGAGCCTCAACTAGATGAAACCATTGCCCGCGCACACCAGGCGGAGCGATACGCGCATGTGCCGGGATATATTGTGATCTACGCGACGAAACGCTAAGCCCGCCCACAACCGGCCAATCTTTCCCTGATGCTACGATTTGGTGCTTCCTATCCCGTTGCTCGTTTGCTATACTCAACATCGGCCCATGTCGTGCATTCCCACCACAGAAAAATGGCATACTGACGAGTGGGCTGAGCAAAGCGCAAAGGGAACTGAGGATCAAGGGCATGGCAACAACGTACGTGCAGAGCACGATCGAATGGATGGCGATTTTTGTAACCGCCGTGGTGGGCGTGTATGAGGCAAGGCAGGAGAAGCTGGACTTTTTTGGCACGCTGGTCATCGCGGTCGCGGCCTCATTGGGCGGCGGGACGCTGCGCGATGTACTGCTCGGTCGCTATCCGCTCTACTGGCTACAAAATCCGCTCTATCTGACAACCATCACCTGTATTGCATTGCTGGCCACCTTTGTCTTTTACCAGCGTAACACACGCCATATCGCCTTGCGCAACCTGATCTGGCCGGTCACACAGATGATGCGCCAGGATAAGTTGCCATTTTTCGTCGTGGCGCTGGACGCGCTAGGCCTCGGTCTCTTCGGCTACCTGGGCAGCTTCGACGCGCTAACGATGCATACGGCGGTGGTAATCGCACCGCTACTAGGCATGATTACCGCCGCATTCGGAGGTGTGGTCAAAGATATTTTCTTCGCCAGGGTTCCCACGATTTTCCAGCGCACCCAGCTCTACGCCACCTGTGCGCTCATCGGCAGTTGCATCTATGTGCTGCTACACACGCTGGGTCTGAACAATATCGCGGCTGGCGCGGTCTGCCTGGTGGTCACGTTTATATTACGCGTGTTGACGGTGAAATATAACTGGCGCTTGCCGTTCTGATCTGCTTATTCTTGCGCAATCGCGTAGCCCGCGCCTTCGGCGGCCAGGCAGGCAGCACCGACCACGCCAGAGAAATCACCGAGTTTGGTGCGCATGATTTTCGTTTTGCGCGCGGGCTGGCTGAGCGCGACGGTCAGGGCGCGATTGCTGGCACGTTCATAGAGGAGATCGATGGCCTCGATGACGCCGCCGCCGAGGATGACGCACTCTGGATTGTAGAAGTTAATCACGCCACCCAGGCCATAGCCAAGGTAATCGGCGGCCTCGGTAACGATCTCGATGGTCAGGGCATCGTCCTGTTTAATCGCGTTGGCCAGCAGGCCGGAGCGAATAATTGTTTCGCCCTCTTTGAGCTGCAACTCGGCCTCGTCGGAGAGTACCGATTTGCGCCCGTGATGGATCTCGGCCATGATCGCTCTGGTGATGGCGGTACGCGAGGCGTAGGCTTCCAGGCAGCCGCGATTGCCACAACCACAGATGCGTCCACCGGCCACGATCGGCACATGCCCGATCTCGCCAGCCGTGCCGGTCAGGCCGGTATACATCTGGCCATTGCGCACGATACCGCCGCCGATACCGGTCCCGATGAAGATACAGACAAAATTGTTGAAGCCGCGCCCGGAGCCATAATACAGCTCGCCAACGGTCGCGACCTCTACATCGTTGCCCACCGCGACCGGCTTGTCAAATTCTTTGCCCAGCAATTCACCGAGATTCAGATCGGTGACACCCAGGTTGGGTGCGTCGAGAATCACCCCGGCTTTGCGATCGATCTGGCCAGCCGCTCCGACGCCAACAGCCACGATCTCCGAGCCATTGGGTAATTTCGCCTCGTCCAGCGCCTGGCGGGCGAGTTCGACGGTGCGTTTGGAGATAAAATCCTGGCCCTTCTCGGCCTTCGTGCGTTTGCGAACTGATGCGATCACGTCGCCACTTGTAATATCAACCACCGAGGCAAGAACCTTCGTACCACCCAGGTCGATGCCCAGAGCATAAATTTTCTCTTTAGCCATATAACTCCCCCTCATTTCTGTTTTTAAGAATCCTTATTTCGATCAGGCAAACCACTTCAACTCTTATCTTAACCGCGCAAACTGCGAGGGTATGGTTTCATTTGTCCGCTTAATAGGAGCTAGATTACCGTTTTATCGCTCACGCGGGGTTGAAGAAAAGGCAAACTCAGACCGGGCACAACGTCCAGGTCCAGGCTATGCTGCTCACCGCGCAAAAGATGGAAGAAGGCGGCGCTGGCGATCATCGCCGCGTTATCAGTGCAGAACTCGATCGGCGGATAGCTCAAGCGAATGTTCAGCGGGAGCAGTTCTTGCTCCAGGCGCGCGCGCAAAGCTGTATTCGCGGCCACACCTCCGGCCAGCAAAACCTGTTTGACATGGTACTCTTGAGCAGCCAGGCGCGTCTTCACGGCCAGCACATCCACTACCGCGTCCTGAAAGCTGGCGGCAAGCATCGGCACGTTCACCCCGCTTTTCTGCGCGGAGATGCCAATGCGCGTGTATTTGCTGACTTGCTTCTTCTCGCCGGTTGCCGTACTTCGTTGCCCCTCGGTCGCGCCCTCAGCCAGGTGGAGAACAGCGGTTTTGAGGCCGCTAAAGCTAAAATCGTAGGTCCCGCGTAGCCACGCACGCGGCAGACGATAGGCATTGCGAGCCAGCGTGATCGGCTTGCCCGCCTGCTGAAGCTCTGTTTCGGCTTGCTGAGCCGCTTTCTGGATCGAGGGACCGCCGGGATAGTCCAGGCCGAGCACACGTGCGACCTTATCGAAAGCCTCACCAGCCGCGTCATCCCTGGTGCGACCCAGCAACTCGTACTGCCCATGACTATGCAACAACACCAGTTCGCTATGTGCACCTGAGATCACTAGGCAGAGCGAGGGAAAGGTGGGATCGCCAGGCTGAAATTCCCACGCTGACGCATCGGCTGAACGCGCGCCGGTCTCGCCCTGACGGCGCAACCAGTTGGCATAGATATGCGCTTCCAGGTGATTGACGCCCAGAAAGGGCAGATTATAGGCCAGGGCGAGCGTCTTGCCAACGGTCAGGCCAACCAGCAATGAACCGGCAAGGCCAGGACCATAGGTTGCGGCAATCGCGTCGATATCTTCCCAACCACAACCCGCTTGCTCCAGCGCGGTTTCGATCACCGGCAGGATCGCGATCAACTGCTGGCGCGAGGCCACTTCGGGCACCACGCCACCATAGCGATTGTGGATCTCAATCTGTGACGCCACTACGTCTGAGAGTAGATAGCGTCCATCTTTCACAATCGACGCGCCGGTTTCATCACAAGAGCTTTCGATACCGAGTATAAGCATGGTTACTGAGCCTCAAGTTTCCTGATGAGATCAGCTTTCAAGGCTGAAAACCGCTCTTTATAGGCGGGCGAATTGATCTCATCGGTCCACATAATCAGCGCGTCTTCCTGGTTATCACTATAGTAGCGATGGCGCAAACCGGCCTCGCGGAACCCATATTTGCGATAGAGATTCTGTGCATTATAATTGGTCACGCGCACTTCGAGCGTCACCCATTTGGCTCCGATCTCATAGGCAATGTCGATCAGGCTGGAGAGCATATATTCGCCCAGGCCGCGCCGACGGAAGCCGGGGTGCATGGCGATCGTCGTCACATGCGCTTCGTCCACCATCAGCCAGAGGCCGGCAAAACCCACGATCGAGGCCAGTTCCGGGGATGAGGCAGTGGCCGTAGTACGACCAGGCAGGAACGAGAGCGAGAAAAAGCGTCGCGGCTTCTCCGGCTCAACGGTTGGCGTCGAGATGCTCTCATGCATGACCTGCTTATCGCGCAGCACAATATAATGTGCCCAGCGATTATCTTGCAGCTCTTTGCGATAGGCACTGGGAGGCCAGGTAGACGGATAGGCGAGGCGCTCTATCTCAACAACACGAGGCACGTCCGACATGGCCATGTGATCAATGCTGTAACGCACCCTCTTCCCTCTCTGTTCCGTGTTGATCGGTGGTAACATATTTCTTCCCCAACAATGGCTGTTTACGCGAACTACTGGTGATTGATGGACGGCGGAGATAAAATGGCTCAAGCGCAAGCGGATCATCCACGCGCTGCTCAAGCAAACGCTGTTGTGCCAGCGCAGCGAGGGCAGAGGCGCGCCGGGCCGCCTGGACAGGTGGTGTAAAAAAGATCTGGCCTGGCATCCGCTCTATGAGCGCCTGACGCGAGCTTTCGCTGATCTCCCCGCAGAAGAGGCAGGGGACGCCCTGGCTTTCGCCATCGCGCTCCAACTGGGTCATCAGCTCCTGGATAGAGTGAGCGAGGTCTTGCGGAGGGAGAAGCTGGTAATCGCCAAGCAGACGCGGTGTATAGATCACGATTCCTTCGCGTTCCTGACCATCAAAGAGATAGCAGGCAGCATAGAGTTCGGAGCGTCCGGCCTCTAGCAGCGAACAGACCAGGCCGGGCCATTGCTGGGATTGGGCCGCGCCCACCTCCAGCGTGCTGATGCCAACCAGGGGCTTGCGCAGGGCGAAGGCCAGCGTTTTCGCGGTCGCGACGGCTACGCGCACCCCATTGAACGAGCCGGGACCGGTTGCCACAGCCACACCATCTAGCGCGGGCATGGTGAGATTGCTCTCAGCGAACAGACGTTGCACACGCTCTAAGAGTTCCACGCTATGATTATTGCCAACATGCCAGGTATATTCGCCATAGAGGCGCTCCTCGCTACAGAGGGCTACGCTGGCCTGGCGAGTAGACGTATCAAGAGCCAGGAGTAACATAAGTTAACTTTTGAAACTGCCTCAACAGTTCACAATAGCGAGCGCCGCTCGCACTAAATAACAGGCCACGTTTCGTTTCGCTCAAGATTTTGAGGCGAACGCGCAGGTGGTCGGTGGGCCAGTAGCGATCAGCGCGTTCAGCCCACTCAACAATACAAACGCCGTCGCCATAGAAATAGTCTTCAAAACCCAGATCAAAAATTTCCGCCACATCATCCAGCCGATAGAGATCGAAATGGTAGAGCGCAGGCCCGATGCGGGCTGGATCGCCAGCTTTGCTCGGTCGTGGTTGACCAGGATACTCTTTGAGCAGGGTAAAAGTCGGGCTATTAATATTTGCCGTGATATCCAGTCCCAGAGCCAGCCCCTGGGTAAAAGTCGTCTTACCAGTGCCAAGTTGACCTTCCAGCAACAGCAGTTCGCCGCCCTGCAACAGTTCGCCCAGGCGCATTCCCAGGCGTTGTGTCTGTTCAACGCTATGGCTGATACTATCGAGTGTGTAACTGCTCTCTTCTTGAGCGTTCCTGGTCAAGCGCATACCTTTCAAGATCGGCAAAGGGTGAGGCCCAATTTATTCCTGCAAGACCAGGGAGAGGTTTTTCCTCTCCCTGATGAAGTGCAATTTATTATAACACAGTTTCGCTGTATCAACGCATTTTGGCACCGCAATTTCGGCAGTACAGCGCGTTTGGCCTGACCGGATTACCGCAAGAGGGGCAGATGGCAGCCTGGACCTGTGGTGCTGGCCCGACGGGCTGCTGAGGCATACCAGGCGCGGGCGCGGATGGTGTCGGTGGCGTGTAGGTAGGAACGGGCGGCGTATAGTCGGTGGTTTGCATGGGCTGAAGCTGTTGCGCTGGATAGTTCTCTTTCTTAATGTCCAGCAATTGCGTTTCACGATTCTGGACATCGTGATCGAGTTCCTGAATGCTGGCACAGACCCGCGAAAGATGCCCGTCTGTCAGCACGCCTTTCTGATAGAGATCGATGGCTGTCTGGGCCAGATCGTTGAGCAGCTTCTCGCGCTGCTCCAGAAGCTTATCGATTTCAGTCTGTTTGCTACGGACGCGCATTTGTTTCTGCGCTTCCCAACTGGTCCGGCTAACCGCCGCGCTGACCCCTTTTCTCACGGAATCAAGAAAATCTGCCATTACCTGAGCCTCCCATGTGATACGCTGTTTTGTCTCTTATCCAGATCGAGCAAACCACTAAATTGTTGTTTTTTCGCTCGATCTGCAAGGAGCTATTGATTTTTCCAAAAGAGTCTTAAGTTGCTGTAATTGCGTGTTGATACACCCGGATCTCTTCGAGCTTGCCTGCTGGACTGAACTGCACAGCCACGACATCGATGCGCCAGGAGCAATCGGGCAAATTATGCAGGTCCAGATAGTAGCAGGCGACCTCCTGGAGCTTCAGTGCCTTGCGGTTATTTACCGCCTCTTCAGGCAGACCGAAAGCTGTTCCGCGCCTGGTTTTCACCTCGACGAAAACGAGATCCTGGCCCTCTTCTGCTACCAGGTCGATCTCGCCTGCGCGGCAACGAAAGTTGCGCTCCACAATGCGATAGCCACGTGCCTCCAGAGCATCGCTGGCGAGCCGTTCGCCCAGACGCCCTAGATTTTGCCGAGGACTGCTCACCTTTTGCCGCGCACTTTCAGCCATACTTCCCCACGCCTCTCATTCAAGAGATACATATAATTATACGTTGTGAAACTGAGTGAGTTGTATCGAATGGTTCCTTGTGACAAGGATATCTCAGGTTAGGTGGGATTGCAAGAGGTTGGATGATCTGTATCTCTATGCTCTGTGATTCACTCCATATAATCGTGCTCTATGGAATGGATGTAATTTCGCTCGTCGTATGGTATGCTAGCAGCAGGTAAATATCGGTGTTGTTTAGGATCGTAAGAGGGCAAATACCATTATGCAAGACAAACAAACCACGAATACTCCCCAAAATTACCCACAGGCACTCTCTCCTCGTGAGCTACAGCGAATAGCAGACCTCAAAGAGTTGTGGCAGGGCAGATGCAGCCCCTCACCAGACGAGATGGAGCAATTGATTCTCACCCTTCCTGGGGAGTTCCGTGAATTGGCCGTTCAGGCAGTTGCGGAACAATTCATCCTCTCAATCAAGCTGCACCTCTTACAACTCGCCGCGACCTTTTGTAGCCAGGTCCAGAAAGAGGGATATGAGGGATATTACGAGAGTGAGCCCGATGAAACCTTGCACGATAATGAAGCAAGTTTCCATGAGATCTTCACGCTTAATCAGCGATTAAACATTGATTCGGTGGAGAAACTTTTCAAATTAGGAACTGTAGCAGTGAATGTCATGGGTTTGTGCCATTCCGAGACTGCTGATGTGACTGAAAGTTCACTCTACACTATTCCAGCTTTATATCAAGGTTGGCTAGAGAAAATGTCTTTGCTCAAAGACAAATAAGCAAGCTATCTTTTCTGTGGTGTTTTTGGAAAGGGATGTTATTCAGGATGAAATTGATACGTGCAGAAGGTCATCAGCAACAACAATGGGCGCTAGTTAATCCTCATACACAAACTATAGCCCGTATTCTTAGCGAACATATCGATGACGATTATATCCTCGTGTCAACCGTAGCAGATATCTTGCAAAATCTTCATGGCGAGATGCACGAGAATCTCGCTGAAGAACTGGCCAACATGCGCAGGCTGTATAGGGCAACCGATTTTACAGAGGAAGCGGTTATCCCCGACTATGTGGCAGAAATTATCCAGGCGATCCATGAGCTTTATTATCAACCACGCTCTGTTCTCTATCCCAACATGCGCGATCAAATCAATAGCCTACGTGGCGCGGTAGTTGAGCGGCTTGGGCTGGAATTAATCAGGCATCGTTATCAGGCAACAGATGAGTGTGCAAATAGCCGACGTTTTGTGGATCAGCATAACAAGATCGTCACTCTTCAAGAAATTGATATAGCTACACTCTCACATAATCGACACGAGTTAGAGGCTTACGAATGCAAAATCAAAGCATTATCCCTGGAAAATCACGATTGCCTGGACCTTGCGTATCTGCATCAAGTGGCTGAAACAGAAGATTATCAAGCACAGGTAGGGGTTATTTCGCTTGATCCCAGCAGAGCAGTTGAGAAGCGTTTAAGATGGCTCCATGCCGATCCTTGCATACAGGCCTATGGCGTCGAGACGCTAAATGAGCTAGAATATTCTCCGTTCGAATAATCACCATCTCAACATCGACGTTTTCAGCGGGCAAAGGAGCTTATTCATGATGAACAATCCATTGGTGTGTATTCACGGCGCGGGAGATAGCGCGCGGGCGTGGCGCGAGCAGGCAGCGTATTTTGGCGAACGATTGCACGCGCTCGATCTGCCGGGGCACGGCGAACGGCCCGATACGCTACCGGAACAGGCCGAAGTGGCGGATTATGCGCGAGCAGTTCATAAGATTATTACTCAGGAGCTGCACCTGGAGAAGCCGATTGTTGTGGGGCATTCGCTGGGCGGACTGATCGCACTGCAAATGGGGCTGGATTTTGGCGCGGAGCTTGGCGGGTTGGTCCTGATCGGCACAGGGGCGCGTATGCGTGTGCTGCCCACGCTCTTAGAAGCGGCGCGCACCGAGCCAGATCAAGCATTGCATACGCTCAAGAATTTCTCTGTCTCGCAAGCAAGCGATCCCGCGCTGCCCGCACGCTTGCTCCAGGAGCAGGTGCAACCCAAAGCAGGGATACTCTACCGCGATCTGATGGCCTGTAACAGCTTTGATGTGATGAACAGATTGCAGGAGATCCAGAATTTGCCCACGCTGATTATTTGCGGGGCCGAAGAACGCAACGCGCCCGTCAAGCACAGCGAATATCTGCACATGCATATCGCCGGGTCCACGCTCAAAGTCATCCCTGAGGCCGGGCATTATGTGCAGAGGGAGAAATCGGAAGAGGTAAACCGGGCAATAGCTGAGTGGTTGGCCGAAAAATAGCCACTCGACGCCTCGCAACTATTCATGTTAAAATGGTCGAAACAGCACTTTTCTTCAGAAGACCAAGTGTATTTACAGAGAAATATTTTCAACCCACGCGGCAACGTTTTGCCGAAAAAAGATGAGGGGGCGATGGAAAAATGTCAGGTCATTCAAAGTGGGCGCAGATTCGGCGCTCAAAAGGAGTAAACGATGCCCGGAGAGGGCAGCTTTTCACCCGTCTGGGCCGCGAAATCGCGGTTGCGGTACATGAAGGTGGTAGCGGAGACACAGCCCTAAACTTCCGCTTGCGCCTGGCTGTGCAGCGCGCGCGCGACGCAAACATGCCGATGGATAACATTGAGCGCACGATCAAACGCGCGTTGGGTGGTGCCGAAGGCGCAAACTTGTCAGAGATTACCTACGAGGGCTACGGTCCCGGCGGCACGGCTATGCTGGTGCAAACGCTGACCGAGAACCGCAACCGCACGGTGGCTGAGGTGCGCAACGCCTTCAACCGCAATGCCGGAAACATGGGCGAGAATGGATGCGTGGACTGGCTCTTCGAGAACCGGGGCATCATCGAGGTCGAGCTAAAAGGGCACGATCCCGACGAACTCTCGTTGGAAGCGATCGACATGGGCGCAGACGATGTCGAGCCGGTCGGTCCCGATGACGAGCATCTCACGATCTACACAGATCCAGCCGAGATGGAGAACGTACGCAAGGCGCTGGAAGAGAAAAAGGTCGTCGTCACAAAATCAGAGGCCATGCTGGTCGCCAAGACGAAGGTCGAGTTGAGCGAAGAGAAGGTCGCGCACCAGGTTCTTCGCCTGATTGAGCGACTGGAAGATCTGGACGATGTGCAGAACGTCTACACCAACGCTGACTTCCCAGAGGAATTCGTGACTTCGTACGAGTAAATTCCTCTCAGCCAGAGAGAACACATCCTGACCGCGTCCGGGGTGGCGCGGTCACAGCATGGCGGAGACGGATAAAAGCAACTATGGAGACGAAAACCGCAGAACCAGCTCAGGCGCAGAGTGGACTCCGCGTGGCGCTGGGCATCGATCCGGGAACGGCCATTGTCGGCTACGCAATTGTCACAGCCAGAGGCAGCACTTTGAGCATGGTGGCGTGCGATGTGATTACCACGCCAGCCGGAATGCCGCTGGCGCAACGCTTGCAGCAGATTTATCGAGGACTGAGCGAGATTATTGCTCAGTATCAGCCGAACGAGGCAGCGATGGAAGAACTTTTCTTCGCCAAAAACGCGCGTACGGCCCTGAGCGTTGGTCACGCGCGCGGCGTGGCAATGCTGGCGATGGCTAATGGCGGCTTGACGGTCGCGGAATATACGCCGCGCCAGATCAAGCAAGCGGTCACGGGCTATGGCAGCGCCGATAAGGTACAGGTGGGTGAGATGGTGCGCATTCTGCTCAATCTGCGCGCAGTGCCACGTCCCGATGATGCCGCCGACGCCGCTGCCGTCGCCATCTGTCATCTCAACACGGTACCACTCCTGCGGGAGCGTTCCGCCAATCCCTGGG
>Ga0207674_10003131_pt1 | contig 20388 bp, 18 predicted proteins | sample KBSCornC72_FD_184303 | JGI IMG/M metagenome (GOLD analysis project Ga0207674, IMG submission 184303) | Corn rhizosphere microbial communities from Kellogg Biological Station, Michigan, USA - KBS Corn C7-2 (SPAdes) (version 2) | ecosystem: Host-associated > Plants > Roots > Rhizosphere > Soil ...
TGCGGTGCTGAACGCCCGCTTCCATGAGCAGGAAGCCTATATCGTGGCCGAGGCCGGCGTTCCCGGCGCCATCACGATTGCCACCAACATGGCCGGCCGCGGCACCGACATCAAACTCGGCGGCTCCTTGGAAATGCGAATCCAGCAGGAGACTGCGGACCTCACTGATGAGGCCGAGAAGGCCAAAAAGATCGAACAGATCAAAGAGGACATCGCGCGTTTCCGCGAGATCGTGCTGAAGGCCGAGGAAGAGGTCGAAGTCGAACCGGCCAAGGGATCGAAGCCGGCGCGAACGGTCACCAAGCCGGGTGGGCTCTACATCATCGGCTCCGAGCGGCATGAATCCCGGCGCATCGACAATCAGCTGCGCGGACGATCCGGCCGTCAGGGCGACCCCGGCCGTTCCAAATTCTTCCTCTCATTGGAAGATGATCTGATGCGAATCTTTGGCTCCGATCGCCTGGATTCGATGCTGACCCGGCTTGGCCTCAAGGAGGGCGAGGCCATCATCCATCCCTGGATCAACAAGGCGCTGGAGAAGGCGCAGCAGAAGGTCGAGGCGCGCAACTTCGACATCCGCAAAAACCTCTTGAAGTTCGACAATGTGCAGAACGACCAGCGCAAGGTAATTTTCGATCAGCGCGTCGACCTGATGAAGGACGACAGCGTGGCGGAGACGGTGGCCGATATGCGCCACGCCTATGTGGAAGATCTCGTCGCCAAGCACGTGCCTGAGCACGCCTATGCCGAGCAGTGGGATGTCGCCGGCCTCAAGGACGAATTGAAGCGGGTGCTCGATCTCGATCTGCCGGTTGATGAATGGGCCAAGGAAGAGGGCATCGCGGACGAGGAATTGCTGACGCGCATCGAGAACCGGGTCGACGAACACATGGCCGCCAAGGTGGCGCAGTGGGGCGCCGACATCATGCGCTATGTCGAGAAGACCATTCTCCTGCAGACGCTGGACCATCTGTGGCGCGAGCATCTGGTCATGCTCGATCATCTGCGCCAGGTCATCGGGCTGCGCGGCTATGGTCAGCGCGATCCGCTACAGGAATATAAATCCGAGGCGTTCAGCCTGTTCGAAGCGATGATCGCCCATATGCGCGAGGCCGTCACCGCGCAGTTGATGCGGGTCGAGATCGTGCCGCCGGAAGAGCAGCAACCGGTGTTGCCCGTAATGGAAGCCCATAAATTCGATCCCAATACCGGCGAGGATGAATTGGCCTTTGCCAATGCCTCCTTGGTGCCGGCCGCCAATCCCAACCGCGATCCCACTAATCCGGCCAGCTGGGGCAAGGTCGGCCGCAACGAGGATTGTCCCTGCGGCTCGGGCAAGAAATACAAACATTGTCACGGCAAATATGCTTAGTGCGGCTTGCCCAGCTGCACAAACTGCTTAACCGTGACGATGCTTCGCTCGGGCGTGAAGGCGTCTGATATCTTGCCCGAAGTAGAGACTGACAAAATTCACGCCGCGTGAACATTCACCAACGGCTACATGGACGGAAGTCTGGCCGGAGAGATTGGTCGCCGATCGGCTTTCCTCAAGTCGACTTTTCTCAAGTCGACTTGCACACCCGCCAAAAACTCTGTGCGACCTCATTGGGTAGCACCCCTGGCGTGGCGCCGAATTCCGGAAAGCCCCCATTGCGGGAAATCCATCTGTTCATATCCGGGGCAAGTGGTATCGGGCGATTGAAGTTCGTCTTGTGGTAAGCAAAGACGGCGCGTTGCGTGATGCAAACCTTCGAGCGCGTCAGAGCGGCCAGGGTCATGCAGGCGGATGCACAATACCCGTCAATGACGACGCTTTTCCGCGCCCCGCTCTGGATTGCCGCAGCGGCCGCCCTGAAGTCGACGATCCGGCCACCGTTGCTACCGGATATGACGCAAGGGTCGCCACAGTCACCGACCGCGCGAATGATGGCCTGGGACCCGACGAGGGCGGGGGCTGCGGCGAGCGGGGTCGCCGTGAGAACGGCTAGCAGCAGTCCGGCAATTCCGAGGGAGATTTTCATGATGCGGCTCCTTTGAGGAGCGCATCAGTATCAAAGGAGTGTTCATTAACCCTGAAAGGCCGAAAGCCGCTTGTTCCTGATATATCAATTGCTTGTTAACTTTTGAAACAATGTTAGACTTAGCTTCGATCCAGGGCCTGGCGGACGTTTTAGGGAAATCTTTGACGGGGCTGGTACGTCGATGCAAACGCAGCAACCTCTCGTGACCGCGTTGATCAACACGTACAACTACGCCAGATTTTTGCCGTTTGCGATCAATAGCGTGCTCAACCAAACCTACAAGAATATCGAGATCATCGTTATCGATGACGGTTCGACCGATCACACGCAAGAAGTTTTAAAGCATTATGCCGATCGGATAAGGAGTATCCGCACAACAAATGGCGGTCAGGCCCATGCATTTAATGTGGGCATACCCCTGGCGCGCGGCGAACTGCTGATGCTGCTCGACGCCGATGACGCATGGTTGCCAACCAAAGTAGAGCGTATGGTCGAGTTCGCGGCCGAGCGTCCGCACGCAGCAATGCTTTATCATCGCTTTCAGAATGTCGACGCGAACGGAAGGGAAGTGGGCGTCCCGCAACCCCTGGCGCTGACTGACGGAAACTACCGCGAGAAATACTTGCGCACCGGCGGCAGTTGGTGGAGTCCCATCACGTCAGTACTGACTTTCCGTCCGGAGCATATCCGACGTGCGCTGCCAATCCCGACCTACGCCCACCGGGAAGGCGCCGACACTGTTTTGACCGACTTCTGTGCTGTCACCGCTGAAATTGCATCGCTCGGCGAGGTGCTGGCGTTGCGACGGCTTCACGGCACTAATCTCTATGCCAATGGCCGCGATGATCGCACCTATCGGTCAAGAGAGATTCGTGAAAGCGATGTCAGACGAGTGGAATGGCGCATGTTCTCGTTGCGCCAGGTCCTGACCAGAGTGGGTACGAGATTCGACATCAATCTCGACCACAATGAATGGCGGATCACCAATCTATACTGGCTTGGCCGCGTCTCGTTGTATAAAACGCTGTGGGCCAGTCTGAGGTGTCCCGAACACTCACTTCGCGATCGATGGCAGCGGTTCAGGTGGGTGATGCACAACAAGCGAATGTATCGCGACCGCTAAGCAAATTCGGGCACGCTCTCAATCCGCTCAATCATTGCCGGCAAGGCGTCGCCGATGTCGGTGCCGGCCAGTTCGCGTGCATGATGCTGAGCTGAAACCAGCAGAGCCGTGTCCCGTAACAGATCCTGCAATGTGGCAGCCATTTCCTCAATGGATATGGTTGGTGGCTTTGACCAGGTGATCCCCATCCAACTTACCATGTAGTTGAGCATTTCCTGCTCTGCTGTCCACGGTATGATGAGCTGCGGACGTCCAAGCACGAGGCATTGCTCAGTGACATCCTGTACCCCATGGTGCAGGAGCACGCTCGCACGCTGGGCCTGCTCTATGAGAGATGCGTAGTTTGGCCACAGTGTCACGTGCGGCTGCTGCTGGAGAAATCTTCGCATGCCGGCTGTCGCGCCGGTAATGCAAATGTCGAGTGGGATGTCACGACCAAAGCCGGCCAGCGCAAGAATTAACATCTCGATGTTCGGACAGTTGACATCCAGAAAGGCTGCAAGCCGCTCGCGTTCCGGAAGCGGGCTGGGATTTGGAGCCGTGCCGAGCAACCCGGTTGTGCGGCCACTGCGCAGCTGCAGATAGGGATCGAGGGCTGATAATCCATATAGCATCGGCTGGCAATCGCTGCTGAGCTCTCCCAGCGTCGCAAGTGATGGCTGTCCCATTCGCGACAATACGGCATTGGCATTGGCCAGCATTGCATTGTCGTCGGCAAGCGGCGTTGAATTTGGCGTCAGCCTGGGAAAAGAATTTCCAAGCGGTGGAGCAAGCATGCAGCCATTTCCGACCGCGAAGGTTGGCGCGTGAGCACGGCCTACAAGCCAAAGGACCGGGGTTCCGATCCCAATGATTGCATCTGGCTGGATATTGGTGAGCTCGGCATTCCAAACGGATGCAAGCGTCATCAAGGTCTGCTTGTCGTCGAAGCCGAGGACGGCCAGGCGGTCGGCATAGCCCCCGATAGGGGGCCGCTTCATCACCAGGTGCGGTGCGGCCCGCATCGTCGGGGCCTGATGCAGACCCGATGTGATCGATGAGCCTGCCTGATCCACTAAAGCGATGGGATCCCCGACCAGATAATTGACTTGATGGTCATGCCTTGTCAGCGCCCCCCCGATGCGCAAAGCATCGCGCAACAATTCCGATGGCGCGTCAAGATCGCAACCGATCACGACTCGCAGTCGGCGCTCAGATTGTTTCTCGAGTCTGGTGTCGAGCTTTAGGTTAGAGCCATGCATAATCCCGTTCACGCGCCGGCCGTGGCCGGGGAGCGCCCTCCGTGAAACGAGTCTCGTCCGTCCATTCGAATCCGTCTCGTGCCAATAATTCGACGAATTCTCGATGTGACTCGCGGAAACTTTGTCCTCGGGAAACATCGAGATCGTTGGTGAACAGCATGAACTCGCGCATGATCTCGCGATTGAGGGGAGTGGTCAGCTCCGAAAGATAACGGGCAAGCGACAACACCTGGGGTTTGGTGTACGGATGACAGTCCTCATCGTGGTATTCGAACAGTCGCTGTGCTGCCCTCGCGCGCACACTTGGCGACAAGTGATGGATTGCGAGGCGGTCGGGGAGGTGCAGAATGTTCATGGTAATTTCCATGTCCATTGCATCGCAGTAGCGGCACAAATCGACAAGTCCCAGGATGTTGTAGGCTTGTACGACCGGCGGAACCTTGCAAACCAATCCGTGCTCCAGCTTAAGCTTGCGAACGTTTGCCTCTACGGTGCTCCAGCGCGCCGGAAAACGGATGTATTCATAATCACTTCCGATCGCGTCGAGGCTGAGCAGCAACTCGGCGCGGCGGAATTTCTTCAGTCTTTCAATGTCCCGGGCGTTGACCGCGGTGCAATTGGTGGACAGCTCGAGGTGAATGTGGCTTGCCGCGCCGGTCTGGACTAAATGCTCCAGAATCTCCGAGACGCGCTCGTTGATGAGAGGCTCGCCGCCGGTGATGTAAAGACGTTCGAGTTTGTCGACGGATCCAAGGACGTCACCGAAGATCTTGGTGTCATCCATATACCAGGGGCGTTCCTCATCCGCTCGGGAAGTCATTATTTGCGGATGTGGGAAGTCCGTCGCCACGCCAGTTTGTTGACGGTGCAACACGATCGAATTCAGCGGTACGCCACGTTCTAGTGATCCCTCAATGGATTTGCTGCTGAGGATTTCGAGGATCAGTTCGTCGCCGAACGGGCCATCTATCAGATCAACCTCCACGACCGTGCCGCTCTCTTGCAAGGTCCCACCGGCAACCGGTCGATCATTGATCACGATCTGGTAGGTTTGGCCCCGAAGACCCTCAGAACCAAACGATATTTCCAGTCTGGTAAGTCGTGTTTCCGGACGTATCGGAATATTGAAAATGGCTTGACCATCGGTCCAACGAGACAGCGATCCGTTTTTGAATTCGTGTGGATACAGGCCTGAGGCGCGGACCCCGATTCTCGGCTCCGGCCCTACCCTGGCCGTTTCACCACGCCAAATAGCATGTAAAGGGTCGACGCCGCCGCTCCATCTGCTGTGCACGGGATCTCGCTCGATTTGCGAACTTGCGGCCCCGTAACACATTCGGCATTTCAGATTGCAGAGGTTGCTGATCTCGAGCTTGATGAAGCCAGGACGATCATCCATCCGGTGTCCCGAGGCGATCGATTTTTGCGAGAGCGTCCCAATCGAGACGGTTCGCCCCTCGATCGGCCGGACGCCCGTATGCGTTCGGTAACTCTGACCGCTCTTGGCCTCGCTCTCGTAGCAAACCTCGCAGGCTGATACGCGTTCGCCCTTTACCATTGCGCGTCGGACCTTCCGCATGTAAGCGGAATTCCACAGTTGGTCCATGGAATGAACGTTGAGCGACATCGGCGCGCCGTGCTCGCTCACCAGCTCGTGAGCGACGCAACAGATTCGAGCAGTCCCCTCTGGCCCCACACAAAGATGCTCGAAGGGTAAGGCGCAGAAAGTATTTTGGCGCTGCCCCATCGCGTTCATAGTCAAGAACCTGGGCCTGAAGCACCACTCCCTGCGCCAACGGTACCGGGCCCTGTCCCTACCGGGCCTGTTTGACCAAGTTCCTCCTCAGGGCATTGCCCTTTCGCGTTCACCCGACCGGTTTCGCACCGCCTTTGCGTCCGTCTGATTTGAGCGAACTGCTGCTTGTCTCCAAAATACGTCTTCAAACCGACTGAGATAAACGGGTCCGACTCGCCCAATCGCGCGCCGTCCGAAAAGACCGATAGCTTTGCCAATACGCCGTATTCGCTGGCAGGCTGGACAATCGTGGAAAGTGTTGCGCGATCGAGGTCGAGGCGCCCGGCGTTGGTATGCGCCGAAGCGGGAACGGCCAATGCTGCCGAAATCGCGAGTGCGATGGCGCCAGGGGAACGCCATCGACGGACGAAACGACCCAGCCGGAGAAGAAGCGCTGCCGATCTCGCATCAATCGGGACCAAAGTTTGCCGTGGAAGGACGGAAACAACCCGAATGCTTCCTTCCCATCTGGTGCTTACTACGGCGATAGAGGCGATCTTCGACTGAAGCTCAATGAGATTTCCTCCGCGCACCACCACCAGCATGCTGCGTGACGCCGCATCGAAGAAGATTCCGTCGACGATTTTTCCGAGCGTTGCACGACAAGATCGCGCCGTGTTCAACAGTTCCTGCGCGCGCGCCGCGATCATCGTAGGATCGTACAGGACGCCTTCCGAAGCGAACGGCCGCAGCCAATGTTCGAGAGAACGCGGAAAAGCAAGCCGATCGAGCTTGTGAGTTCGCACCGATACACGAAGCTTCGCCGAGGTTTCGGATAATACGGTACGAATGCGAAGCTTCAGTTGCTCAATATCGCTTCCAGAGGTTACGTGCAGCGTTAGCCGCGAACCGCGCGCATCTCCCGAGGCCAGAAAAACCGGTGCGCCTTCTTTCAGCAACGTGAGAAGGAAATCATTCCTCATGGTCATGGCCAACTCCTAACTAAGGATACCACGTCCCCCCACATGGCCAAGATTAGGACAAAATTTCCGAGATCACAACGATAAGCGTTAGCGATTCGTTCACACTACTCCTTTGTGTTTAGACCCCAGCGTTTTGTTCGGTTGTACCGAATTGGTACGTGTGGGTGCAAAGGTTTGTCTTGTTTAATAAAAGTGAGGTATTGCGGTCCGTGCTGTCGCATCGCAGCAAACCGCGCGCCGGGAGGTTGATAGGTTTCGGTGGTTCTGATCTACCGTCAGATGCAGGATGTGCGACGGCTCATCGCCGGCGCGTGCTCAAGAAATCGCAACGTGGTTTCAAAATCTCTGGCAAATATCGCGATGCGGATCCGCGCTGCATCCGAAACACGCACGCACTGCCTACGGCGCTACGCCTGAAAAGGCAGCGAGTTTACTTCACGGCAGAGAAGCGGCTGTCGAAGGAGGCCGATGACATGATCGGCTGGGAGCCCGCCACCAGGCCCGTGCTTGTGGACGGCGCAGAGGGCGCTCCGACGTTATCGGAAATCGACGGCTTTAAGCCGGCACCGCTAGCCTGAGTCGGCTCAGACTTGACGCCCGGTTTACTGTCGGTCTTTGCCGCCGCGATTTTCGGCCCTGGTGCCGGCGGACGTGCCGGAGCCTCGGCGCGTTTGATGTCTGCCCTAGGCTTCGGAGCGACGGTCGAAGTGGCCGCCGCGCTTGCCGTGGTATCGGCGCTGCCGCCCAGGCGACGGATCAGACTGCCAAAGCCCTCGGCCGGTCCGGCGGAAGCAACCCGCGTTGCCGGCGTGGAAATGTTCGTCGCCACGGAAGTCCCATTCGAGGCACGCGGCGGATTGACGGTCGCCGGAATAGTGCCGGGGGCGCGTGCGAACAGGTCGAGGCTCGGTCCGTCGCTGCTCTCGGACAGGCCAGTATTGCCATTGGAAAGCTTAGAGGCGAATACCCGGTTCATGCCACCATCGATGCCGGTGTTGAGGCGCGCCACCGGCGTGCCCTTGGCGATCAGGCTCGCCGTTGCCGCTTCATCAGCTTGCTGCTTCTCGCGCACCGCGTCCGCAATTTCATCGGGGATGACATAGGCCGGGCATTTGGCGGAGGCGTCAAAGACCGGCTCACGGGTGGCGTTCGGCGACTTGGCCGCGTCGAAGACGTACTTCTTCTCGCAGAAGTCGACCTTGGGCTCGTGCCGCGTCACTTCGAAATGATCGTAGCCTTCCTTGATCATCTTCCAGAACGGCATGTTCGGATTGTTCCGGTGCTTCGCCATGTTCACGGGCGTCATCCGGAACGGATATGCCTGAAGCTGGAAGGCACGCTGGCCACCGAAAAACGACTCGCGCCCGAGCGCGTAGATTTCGGCGATCTGCTCGTCCGTCATCGCGTAGCAGCCGCGCGAGGAGCAATCGCCATGTACCATTAGCTCGGAGCCGGTGCGTCCCAAAGCTTTGTCAAAGGCGTTGGGAAAGCCGGTGTTGAACGAGAGGTAATAGGCCGATTGCGGATTCATCTGCGCCGGGGAGATCGAATAGAACCCCTCGGGCGCCTGCCGGTCGCCTTCGCGGATCTTGGGACCGAGGTCGCCCGACCAGCGGCAGATCGGGTAGGTCTTGAGCAGCGAAAACTGGCCGGACCGGTCCTGCTTCCAGACTTCGAGCTCGGCTTCCTGTTTGAACAGCCGGATCAGGATCGGCGATTGCAGATCCATGTCCTTGGCGGCGATGTCGGCCACGAGCTTCGGCGGGACGGGTTGATTAGCCTTGGCGTTGTTGGCCAGCGAAATCTCGTCGCTGTTGCAGCCGGCAAGAAAAGCGCCGGCGACGCATATTGCCGCGACGGTGGCCGCACGAACGAGCAGGCTCAGATTCAATGGAAAGCTCCACACCCAACGGGCATGGCCGCACCCCGATAACGGCGGTCATGTCCTGAAGCCATTAGCTAAAATATTACCCTTCGGCCCAATGCCTCGCAAGCTGATCCGGGCCAGGAATTTTCTTCGCGCCGATCATGGTCAATAGTCGCTAAACGCCGGAGGTCGGCACCTTTTGAGTAGGCGAGTTGCACAGATCTTGCCGCAATTGGGCCAGGTTCCGCTTGCCGAGCGGCGTTCAGCCGAGTTTCCGGCCGATATCGAGGAATTTCTGCCGGCGGTGCTTGCGTACTCCGTCGGGGTCGAGCTGGCGCAGGCTGTTGAAGGCCTGGGCGATCGCCTCGCCGGTGGTCGCGATCATGGCCGCCGGATCGCGGTGCGCGCCGCCCGGCGGCTCTTTCAGGATCGAATCGATGATGCCAAAGCGCAGCATGTCCTGCGCGGTGATCTTCATGCTGTTGGCCGCTTCCTGAGCCTTGCTGCCGTCGCGCCAGAGAATGGAGGAAGCAGCCTCCGGCGAGATCACGCTGTAAATCGCGTGTTCGAGCATCAACACGCGGTTCGTCGTGGTGATGGCGATGGCGCCGCCCGACATGCCTTCGCCGGTGATGATCGCCACGTTCGGAACGCCGAGCGAGAGGCAGGCGTCGGTGGAGCGCGCAATGGCTTCGGCCTGCCCCCGTTCTTCCGCGCCAATCCCGGGATAGGCACCCGCGGAATCCACCAACGAAAGTACCGGAATACCGAAACGATCCGCCATCTCCATCAGCCGGACGGCCTTTCGATAACCTTCCGGGCGAGCCATGCCAAAATTGTGTTTGATGCGCGATTCGGTCGAAGCGCCTTTTTCCTGGCCGATCACGCAAATGCTTTCGCCGCGAAAGCGGCCAAAACCACCCATCAAGGCCTCGTCCTCGGCGAATTTGCGATCGCCGGCCAGCGGTGTGTAGTCGGTGATCAGGGCGGCAATGAAATCCTGGAAATGCGGCCGCTGCGGGTGGCGGGCCACCAACGTTTTCTGCCACGGCGTCAGATTGGCATAGAGCTCATTTAGCGCCTGCGAGGCCTTTTCGGCGATCCGCGTGATCTCATCGTGGATGTCGCTGCCGCCGGCCGCCAGCGCCCGCAACTCGTCAATCTTGGAATCGAGCTCGGCTACGGGCTTTTCAAAGTCGAGATAGCTGCGCATCGGGTCCGGCATGGAATCCACTATACGGAAGAAGGGCTTGGGAGGCGAATTTCGGCCCTGCGGCGAAAACACGTCATTTCAATCGGTTACCGTGCGCTTCGGGAAAAGGACGATTCGGCGGCTGGAAAAGGAGCGGCGGGGTATGGCTCTTTCACGGCAGAAGCCCGCGAAGTCAAGTCAGCGGCCCGGGACGGCGTTTCGCTTCGGTAGCTCGCGGCCTCCCACGGCTATTTATCCCCAAGCGGGTGCAGGTCCCGCACCAGGCTTTTCAGCCGCTCCTCGACGACATGGGTGTAGATCTGCGTGGTCGAAATATCGGTATGGCCGAGCAGGGTCTGCACCACCCGCAGATCCGCGCCGTTGTGCAGGAGGTGACTTGCGAAGGCATGACGTAGCACATGCGGGCTGATCAGGCGGGGCGATAGCCCGGCGCCAACCGCGAGTTCCTTCAGGTCGCGGGCGAAATGCTGGCGGGTCAGGTGACCACTTTCGCCGACGGATGGGAACAGCCATTTGCCGCCCGTAGACCGGCTACTCTTTTTGCGAAGCTCGCCAAGCCCGACAAGGTAATCAGCCATGGCTTGTCTCGAAGCCTCGTTGAGCGGCACCAGCCGTTCCTTGTCGCCCTTGCCGCGAATCACGATCATGCGCGCGTCGCGTCGGGCCGCCGATACCGGCAGCGCGACTAATTCGGACACGCGAAGCCCGGTCGCATAGAGGACCTCCAACAGGCAATAAAGCCTGAGTGCCCGCAACCGCTGAGAGGCGGAGGCTTCCGTAATTTCCGTCAGCGCTTTGGCATGGGAGAGCAGGCGATCGACATCGCCAATCGAGAGCACCTTGGGCAGCGGACGGCCGCGTTTGGGGCCTGAAAGGATGGCGGCGGGATCATCCTGACGAACCCGTTCATTGAGCAGAAACCGGAAAAGATGGCGCATCGCCGACAGCCGTCGCGCCACGCTGGAGGATTTGTAGCCGCGGCCGTCGAGGTCGGCGAGATAGTTGCGCAAACCCTGCGTGGTCACATTGGCGAAGGTCAGGCTTGCGCGCGCCAGAAAGCCGGAGAGATCGGAAAGGTCGCGGCGATAGGCATCCAGCGTGTTGCTTCCGGCACCCTGTTCCGCCGCGAGCATGTCCGTAAAAAGCTGGATCAGCCGGGCATCAGTTGGTCTGGAGCGCATGGGTTTTCTGTCGCCTGCCGGAAGGTTTGACCACGCTTACTTCTTGAGGAACTTGTCCGGAGGGACGGTCACGGTCATCTCGCGCGGCTTGGGGGTGACGAAATTAGCCAACACGTAAATAGCGCCATAGATGATTCCGCCAATCACCGCGACCACCGTCAAAAATCGAAACAGGGAGGGCATATCCGGGCTGCGCTGTTTTCGATGGAAGGGGCGAGGCGTGCAGTACCAACATGTTCGTTCCCTCCTTGCAAGCCCGCCGTGGCCGCTACATTCTTGTTTCGAAGGGGTTCTTCGCGATGGCTCCGCTTCAAAACGCTATAGCAACGGCGTCGGCGGCGGTAGTATAGGTGGGCCATGATCCTCCAAGTGGAGGCGGGTGAGCCCTTTTTCTGATGTCCGAAGCCGTACCAACCACCGCCAGCAACTCGTTCGAGGCCGACATCGTCCCGGCGCTGGGGGCGCGCTCGATTGTGCTTATCGGCATGATGGGAGCGGGCAAGTCCACGATCGGACGCCGTCTGGCGGCGCGGCTTCGGCTGCCGTTTGTTGATGCCGATAGCGAGATCGAAATGGCCCATGCCGGGATGACGATCCCCGAGATCTTTGCCGAGCATGGCGAGCCCTATTTCAGGGATGGCGAGGCGCGGGTTATCGCCCGGCTGCTCGACCAGGGACCGGGGGTACTGGCCACCGGCGGCGGCGCGGTGTTGCGCGAAGAGACCCGCCGGAGAATCCGTGATCGGGCCGTTTCGATCTGGCTCAAAGCGGATGCGGATGTCATCCTGCGGCGGGTCAGGCGGCGTGCCGACCGGCCCTTGCTGCAGACGGCGGACCCCGCCGCAACCGTGCGGCAGTTGCTGGATCAACGCGAGCCGATCTATCGCAGTGCGGATATCACCATCGCCTCGCGCGATGTGCCGCATGAGAAAATTGTCGATGAGTGCGTGGCCGCCCTGCACCGCCAATTGTGCGAAGGTGCGGCTGGCGCCAAGCAAACGGTATCGCAGACGATGGAATTGCCTCGATGACGGCGCCGCTCAGACATTCCGATCCCATCACCGTGGATGTCGCGCTCGGCGAGCGCGCCTATGACATCGTCATTGGCCGCGACCTCCTGCCTTCGCTGGGTAAGCGTATCGCCGCCTTGCGGCCGGGCGCGCGCACCGCCATCGTCACGGATCGCACGGTCGCCTCGCACTGGCTGGAGAAAACCGAGGCTTCCCTTGCCGAGGCGGGCATCCCCACCTCCCGCATTGTCGTGGATGAAGGCGAGGGTTCGAAGAGCTATGGCGGTCTGGAAAAGGTCAGCGAAGCGCTGATCGGAGCGCGGATCGAGCGCAACGATCTGGTGGTCGCGCTCGGCGGCGGCGTGGTTGGCGACCTTGCAGGATTTGCCGCCGCCATTCTGCGTCGCGGCGTTGATTTCGTTCAGGTGCCGACCTCGCTGTTGGCGCAGGTCGATTCATCGGTCGGCGGCAAGACCGGGATCAATTCGCCGCAGGGAAAAAATCTTCTCGGCGCCTTTCACCAGCCGGTGCTTGTGGTCGCCGACACGAGTGTGCTGGATACGCTGTCGCCGCGCCAGTTCCGCGCCGGCTATGCCGAGGTGGCCAAATATGGCCTGCTTGGCGATGCGGCCTTCTTCAACTGGCTGGAAGCCAATCATGGCGATATTTTCGCCGGTGGGCCGGCGCGCGAGCATGCGATAGCCACTTCCTGCCGCGCCAAGGCCGCGATCGTCGCGCGCGATGAGCGGGAGACCGGCGATCGCGCGCTGCTCAATCTCGGCCACACCTTTGGCCACGCACTGGAAGCAGCGACCGGCTTTTCCGACCGTCTGTTTCACGGCGAGGGAGTCGCCATCGGCATGGTGCTGGCAGCGGAATTCTCCGCTGAGGCCGGCATGATTTCAGGCGATGATGCCGCGCGGATCAAGAGCCATCTGGCGGCCGTCGGGCTGCCGACGTCCTTGCAGGATATCGCGGGTTTCAGCCAGGAACGCCTCGCCGATGCGGACACGCTGATGGCGCTGATGGCGCAGGACAAGAAGGTCAAGCGCGGCAGGTTGGTGTTCATCCTGCTGCAAGCCATCGGCCGGGCCGTGATTATTTCCGATGTCGAGCCGTCGCGGGTGCGGGACTTTCTGAAGGCCAAACTGGCGCGCGGCCGCTAAAGCGCGGCCGCCCTGCAAATCGCCTCTCGCCGGTTTACCGTCGGCGTTCACAGAGCGAAGTCAACAAACGGTGAAGTGAAATAGCGTCCCATGGAATGGATTTCGTTTTCCATCGTCATCATCTGCCTTCTGGTATCGGCGTTCTTCTCGGCCAGTGAAACGGCGCTGACAGGCGCCTCACGCGCCTCGATGCTGCGGCTGTCCAAGCAGGGCAATCGCGACGCCGGCGTGGTCTCCGGGCTTATCGCGATTCGCGAACGAGTGATCGGCGCGCTGTTGCTCGGCAACAATGTCGCCAATATCGGCGCCTCGGCACTTGCAACGGGAATCCTCACCACGTGGTTCGGCGATGTCGGCGTGCTCTATGCCACCGCCGTGATGACGGTGATGGTGGTGATCTTCGCCGAAGTGCTGCCGAAGACGATCGCGATCAATGCGCCTGACCGCCTCTCGCTTCTGGTCGCCCGGCCGATGCGGCTGATGCTTTATCTGTTTTCGCCGCTATTGACGGTGATCGAAATGATCGTGCGGGTCCTGATCCGCGCGCTTGGCATCAAGGTCGGGCATAACCAGCCGATCCTTTCGCCGGTCGAACGGTTGCGCGGCGCCGTCGATCTTCTGCATCACGAAGGCAAGGTGGAAAAGCAGGACCGCGACATGTTCGGCGGCCTGCTCGACCTGCGTGAATTGCAGGTCTCGGATGTCATGGTTCACCGCACCGAAACCGTCATGATCAATGCCGACCTTCCGCCCGAAGATCTGGTGCGCGAGGTGCTGGCGACCGAATACACCCGAATTCCGCTCTGGCGCGAAAAACCGGAGAACATCATCGGGGTGCTGCACGCCAAGGATCTGCTGCGTGCGCTTCGCGCCGCCGATGGGGATTCCAGCAAGATCGACGTGTCGACCATTGCGCTGCCGCCCTGGTTCGTGCCGGAGATGCGATCGGTCTCCGAGCAGCTCAAGGCGTTCCGCCGCCGCAAGACCCATTTTGCGCTGGTCGTGGACGAATATGGCGAGGTCGAGGGGATCGTTACCCTCGAGGACATTCTGGAGGAAATCGTCGGCGATATTTCCGACGAGCACGACGTGACGGTGGCCGGTGTGCGCGTTCAGCCGGACGGATCGGTTGTGGTCGACGGCTCGGTGCCGATCCGCGATCTCAACCGCGCCATGGACTGGAGTCTCCCCGATGAAGAGGCCACCACGATTGCGGGCTTGGTGATCCACGAGGCCCGTTCGATCCCGGAGCGCGGGCAGAGCTTCACGTTCCACGGATTTCGCTTTCGCGTGCTTCGCCGCGAGCGCAACCGCATCACCGCGCTGCGGATCGTGCCACTGCCGCGGGAAGGCGAAATCGAGGAGCAAAGGCCAAGGCGGGCCGGCACCGCATTCTAAAGCGACCGCATTCAGCTTGCGGGCGCCTCTGCCTTGATCGCCAGCGCATGGATGGGGCCGGCAAGTTCCGCGGTCAAAATCGCATTAATCATGCGATGACATTCGATCCGGCTCTTCCCTTCGAAGGCCGACGATACGATATAAACACGGAAATGCGTCTCGCCGCCCGGCCTATGGCCGGCGTGGCCTTCATGCAGATGGGATTCATCCGTCACCTCGAGGCTTTGCGGGGCGAAAGCTTCGCGTAACTTGACGATGATAGCCTGCTTGACGGGCTTCTCGGTGGTGTCGGGAGTATTCATGACATCGTTGCCTGTATTTTGTCTCGCGCATCAAGGAGGAGGTATTCGCAATGTCAAGACTTGAAGCCTTGGGCGTTGCGTTGTCATAGTCAGCCATGCCGATTGATTCATCTAAATTCTTCGACTCCATTCGGATCAAGCCGACCAAGGCGAGCGCCCGGCAGGGAACGCGGCCGCGCGAGGAATCCGCCATGTGTGAATGGCCGGATTGCAAAAATCGCGGGCCGCATCGCGCGCCCAAGGGCCGCAACCAGGACAAGGACTATTGGCACTTCTGCCTTGATCACGTGCGTGAATACAATCAGTCCTACAATTTCTTTCAGGGCATGAATGCGGAAGCGGTCGCGCGCTATCAGAAAGACGCGCTGACCGGACATCGTCCGACCTGGAAGATGGGTGCCAATACCAGCGCCAAGCGCGGCAAGGGTAACGCCGAGGCGGATCTTGAGGGGGCCTTCGATCCGTTCAGCATGTTCAATGAATTGAACGGGCGCGGCAGAGGACGCCCGGGTCCGGGCGCCGAGCCGAAAACCGAGACCCGCAAGGTGTTCAACGCCGAGCGCAAGGCGCTGCAGGTCATGGGTCTGGGGCCGGATGCGACACTCGAAATCGTCAAGGCCAAGTACAAGCTGCTGGTGAAGCAGCATCATCCCGATGCCAATGGGGGCGATCGCTCCACCGAGGATCGCCTGATCGAGATCATCAAGGCCTATAATTATCTCAAGACGGTGGTGCGCGAGGCCTGATCGATTACCCCGGCGTGCGCCGGGGTAATCTGGCGTCAGCGCCTCAATCTGCCGCGGGCCGTGGCCCAATGTAATTCGAACTCGGCCGCAGTAGTCGTCCCGTGCGCTGCTGTTCAAGAGCATGCGCTGTCCATCCAGCGGAGCGCGCAACCGCAAAGATCGACGTGAAGGCCTGGCGGGGGATGGCCAGCATGTCCAAGAGGATCGCGGTGAAGAATTCGACGTTGGTTTCCAGCGCCCGCTCCGGATTTTTTCGTCGCAGTGCCTCGCGCGCATAGGCCTCGACTTCGCCGGCAAAGACGAGATCGGTGCCTTGCGCGGCAAACCGCTGGATCGCGGCCATCAAGACATCGGCACGGGGATCGCGAACCCGGTAAATGCGATGGCCAAATCCCATCAAGCGTTCGCCGCGCGAAAGCGCCGCATCAATCCACGGCTTGATGCGATCGCGCGTGCCGATGGCATCCAGCATTTCGAGCACCGGTTCTGGTGCCCCGCCATGCAACGGGCCCGTCAGCGCGCAGTAGCCGGCGGTGACAGCGGCGAACAGATCGGCCTGCGTTGATGCCACAACGCGGGTGGTGAAGGTCGATGCATTCATGCCGTGATCGCAGACAGTCACGAAATAGCTATCGAGCGCCGAGACCTCACTCGGCTCCGGAGGAGTGCCCCGAAGCATTCTCAGCGTATCGCGCGCGTGACCGGCATTCGAATCGGGAGCAACGGGCGGCAGCCCCTTGATACGGCGCACCAGCGCGCCCGCGATCACCGGAAAGGCGCCAACGATGGTTGCCTCGTGATCAAGCCCGGCTTCCGCGTGAAGACCGGCGATGGCGGCCCGAAAGCCATCGACGGGCGAAAGGTCCGCGGTGGACGGAAGCAGGGTGGGCAGCCGCGCAAAGGCGCGCTCCCGGGCGGCGCCCAGCCCTGCGCGGACCTCGGCCTCGCTGTAGCGTTTGCCGGCGGCCCCGCTCCAGAGTCGCGCGGTGACCCCCTCGAAGCTTGTTCGACCGGCAAGGTCTTTCACATGTTCGCCGACAATCACCAGTTCGCCCCGCTCGCCGTCGACATGGCTCAGTACGGTTTCAGCCGCCGCGACGCCATCCAAGCCGATCTGACTTCTTGTGAGTTGGATATTCATGGCCTTCTCCTTTCTCCGGGGTAGCATCGGCCGGCTAGACAGATTGATCAATCTTGATTATGTAAATCAATATGACACTCGAGCCGGAGCTCTATCTCTCTGCCCGTGAAGCGGCCGCCGAACTCGCGATCTCGCCGGCCACCCTCTACGCCTATGTCAGTCGGGGCCTGATCCGCTCCGAGCCCACCACGGATTCGCGCAGCCGCCGCTACCGCGCCGAGGATGTTCGGGGTCTGAAGGAGCGCCGCGCTCCGCAGACCGACCCGCGCGGCTTTCGCAGTTTTGATGCCGAGTTGCCGGTGCTGGACACCGCGGTTGCCACCATCACCGAGGATGGCCCGATTTATCGGGGCGTGCGCTGCGTCGATCTGGCCGAACGCGACACGTTGGAACACGCCGCGACGCTGTTGTGGGACGTCGCCGATGTTGATCCGTTTGCGGTCGATAATTGTCCGCTGGTCTCCGATGAGATGCGCGCGATTGCACAAGCCGCGCGCCTGGCCGCGCCGATCGATCGTGCGATTGCGGTTCTGGCGCTCGCCTCAGGCGCCGATCCACGCGCATTCAACCGCGCTCACGAAGGCCGCGCTTTGATCGGGGCGCGCATCGTTCGGCTGCTGGTTGCGACCATGCTCAACGTCGAGCCGTCGGCCGCGCCGCTGCATCAACAGATCGCGAGCGCCTGGGCGCCGGACAACCCGCACGCGCCCGACCTGATCCGCCGGGCGCTGGTGTTGCTCGCCGACCATGAATTGAATGCGTCGACCTTCACCGTCCGCTGCGCGGCATCCACGGGCCTCAACCTCTATGATGCGGTCATTGCAGGCCTCGCGGCCCTGAAGGGTCCGCAACATGGCGGCGCTGGCGTTCTGGCCTCGCAGCTCGTGAAAACCCTGGTGGACCGCGATGTCGAGCCGGTAGTGCGGGAACGTGTGGCGCTTGGCGAGCATTTCGCCGGTTTTGGCCACGGCGTTTACAAGCGCGACGATCCCCGCGCCCAATCGCTGTTGAAGGCGTTGGCGCGGGCCGGCGCGCCGCGCAAGTTCACCCGCGAAGTGCCGGAACGGATCGCGGAGGCGACCGGCGAATTCGTCAATATCGATTATGCGCTGGCGGTCCTGGTGCACGGTTTGCGCTGTCCGGCGGGCAGCGAACTCGCCTTGTTTGCGATGTCGCGCAGCGTGGGCTGGATCGCGCATGCCTGCGAGCAATTGCGCTACGGGCGGCTGATCCGTCCGCGCGCCCGTTATGTCGGGCCTGCGCCCGGCCGGAAAACGGCGGTGGCAAACGCCGGATGATGGCTCAGGCCGGAGGCTTGGCTGAGGCGACCGCGCTGCCATGTCTTCGGCGAAGGGTCCAGATCGCGAGCGCCAGGATGATGGCGGCGCCGATCACGGTGAAGATCCAGATGTGCTTGGCAAGGTGCTCATGCTGCGGCAGCCCGGCATAGGTGTGAAGCACGGAGACCGCCGCTACTCCCGGGAGGATATGGGCGGGCGCCCACAGCAGGATCGCCGGAATGTTGATGCTGTAAAAGCGCAGCGGTGACATGCGCAGTGCCCCGGCGGTAATCGGCACGAACGCGCGTATCGGCGGGATGAAGCGACCAAACAGCACCGCCAACGTTCCCCAGCGCTGGAAGAAGGCTTCACTCTCGGCCACCACGCGCGGATAGCGCGTCAGCGGCCAGGTATTGAGGATTTGCCCCTGCGCACGATGCCCGACCCAGAACGCGCTGCCGTCACCGATCAGGGCGCCGAGGATGGCGGAAGCCAGCACCCATTGCAGGGTGAGTTCTCCGCCCGGCACCAGCGCGCTCAGCGCCAGGATGATGGTCGAGCCAGGAACCACCGACCCGATCACGGGAACAGCCTCCAGCAGGGCGGCGAGAAACAGGACGCAATAGCCAAGCCACGCATGGGTCGAAACGAATGCGATCAGCGGATTGATCAGGGCAGTCACAGGCTTCCTTTATTGCACCCGGAATTCCGGTCCTGACACCGGACAGGCCCGAATTCGAAAATGCCGGAGTTCACGGCAACGTTCCATTTGTCGCTCGGGCCTTCGGCGGGGTCAGGCCGGTTGATTTGCAAGGCAGCCTTCCCAAAATCGGGTTGTGTGCCTATCTTAATGAAAAAGCATAGGAACTTCGATCAGCCCACCGAATCAAAATTTCTTTGGGCTTCTGCCGCTCGCGGCTGTCTGATAGGTTCCTTTTTAGCCCCATCCGCAGCCATATGCCAAATTTGGTTTCGGAAATTGTCCGAGACCCCCGGAGGATTGATGACGACCGCCGCCATGACCAAAGCGCAGGAGCCCGCGGGCTTGCCCGACATGAAGGTATCGGTTCGGCAGGTATTTGGAATCGATACCGATCTCGAAGTGCCGGCCTATTCGACCGTTGACCCGCATGTGCCGGACGCCGATCCGGACTACCGCTTCGATCGTGCCACGACGCTGGCTATTCTCGCCGGTTTTTCGAAAAACCGCCGCGTCATGGTCACGGGCTACCATGGCACCGGCAAGTCCACCCATATCGAGCAGGTCGCTGCCCGCCTCAACTGGCCGTGCGTGCGGGTCAATCTGGACAGCCACATCAGCCGCATCGATCTGGTGGGCAAGGATTCCATCGTGGTGCGCGACGGCAAGCAGGTCACCGAATTCCGCGACGGCATTCTCCCCTGGGCATTGCAGCACAACGTGGCGCTGGTGTTCGACGAATATGACGCCGGCCGTCCCGATGTGATGTTCGTGATTCAGCGCGTGCTGGAAGTGTCCGGCCGGCTGACCTTGCTCGACCAGAACAAGGTGATCAAGCCGCATCCTGCGTTCCGGCTGTTTTCGACCGCCAACACGGTCGGACTCGGCGACACATCTGGCCTCTACCACGGCACCCAGCAGATCAATCAGGGCCAGATGGACCGCTGGTCGATCGTCACGACGCTGAACTATCTCGGCCACGACGAGGAAGTCGAGATCGTGCTGGCCAAGGCTCATCATTACCGGACAGCGCAGGGGCGCGACATCGTCGGCAAGATGGTGCGGCTGGCGGATCTGACGCGCAATGCCTTTGCCAATGGCGATCTGTCGACGGTGATGAGCCCGCGCACCGTCATCACCTGGGCGGAAAACGCCGAAATCTTTTCGGATATCGGTTTCGCCTTCCGCGTCACCTTCCTCAACAAATGCGATGAGCTGGAGCGGCCGCTGGTGGCGGAGTTCTATCAGCGTTGCTTCAATACCGAGCTGCCGGAATCGGCG
>Ga0207674_10003132_pt1 | contig 20387 bp, 30 predicted proteins | sample KBSCornC72_FD_184303 | JGI IMG/M metagenome (GOLD analysis project Ga0207674, IMG submission 184303) | Corn rhizosphere microbial communities from Kellogg Biological Station, Michigan, USA - KBS Corn C7-2 (SPAdes) (version 2) | ecosystem: Host-associated > Plants > Roots > Rhizosphere > Soil ...
CACCTGTGTGTCCGGTTTCTTTTTTCGAGCAGCGCCAGTCTTAGGCCTAGAAGTTGCAGTTTTGACTCGATGCATCGTCCCTCTTGCTGTCATCTAACGACCCACCCCAGCGCCCCTTAAGGCCCAAAGCGGTGATCTTGGTTGGCCATGACCAGTGGCTCCAAGATCTTGGAAAACGAAAAAGCTACCCGTCATACTGAGGCGAAAGAGAGCCGTCAAGACAAAGTAGAGGTGCGAGAATTGACCTCTCGCACCCACACCCTAAAGTGGCAAGTTGACCCTTGCTTCCTAAAGAGTTATAATCATGCGTAATTTTCGAGACAAGATTGTGGAATCCAACACTTCTCTGAAGCGACCGAATGAGCAGAACCGTGCTCTGACGATAGGCTCTGCCTACCTCGAGGGTGAAGGTTCGAGAGACTCTGTCGCTTTGGCTTGTGCTGACCTGTTCGAGAACATCAAGGGAACGTCTCGTCCAGATGAAGTGATGATGGGGGCGCTGTCGAAGATCCTTGGCTTGAAGGTTAAGCGTCCTACCTTCAAATACTCCCCAGGTCCGGCCGTTCGGAAGAAATATCAAGCTCTTTCCAAGGCATGGTTGACCTGGGCGAGCGGCGCCGATCCTAGACTGATCTTGCTCAATATTCCGAAGTCGACCGACGAAATCGGAAACGCCATTGAGGCGATGACGCTCGAAACTTGGGGCCAAGCGATCGAGGCTCTTGCTCAAGACAACCTGAAGGACGCTCGTCGCCTTTTTCACAGAGCAATTGAGCTGAGCGTCGTTTACGGTACCGAGAGCAGTACCGCTATTCAATGGTCGTATTTGGCCAGTTTCTATCATTCAAGACTTGCTTCAACAAATTAGCATTGTCGAAATGCGTTGAGCCCACCCGCTCAACATAGCAATCCCTCCCTTAGGAGGATTTTAAGCTCTACGTGTCAAATGGACACATAGAGGTCGTGATCTATTTCCAAGAGGTCTTTCTCTCGTAGAGGGATAGGCAACCCATGTCGGTTACAACCCACTCTCCCTGTGAGAATTTCAGCTCAATGAGCCGTGTTCTCACCGTCGTCCAAGATTAGCTCAGGTCTCTTGGAAGTCTAGGGTAAATAGCTCTGCTGTATGACAGACTATGTCCTATCCCTATGCCAGGAGGCGATCACTTACCGTGAGGTCTCTATCACTACTGTCAGCTGTTGCTCTTACTGCTGTACTATTTGCATCGTCTGTTTCTCTTAGAGATTGAGGAGGAAGATTGCTGATTGAAGTTACAGTGAAAATACCGATGGTATTGGTTTAGTCTCAAATTTCAAAGAGGTGTGGATCAAGGTTGATCCGATTGATCAAGATGGAACTGATCGAGGAAAGAGGAGTTACCTCTTGGCTACGGTCAGATTGGATCCTCTTGGTCATCTCTTTTACTTAGCTTTCGGTCCACCGGGTCATCCAAGACCTCAGAGGGTTTCTAGCCAGGGTCTCTCTCAGCATCGATTCCAGCTTCCTGGGAGAGATTTTCCTAGCGGGCGTTCTTCCTTCTGAAGGAAGATCTGAGCAGTTGGCCTTTACGAGGTGGGTTCGCTCTGGAGTAAGAGAACCCAGCATGGAGCCTGTCAACCATGCTACTCTCCGAACCGGAGTCCGAAGGGATCTTTTGGCGTTACACCAATCGGGAACCTCTTGGCAAGCTATTTCGGTGTAGGTGTGAAAAATGTTGAGTATCTTGAAGCTGGAAGATGTGAACGGTGAGCCCAAGGTGAAGTTGGACCTTCCCAGTCCTCTTCGCATAGGAGACGTGGTGGGGCTCCGATTTCGAATAGAACGCTCAAACGGAGGTCGTACCGAGGTTCTCGAAGTGAACGGAAAGTTCCGCATCACGGCCATAGGCTTCGACACCACCAGGACGCCCACAAAGCAGCTCCTGAGCGTTTCCTCTACGGGGGGTAGTCCGACATGGCGGGCGGTCAAGAAGCGCGCCCTGGTGTCACGTAGGCTCGCCCCGGCGGTATTGCCCAAGACTTCTATCTAGAGGCGTAGCGCTGACGCGGCCTCAATGGCTTCGGAGAACACTTCCGCCATGCTCCCCTCCAGCTCATCGAGCGTTAGGCTCAAGCTGATCCTGGCGCCGATCAGGACACGTCCGCATTCGGCGTTGGAGTAGACCTTGACGAGCGTCTCACCTTTAAGGCGCTTGACCTTGCGCAGCCTCGCTTCAACGGGGCCCATCGGGCCTCAGCAGATATTCGACAGCTTTCTGAGCTGCTAGCTTTTTGGCCTCTTGCTTGTTCCCTGCCTCAGCTTCGAATTGCCGACCGTCGAACAGGCAGACACACTTGACCTTTGGAGCGTGAGGCGGTCCTTCCAGCGTCAGTGTATAGTCGGCAGGTTTGATGTTTTTCCCTGTGCAATATTCCAGCAGCATAGACACAGGGTGCTTCGACGGATCGATGAGGAACCGATGAACCTTCTTCGCAGGCTCAGGCGTGGGCTCGAACACGGAAGGGAACGTTGGGAGGGGCATATCGCTAAGTGCAGCCAGAAGGCTGACAGCGGCTCGCTGTTGGGCCTCTTTGCGTGAACTTCCGAACGTCCAGACGGACTTATCTTTCAAGAAGGCGGTCACCTTAAACTTAGGTGCGTGAGGTTCGCCGCTCTGTTCCGTGGTGTAGACAACTTCTGGCAGGCTGTGAGTCTGGCAGGCCATCATCAGAACGCTGACCGCATTGGCGGGGAAACTTACCAAGGCGTCCAAAGAAGCTTTCTTAACTTCCGCCCAGGAGGGACCTGCCTCCATGAACACTGTCGTGAGGCAAACGATGGGCAGCTGATTCTCTTTCAGCCGACGTAGGTAGGCCTCTGTGAAATACTCAGAGGGAGGCTCTCCTGAACGCGCCTCGAGCTTCGTAGCCCGTTCGAATTGTTTGGCCGTCACGCCTTCCAAGCGTCGGGCGTCAATCGCTCGACTAGCCTTCTGTTCGGCCTTACCCTTGAAGTGCTCCTTGGCCGCTTCTCGTTCCTTCTGAGCCAAGTCGTTCAAGTGATTGGCGATGGTGACCAGATCTTCCTGGGTATGTGGAATAGGACGCCCTTTCAAAAATGCTCGAATCTGCTGATGATTCAACAGGTCAGCATAGCGTCGAATGGGTGACGTGAAGTGCATGTATACAGGCAGATTGAGCCCGTAATGCCCGGCCACCGTGGGGGCGTAGTTGGCTCGGTTGAGCAACAGGTGTGTTCGTTGACGCAGTCCTTCGAGGTCCGGGATGGGGGATAGTAAGGCATCCTGGATTTGCCTCATCAGTTCCGAGCGTTCAGGGACCGCAGGGCGAGCTTCGTGATTTCGGTAAAGGACGGGGATCGCATTCTCAACGCAGAACGCGGCCAGTGCGTAGTTGGCCAGTACCATCATTTCCTGGACGATGATGTGCCCCATCACCTCGGCCTTATTTTCGATCTGTTTGATGAACCCCTCTTCGGTTGTGACCCATCCATTGTTGAGGTCATAGAAGACAAGGGCCCCTTTTGCCCGACGCTTCTCGAGCAAGCCTAGGCTCAATTTCCTCGCCGCCACCATGTCGGTGTAGAGGTCATGCTTGGGGTCCTCAAGGATCAAAGGTACGTCTGGGTAGGCCAATTTGGCCTTGGATTTCACCGAACTGACCTGCAACTTCACATCATCAACCTCCAACTTTTGGTTGAGTTTGAGGTTGATCCAGATGCAGCGGCGATTACGGTTTGGCCACAAGGACAGTTCTTCCTCGAGACTGCGGGGAAGCATCGGGCTTGTACCCGTCGCAAAGTAGTGCGTATGACCCCGATCTCGAGCCGATTTATCCAGGTCTGATCCTGCTGGCACGAATTTGGAAGCGTCAGCAATCGCGACGAACACTTCCCAAGTGCCTTCGGGGCTGCAGTAGACGCCGATGGCGTCATCCATGTCACGAGTGGTGCGGGAATCGATCGTGAACATCAGATAGTCCGTTCCGAAGAAGTCATGGCGTAACATACGGCCCGACTTTTTGGAAGTTAATGGACTAATCCTGAGTATGTGGCGGAAGTTGGCCCTTTAGCCAACACGGACCGCCCGCCTTCAGTCGTTCCTCAAGGGCTTGTAGCCTAGCTCCACGCTTGCCGGCCGTCCAGCCAACCCATGCCCCCGCTAGGAACGCGACAACTGGAATACAGCCAATGAGGATGGGCATGTATGAAAAGGAAGGGCCGGGGGTCATCGCTAAACTTTTCAGCTTGGGGGCAACCCCTCGGGCCTTCTGCGGATCCTATACACCACCCGCTTAACTTATTCGGCGCCGTGTCGTAGGGTACCTCATGGCTAACCCACCTATACCCTCTGTGAGTACGATGCGCGTCAACCCCAAGACCCTGCTATTCGAGAGCATCTCTCCCGACGAACGGGCGGAAATGCTTGCTGTCACCAAGAAGCTCGTTCTCGAAGGCGAGGTCCCTCATCCATACCCCAATTGGGTCAAGTTATGGATGGCAACAGCACAGTACGATGAGCGTCAGCAGCTTTTGGTCCTGTCGACGGCTTTTCCGCAACGGGTACTGCTGTCTCTCATCGAGAATCGTTAGACGCGCTCGTAACGGCTGAAGCGGGTCAGCTGGATCGTACGGCCGTCGTCCGTAATGACATGATCCGCTTCAACAGCCTTCACAGTGAAAGCTGTCTTACGCCTGGGGTCTTTTGGCTTCCACCTTTCACCTACAGTGGGGACGGTGGAAGCCGTTTTGATCACTTCTACAAGTGGGGTGCTGTCCTCCGACTCCGAGAGCTTTTTCAGGCGGAAAGGATCAGCACTGACCAGTTTGTATTTGACTCCAGTAACATTGAAAATCGTGCCGACTCTTGAGGATATACGTTGAAGCACGTCCTCATCAGAGTCTAGCGCTCCGACTCTAACTGTTGCCATGTGACGAGTACCGTCAGGCAGACGGACACCGATATTTTCTTCGTGTAAGATGTTGCGTTGTGGGCTGAGCATTTAGCCCACAACATACTCAATAGACTGAGAAAAGTCGAGTCACTTTTGCCCAGCCAACGGTATTTGATTGCTCAGAGTCCACTGGAGGTAGTCCTCAAAGCTGATCAAGCCGAAGCGCTTGATGTCGAACATTTCACGGACCAAATTCATTTGCGAAGCAAAGTTCTTTTCGACCTTAGTCGAATACTCAGAAGAGGTGCTGCAGTCGATGATGGTTTTGGTTTCCATGGTCATGCCCTACAGTACGGGGAACTCATCTAAAAATTAAGCTCAATCTTCGATCAGTTCTTTCGGCAAGGGCACAAGACTGTAAAATCCAGGTCCCGAGAACCCTCTCAATGAAGAACCATACTCTTTGAGGATGTCCTCGATGGCCGAACGCCATCCCGAATCGTGATGGCCCACGAGCTTCCAATCAGAGCTGCCCTTCTGATAGTCCTTGCCTTTTTTGACGAAGGCTTCACCTTCGTCATCAACATCGATATCGTCTAAGCTGATCACCGTCCAGCGGGTCCGCACGTATACGCTGACGTAGTTCATCAGGCCATAGATGAGTATTTCGACGAATCTGTAACCCTCTTCTTTGTCGTAGTCGACTGAGCTGTGAAAGCTGATCAGCATAGCCTTCTGCTCGGCCTCTGGCTTTTTACATTGCCATTTTCCGCATTGATCGTTGAAGGTTTGAACGAGGACGGTGCTGAGAAGATCGTTGGATAGCATGAATGATAGTACGGAGGGCGGGGTGGGAAATTAAGAGTGCCTCATGAAGGCGACTCTTCGGGCGTCGTATGTCACACCTTTTCGTGTTTTTACCCGGGCTTCATCGTAAGGGTGCCCCTCCGAGAATACTACTTGGTAGGACACCCATTCCCTAGGCTTGGGGATCGACAGGGTCAAACCTTCGATGTGTGCCAAAGCCTTACCCAATGCTACGAACAGTACAGCATCACCAGAAGGGCGATCTGGATGATACTTGGCGGCAAGCTTTCGGTAGAGAGAACGGGCTTGCTTCTTCAGGCGCTCCAATTCCAACGAGGCCTCTGAGCGCGGTTGGCGTAGAAGCCCATCTAAGCGCTCTTGCGTCGCTCCTAAGGAAGCTGTGAAATGCAGGACCGGATCCACAAGGAAGTGTGTTTACAGAAACATCTTCCAAGCTCGGGACGGAACAGGTCCTATGGCCCTTTCCCCCACATAGTTGCTCTTGTGGCTTTGGTAGGAGGCCACTTCTCCTGTCAAGGTGTGAAACCGTATTTGGCAGAACCGCATGCCTGCGTACACTACTACAGGAAATTGGCAGGTTACTTCGAGTGTGAACTGACCATCGAAGCCAGGATCGCCGAATCCAGCTGTCTCGTGTATTTTGATGAAGAGGCGACCAATACTGCTCTTACCATCCAAGATAGGGACGTACTTGTCGGTGTGGATCCGCTCAGCTGTGTGCATGAGATAGCTTATGCCTGGCTTCAGAATCCAACCCTTCTCAGGGTCTATCTTGAACTCGTGGGTCTCGAGCTGCTTCTTCGAATCCAAAACATCTATTTCAGTGAAGTCCTTTGGGAGAAGGCTTGTTCCTGTTCTGTCGTTTCCTGCAAGGAACGGCCGGTCTTTGAAAAAGACGGTGCCACGGTACACTGCGACCTTCGTCCCCAGCGTCAAGTCCACGCTAGCGGGATTCACATGCTTGGGGTTGAAAGGGTCTATTTCGACAGACCCTTCGTTTATTTGCTTGAGTATTTCTTTGCCGCTCAGGATCATGACCCCAGCGCTATACACCGGTCAGGTCTGGCCCTTGTAGTACCAGTCGATGTGAGGATCTCCCTCTTTGGGTAGGGGACGCTCTTTCCAGTTGGAGACGAGCTTGCTGTAGACCTTGACGCTCTCTTTCAGCGTCTCGACAGACGCCTCTGCGTCGTCAATAGCCTTCTTCAACTCAACTTCCCACCGAGGCTCGCCTCGATTGACTTCTCGATCGCCTGGCAGAAAGAGAGTTGAGTACTCCCCTTTCTTCAGACGCTTCAGGCGATCCTCTTCTTTCGGAAGGCGGGGTTTCAATAGATCTTCCAGATAGTGCTTCGTCCCCTTCACACTTAGCTCGAAAGCCGGGTAGTTGACGCCTTCACAAGAGCCTTGAGCTTGCCCTGTGCCAGGACGCTTATAGCCGTGAAGGACGATCACCTCTCCTCGAATCTTGATGTTCTGAAAACAGACGGAGCAACTGCCCGTACTCTCACGGGTTCGAGGGACGTAAGCTTCGGGAGCTTTTGCTCCTAGCTTCGTGCTGATGTCGGCCAGCCAAGAGGTCTCCTTGGTCAGTCGAGGAATTACCCTATAGATCGGAATTTTGCTCAAGTTCAGATTGGTCTTGTAGCCATGGTAGAAATCACCGAAGTCGTGTTTCTCGTAGAAGAAGTCGAGCTTCTCTCCAGAAGGGGTGATAACGCGCCAACCTTCAGACCCCATCCAGGGCTTGAACCTGAACTGATACAGGCTACGTGCTGGGAGCGGGGTCACCTCCGTCAGGGACATCACGTAGAGCTTGTTGATCTTTGGGGAAGAGGGCAGAGACGTTACGGCATCTGGCATCAGCGTCTTGTGTCTGCTCTCAACAACCTTCTGATCATCATCTTCGAAGTGCTCGTCCGCGTCTGGATTTTCCTTGTGCCCGTATAACTTGACCAGCCCCGTCACCTTCTCGAGCTTCCAGCCAGATAGCACCGCAAACACTTCCGCCAGCTGCTTCCAGGTCAGGGAGGCGGTTGCCCCCTTAAGGATCTTTAGCAGGAGTGCTTCCATTTTCGCATCGTCTAGGGCGGCGAAGCGAACGGCAACCTGAAATGCTTGAACGGCCATCAATGGTAGTCGTACTTGATACCCAAGTCGTTCCAGAGTTTGCGGAAGTCCGCCATGTCCATCTTGTTGGCTTCTGAGAGATTCGCCTTTAGCCAGTTGTAGAACAACGGTGCTGTCCGCTTGTCACGAGAAGAGTACAGAGTGTCTTGCTTGAAGCTGTTGCCCTTTGGTCCTACGTGTTCTTGAGAGTGATTCACCATGAATTCGAGAGGCTCGGCTGTGATTCGGATAGCACCCTTTTGAGTCTCAAGGGTAATCTTTGTCACGCCACCCGGGTTGACATCAATACCCCGTTCTGACGATTCATACACTTCGAAGTCCGAAGAGTCTTTGGTCAGATCCTTGGCGTAGCTCTTGATTGCAGCAAACGTCGTCTTGCCCACTAACATCTGAGCGATGTTGTCCATGAGTGTCTGATCGGTCAGACCTTTCGTGCTGGCTAACGAAAGTACGTCGACTTTCTTTCCCCGCTTGCCTGCATTGGTGAGATCCCAGATCTTGAAGGAATCATTGAAGCGGTGAATGCGGACATCTCCGACAACAACAGATCGCCCTCGTTCGATTCCAGCCGTCCTGATGTACCGTGCAACGACCCGCTTAGTGCTGTTCATGGTGACCTTTTTTGCTTTCCCTTTAGTGTAAGCATTGACAACGGCCATGGTGGCCTCGCCGTTAATCTCAAGTTTCTTCAGGGCGTTCTCTTTCACGTCGGCTCGCCAGATGTGAAACAAGTTCATCACCTTGTTCTGTTTGCGACCCTTCGGGATAGGTTCGATTTCGATCGTGGGGTTGCCCCACTTGTCTTGACCAAAAGCTACTATTTTTCCGTGGTGATTTTTCCACTTTCCGTAGAGAACTACGTCGCCCGTATTGAAGTACGAGGCAAGGAATCTTCGGGCTACTTTTAGTCCGGGAGTCATGCCGCCTTGAACCCCATCCCGTTGGTGGGCACCCAGAGATCCTGAGTTTGGTCCCAGGTAAATACCTCGGAATCCATCACACAGAAACCACCCTCACCCCAACCATCACCCCACGAATTCTTCACGATGAAGCCCAGGCCTGTAATGTAGCCCACAACCAGCATCGCATGACCCCCTTTGACAGCTCCTGTGGGCCGCTTCCAAGGGGTCATGTCAGAGATTTCCTCGAATACCTCGTCCACTTGGGTTCCAAAAACCACAGGATGGTGGGCCCGCAATGCCTCAAGCATCTTGGCCACACGGGCTTGGCCAGTTTCAACTATACGGTAATAGCTGTGAATCCTGTGTCCAGTGGCCGCCCGGAGTGCCATCACGTCGGGAAGGGTGAATACCTTTGATTGGTCATAGGGCCACCCACCCTGACCTGCAGGCAAGTCTTCTCGGCAGATGCCTAATGTTGAGAGGACTTCAAAACAGCGGCGAATATAGATTCCGTTGTCTTGCTTCAGCTCGCCCTCCATGTTGCGGGCCATCGCATAGACGAAAAGGCGTGATAATTGGACTGAGGGCAGCCCCTGCACCGCATTCAAGACTTCGACAGAGTCTGCGGTGGCGTTCCCAGCACAGGACCCAATGTCGTATTGATTAGAAACAGAGCAAAATGGGCGTAAATCCGGGTCGCCATCAGTAACTTGAGTCAGCCTAGGGGCTAGACTTACCGTGAAATTCCGAGCAGAAGCCTCCCCTGAAGCTTTCAGGGGGTCTGGGCGGTAGCCATATACACGGGGCATGCATATCCCACGGGAAAAGTAGAATCACGATTCTACCGATGGGAACCCTCGAGCATGTCCAAGTCCATTCTTCCAATCCTCGCTCTATACCTGGTAACTGCTTGTGCTGAAGAGGGGCCGGCCAAGATTTCCCCTCCCAACACAAATTTGTGTGATCCTATGTGCCAGCATTTGGCTCAATTGAAATGCCCGGAAGCTGAGGCGGTGTACAACAATGATCTGCCCGGCCCTGTGGACGTGCCCAACGAAACCTGCACGGTCTTCTGCCAAGAGATGCAGAACAAGGGGGTCCAGATGGCCCCCAAATGTGTCTTGCAAGTTACTTCTTGTGAGGGTATTGAAACAGCTCGTCAACTGAATCCAGAGACCTGCAGTGCCCAGCCCTGATAACAAACCGTACGCAGCTGTATTTTTGGACGAAGCCAGCCAGCTGAAGCTCGTAGAATGGTGGGAGGTGGCGTTGGCAATCCCTCTCCTACCAATTAGGTACGCTCATCACATGACCATCAAGTACGACCCCTCCGAAATGGATATTCTTGAGGTCGAGATAGGCCTCCTGACCTCTATGAGGGTTGTGGGGTATGCTAGTGATGCTTGTGGACAAGCTGTGCTGGTGCAGCCTCAGGTGCAGTGCTACAACAAGTACCCCCACATCACCGTCGCAACAGCTCCTGAAGTCGGCCCCGTGTATTCCAACGAACTGTTGGAGAAAACCTTCAGAAGAGTGGTCGGGCCACGTCTTATGGGGATCGTAGACATCCGCATCGATTGAACGGTGTATGCTAGAGCCATGTCAGTTGACGTGGTCGCCAAGGTTGGCGGTATCTTTGCTCTGCTCGTATTGATCCATTTCGTGTCGGATTGGGTATTCCAGTCTCACGCTGAAGCGATGGCGAAGCCTAGGGATAGTTGGGTGCGAGCACGTCATTGCTTGATCTACACAATCTTGTGCTGCGTTCCCTTGACCTTTTTGGTCAAGTCGATTCCAGTATTGGCGGTGGCGGCCCTGGTTCTCTGGCTCAGCCACTTCATGGAGGATACCTACTTACCCGTGTTCATCTGGGCCCGGTTTATCCGGAAGCCTGGGCCCATGAACAACCTGAAGGACTTCGTCCTATTCGCCGAGTCGACTTTGGGAAAAATCCTGCTGATCGCTATCGATCAAATCGTGCACTTGGTGTTTATGGTCCCAGTGGCCGTCATGATAGTGTCACCAGCTTCGTTATTTGTCTGCAGTGCGGTTTGCCTGACTGCTCTTGTGGCCCTAGCGGTGGTCTGCCTGCTAGGGGCGTCGTACCTCAAACCACCCTGGAGATTGTGGCTGGATGATCAATTGGACACCATTCCAAGTAGGTTTACCCCCGAAGGCTACGTAGGCGCCAAGTCATCTCTAGCGGCTAGGGAACTCGTGCTGAAAAAGGGCCTCCCTGAGATTATGGACCTTGACCACGATTTGGGTGGAGAGGACACGGTGATGATTTTCCTCAAGTGGTTGGCGGGCAAGTACCCCAACGGCCCTGTGCCTGAGTACCATATCCACTCTGAGAACGTAGCTGGTCAAAAGACCATCCAGTCCTACATGGATAGCTGGAAGCGCAGCCTAGACCTCTGAGGTGCCATGTTAGTCATCCAGATACAGATGTGGCCTAAGGGGGACAAGACGAAGGCGTACTCGATGGGCACCTTGTCGGTTGCACTAGACCCGAAGACCACGAAGAACTTTTCAAACCGAGGATACACTTGGGCGATCACTAAGTTAGCTGATAAGGGTCTCTGGAAAAAGGGCTCTATCGAGGGACACAACCCTCGCATACGTGGCCAATGGGACCTTATCTACCGCATATTGCGGCAAGCTGTAGGGGACCGAAACCCGTAATCTTCGAGGCCGGCCGTGAGTTAAGTCTTCTGACCAATGACTCCCCTCGCTCACGGCTGGCCTCTACTTTTATCCCTTACCTTTTGTCACATTTCAGCGTATGAAGGGGCATGCGATCGGTATTCATAGGGGACATCCACGGCTGTCTGAGAGAGCTGTTGGAACTTACAGCCAAGCTGGACCTGAAGGCGGAGGACCGAGTCTATTGCCTGGGTGACTTCATGGATAAAGGCCCAGACCCTGTTGGTTGTCTACGCTTGGCTCAGAGCAAAGGGTGGGAGTCTGTTCTGGGGAACCATGATGAGAAGCATAACCGATGGCGTCGTCACGAGAGACATCGTCAGGCAGACCCTTCCTTCACGAATCCAATGAAGCCACTCAGGGAGGACGAAGTAGAAGCCAACAAGAGCTTGAGCGATCAGGATCTATTGTGGATACAAGAACGCCCTCACACCCTGCACCCATTCCCAAATCTCATTGTAGTGCATGGAGGCTTGCTTCCGTCTCTCTCGTTGAAGGATCAGACGCCCGACAAGATCTTGAGGCTACGTTGGATCAAGAACGGGAAACCAGTGGGGGATCTCGAGCCGCCTCCGGACTCTTGCCATTGGACCGAGATTTGGGACGGTGAGCAGAGTGTTGTATATGGTCACGAAGCGCACAGTCTATCGACTCCCAAAATCGACACTCGTCCAAACGGAGTGGCGTGCTTCGGCATCGATACGGGTTGTGTGTATGGCGGCCGTTTGACCGCCATGATCTCAGAAGGCCCGGTATTCGACCCTCAGAAGGTTAATTTCGTACAGGTGCAGGCAGCCCAAGTATATCGACAGCCGCCCTTGTTCATACCAGCCTGATGAAGGGTCCATCGTCCTGAGGAAGGATGCCGGGAAGCTTCCTTAGGGCCTCGGCGAAGCTTTCATTGCAAAGAGGGTACAGATCGCCCCTCTTACCTCTACGGGTTCGAACCCGTTCGATGCATGCTTCTCCATCCCAACCTTTTATGAGATGCAGGGAGATGCCTGTGACGAGCCCTGAACGATTAAGTCCCGCTGCACAGGTCACAAGTGTCTTCTGTCCTTTGTTCACCGCATCGGCTACTTTACGTGCCGCGCTGACGGCGATGACCAACTGCTCACGTGTCAGAGGGTGATTGGGGCTATCTTCGTTCGGTGCGTGAACGACAGAGCACCAGTCGAACAGGCTCGTTTCGAATTGGAACTCATTGGCACATAGAACCAATAGTTTGAAGCCTTCTCTGTTGAGACGACTTCCGAACGGAGGATAGGAGCCTTGCCAGAGATTTGGGATGATTTCGCTGGCTTCGATAGAGGACATGCCTACCGAAGCTTAAAAGAAGGTTAGAGACCTAGGCGCTCTCGAAGCTCTTTCAGCTCTTGGACGAAACCTCCGGATAGCACCGGAAAGCGACACCAAGATCGGGGATCTAGATTCTTGTCATCCACGTGGAAGCTCAAGGCATAGCGTTCACGCTTCCACTGATTTCGGCACCAAAGCGTGAAGAACTTCTCGACGTAAGTGTAGGCCAATTCCTTGGAAAGGGTTCGATTCCCACGATTGAAATAGCCCATGAGATACGTGTGTACGTCATCCGGACCTCGCTTTTCCAGAATGGCTAGGTCTTCAATGAACTCGAGGATGGGGTAAGGCATCAAGTCCTTCTCATCCGTCTGATGGTAGTCTTCTGTCTGAGGCCGAAGCTCTGCAGTTGGCTGCTGACAGGTGATCTCTTCGAGGCTTTGTAGCTTCATGGTGTCGGTCACGTGAAGCAACCAATCCAACAGGAACGCCTTGTCGATAGCCCCAATGGGAGCGATGCTGCCGGCTGTGTCACCATCCATTGTGCAGTACCCTACGGCAGCTTCTGATCGATTACTGGTCGTGATGAGGAGTTTCCCCTCCTTATTGGCGATCATCCAGATGCTGGGCGCTCGGACGCGGGCCTGGATGTTTTGAAGCGTCACGTCATCCTTCTCCCAAGACAGATCCCACCCCATGGCTTTGGATACCTGAGTCTTATAGGCCTCCACGATGCCGTCCACGTCGATATTGACGAACTTGGCCCCAACATCTTCTGCAACAGCTTGGGCCGCGTCTAGCGTGACGGTAGAGCTGTTCTTGGTGCCCTGGTAGGCACAGGTCAGGATCTGACGCATCACATCCTGGACAGTCACGAGTTCCGAATCGATACCTAGAATCTTGTTGAAAAGAGGACCTAATTCGAGGAACCCTTTGGATACCATCGCATAGACCAGCACCGCACAAGCGGCCGAGTCAGCACCGCCACTCAAGGAAATGACGAAGCCCTTGGAACGACTCTTCCGCATGTAGTCGAAAAGAGCTAGGGCGATGGCGTTGGAAAAATCTTCGTATGGCTCTGAGGCGGCCGGAATGGTGTAGGCCAGATTTTTGGGAATATCAAGAGAAGGCTTGAATTCCTTCGATTGTACAAAGTAGCTTTCCGCTCCAGGTGTTTGGGGCTGGAAGCTTGCCGACGATCGTTGTGTAGTTTTGGTGGTATCCACATCCACTACAGCTGTCAGTAGCGTGTAGGGCTTCATCGAAAACTGTCTGCTCTCAGCGATTAGAGACCCTCCTGTAGCGATGAAGCACTGGCCATCATAGATAGCCCGCCCCGCCTCATTACCCAGAAGGTTGGCGTAAACATACGTTACCGAGAACGCTCGAGAACCTTCTGTTACGAAACGTTCTCGCACCTGCCGCTTTCCGAATGCGAAGTGCGACGCTGAAGGGTTCAGGATGATATCGACTCCCTTTCTCGCTAGAGCCCCACCTGGACGTTCCGCTACCCAAGCATCTTCACAGATTTCGAAACCAACCCTAATGTCTCCAAATTGAAATTGAATATCTCCGATAGGGATGATTGGTTTTTGAGAGTCATCCTCTTCCAATTCAACAACGAAGCCTGCAGGCCAAGGCTTGAACCAACGAGGCTCGTAATGCAGTCCATCACCGGCCAAATGTTGCTTAACAACTAATCCTAGAAGACCGTCTGCGCTCGAAATTACTGCAACAGCGTTGTAAACAGCGTTATGCGTGGTGACTGGTAATCCGACGCAAACAACGAAATGAGGCCCCTCTAACTTCAGCACCTCTTTGGTGATTTTGACCAGCGTATCGGCGGCCCTGGCCAATACATCTGGTGAGTGAAACCGATCTTCACAGCCATAGCCAGTGATGCAAAGCTCTGGTAGGCACAATAGGGCCACACCTTCGTTGAAGGCGCTATCGATTGCATCGAGGATATTCTGGTAGTTACCCTCCCAATCGAGAGGGGTTTGGTTCAACGAGGCCGCGCCGACCTTTATGCAATGCATGTCAGTGCTTCCCTCGAAGTGAAGTGAGAGCGATGGCTTCATCCCTCTTTACCAAGCAGTCTCTGATGAGGTGCCGTGTCTCCGGGGACATCACGGGAGGCTTACCCCCCAAATGGATCGGGTCTAGCGTGCTGCTATTGTCCGAATGACTCAACAGAGTGCATTCGATCGGAGGAGTCCAATCCTCTCCGTCCTGGGCAATATAGCTCACTGGGGTGTTGGAGCCGATTAGCGAAGGCTTCGGGCGCCAGATGACGGGCCGTCCAGGAATGGATTGCTTTCCACTATTGGGCTCGTCTCCAAATTTCATGGTGGCACAAGACCCTGTCTGGCAGAGCTTCCAAACCGCTGCCACATCGTCTCGAGCAAAAGAATCCCACGGAGTGTTGGTGAAGTGTCCACCGTATCCGTAGGCTTGACGATCGGCATCCCAGTTCACCATCTTACGAAGCTTCTCGAACTCCTCCGTAAGTTCGTAGTTCCAGCCGCTCTCGAGAGCCAGACGAGGGTTTAGTCCCATCTCTCTGGCAACCGTAACGGTGAACATGTAGTGGCTACGTACATGCGTCTCGGAATCGAAACGGATCCCCGCGTCTCGCTCGGGCGTCTCAGCCATGCAGGCCAAGGCGTTCGGCACACCTGAGCGCACCGTGTCCGAAGTGTCGGGAAGGTAGAACAGGAAGCCCGGATAGCGATCTCGCATCGCAGTGAAGGCCTCGTAGTCGTTGAAGGAAAATCGTTGCGGATGCTCGTGCCCCATCGTACCGATTGGGATCATCTGGAGCTTCTTGGCTAGAGCGACGTTTGAAGTCCGCATGACGCCCGCCTCTTTGACAGCCATGAGGGCTAGCTCATGTTGCGTGGTACAAGATGTCCCACGCATCCCGACTTCAAATAGCCGGTCAGGATTCTCCACGAGCTTGACGAGCCTCTGGACGCGCTCTCGAACGGCGTCTTGGTACTTGATCGATTCGATAGATGTCTTGAACTGAGGCACTGTACGGATGGCTGAGCCCATTTCGACCGACAGGGACGAAATGACCTCGAGAGCGATGTCCAGCTCCTCTTGACAGGTAGCATTCCGGAGCTTTTCCGCAAGAATCTGTACTTTCCCAGCCTTGAACAAGGTGGCGATCTGAATGCGGAAATGTAGCCGCAACATTGTAGGTTCAAGCCAGCTGACGATCGCCGAAGGTCCTGTCACAGAGAACGCGGGTTCACGGTTGTAGAACCACGAACCTTTCGGAATCGCTGTGATTTTCACCTTGTCCGTCAAGCTGTACGCCTTGCGGGTAGCCGCTCCGACATCGTAATTATGACTACTGAGAAATTCGTAGTCAGACGTGTTGGCATGAGGTAAATGGCTACGGACGAATGCCTCCACATCTACTGGCAGATAGTGCCAGCCATTGACGCCGCCCTTCCTGTGTGAATAGTAGAAGGTCTCCGTACGCAGAGCCGCCCCTGCTTCCGCCATTGAAAATTTGTAGCCGTCGGTTCCTAGGATTGTCGTCATGCCAGTGATGTACACCGAGCAGGATAACTTTAAAGTTGAAGATCGCCCCTTAATTCGTTTTGTGAAGCGGTCGTATCTAGGTCTGGAACCCCTGAAAAGGTTCCGTCTCAAAAGAGAGGATCTATGCCCAGAGCCGAAAATACAAGTGATTTCCAGAAGATAATCGAAGTAGCCAAGTCTCATGACTGGACCGTCCGACAGACCTCAAAAGGTCATTGGTGTTTCCTGTCACCCGACAAGGTGACCATGGTTCATACCGGAGGTTCCCCCAGCGACTTCCGGGCAATTCGAAATTTGGTCGCTCGCCTCCGTCAGCGCGGGCTCAATATTCCGAACAGAGGTACTGGTAAAGCCCGATGAAATGGGACATTGACAAAGCGCTCGATAGGATCGATTCGAAAGAACAGATTCTGAGTTCACGCTTCGAGCGGGTCGTGATGGGTCTCGACTACGCACGTACATTGGGGTTGAAGCTAACGAAGAAAGAGGAAACGGACGGCTCTGTCGTTGTTTGGTGCTTCTCTGTAGGCCCAATGCATCTACCAAAACTGTTCGTCTACGGCCGGACCGTTCGAGCGACTTATCTCAAGGGTCGTAAGCTGATCAAGCAATTGACGCTGAAAGATCGAGAACAGCTTGGGGTCTGTGTGCCGAAGAAAAGCAACAGCTACATGAAGGCTCGAAGGCTTCGTAAGAAAGTTGCATGATCTTCCTGCTCATTCTGCTCATCCTTATAGGTTGGGCTAACCTTGGTGTGATGGTGGCGAAAGCCGTTGGAGCTTTCCCCACCTCATCCCCTAAGTTGGGGGTAAAGGTGAAGAGCTGTCATTGGCACAAGGGGGCTTACTGCATCCAATTCGACAATGGGACTTATTGGGTAGGTCACGCCAATACTTGGTGGGACCAACGAGCCGTGAATGCTCCGCCAAAAATGACTAGAGCCCTGCGCTCTGTTCAACAAATGGTAGAGGCGGGGATTGCAGTCGACGGTGTACAGGTGTGACCATGGAACGCTCTCCCGCGACTCTTACTGGCCTCGCTATCGGGGATGCCCTTGGCATGCCTTTTGAGACCCACTCGTTTTCATCAGTTGCTTTGCACGCCTGGGACGGATCGTTCCAATCGGGAGCCTCCAACACACTTCAGCCCGATATGGATCCGGGTCAATGGACCGATGACACCAAGATGGCGTTGGGCTTGGCCGAGAGTTTGGTTGAAGCCAACACATACTCTCCTGTGGCTGCAGCGGCTCAGTACGTTGGATGGTTTTTCTCCGGAGATCATCGAGGTATGGGGAAGACCACTCGCTTGGCCCTCGAACGTCTGGTCAAAGGGCATCATTGGCTCGACTCCGGCATTCCTGGTGCACAAGGAAATGGCACGGCGATGCGGGCAGCTCCCTTGGGCTTGTTCTACCATCGGAATCCTTTATTAGCGGCGAAGGCTGCTGTTATCGATGCTCGAATCACTCATGCCAGTAAGGAAGCCGAAGATGGGTCGGCTATTGTGGCGGCGGCGGTGGCAGTTTTGATGCGAGAAGACTTCAACCCGAAGAATCTTATTCAAAGCACACTCTACTACACAGGTTTCGAGAGCGAAGTCGCGTCAAAACTCTGTGATGTTCGGGACTTCTTCTTCGATCGTAAGTTCAATACGGTTGAAGAACGCCTGAAAGCCGCTTTCACCCTGATGTTACAGATGGGGACGAAGGCGCATGTAGTGCAAACAGTACCTGCCGCCTTCCTGTGCTTCCTCAGTACCAGCTCCTTCAAAGATGCGGTTGAATTGGCCATTCGTGCTGGAGGAGATACCGACACAACAGCCGCCATCACGGGTGCTCTAGCTGGCACCTATTACGGGATCGAAGCAACATCTCCGTACCTAGATCAGCTCGAGGACAGCCACAAGCTCACACACATGGACAACCTGCTCTATTTGAGCGCGCCACTCTTTCCTGAGGAAACATGACCACACTTTTCATCTTCGCCATGGCTGCGATTAGCCTATTGTTAGCGGCTCTTATGGAACTGGGTGAAGGGGTGTTCATGGCGTTCGCTCGTATGCCGAAATCCAAGAAATCAAGGACACCGTTGATCCTCTCTTTGGCGGCTTTGGCCTTATTCTTATGGGGAGTTGGCCGTATCTTCATGCACATTCATATCCATATCCAATGACCACGTACACGATCACGTATCATGCGCCTGGTTCGGAAGTGGTCTCAGGAGAGGCCCCGTTGCCCAACCGAGCGGTAGAGCTAGGAGACATCTACGAGTTCACCAGGCACGCTACATCCTTAGCTGGGGTGTCCTACGTCCCCGGAGACACGCTTGAGATGCTAGACCGGACTGCCAAAGCTCCACATCATCGAACGTCGTCCTTGGGCAACCTCATCGTGAGGTGCAAGCACGGAACCAGTGTCTGGACTTGTATCGAGTGGCTAGTGGCCGAGGGTATCCTGAAGCTGAAGTCATTCAAGTCTTAGCTTCGAACACGTCGCAACAATACTGGTCGGCCGGTTTAGGTAGTTCCGAAGGGTCCTCTACTTCCAACGATTTACGCCAGTCTTGGAAGTAAGTGTTGCCACAGTTCTTGCCATCCTGACTCACGAAATGGCATTTCGAGCAACAACTGCCGTTTTTCGGCACCTCCATACCGAACAGGTGTGCCTTGGGGAGGGTGAATTTACCTACTTGGGCTGCCTTACGCTCGTATGAATAAGCCATGCCTGAGGCGGCTTAGAAGTAGAAATGGGGTACTGATTCTCTTGTAGATGGTGTAAGAGAAGGGTCCATCTCAACTGAGGAACCCATGAGCAAGCACTCAATCGACAATTTTCGCCCACTACACGACCAAGTTGTCCTCAAAATCCGTGAACGCGATGAGAGGTCAAAGGGCGGGATTTACATCCCTTCAACGGCCAAAGACCAAGAACTGGCGTGGGTTGCCGACGTACAAGCGGTGGGGCCGGGCCGGATCCTCGAGAGCGGTCGTCGGCTCGAACCAGGCGTTCGGGTGGGCGAGACTGTGATCCTGGGGAAGTACATGGGCTCGGAAATCGAGTTCGAAGGTGAGAAGTACGTCATCGTCCGGGAAGAGCACTTGCTGGCGGTGGCAGACAAGCAGGAATGAATGACAGAACCTGACTCGGATCTCGATGGGATGTCTCGGGAAGAACTCCTGGCCGAAGCGAAGAAGCTTCGAGGAGGCATACGAGCCCACAGAGATGCGTCAGGACATAATTTGTGTTGGTTCGTGCCGGAACTTTGGGGGCTATTGCCTGACACCAAAGTTCCGACGCCACACGTACCGCCCACTTCTGAATTCCTTTCGTGCTGCGCCCAGTACCGCGCCTCATTGGAAATAACCAAGACCTTCGAGGAGTACATCAGATATTCCCAGGAGGTCAAAGCTCTAGGCCCATGGGAGAAACACATTCATTCCTACGGATGTGACTGTAGCTACTATCCTCCTACATCAGGCTTCCGAGGAGTTTGGTGGTTCCGACCCGATCGCAATCGATCTGAAGAAGAATGCTACGCTTTCACGGAAGCCGATCGTGCTGTTGCGGATGAGGAGGCTCGAAGCAAGGGCTACATTCTTTTCGACAAATGAGCCGAAATCGGTGTAATTAGAGGACATGGACAGCATATCCGCCTTCTTGAGCAATTCCGAAACATTCGTCTACACGCCCCCTCCCAGAGGGGCTCAATGCGTCTCCTGCAAGTATTGTGGCATGAAGCATAGGTCCGGAATTGTGGCGGTATTCTGTTGCTTGTTCGCTCCAGAGCCTACTGGATGGTGCGCTTGGTGCGGCTGCGATGTGCAGAAGAGAACCTTCTGCAAACCTGCTTGCGGCACCTCCTTCCGAGAAGATGCTTTGATGAAACGACGTTAGAAAATTTGGGGACGTAGCTCAGTTGGTCAGAGCTGTTGGATTCTAACCTGACAGTCGCGGGTTCGATTCCCGCCGTCCCCTCCAATGAAAGACCTCATCGAAGCCTTGAACATATTCCTCAAGTACAAGGACTTGGATTGTCCTACATACTGCCAATATGATGTGCAATCCAAGTCCTT
>Ga0207674_10003133_pt1 | contig 20386 bp, 15 predicted proteins | sample KBSCornC72_FD_184303 | JGI IMG/M metagenome (GOLD analysis project Ga0207674, IMG submission 184303) | Corn rhizosphere microbial communities from Kellogg Biological Station, Michigan, USA - KBS Corn C7-2 (SPAdes) (version 2) | ecosystem: Host-associated > Plants > Roots > Rhizosphere > Soil ...
CCGAGCTTCTTGCGGATGCGCGTGACGAATACCTCGATCGTATTGGAATCGCGGTCGAAATCCTGGTCGTAAATATGCTCGATCAGCTCGGTGCGGCTCACCACCTTTCCCTTGTGGTGCATGAGGTAGGAGAGAAGCTTGTACTCCTGCGCGGTGAGCTTCACCGGCTCGCCGGCCTTGGTGACCTTACCCGAGCGCGTGTCGAGCCGAATGTCGCCGGCGACGATCTCCGATGAGGCTATTCCAGCCGAACGGCGGATCAGCGCGCGCAGGCGAGCGATCAGCTCCTCGGTCTGAAACGGCTTGGCGAGATAGTCGTCCGCGCCGGCATCGAGCCCGGCGACCTTGTCCGACCAGCTGTCCCGGGCGGTGAGCACAAGAACGGGCATCTTGCGGCCTTCCTTGCGCCAGCGGTCGAGCACAGTGAGGCCGTCGATCTCGGGCAGGCCGAGGTCGAGGATCACTGCGTCATAGTTTTCCGTCGCGCCCAGATAATGGCCGTCCTCGCCATCGGTGGCGAGATCGACGGCATAGCCTGCCCCTTCGAGCGTTGAGCGCAGTTGCCGCCCGAGATTGGGTTCGTCTTCGACGATCAGAACGCGCATTCAATGCTCCCCGGAGCTGTTCATCTTCGCGCCGTCAACCCGTGTTGCGGCGAGAAGTTGCTTATGCGGAACAACTGGGAAGCGGCGTGGAAAAGTCAATCCAGCGGCTTAAGTTGTCACTTGTCGCGCGAGCGGCGGACGACGCGGCCCTGCCCGTCGACGTCGACCCAAATCACGCGGCCGTTCTGGATGAACTTAAAACGAGTTGAGTCACCGTTGAGTTCAGGCCCCAGATAGTCGGCGCCGGGCATCATAGGCATCACCCGGCGTTCGAGCTGGGGCAAAGGCATGGAACGGCCCTCGCGTACACCCTTGAAGGCGCGATTCGCTTCACGCGGGGGATCAGCCAGCGCGGGAGCGCTGGTGAGACCGCCGAAAACAGCAGCGGCGAGTAAAAGGGAACGCAACAGTCTCATGGCTGACTCTTTTCTTGGGCCCACTTCTATCACGAAGCATTGAATAGGCTATGAATGCGGCTGAACGGGCGCGTTCAGGGTGACGACGTGGCGAAACGGCCGCATCCCCGCTAGCTGGCGGCCATGGCAGCGCCGATTCTCTCTTACGAAGACCTTGGCCTCGTTCAGGGCGAGGGCTGGCTGTTCCAGGGCCTCGATCTTTATGTTGGCGAACGGGACCGGTTGGCGCTGATCGGGCGCAATGGGGCCGGCAAGACGACGCTGCTTAAGTGCCTTGCGGGCCTGATCGACCCCGACAAGGGAAAGCGGACGATCGTTCCGGGCACGCATGTCGTGCTGCTGGAGCAGGACCCGCGAATGGACGAGTTCGGGAAGTTGGAGGAGTGGGTCCTGCACGGGCCGGATGCGCCTGAGCCGCATGAGGCCGCAGCAATCGCTGACCAACTGGGCATCGATCTGTCCCGGCCTACAGCGACCGCCAGTGGCGGCGAGCGGCGGCGGGCGGCGATTGCGCGCGCACTGGCCCAGAACCCCGACGTCCTGCTGCTCGACGAGCCGACCAACCATCTCGACCTACACGCGATCGAGTGGCTGGAGGAATGGCTGAAGCGGTTCACCGGCGCCTTCATCGTCATCAGCCACGACCGCACATTCCTCACGCGGCTGACACGCAGCTGCATTTGGCTCGATCGCGGTCAGCTCAGGCGCGCGGAGATCGGCTTCGGCGGGTTCGAGGCATGGACCGAGCGAGTGTACGAGGAAGAAGCGCGGGCGGCGGAGAAGCTCGATTCCAAGCTGAAGATCGAGCTGCACTGGCTCCAGCGCGGAGTCACTGCGCGCCGCCGGCGCAATCAGGGCAGGCTGGCCAAGCTGCACGAGATGCGAGCGCAGCGGGCGGCGATGCTTGGGCCGGCTGGGTCGGCGAAGCTGGCACTGGCCAAGGACGACGTGCGCTCCAAGACGGTGATCGAGGCGCAGGAAGTCAACAAGAGCTACGGCGACCGGCCAATCATCCGTGACTTCTCGCTGCGCATTCAGCGCGGCGACCGGATTGGTATCGTTGGCCCGAATGGCGCCGGCAAGACGACGCTGCTCAAACTGCTCACGGGTGAGCTTGCACCCGACAGCGGCAGAGTCACCCAGGCGAAAACGCTTTCTGGAATCGTGATCGACCAGCAGCGCAAGCTGATGGAGCCGCAAAAGCGGGTGAAGGACGTGCTCGCCAACGGCGGCGACTGGATAGACGTGCGCGGGTCCAAGAAGCACATCAAAGGCTATTTGAAGGAATTCCTGTTCGACCCGTCGCTGACTGAGGCCCCGGTCGGCTCGCTGTCGGGCGGTGAGCGTTCGCGGCTGCTGCTTGCGCGCGAATTTGCACGTCAGGCGAACTTGCTCGTGCTCGACGAGCCGACCAATGATCTGGATCTAGAGACTCTCGACCTGCTGCAGGAGGTAATCGCGGACTATGACGGAACCGTGCTGATCGTCAGCCACGACCGCGACTTCCTCGACCGAACGGTGACGATCACGCTTGGGCTCGATGGGTCGAGCAAGGTCGACGTGGTTGCCGGCGGCTACGAGGATTGGATACGCAAACGCTATCAGGACCACCGCGGTCCTGCGAAGGCAGGAGTTCAGACGCACAGAGCGGACAAAAAGGAAGCGACTGGACCCCTGACTTCGCAGGGGAGCAGGAAATTGTCCTACAAAGACCAACGCGACTACGACCGCCTTCCCGATGAAATCGAGCGGCTGGAGGCGGAGGTCGCAGCGGACGAAGCGGCGCTATCCGATCCTGACCTCTACACCCGTAACCCGGACCGGTTCGCTGCCCTCACCGAACGCATCGCCCGCAACCGCACGGAGATTGAGGCCGCAGAGCTGCGCTGGCTCGAGGTTGCCGAAATGGCGGAGGCGCTGGCGCGCTAGCCCCGCTCAGGGACCCGCGTTTCGCCAGTCAGCGCCGCCGTCCGCTCCCGCACGCGCCGCTCGAGGATCGATAGCGGCATCGCGCCTTCGCGCAGAATCTCGTGGAACTGCTTGAGATCGAACTTCGCGCCTAGGGTCTGGCGCGCCTCCGTTCGTGCTCGGACCCAGGCGGTGTGGCCGACCTTGTAGCTGCAGGCCTGGCCCATCATCGTGCAGTAGCGTTCGACCTCCCGTTGCGAACGCGGCCGCGCGAAGCCGGTGGTTTGGACCATGTAATCCGTCGCCTGCTCGCGGCTCCAGCGCTTCGAATGGATGCCGGTATCGACCACTAGGCGTGCGGCGCGGAACAGGAAGGACTGGAGGAAGCCGGCGCGGCCGAGCGGGTCGTTCGCATAGACTCCAAGCTCGTCGGCGAGTTGCTCGGCGTAAAGCGCCCAGCCCTCCGAGTAAGCCGAGAAGAAGCCGAGTTTGCGCAGCGTCGGAATGTCCTTCGATTCCTGGGTGATGCTGATCTGCAGGTGATGCCCCGGGACGCCCTCGTGATAGGTGAGCGTCGGCAGCGTATATTTCGGCCAGTCGCCAGTGTCCTTCAGGTTGATGAAATAAATTGCCGGGCGCGAGCCGTCGAGCGAGGCGCGGCGATAATAGCCGTTGGAGGCGCCGTCCTGAATCTCGGGCGGGACCCGGCGGATCTCCAACGGGGCGCTCGGCACCGTCGCGAACGCCTGCGGAAGACGGCCGTACATGTCTTTGACGCCCGCGTTCAGGCTTGCGAGCAGCTCGGCGCGGCCCGCGTCCGTTTCGGGATAGAGCTGTTTGGGGTCCTTGTTGAGTGCCGCCAGACGCTCTCCGACGCCGCCTTGCGTGTAGCCCTGGCTGCGCAGGATCTTGTCGAGCTCGGCGCTGATCTCGGCCACCTGCGTGAGACCCATCTGGTGGACTTCCGCCGGCGAGAAGTTGGTAGTCGTCGCCTGGCGCAGCGCCTCGGCATAGACCGCTTCGCCGTTGGGCAGGCGCCACGCGCCGTCGCCCGGACGGCTCGTGGGCTTGAGCGTCTCCATCGCGGCAATTTGGCGGTCGAGCGCAGGATAGATGGCCTTGCCAACGATGTCCGTCGCACGCCGCTCCCAGTCGCCGCCGACGCCTTTGGCCGCGGTGCGCTTGACTATCGAGTCCACCATCGAGCTCTTGGTTGCGTCGACCTCGCGCAGCTTGCGCATCTGGCCGAGCGCGAGATCGATCGACCAGGCCGGCGCGAGGAAGCCGCGCGCTGCTTGCGTTCTCTGCTCGGCGGTGTCGTTGTCGAGCACGGTCGCGAACTGCGACAGACGGGATAGGTACGCCTCGGCGTCAGCCGCATTTTCGATCGTGTGGCTGGTGTTAAGGAAATCGGGAGTGTCGAAATAAGCGCCGCTTTGCTGCGTAATTGGATAGGGGCGCTGGGCGCTATCGATGTCCCAGCGCGACGGGGCGACGGTGCTGGTCTGGATCGAGTAGAGGACGACTTCACGGTTGAGCTTGGCGGCATCCGACAGAGTCGCCGCGCTGATCGCGTTCAGACGGGAGATGGCGCTGCGATTGCGAGCGAGATCCTTGCGGCGCTGAACCGGCACGGGGTCGGTCTCGAGCTTCGACTTGAGATCGACATTGGGCCCTTTGTCGAGACCAAGCGAGGTCGCGAGCTCGGGCGAGTTGCGCACTCGCTCCTGGAAAATCTGCTCGAACAATGCATTGAGCTTCGAATCGCCGCTTCCGGGCTTCGTGGCGAGTGCGAATACGGGAGCTTCGGCAAGCGGCAGCAGCGCGACCGTGGCGCTGGCGGAGAGGAATGAGCGGCGATCCATGGATTTGCCTCTGATCTGCGTGGGATGCGCGAACCCTAGCGCTCCGGGGCGCGACGGCAAATCCGTTCGTCGAAGCTTCGGCTACGCTTGCAGACGATATTGCTTGAGCAAATCGTAGAGCGTCGGGCGACTGATTCCGAGCAGCTTGGCAGCGCCCGAGATGTTGTTGTCGCTCCGGCTCATGGCCTGGCGGATCGCCTTGCGGTCGGCGACCTCTCGCGCAGCGCGGAGGTTGATCGGAAGCGAATGTTGCTGGACGGCCGCTTTCGAGGGCAGATCAAGATCGGCCGCAGTGACGCTCTTGCCGTCGGCCATGATCACCGCGCGCTTGATGCGGTTCTCGAGCTCGCGGACATTGCCCGGCCAGCCATAGGCGTCGACAGCGTCGATCGCATCGGCGCTTAGTGTCTGGACTCCCGGGTTCAGCTCGCGGCCGAAGCGGTTCACGAAGTGGCGCGCGAGCAGGACCGCGTCGCCCGACCGCTCGACCAACGAGGGAATCTTCACCACGATCTCGGCGAGCCGGTAATAGAGATCCTCACGGAAGCGCCCGTCTGCAGTCATGGCGTCGAGGTCCTGATGCGTCGCGCAGACGATGCGCGTGTCGACGGCGATCGGCTGCCGGCCGCCGATCCGCTCGATCACCCGCTCCTGGAGAAAGCGCAGCAGCTTGACCTGGAGTGGAAGCGGGATGTCGCCGACCTCGTCAAGGAAGAGCGTACCGCCCTGCGCCAGCTCGATCTTGCCGACGTTCGACTTGACCGCGCCGGTGAAGGCGCCTCGCTCGTAGCCGAACAGCTCGGCTTCGAGCAGGTTCTCGGGGATTGCGGCGCAGTTGATCGCGATAAATTCGCCCTTGCGGCCACTCTTGTCGTGGACCGCGCGGGCGAGCAGCTCCTTGCCGGTGCCGCTGGCGCCGAGCAACATCACCGACACGTCGGCTGAAGCGACGCGCTCGATGGTCTTGCCCACCTTCAGCATTTCCGGCGCTGCAGTGATGATTGATCCCAGTAGCGCCGCTCCCGCGCCGCCTTCGAGCCGCCGGTTCTCCTCCTCGATCTCGTGGAGGTGGAAAGCGCGCGCGACGATGAAACCGAGTTCGTCGATGTCGACCGGCTTTTTGTAGAAGTCGTAGGCACCCATTCCGACTGCCTTTGTCGCGCTCTCGCGGGCGCCGTGACCAGTAGCGACGATCACCTTGGTGTCTGGCTTCAGCCGGAGGATCTCGGCAAGCGTCGCGAAGCCCTCGTCGGTGCCGTCTGGATCGGGCGGAAGGCCGAGGTCCAGCGTGACGACGGCCGGTTCGTATGCGCGCAGCGCCTCGACCGCGGCAGCGCGGTCGCCGGCGCAGACCACCTGGTATCCCTCGTAGGCCCATTTGAGCTGGCGCTGCAGGCCTTCGTCATCCTCGACGACGAGAAGCACCTTGGCTGGGTTGTCGGTCATGCGCGTTTCCTTGGCTGTTCGACTACCGCTGGGGCGGCAGGAAGAAGGATTGTGAAGGTGGTGCCTTTGCCGAGGCGGCTGTCGACGCTCAGGCGTCCGCCCATGGCGGTGATGAGTGAGCGCGCCTCGAACGCGCCGATTCCGAAACCGCCCGGCTTGGTCGAGGCGAAGGGTTCGAACAGGCGGTTGCGGATGAAATCGCCGTCCATGCCGATGCCCTTGTCGGTGATCGCGATCGTCACGTTCGAGTCCTGATCGTCGACGCGGATCGTAACCGGCTCGCCGCTGCTCGCGTCGAGTGCATTCTGGACGAGGTGTCCGACCGCCTGCTCAAGGGCATTCGCATCGGCGAGCGCAGCGACGCTCGCATCGCCGTGCAAGGTAACTTCGCGGTCGCGTCGCTTGGCGGCGATCGCGGCGGTGAGGATCGGCCGCAGCGGCTGCGGCTCGATCCGTTGCACCCGCGACTGCGAATGCGGGGCGAGGCGGGCGAGCAGCTCGTTCATCTTCCCAACTGACGACTGCAACGTCGCGACCATATCGGCGCGAAACTCCGGGTTGTCGGCATGACGCTCGGCATTGCGAGCGAGGAGTGACAGCTGACTCACCAGATTTTTGATGTCGTGCAGGATGAAGGCGAAGCGGCGATTGAACTCCTCGAATCGCTGTGCCTGGCTGAGCGCTTCCTGGCCAAGCGCTTCGGCGAGAGAGCTCGCCGCCTGGTTGCCGGCGGTGCGCAGCAGGTCGAAATCCTCCCAGTCGAGTTGGCGGCGGTATTCGGGCGCGGCGAGAACGACGAGGCCGACCAGACGCCGGTGGTGGAGTAGCGGAATTCCCACCCAGACCGTCGGCTCCTCGAGGAGCCACGTGGGGAAAGCGATCGCCTTGTCGCGCGCGCTGGCCCAGCCTCGGCGGAGGCCTTCGAACTCCAACACTCGGCCACTCGCCTCAAGCTCGCCCCAGAATTCGGCGCAACTCTCGAAGGCGTTCGGACCTGGACTGCTTCCCGGCCAGAAAGCTGCGCTGGCCACAGTGACGCCGCCACCGCTGTCGCTTACCAGGAGCAAACCGCCCGGCGCATCGACGATATCGGCGAAGCCTTTGACGATGCGCTCGCTGAGCGGCGGCGCGTCGGGACCGGCCCGCCCAAGAGTTTCAGTGAAGCGAAGCCATTCTATCCGATAATCGTAGCGGTGCTCGAAAAGATGCTTGGCAAGCTTGACCTTGAGCCAACCGCGCGCGCGGGCGCTGGGGACGAGGACCATCGCTGCGACGGTCATTACCGCAAGCACTCCGATCATCAGTGCCGACGACCAGTCCACGCCAGTGCCGCGAAGCGCCGTGGCGAGGATCGCCATCAAGGCAAAATATGCACAGATCGCGACGAGTGAGAGCGACTGGAAGGTCGCCGCGCGCGACAGCCGAATGCGCCAGCTGCCCTCGTTGCGGGTCGCAAGCGCGAACAATGGCGCTGCAAGGGCGACGGCAAGTCCGCGCCATTCGGCGAGGTGCGATGCGCTCGCGGAACCGAGATAAGCTACCGTGTAGAGGTTGAGGTCATAGGTCCAGATGAGCGCGAGGCCGAGCATCGCCAGATGGATGTGCGAGCGGCTGGAAGGCGCTGCTTGGCCGTAGACATTGTGCACCAGGACGAGCGCACCCGCGGCTGTCGTAACTCGAAGCACGAGACCGGTTTGACTGATCGCGTCGCTCGGGCTGAAGAGCTGCAGAGTGTCGCCGATGAGCTGCAGGCCGATCACTCCGGCAACGGCCGCATAGACGAGCTTCAACCCGTGCTCGCGCTCCTCGCCGGCCGCCGAGAGGCTGTAGAGCAGACTGATCCAGACGAGGTTCCGCGCGCTTTCAGCAAAGGCGAGGACGGGCTCTCCTGGAACGACCGCAGCGAGCCAGGCCCAGCAGGCGGTGAGGGCGAACGAGCCCGCAAGCAGGCGCTGCCCCGGCTGCCGTGCGGCTTCACCGAGGCGCCAGATCATCAGCGCCGCGAACAGGGCCGCGGCGAGCGCGTGGCTCCAAAAGGAGATCAGCGCATCCATGTGGCGCTCAATGTCAACTCAGCCGACATGAGCAGGGGTGTCGCTAAACTTTACAAAGAAGTGGTGAACGTGAGGGAAATTAGCCCTTCTTCAATATGTCCAACGCCGCCACGGTCATCGCTTCTGTCGCCGTGGAGATCACCGCCTCAGCGTCGGGCGCCCACAGTGGGCTGTGCAGCGCGGGGAGCTTCAGCGTGTCGCCCTTGACCGCGTCCCAATTCGCCTTCGGCACGCCGCCAACCCAGAAGATCACGCTCTGCTTCGTCTTGTCGGCCAGCCAGAAGCGGCTGAAATCTTCCGCGGCCATGACTGGCTTTGGATTCACAACGCGCTCTGCCCCGAAATGTGAACCGAAGAGTTGCGTCAGATGTTCGGCGAAGGGCGAGGTATTGAAGGTGGCGTCGGCCGACGGTTGTTCAATTTCCACTGTTGGCATTCTGTCCTCGGGCATACCCGCAGCAATCGCCTCGCCGCGAACGATCCGCCGGATGCCGTCGAGTAAGAGCTTGCGCGTTTCGGGCGTGTAGCTCCTGACAGTCAGGGCGAGTTTTGCATCGTCGGGGATGATGTTGCTCTTGGTGCCCGCGTGGAAGCTGCCGACAGTCACGACGGCCGGCTGCTGCGGATCGTTCTCGCGGCTCACCAGGGTCTGGAGCGAGGTCACGATGCGCGAGGCGAGGACGATCGGGTCCTTCGTGTTCTGCGGGTAGGCGCCGTGGCCGCCGACGCCCTTTACGTCGACATTTATGGTATCGACGTTGGCCAGGGCATAACCGACGGGAACGCCGATCACACCTGCGGGAAGAGTGGCGCTGTCGTGGAAGGCGAGCAGGTAATCGGGCTTGGGAAAGCGGGTGAACAGCCCGTCGTCGAGCATCGCCTTGGCGCCCATGACTCGCTCTTCGCCAGGCTGGAGGACCATCACGACGGTACCTGACCACTGGCCCTTCATCGCGGCGAGGCGCCGTGCCGTGCCGAGCCAGGTCGCGACATGCGTGTCGTGACCGCAGGCATGCATCACGGGAGTGTCGGTTCCGTCGGGAAGCTTTCCCACGGCCTTCGACGCGAACGGCAGGCCGGTCTGCTCCTTCACCGGAAGCGCGTCCATGTCGGCTCGGATCAGCAGCACCGGTCCAGGGCCGTTCTTCATCACAGCCACGACGCCCGTCTTGCCGACATGCTCGGTAACGTCGAAGCCCAGCTTGCGCATTTCGGGAGCGAGCTTGGCCGGCGTGCGCACCTCCTGCATCGACAGTTCGGGGTTTGCGTGGAGGTCGCGGTATAGTGCGAGCAGCTGCGGCATGTCCGCACGGATAGAGTCCTGCAGCGTCGCCGCGGTTGCTGGGGTCGAGACGGTCATGACTGCGGCCGCGAGCCATAGCAGGTTCTTCAACGCGATACTCCTTGCGGCACCAGCTCCATGACGTCGAGCCGAGATTCGAAATGCGGCTGCGGCATCACGAGGCGCCAGCGACTGGGTCCAATCCGCTCGACGTAGCCAGCGACGTCGCGCTTCTCGTCTTGCCCGTACTGCAGCGCCCGGCGCTCATCGCCGAGCACGAGCGTTCCCAGGAAGACGTTGCGGATTGCGTCACCGGGGAAGACGAGGCCCAGGTAACGCTGATTACCGCTTAATACGCCGAGCCGCTGCAGCTGGCGCTCCTGGCGGATGCGGCAGGTGAAACTAGGCGTTGCTAGGTACTCGCGAGTTTCGCCGGCTTGCACGCCGAGCTTGATGATGCGGCAGCGGTACATCCCGTTCGGGATAGACGGTCCGGCGAGTGCGACATCGGGATCGAGCAACGCTCCTTCGCGAGTGATATCGGCGGCGTGGCCCGCCTTGCGCGCCGCGTCGAGCGCGCTTTCGAACGACTTGCGCCAGTCGCGCAAGCGCACGCGATCGTTCTCGCTGATCGCTTGCTTGTACGCGGTCGTCCAGCGCGGGATCAGCCCGGAAGGCTGTTCGATGACGTCGCAGCCGGTCGTGGTGATCGCGATTGCGAGAAGTAGAGCGAGGCGCATTCTTGAGCGAGCTTAGGCGGCGGTCCAGCCCCCGTCCATGCTGAGGTTGGTACCGGTGATCGACTGGGCTTCGTCGCGACACAGGAAGACGGCGAGCGCGGCAACCTCCTGCGGAGTCACGAAGCGCTTCGTGGGCTGCGCTGCAAGCAGCACGTCGTTCATCACCTGCTCGCGCGTCAGGCCGCGCGTCTTCATCGTGTCCGGGATCTGCTGCTCGACCAACGGCGTCCAGACGTAGCCTGGGGAGATGCAGTTTACGGTGATCCCCTCGCGCGCCGTCTCAAGCGCCACAGTCTTAGTGAAGCCGGCAACGCCGTGCTTCGCTGCGACATAGGCGCTCTTGTTCGGCGAGGCGACGAGGCTGTGCGCGCTCGCTGTGTTGATGATCCTGCCCCATTTGGTTTGCTTCATTCCCGGAACCGCAAGCCGCGTCGTGTGGAAGGCGGATGAAAGATTGATGGCGATGATCGCGTCCCATTTTTCGGACGGGAAGTCCTCGACCGGCGAGACGTGCTGGATTCCGGCATTGTTGACGAGGATGTCCGGCCCGCCGAGCTCGTCGGCGCACCGGCTCATCATCCGCTCAATCTCGGCGGGCTTGGACATGTCGGCGTTATCGTGAAGCGCGCCTAGCTCCTCGCATTCGCGCTCGATCTCAGCCGGGTCGCCGAAGCCGTTGATCATCAGCTTCGCCCCTTCCGCGCCGAGCGCCTTGGCGATCGCCAGGCCGATGCCGGAAGTGGAACCGGTCACCAGAGCGACTTTGCCTTGGAGGAACATGAGCCGAGTCTCCTTTGCCGCGTCCCTTGCGGCGGCTGGGGCGAATTGCAACCGCCGAGCGGCCAGAGCATTGGAGCAGTGCAACAGGAGAGCACAGATGCGGTTCGGCGACGATCGCGAAAGCAGCAATTTCGAAGATGCGACAGGACGCAGCGGCCTCGGCTTCGGCGGCGGTGGGGGCAACATGCTCGGTTGCCTCATTCCGCTGATCGCCAGCCGCTTCGGAATCGGCGGAATCATCGTGCTGGTGATCGGCTATTTCCTGCTGAGCTCGCTCGGCGGACTCGGCGGCGGCGGAGGAGTAAGCCCGGTACCGGGCACGCAGCAAAGCGCACCGGCCGGCCAGAGCCGTCTCGAACCCAATACCCGTCATTTCGTGCTGCAGGTGCTCGGCTCCACAGAGGACGTATGGGCCAAGCTGCTGGGCGGACGCTACCAGCCGACGACGTTAGTGGCCTACTCCCAAGCCTATCAGTCGGGCTGCGGAGCCGCGCAGTCGGCGATGGGCCCGTTCTACTGCCCGACGGATCAGAAGATCTACCTCGACACCGAATTCTTCAGCGAGCTCTCGCGGCGTTTTCAGGCGCCCGGCGATTTCGCCCAGGCCTACGTGATTGCGCACGAGGTCGGACATCACGTCCAGGACCTCGAAGGCACGCTGACCCAGGCGCATCAAATACAGGCGCGGGCGAGCGAGACCGAAGGCAATGCGATCCAGGTGAAGGTCGAGCTTCAGGCCGATTGCTACGCGGGCGTTTGGGCCGCGAACGCGAAGAACTCGCGAGGCGAGTCCGTGATGGAGCAGGGCGACTTCGAGGAAGGCATGCGGGCTGCTGAAGCGATCGGCGACGACACGCTGCAGCGCCAGGCGCAGGGGACGGTCGTACCCGACAGCTTCACCCACGGCACGTCCGCCCAGCGGATGGAAGCGCTCCAGCGTGGCTATAAGAGCGGCGATCCGAACGCGTGTAAATTCTAGAGCCGCACCAGCATCTTGCCGACATTCTCGCCCCGGAACAGGCCGAGGAATGCGTCGGGGGCTTGCTCCAGGCCCTCCACCACCGTCTCGTGCGATTTGACCGTGCCGCTGGCGAGCCAACCGCCCATGTCGCGGTAGAAATCCGCCATGCGCGGGAAATAGTCGAAGACAATGAAGCCCTTGAGGGCGATTCGCGCGGAGATGATGCGCTGGATGAAGCGGAAGCTCATTGGGGTCGGGTCGTTATACCCCTCGATCATTCCGCAGATTGCGAAGCGCGCGTTGTTGCGGGCGAGCGCGAAGGCCGCGTCGAGATGGTCGCCGCCGACATTGTCGAAATAGACATCGATGCCGTCGGGCGCGGCGGGGCGAAGCCCTTTGACGATGGGTCCGCTTTTGTAATCAACGACCTGATCGGCGCCGAGCGAGCGGACGAACTCGCACTTCTCCGCGCCGCCTGCCGAGCCGACGACCGTCATTCCCTTGGCTTTGGCGATTTGAACCACAACCGATCCGACCGCGCCCGCTGCCGCGGAAACGAACACGATATCGCCTTGCTTGGCGTGGGCCGCGTCGAGAAGGCCGAAGTACGCGGTTGCGCCGGTCACTCCGAGCGCCCCGAGGAAGCGCTCGGGCGGCGCCCCCAGATCAGGCAGCTTCTGCGCCGTTCGGCTCGGCACGACAGCTTCGTCGCGCCAACCCGACATATGCTGCACGAGATCGCCGGGGCTTAGTCCCTCGACTTTGCTTTCTAAGACTTTGCCGATCGCTCCGCCGTCCATCGGTTCGCCGATTTGGAACGGCGGAACGTAGCTCTTCACGTCATTCATTCGCCCGCGCATGTAGGGGTCGACCGACAGCCAGAGGTTGCGGACGCGGACCTGCCCGTCGGCGACCGGCGGGAGCTCGATCTCCTTCAGCTCAAAATTTTCGTGCGTGGGCATCCCTTGCGGGCGACTCTTGAGGTGCCAGGCGCGGGGCATCGTCTTTTCTCCTGCTGAACGAGGGCATATGCCTTGTACAGCGCGCACGAAAGACCCGACGGCGAAGGGGAAACGCCGCCGGGTCTCGTGTCAGCCCCGCTGGTCGGGGCTCAGCCCTTTACCGCTCTAGCGGTAGGTGCCTTCGAAGCTCCTATCGAGCATGCGTGGGCCCATCTCGCCCTGGTCCTCGCGCTCGAACAACGCACGGCTGCGGCTTTCGTCGCGCCAGCGCTGCCGCGCCTGCTCGGCGTTCAGGTCGAGGATCACCCGATCACCTTCGACCCGGTCGATGTCGGAGCAACTCAGTGAATGATGCGCGCCGCCGCTTTCCGGATCGGACTTGGTGAGGATGATCCGATCCCCAGCGACGCGGTCGATGGTTCCGACATGCTGCTCATCGTTACCGACCACTTCCATATGCTCGCGGATCTGGCCGAGAAGGCCGCGCTTCTGCTGGCGCCGCTCGCGCCAGCTGCCGAAATCGCTTTCGAAGCGCGACTGGTTCTCGCGGCGATAGTCGTCATAGTCGCGATCGAGCTCGCTGAGTTGCCGGTCGCGCCAGCTGCGATAATGCGGGTCGAAATCGCGCGAAGCGCCCGATCCGGCGAAGCTCGTGCGCCGATATTCGTCGCGGCCATATGGCGTTTGCGAACGATCGTAATCCCCGAAGCCGCGCTCACCGCGGCCGACGCCGCTGGCGGAATAGAATTGCTCCGAGCGGCCATAGTCGCCGGTCAGTGGCCGATAGTCGCGACCCCTGTCGCGGAACCGGTCCTCTTCGCGTTCACGGCTGCCAGAGAAATCACGCCGCCAGGACGGATTATATTCGCGCTCGCTCCAGCCGCCTCGTTCGTTGAGGCCGCGGGTCTCGTACCAATTGCGTCCGCGATCGCGGTCCCAATCGCGACCCTGGTCAGGCTCGCGTCCGCTGAAGCCGCGCTCGCGCTCCTCGCGCAGCTGGTCTTCGCGGCGCCGCCGCTCGGCTTCATCGTCGCCGAACCAAGAAGCGACCTCGTCGCCTGCGCGCTCGAAGAAGCCGCGCTCGTCGCGGCCGCGATCACGCCCTTCGAAGCGCTCGTCGCGCCAACGCGAACGCTCATCACGCGGAGTTTCCCGCGTGTCGTGACGATCATATGCCATGATGAACCTCCCAACAGGAACAGGGCCGGTCAGGCACCGGCCGGAAACCAGGGAAGAAACGAACGGCTGCCAGGGCGCGTTCCGGTTGTAACGCCATGGAAAGGACCCCGAATCGCCGGGGCGACGCTGGCGCGGGACAGGCGATTGCAAGGGGCTAAACAAGCGGCTAGTGAGCCGCTTCCCAAGCGGTCCGACCCCATCGGACCGGCTTCCTGGCTGGAGGTGCGGGGCTGTAGCTCAGATGGGAGAGCGCTGCAATCGCACTGCAGAGGTCAGGGGTTCGATTCCCCTCAGCTCCACCAGCCTTTTCAATGATTTAGCTGGTCCGCGCCGGCAACTTTACGGAAAAATATGGAAACCGGTGCCGCGGTTCCGGCGCTGTCGGTCAGGACAAAGTTACGGGAAAGATGCGTTGTTGATTTCGGCTTTGGGTCGAAGAAAGGGGTAAGCCAGCGTTTCGAGGCTGCGCCAGGCCGGCGCGCACGTTCCTTCTGCTTCATTGCCGTTGCTTTTCCTTTATGCTTGAGCCGTCAGGAAGCGCGGCGGAGAATGGGCCGCTTTTGTCGCCCCGCCAGTTGGCGAGCGCTTCTAGGACGGGTTTCAATTCCCCGGCCAGGGGGCCGAGCGCGTAAAGGTGCCTCGCTGTCGGTGGCGGGACATAACGCTGCTCGACTAGCCCTGCAGCTTGGAGCGCCCGGATCCTGTCGGTCAGGACATTCGGGCTGATGCCCGGAATGGCCATCCTGAGGTCCGAGAAGCGGAGCTCGCCCGCGTTGAGGCAAAGCAGGATCTGCAAGGTCCAACGACCTTCGATTTTTTCGACACGCGTTGCATCCGAGCGCATCGAATGATCCGACGAGGCGCTGGCGGTCATCAGGTTGTCGCTTCTGCGAGCAGGAGTGGCGTCATCGGCGCAGGCGCGGCGTGTTCGTCAGGCTCGATCCGATACCAGAGTGCATAAAGGGCCGGCAGGAACACCAGGGTCATGACGGTCCCGCCGAGGGTGCCGCCGATCAAAGTGAAGGCCATTGCCCCCCAGAAGACCGAATGGGTCAGCGGGACGAACGCGAGGACGGCCGCGAGCGCCGTCAGGATCACCGGCCGCGACCGCTGTACGGTCGCTTCGACGATGGCGTCGAAGGGGCTGAGGCCGTGCGCGCGGTTCTCGCCGATCTGTCCGATCAGGATGAGCGTGTTGCGCATGAGAATCCCCGCGAGCGCAATCAGACCCAGGATCGCGTTGAATCCAAACGACTGACCCGTCGCCAGGAGTGTGGGAACCACGCCGATTAGTCCAAGCGGCCCAGTCAGCAGAACGATCGTCATGTCCGAGAAGCGCCGCACCTGCAGCATGATCACGATCATCATCAGCAGGAACATGATCGGGAAAATCGGCGCCAGCGCTCGATTGGCCTTGCCGGCCTCTTCGATCGAGCCACCCATCTTGATCTGGTAGCCAGCTGGGAGCGTAGCGATGATCGGCTGCAACTTCTTGTACATCGCGGTCGAAACATCGGGCGGCTGCAGGCCATTGGCGATGTCACCGCGTACGGTGATGGTCGGCACGCGATCCCGGCGAAGAAGGATCGGGTCTTCCATGCGGAGCTCAAGCTTGCCGACCTGGCTGAGCGGAACGCGCGCGCCGTCCGCGGTCGTGAGCGTGAAGTCAGCGACCCGTGCCGGGTCGAGGCGTGCCGGGCCGGCGGAACGCGCGACGACATCGACGGTGCGGATGTCCTCGCGGACCTGCGAGATCGTGACTCCCGAAAGCAGGAACTGGAGCTGCTGGCCGACGTCGCCGGACGTGAGCCCGATGGCGCGGAGCCGGTCCTGGTCGAGAACCAGGTGAAGCGTCGGAACGCGCTCACCCCAGTCGGTATTGACCGTGCGCATCATCGGGTCGTTGATCATGATCGTGCGCACCTTCTCTGCGATCGCACGGACCTGGCCGACGTCGGGTCCGCCGACGCGGAACGCCACGGGGAAGGGCGAAGGCGGCCCAAAGACGAGCTGCGTCACCCGCACCCGCGCCGCCGGAGCGAGGCCGCTTGCGGCTGCAGCCCGCAGGCGTTCCTTCAGCGCGTCGCGTGCTTTTTCGGAAGGCGTGCGAACGACGATCTTCGCGAAGGACGGATCAGGCAATTCTGGCGAAAGCGACATGAAGAAGCGCGGCGCGCCCTGGCCGACATAAGCGGTGACGATCTTCGCCTCCGGCTGCTTGCGGAGCCATGCCTCGACCTGCTCGGTCGCGGCGCTGGTCTGCTCGATCGACGTGCCCTTGGGCAACTGGACCTCGACCAGCATTTCGGGCCGGTCGGAGGTTGGAAAGAACTGCTTCTTGACCAGCGGCATGCCCGCCGCCGCAACCAGGAACGCCGCCAGAGTCGCAAAGGCCACCAACCGCTTGCGCACCACCGCCTGGCGGATCACGAGCCGCAGCTTCTGATACCGCGGAGTCTGGTAGATCGCTTCGTGACCGCCCTCGACCGGCTTCACGTCGGGGAGCAGCTTGACGCCGAGATAGGGCGTGAAGACGACCGCGACCATCCACGACGCGAGCAAAGCGAAGCCGACGATCCAGAAGATGTTGCCGGCATACTCGCCGGCGGTGGAGCGGGCGAAGCCGACCGGCATCAGACCGATCACCGTGACCAAAGTGCCAGCCAGCATCGGCGCGGCAGTATGGCTCCAGGCATAGGCCGAGGCTTTGACGCGATCGAAGCCCTCTTCCATCTTCACGACCATCATCTCGATCGCGATGATCGCGTCGTCGACGAGGAGGCCGAGGGCAAGCACCAGCGAACCCAAGGTGATGCGGTCCAGCACCCGCCCAGTCGCCAACATGATGACGAGGACGATGGCCAACGTCAGCGGCACCGCGGCCGCGACGACAAGGCCGCCGCGCCAGCCGAGCGCGATCAGGCTCACGATCATCACGATCGCCAGGGCTTCGAGGAACGTGTGCATGAACTGGTTCACGGCGTCGGTGATGTTCACCGATTGATCGGTGACCTGGGTGAAGGACATTCCGAGCGGCACTTCAGAGGCGATCGCATGGACCTCGGCTTGAAGCGACTTGCCGAGCGTGAGCCCGTTCCAGCCTTCGCGCATGACCACACCGAGAAGCAGCGCCGGCTGGCCCTGGCTGCGGACAAGGAAGGTCGCGGGATCTTCGTATCCGCGCTGCACATCGGCGATGTCGGCAAGGCGGAGAGTTTTGCCGTTGGCGACGATCGGAACGTTCCTGATTGTGTCGAGATCATCGAACGCGCCGCCGATGCGGACCTGCACCTGCGGGCCGTTCGCCTCGATCGATCCAGCTGGAGTGAGCAAATTCTGCTGGGACAGCCCAGACAATATCGCTTGCGGACTGACACCAAGGGTGGCGAGACGATCCTGCGAGAACTGGACAAAGATTCGCTCCGGCCGCTCGCCAATGATATTGACCTTCTTGACGCCGGGAACGTGCAGCAGCCGCTGGCGCAGCGTCTCCGCCTGTCGGGCAAGATCGCGCTGCGGCTCACCCTTCGCCTTAAGCGCGTAGAGCGCGAACGTCACATCGCCATATTCGTCGTTGACGAATGGTCCGGCGACGCCGCGCGGCAGCTTCGGCGCCTCGTCCTGCATCTTCTTGCGCGCCTGATAGAACTCGGATTGGACTTCGGACGGGGGCGTGTCGTCGCGCAGCGTCAACGTGGTGAAGGCTAGGCCGGGCCGGGTGAAGGTCTCGGTCCGGTCATACCACCGCAGCTCCTGCAGCCGCTTTTCCAGCGGCTCGGCGACCTGGTCCTGCATTTCTTGCGCGGTGGCTCCAGGCCAGCTCGTCACGATCGTGATGGTCTTGATGGTGAAGCTCGGATCTTCAGCGCGGCCGAGGCTCAGGAATGCGACGATGCCGGCGATCGAGATCACGATGATGAAGAACAAAGTCACCGCCCGCTCGCGGACGGCGAGCGCGGATAGGTTGAACGGGCTCTTCTGCTGAGGAGCGTGGTTCAACGGAGGGTTCCCCCACCGATGCGAACGGCCTCGCCTTGGTGGAGCATGTGCGCGCCAAGGGCGACAAAGCGTTCGCCAGGCTGGAGCCCCGCCGACACGATCGCCGAGTCTTCGCTGACCGTCGCGAGCTTCACTGGACGCCAGCTCACTCTGCCCTGGCTCCCAACGATCCAGACGCCCGCGCCATGCCCACGATCGGCGATCGCGCCGAGCGGAACAGACATTGCCGCCGTTTGTCCGGGAGCGTTGAGCCGGATGGTAACCGTCGAGCCGAGCGGCGCATCCGCCGGGCCGCCCGCGAGCGTGAACCGGGCATCAAAGGTCCGGGTCGTCGGATCAGCGGCATCGCTCAGCTGCCGCAGCCGGGCTTCGCCGACGAGGCCGCTGTAGGTCCGCGCCTGCGCGATGGTGCCCAGCGGTGGACGAAGCGTTTCGGGCAGGGCAACCACGGCTTCACGCGGACCGGAGTGTGCTAGCCGGACGACGACCTGACCGGCTGAGACGACCTGGCCCGGTTCGGCCAGGGTCTCGGCAACGGTGCCGTCGGCGTCGGCGACGAGGATTGTGTAGGCTGCGTTATTCCGGCTGACCCGCGCCTGGGACTCCGCTGCCGCGAGATCGGCGCGGGCGGCAAGCGCTGCAGCCTTTTTCAGGTCGTAGGTCGAACCTGAGACAAAACCGGGTGCTATGAGTTGGCGGAAGCGCAATTCGTCGGCGCTGGTCTGAACCGCGCGAGCCCGAGCAGCAACGACGCTCTGTGCCGCCGCCTGCGCCGCCAGCGTGTAGTCCGTGGCATCGATGCGCATCAGCGGCTGCCCGCGGCGGACGACCTGGCCGGCGTCGACCAATCGAGCGACCACCTTGCCGCCGAGGCGGAAGCCAAGGTCGCTCTGCACGCGCGCGCCGACAATGCCGGTGAACTCGCGGGTTGCTCCCTGAACTTCTCCGGCGGTGGCGATACGCACCAGCGGCGGGTCGGTGCGAGGGTCGGCATCCGACCGCCCGCACCCGGCAAGCACGCTTGCCGCAATTCCGAGGACCCCGACTGTTCGCGCAAAAGACGGTGTCGACACGCAGCTTCCTCCCGATGAGTCGGATGCCAAATATCAACAGGTGACCAATACGTCAACTAGTCACAAACGACTAGCCGATTAGGGTGCGAGACTGCGCAGTACCAGATTTATGACTTCCGTCTGTGCATCGGGCAGCAGATCGATGCTGCGTTGGAGAAATACCGGATCCATGTAGAGGAGGAGCGCATAATATATCGCCCTGCACGTCTCATCGATGGGGGTCTTGCGTTCGAATTGCCCGCTTTCCCGGCCCTCTTTCAGGATGTCCTCAATGAGAGCCTGAAGACGCTCGACATAGGCTTGGACCGGCGGCCAATTCTCCGATGATGCATGGGTCGCGACCTCGTAGATCTTGCGGTCGTTGAACGCGACGTCGATGCTCGCAGACGTCACGGTTTTGGCGAATTTTCGAAGTTTATCGTTCGAATCCCGGCCGGATTCGACCGCTTCACGAGCCTTGGCGAAGATCTCGTCGAGGCACTCGGCGACGATCGCTTCGCCAATCGCCTGCTTCGATTCGAAGAAGCGGTAGATGTAGGCCTTTGAGAAGCCGACCGCGCGAGCGAGGTCGGAGACGGTCGTCTTGGCGTAGCCGTAGTGCGCAAAATATTCGTGGGCGGCCTTCACGATCTGGTCTCGGACGGCATGTTCCGCGGGGCCGCGTGTGCTGCCGGCCTTGGCAACGCTTTGTTTGTTCATGGAAAGAGACCTAGCGTCAAAATCGTCGTTTGACAACGTGTGACTAATTATGTCATCAGTCACTCGAAATAGGAACGTGACGAGTGGAACCCTGTGATGCGATTTTCACGACCGATCCTGATTGCAGCGGTTGCGGCTCTTCACGCCGGCTGCGCAACCGCGCGTGCCTACGCAGGCGGGCGCGGATCGCTGGACGATATTGCGCGCCGGGCCAGCCCAACCCCGCATGCTGAACCCGGAGCTGATCACCATGGATGACGTCATTATCATCGGCGGCAGCTTTGCCGGTCTCGCCGGCGCACTGCAGCTCGGCCGTGCCCGCCGCAAGGTCACCGTTCTCGATACCGGCCTGCCGCGCAACCGCTTCGCTGGCCACTCGCATGGCCTGCTCGGCCACGATCACAAGCCGCCGCTGGA
>Ga0207674_10003137_pt1 | contig 20377 bp, 20 predicted proteins | sample KBSCornC72_FD_184303 | JGI IMG/M metagenome (GOLD analysis project Ga0207674, IMG submission 184303) | Corn rhizosphere microbial communities from Kellogg Biological Station, Michigan, USA - KBS Corn C7-2 (SPAdes) (version 2) | ecosystem: Host-associated > Plants > Roots > Rhizosphere > Soil ...
ACGGCGGCGCGCCCCGGGCGCGGCGGGCCGCCGATGACCCCGCACGCGAAATCGTTGCCGAGGAGCGCCGTCAGCGGTTCGCCCGCCACCTCGACCGCCACCGCCTGAAGTTGGGCGAAGACGGTGACTTCCGGTACCCCCGGCTCGACGATCCGCCGCGCCGTTTCGTACATCGCGCCGCAGCAGGCGATGGCGCGCTTCATCAGCGCCAGTTCGTCGGCATACTTCACACGCCGCATCTGGAAGATGTCGGCGTCGATCGCCTCGCGCTTGCCGTCGAATCCGATGGCCACCTGCGACGTCACGGCCGATGCGTCCATGCCGATCGCCCGCACGCCCCGCTCGCGCAGCAGAGAGCCGACCGCCGAGCCCAGCACCGCCGGTTGATCCTCACGCAACGTCGACAACGCGTTGGCGGAATAACTGCGCACGTCGTCCGCGGCGGCGTCGCGGTTGGGGGCGTTGGCGGTAAAGAGCATCGATCGCCCGTCGGCGAAGACGACCACGGCCGACTGGTGCTGCCAGAAATTGAGGTGGGCGGAGAAGTAGTAAACGTGGGACGGAAGGCCGATGACCACGGCGTCCATCTGCCGCCGCTGCATGACCGCCAGGAGGGCGCGCTGCCGCTGGCGCGATTGCGTGTGTGAGAGCATGTCCGCGGATGGTAATCCGCACGACGACGGCCCGCAAAATGAGCCCGCAGGCGGGGTTTCTGGAAGGTTCCTCACCGATCCGCGGCCAATTCGCTTTGCCTTCTTTTTCGGTTTGCGTTACCACTAACTGACGGACGCCGGAAACATTCCGCGAAAGGATTCGATCGATGCCCCCTGCCAACATCGCCACCGCCGCCGACTACGCCGACGCGATGATGATCGCCCGGCGGGCGAAGAACACGCTGTTCTTCCTGCTGCTGATCATGCTGCTGTTTCAACTCGGCACGTTCTTCGCCGCACGGTTTACGGACAAGATCATCCCGGACACGGCGACGCCTTCGCTCGCCGAGACCGTCGCGCCGACCACCCACCCGACCGCCGCCGCGACGACCCAGCCTGTCACCTCTATTCAAGGCAAAACGCTGACCACCTCCGCCTTTTGGTATTTTACCGCCGTCGTCGATTTTCTGGGCATCGTCTTCATCGTCGTTCTGGCGGCCGTGCTGCTGCTGATCGTCAAGATCATGCTCGTAGGCCGTTTGATCGGCGTGGCGCAGGTGACGTCCGCTTTCTGCTGGTGTGTCTTCCTCGCCCTGCTGCTTTTCCCGTGGCAGGCGTTCCTTCAGAACTCGGACTTTACGGGCGATTTCAAGATTCCGGGCGTGCTCTATACATGGGGTGAACTGACCCACCCGACCAAAGGGGCCAAGTTCGTTACTGCCGGTGCCGATATCTGGGTTACCGTACTGTGGTGGGCACGGTTCGTCGGCTGGCCCGTCGTGGCGCTGATCGTGCTCCTGATGGTTCAGGCCAAGAGCAGCCGCGGGCTGCGCGCCGCGCTGGGCGAGTCCGAACTGGAGACGCCGGGCGACCTGACCGTCTAGCCGTCTTGGAGGCCGTCCGTCGTGCAAGGTCGTAAACGAGTCGTCTCCCGCGAAGTGCAGCAGGTCGAGGCCGCCAATCGCCAGGCGGCGCTCATGCCCCCGGCGGAGGTCCTACCGCCGGTTTCCGTGTTGCCGCCGTCACCGCATCACGAAGCGGCATACGACACACCGACGGTCGTCGATCCGACGACGCTCGGCCGCCGTCACCGCCGCTCGTCTCATCATCGGGTGTACCGGTGGGCACAGGGTTGCTCAATGCTCGGGGCACTGCTGGCCGCCGTCAGCGTCATCTGCACGATGGCGGACGACGTCGCGCTCAGTCGCAGTCTCGCAGGCGCGGGGCTGGCGTTGGGCGTGATCTCGATCGTGCTTTCGGGTCGTAACGAACTGGCGGCGCGCTGGCGCGGCTGGACGATCGCAGCCACCGTCTTCGCCGCCGTTGCGCTGTCGCTGACGTGGATCCTTCCCGCCGTGATCCATGATGACCCGTCCGAACTGGTCCCGAAGCAGCGCCTGAAGTCCGACGCCTGACCTTTGGTCATTCCCCTACTTGCCGGTTGCACGCCGATCGGTACAACACCACCATGCGCGAAGAACGGGGACGCCTGCCCGGCGGCACCATCATCAACGAGTCGGTCGAGCTCTGGGGCTCGATCGGCGGACACGTCACCGTCGTCGACGGCGGCAAGCTCTACGTCCGCGGCGCCATCTACGGCGACCTGATCGTCGAGGACGGCGGCCGCGTCCACGTCTTCGGCAACGTCCAGGGAAACCTCGTCGTCCACGAGGGCGCCAAGGTCATCCACAGCGGCGTCGTCGGACGCAACGTGCTCAACGAGGGCGGCCGCCTGCACGTCGAGGCCATCGCCACCGTCATGGGCAAGATCAAGACCCGTTCGGGCGAAACCAAGCTCGAAGGCAAGCACCGCGAGGCGTGGTAGTCCCCGCGTTACTTCCCCAGGATATCCCGCAACGCCGCCAGGAAGAGCGCCACGTTCCGCCGGCTCGCGCCGTACCCCATCAGGCCGATCCGCCACACCTTGCCCTTAAAAACGCCCAGCCCCGATCCGATCTCGATCCCGTACTCTTCGAGCAGGCGTTTGCGAACGGCCGCGTCGTCAACCCCGTCGGGAATCTTCGCCGCGTTCAACATTGGCAGCGAATGTCCTTCCTGGCTGGCGTAACCGATGCCGAGTTTCGCCAAGCCGTCCTTCAGCAGTTGGTGCATCGCGCGGTGGCGTTCGAAACGCTTTTCCAGGCCTTCTTCGAGCACGATCGAAAGCGCCTCGTGCAGGCCGTAAAGCATGTTGATCGGCGCCGTGTGGTGGTAGGCGCGTTCCTGGCCCCAGTAGTTCTTGATCATCGACAGGTCGAGGTACCAGCTCTGCACCTTGGTCTTCCGCGCCGCCAGCGCCGCCATCGCCCGGGCGGAAAACGTGACGGGCGACAAACCCGGCGGACACGAGAGACACTTCTGCGTCCCCGAGTAGGCCGCGTCCACGCCCCACTTGTCGATCTCGACGGGCGCGCCGCCGAGGCTCGTGACGCAGTCCAGCAGGAACAGCGCGCCGTTCGCGCGGGCCGCTTCGCCGATTCGGTCGACCGGCTGGTGCGCGCCGGTCGAGGTCTCGGCGTGGACGATGCCGAACACCTTGGGCTTCACGCGCTCGATCGCCTTGGCGATCTCGTTCTGGTCAAACACCGTTCCCCACGGCGCCTCGATCTTCTCGACGACGCCCCCGCACCGAGTCGCCACGTCCACCATGCGGCCGCCGAACACGCCGTTCACCGCGATCAGCACCCGGTCGCCCGGTTCGATGAGGTTGACGCAGACGGTTTCCATCCCGGCCGATCCGGTGCCGCTCATGGCCATGGTCATCTCGTTCGTCGTACGAAAGACCTCCTTGAGCTTGGCGCGGATCTCGTCCATGAGCTGGAGGAATACCGGATCGAGGTGACCGATCGTCGGTCGCGCCAGGGCCTCGAGTATGCGGGCGGGCGTGTCGGACGGACCGGGGCCGAGAAGGATTCGCTGTGGGATGTTGGGCATGTTTGGCGATGGTCTGGCGATGGGCGGGGCTTGTCAACGCTGCGGCATCCGTCTTAAACGGAATAGACGGCCACGCGCGCGCCGACATAGGCATTGCCACCGCGCGCGAACGCTACGCGTTGCCGATCTTCGCGCGCAAATCCGCTCGGTGCTCCACTTATTCCTTGACATCGATGGCTCGCTTCAATTCCTGGGGTAGTTTTGTTGCACAGTTCAAGCGGCGTGACGACGACGCGATGGACGAAACGGGCAAGGGTGCGGGAAATGAAGATGTAACGACGAGCTCGGTTCGTCGTCTTGCTTAAAGACACCTTCGCACACAAACAGGAGCAGTACGATGTCGAAGCAAACGCTTACGATGAAGCGGTCGGTTCGTCCCCAGGGTCAGATGTTCGAGGCGCTGGAAACACGGCAGATGATGTCCGTCGGCCCGGCGACCATCGCCAACGCCAGCAGCAATGACGCGGTGTACGATGCCAACACCAAGACGCTGCACGCCATCTACTACGACACCGCCAGCACCACGCTGAAGTACCAGTCGTTCAACGACGACGGCACCTCGTCGACGGCCGAGACCGTGGATCCGGCCATCAACACCGGCCTTTACCTCTCGATCGCCGAAGACTCAGCCGGCAACCTCCACGCCGCCTACTACGACGCGCACAATGGCGACCTGAAATACGCCCGCCGCGACACCGCCGGCGTCTGGTCCACGACCACCATCGATTCCAAGAATACCGTCGGCTATTACCCGTCCATCGTGATCGGCAGCGACGGTCAGCCGGTCATCAGCTACTATTACAAGAATGGTGGCGACCTGCGGCTGGCGAAGTTCAACGGCGGTGTATGGAAGCTATCCACGATCGCGACGACCGGTGACGTCGGCCGGTACTCCAAACTGGCGATCAACCCCGCCACCAACCAGCTCTCCGTCGCGTTCGAAGACACCTCGACCGGCCATTTCATGTACGCCGACAGCTCCGTCGTCGCCGCCGCCTCTCCGTCGCTCCCCAGCAGCGGCTACGTCTGGACCATCGCCACCGCCGACGGCATCACCAGGGGCGGCGGCGGGTACATCTCGCTCAACTTCAACGCCGCCGGTCAGCCCGCCATGAGCTACTACGACGCGGTCAACGCCGACCTCAAGTACTCCGAACGCTCCAGCCGCGGCAAGTGGAACGCCACCACCGTCGCCAGCAAGAACAGCCAGGGCCTCTACACCAACCTCGCCTTCACCTACAACACCAACCAGCCGGCAATCGTCTACTACAACAAGACCGCCGATTCGGTCATGCTAGGCTACCGCAACACCGACAACACCTGGTCGTTCGAGACCGACGTCACCGGTGGCGGCCGCAACGTCACCCCCGCCGACGGCGCCTCGATCAACGGCCAGGCCCCCGACCTCTACATGATCTACACCGACTCGGCGACCGGCGGTCTGAAGGTCAAGACGGTGTAACGCGCGCGCACCCACCGCGCTGCACTGAGCCTACGTGTGAGTAAAGCGAACCGCCCCCGGCCGAATTAAGCCGCGGGCGGTTTCTCGCGTTCACGCAACCCCAAGTCGCCGCCCCACCGCCCGCCCCACGCGCAGCAACGGCAGCGCCGCCCGCACTTCCCACGGCAATCCATTCGGCGTCGGATGATCGTCCGTCAGCCTCGGCCACGATCGCAAACACTGCTCGATCTCGTGCTCGAACCGCCACTGCGGGATCCACTCTTCGCCGTACTTCACGCGGTGGCTCACCACGCCATTTGTGTCGAGAAAGGCGAACCCCCGCTCGCGCAGGTGGACCAGGGTCCGTCCGTACGCCGCCTTGCTCGCGTTGCTGACGGTGTGGAACATCGAGTCACACGTCATCACCGAGCCGAGTTGCACCCCAAATGCCCCGCCGACCAGTTCCCCCTCGCTCCACGCCTCGAACGAGTGGGCATACCCCATCCGGTGGAGTTCGAGCATGGAGCGAATGTACGGCTCGTTGATCCACGTCGGCTCGCCGCGCGGCTGCTCGGCGCACCCGCGAAGCGTCTGCTCAAACGCCCGATTGAAATGGATCTCGAATCGCGGCGAAAAAATGTAACGCCGCTCACTTTTAGGGAACTCGACCCGGTCCAGCCACTGCACCCCGCGGTGCGTCATCCGCTTCCAGCAAAGCTCACCCCCGGGCCGCCCCACCCAGTCCAGCATGTGCCCGCGGACGTAATGCAGCAAGGTCGCCAGCGGGTCGTCGCTGAGTTCCCAGCCGAAGAGATGCAACGCCCCGAACCAGCTCATAGCACGCTACCGCGGTTGCAGGCCGTTGCCGTACCGAACGGCCCCTGTCCCTCCCATCGGCAGCAACGTCCCATTTCTCCAATGCCCCCACCCGAATGACGAACCAGGACCGATAAGCGCTACCGTTCGCGTGCGCAGCGGCTATAACGTTCATCAGCCCATGCAACAGGACTCACTCCAGATCGCCCTCGAGCACCACCGTGCCGGGCGGCTTCGGCAGGCGGCGGCGACGTACCGCTCGCTCCTCGACCACAACCCCCACCACCCCGACGCCGCCCACTGGCTCGGCGTGCTCGCCTTCCAGGCCGGACGAGCCACCCACGCCATCCCCCTGCTCGAAACCGCCGTCGCCCAGCGACCCGACGACCCCGCCTTCCATCACAACCTCGCGATGGCCCACTTGGCCGCCGGCCAAGCCACGCAGGCCATCGCCGCATTCGAACAATCGCTCAAGCTCGTCCCCGACCGCGCCGAAACGCTCGTCGCCTGGGGCCTGGCGTACCTCGCGCGAGCCCGCCCCGGCGACGCCGACGCCGCCGCCTTCGCCTTCCGCCAAGCCGGTCTCACCGGACTCGATTCCGCCGAGCTGCACCAATACGCCGGCATCGCCCAGCTCGCCGCCAACCGCCCCGGCGAATCGGTCGCCGAATTTCTGTCCGCCCTGGAAAAAAACCCCCACGATCCCGATTCCTGGCACCACCTCGCCCTCGCCCATCGGCAGCAAGGAGACATCCTCCAAGTGCGAAAGTGCCTGAACAAAGCCCTGGAGATCGACCCGACGCTCGCCCGAGCCTGGTACGCCCTGGCGACGCTCGATTTCGAAGCCGGCAACTTCGACATCGCCGCCGGCCTCTTCAAGCGCGCCATCAAGGCGAAAAATGACTACCCCGCCGCCCACCAGGGCCTCGCCCGCGCCCTCGAAATGGCCGGCCGCAAGGACGAAGCCGTCGCCGCCTACTCCCGCGCTCTGCGCGCGTCCCGCACGAAGCCCGCGACGCCCACCACCGCAACGGCGCCGTCCCGGTCCTCTTCGGATGAAGCCGACGACCTCATCTCCTCCATCCTGTCGGGCGCGCCCCCTGCACCCAGGCCGGCGACTCGCACATCGCCACTTACCCAGGCCATCGCCGGCCTCGAAGACCGCATCGCCAGCCCGCGCGCCGTCGAGTTCCACCACGCCCTTGCCGCCAACGCCGACGTCTTCTCCCCCGCGCAGATCCCCACCACCCCGCTCAAAAACCTCTTCGACAAGTACGCCGAAACCTTCGACGATCACCTGCGCAACAAGCTCCAGTACGGCGTACCCGAACTGATCGCCCAGGCCGTCGCCTCCGTCCGCTACGAGGACGATCCTCCCTACGATATCCTCGACCTCGGCTGCGGCACCGGCCTGTGCGGCCAGATCCTCCGCCCGATCGCCAAATCCCTCGCCGGCGTCGACCTTTCACCCGCCATGATCGAAAAGGCGAAGGAACGCCGCATTTACGACCGCCTCGGCGTCGGCGAACTCGTCGCCACCCTCAACGACAACCCCAACGCCTTCGACCTCCTCACCGCCGGCGACGTCTTCCTCTACCTCGGCGACCTCACGCCCGTCCTACAGGCGGCGCTCGTCGCCCTCCGGCCGGGCGGCTTGCTCGTCTTCAGCGTCGAAGCCGGCACCGGCGAGCGCTACCACCTCCAAAAGAAAACCCTGCGCTATACCCACTCCGAGACCTATCTCCACCACGTCGCCGCCATCCACGGCTTCGTCGAGGAATCGTTCACCCCCGTCACCCTGCGCATGGAAGCCGACAAACCCGTCGCCGGTTACGTCGTGGTGCTGCGCTCGCCGAGTGGAAATTCCACGTGAGCACGCCAAAAGTTGAATAAACCGACCCCCTCTCCGGTTGCCACAGAAGGCCTCGCGTCGAGCTTCGCGGCACGCACCCTGGAAGAGAGACATGCTGAACACCTCGCGATTCATCGTTCGTCTCCTGGCGCTGCCAGCCCTACTCATCGCGGCTAAGGGCGCGAACGCCAAGGCGCCCCAACTTCCCGACGACCTGCTCCCACGTGAGGCGCTCGAAAAGATCTACACGGCCGAACTCCCCGGCTACACGTCCGACAACTTTCAGAAGTTCTACGACGCCCAGGTCTTCCTCGAGAAATACTTCCTGACCGACTCCGCCGAAGACCGCCGCGCCATCACCAAGATTCTCGATCAATCCGGCATCCCGCCCGCCACCGTCGGCCGCATGTGCCGTATTCACCTCAGTTGGACCGCCCTGCCGCCAGGCCCCGCATACGTCAACGAGCGCATCGGCCCGCACGACGTGCAATACTTCCTCGGCGTGCCCGCGAATTACGATCGTACGAAGCAGTGGCCGCTCGTCATCCGCCTCCCCGCCGTCAACGCGATCGTCACCGACCCCGCCAACCCGCCCAAGCCCGACGCCGTCGTTCAGCTCTACAGCCAGTGGGTCGCCGACGAGATGAAGCAGCACCCCGATGCCCTGCTGGTCATGCCACTGCTCAACCTCGACGAGTTCTACGGCCCCTCTTACCGCGGCATGGACAGCGTCATGTACGCCATGCACCACGTCGCGACGCGCGCCAACGTCGACCCGCAGCGCGTCTACCTCCTCGGTCACGGCATGGCCGCCCACGCGACGTGGAACCTCGCCCTCCACTTTCCCACCTATTTCGCCGCCATCAACCCGCTCGCCGGCGCCGCCAGCGCCGACTGGCAGCGCGTCCGCCTGTTCAACCTGAAAAACACCCTGCCCGTCGTCTGGCACGACGGCAGCGACAAGGTCATCGTGCCCAACCACTCCGCCGCCCTCGTCGGCATCCTGCGCAACATGAAATACGACGTCATCTTCGAGCAGACTAAAAACATCGGCCACACCCCCACCGCCGAGATCGCCGAGAAATGCTACAACGAGATGCGCGCCCGAACCCGCCAACTCTACCCGCAGCAGGTCAACCTCCGCTCCACCCGCCCCGATCCCACCTTCAACCGCGTCGACTGGGTGCAGGTTTACCAGCCCCTGAGCGCCGGCAAGGAACAATCCCTTACCTTGCGCCACGGCACCGGCCGCATCACCGTCAACCAGAACGCCCTCGCCATCCAGGCCGCCCTCACCGGCCCGAACAAGATCGAGGCCAAGGCCGACAACGTGCAAACCCTCCGCTTCTACCTCAACGACCAAATGGTCGATCTCGCGAAGCCGATCACCGTGATCATCAACAACAAGACCCGATTCGAAGGGATGGTCAAACCCAGCCTCGACGAGCTGCTGAAAGATCAACTCTTCCTCGGCCGCGGCTGGCGCTACTTCACCGCCGTCCTCGACATCGACCTCGCGCCGCCCACCGCCTCCGCCGCCTCTTCGCGCCCGACGACCACCCGCACGCTCGCCGCCGTCCCCGCCGGCGTGACCAGCGTTTACTTCAGCGCCGACGACGGCAAGACCTACTTCCCCCTCGACGCCGCCACCGCCTCTCCCACCCAACACGACGGCAAAGTCGCCTGGCGGGCCCACGTCTTCAGTTGCGACGGCGGCAAGACCCTCTTCGTCGGCTACCTCAGCAAGTTCAGCCCGATCATCGAAGAATCCCTCGTCAAGCGCCCCCGCGAAACCCAATGGTTCCAGCTCAGTTCCGCCCCCGCCACCGCCGTCCTCAACGTCAAATGCCCCGACGGCGGCGCCGGCAAACCGGTCGAGCAATTCCCGAAGTAACTCAGGAACAAACGACGCCAACTTCCCAGTTGTATTGCCCCCTCCACCGGCGCAAGATAGACCTCAAAGGAACCGACAATGACCGCTCGACAATTCCAATTCGTCGCCGTGCTGGGGCTGACAAGCATCCTCGGACTAACCGTCGCGCGAGCGGCCACCGAAGACGCGCCAAAAACGCCCGCACCGGCGACCGCCACCCAACCTTCCCAAACCGACCTCGAAGCCGCCTTCGCCGCCCGCCTGACCAACGCCGTTCTCGCCGGCCAATACACCCTGGGCAACACCCCCCCGCGAAAGGACCGCTACACCATCGTCTCCGTCCGCAAGCTCAAGGACGACGACTGGCTCTTTAGCGCCCGTGTCCAGTTCGGCGGCAAGGACGTCACCATTCCCATGATCATCCCCGTCAAGTGGGCCGGCGACACCCCCGTCATCAGCGTCACCAACCTCGGCTTCCCCGGCCTCGGCAGCTACACCGCGCGCGTCATGATCTACGGCGACCAGTACGCCGGCACCTGGCAGGACAACAACAACTCGGCGCACAGCGGTCACCTCTGGGGTCACATCGAAAAACTCCCCACCACCCAGCCCACCGCCGCCACGACGCGCCCCGCGTCGCCGGAGAAATCCAAGTAATCCCAACCGCGAGGGCCATCGCGCCATGATCCGTCGTGACGCCGGCGACCACTTCCTCCTCATCACCCAGCACGACCACGCCCTGTTGGCGGGTCAGCTCGCGCGCCGCATCGGTAACGAACGCTTCGCCACCCCCAGCGCACGCGAGGCCGTCATCGACGCGATCGCCCAGCACGATTGCGGCTGGCCCCTGCACGACGACGCGCCCACCCTCAACAAGGACGGCCTGCCCCTCCACGTATTCGAATCCCCCGTCCCCCTCGCCACCCGCGTCTGGGGCGCGTCCGTCACCGGCGCCATGGCCCGCGGCGACTACCAGGGCCTCCTCGTCAGCCTGCACGTCTTCGGCCTGTCCGCCATCTACCTCGCCCACGCCGCCGAGCCCTCGCGCCCCGACGTCTTCGAGATGAACAAGTTCCAGCACCGACAGATCGAGATCGAAGACACGCTGCGGCAGCGCCTCGGCCTGAACACCCAAGCCCCCCTTCACCTCGGCCTCGCCCGCCCCGGCACGTCCCCCGCCGACGATCAACTCCTCTACAACTTCCGCCTCCTGACCCTCATGGACCGCATCAGCCTCGCCCTCTGCTGCGGCAAAGATCTCTTCCCCACCGTGAACGACGTATACACCCGCCCCCCGCAACCCGGCGACCAACCCGTCCCCCTCTCCCTGACCATGCCGAACCCCGCCACAATGCAGATCAACCCCTGGCCCTTCGACCGCCCGCAACTCAATATGACCATCCCCGCCCGCCGCCTGCCGCGCACCCCGTTCCCATCGACCGAATCCTTCCAATCCGCCTACACCACCGCCCCCATCGAACAACTTATGCTCACCGTGCAAACCGCAAGTTGAACAGCGAGTGGCCGCCGGAATGAAGGTCAATGAGCACCCCGAATACCCTCGTCTCAACTCCGCCATGGCGGTTGCCGGCCGCCATGCCATCAATTGGACGGGCGTCATTTACCGTTCGGCGCCTCCCAAGTGGTCGGCGGGCCGGAACATGCTCACCGGCGCGGGTAGCGTGAAGTCCGGGGCCCGTTTCAACGCCGCCGGCTCGTTCCCCATTGTCTACGGCAGTACCACGCCCGAACTCGCCATGATCGAATCGTTGGCCTTCCAACGGCGTGCGGGTCTCCCGGTCGAGCGAGCCATGCCACTCGTCTTCAAGGCGATCTCCGTGAACGTCGAACGACTCCTTGACCTCACCGCCTTAACAGTCTTGACGGCCCTCGACTTGACGATCGATCAATTGAACGCCGACACCTGGTGGCTATCGCGACTGCGCGGTGAGGAATCCCTCACCCAAGCCGTGGGTCGCGCCGCGCACGCCCGCCGCATCCAGGCCGTGCGAGTGACCTCCGCGCATTCGACCGCCCACGGCCATAACGTCCTGCTGTTACCGGACCATATCGCACCGCCAAGCGGGTTGAAGGTGCTCCGGCATCCCCGCACGGCCCGATAGGTATAATGACACGCAAGTTTGCGTGCAATTCTGCTTGCCTTTTTCGCCGGCCGTACGAACAATGCTGATAACGGAGATGGACCATGCCGACCGCAACGACAACGACCCGCGCCCGTCCGATTCGCAAACCCGCTACCACGAAGGTCCCAAAGCGAGGCACGAGGCACGAAATCAGGGAACTGCGTCACCGCTATGCAGTTTCCCAGGCACTGCTCGCGCGCCTGCTCGACATATCCCTCCGGACCCTGTCCACCGCGGAATCGACGACGACGGCGGTCCCACCCCAACTCCGGCGGAGCGTGACCCAAGTCGCACGCCTGTGCGACGCCCTCGGCGAATCCATGGAGTCCGGGTTCGTCGGCCAATGGCTCGACCAGCCCAACGAGATGCTCGGCAATCTCAAGCCCGTCGAGGCGGTCGAACGGGGACAGCTCGACGTCGTCTGGCAGGTCATCGAAGGCCTGCGATCCGGCTCACCGCTTTAGCTCGGCATCACTCAAACACCCCCCGCAAAAACTGATAGCTCTTCTCCGCCGCCTCCTGCGGATTCTGCCAGTGCGTGTACAGCTCCACCGTCAAAAACCGCCGGTAATTCACCGCCAGAAGTGCGCCCTTCAGCCCCTGCCAATCCAGCGTCCCCTCCCCGGGAATCATGTGATAATGCTTGCGCTCCGGGATGTCCTCGACGTGCAGATTCCAGATCCGATCTCCCAACAGCTTCACCGCCTCTGGAATCGATTCCCCGATCACCTGCGAGTGCCCCACGTCCAAATTCGCGCCAAGTCGCGGATGCCCCAGCCGATCGATCCACTCGCGCAATTCCGCCACGTATTCCAGATACAGCCCCGGCTCACACTCGATCCCCACGTCCACGCCAAGTCGGTCCGCCCGATCCAAAACTGGCCGGATCGATTCCGCAAACTGTCGCGCCGCCGGCTCGGGCGGCATTCCGCCCAGCATCCGCCCCGACGTAATCGAGATATTCGCCGCCCCCACATCTTTCGCGAAATCCAACGCCTTCATGATCAGCCGCGTTCGATCCGCGCGATGTTGCGGATTCGGTGAAATCAGGCTCGGCTCGAAATAAGGCTCCGGCGGCGCGTCCTTCCAGTAGCCGAACGAGCAGTTCACGTTGACATTGCTGACCGCCAGGCCAAGAGTCGCCAGTTCCCGCTTCACCTCGTCGGTCAGCGCTCCGTCGATCGCATCCGGATAAGCATGTGGTACGTCCGCGAGGATCTCCACCCCCGCAAATCCCGCTCGCTTAATCCCCCGCAGCGCGGTAACGAGCGAGTGCCGCGTGTACGCATTAGTCGAAAACGCAAGTTGCATAAGTATTAACCGTTCAGCGCCGCATCATAGCGGGAGATCAGCGCCTGCAAACGATCGATCGGCTGGATCGCGAAGAACAATTCGCGATCGAAGAGCGTCTTCTGCCGCATCTGCTCCCGCGTCGCCTGATCCAGCCGCGCCGACCACTCCCGCGCCCCGGGCGAGGCCGCGTGTTGCGCCAGGTTGGCGTGCATCTGGAAGAACAACGTCCGCCGATCCGCCGACCGCCGCGGCAGCGTCGCGATCCGGTCCGCCAGCTCCCGCTTTTCCCGCCAGAACGACCCGTGCCGGATACGCCGTCCTTCCTGCAACAACGGCCGCAACGAAATCCGCTTCTGCCCCCGCGCCGCCGGAAAGTACAGCGTCGCCGTCGTCACCGAAAACGCCGGCGGCTCGACCCCAAAATGACTCGCGATCAGCCGATCCGTCACCTGGTCATACCGCCCCCCGCCGATCCCGTGGACGAACTGGTCCGCCAGCAGAAGCCGAAAGAACGCCGTGAGCGTCAACGCCCGCGGTGCCACCCGCACCTCATTCCGTCGCATCCACGCGAGCAAATTGGCCGACGCCCGGTCCCCGTCAAGCGTCGGATCAAACGCGAAATCGCGCAGACACCACCGATCGTTCTCGCGGCGCAACGTCAAGCGCTGTCGAGAGTCCTTCCCAAGATCGTCCAGCCAAAACGGCGTTTCGATCTCGTCCGCCCCAATCGCCAGATCAGGCATCGGCCGCCCCGGCGAACCAATCCCCTGCCCGGCACGGTAGTCCGCCAGCGCCGCGTTGTACCGCGTCGCCAGCGCCACCGGATCCGCCAGCAGGTGATAGGCGAAAACAAGATATGGCTCGGAATGCCACACCGGCGACATCAGCAGCGCGTGATGCCGCAGCCCGAGTTTCCAGTCCAACTGATGAATCGCATTGGTCAGGCTCGAACAAAGCAACGGCCGCTCGATGGCCAGCCGCTTCAACGTCGCAAGAAACTCCCCAGCCACCGGCTCAAAGTCCCACGCCGCCCGCCCCTCATTCAACGCGGAGGTGATTTCATCGACGTGCGCCGGCGTCGGCCCGTCGAGCAAACCAGACCAAGCCGCCGACGAAAGCCGCCCGTCATCCGTGATCGGCAGCGACGCCCCCGGCCACCTCAGGTGCAGATGCTTGGGCGAATCCGTATCCACCCCGAAATGCCACGCCTCGCCCCCGACCCGGTTCGCCACCGCGTTGGTCAGCACATCCTTCACCCACACCCCCGGGTGAAACAACTCCGTCTGATGGCCCGACGCGACCAGCGGCTGCTCGTCATTCGTGTGCCCGATCCAATGCCGCTGCCGCCGGCGAAGTTCGTTCAGCGGTATGTTCTGGATCCGCACAGAAGCCGAAGCGAGGGCCCGGTGGTTATCGCGCGTTTGTCGTAAGAGAGTGGACACGCCCGGCCAGATGAGCAACTGCCCATCGTCGTCCGGCGCTTTCCAATCGGCATAACGCGAGGGGGCAGGAGTCATTCGCCGCAGAAACAGGAACAGATGGCCGGTTGGTCACACTCGTCGGCGACGCCGCGCTCGCGGCCCGCCGCCCGAACCTCGTTGAGCCGCCGCAGTTCCGCGTGCAGCACGTCCTTATAATGCTGGAGCCGAACCGCCGCATCGTCCAGCAACCCGCCGAAGTGCCGCGTCGGATCGTTGTAAATCAGCCGGACCGGGATCTCCTTGACCCGAAGCCCCGCAAATTCCACCTGCGGCCAGAACTGCAGTGGAAACGCGTACCCAGTCTCGTCCAGGCAAAGCCGCCGCATCGCACTCACGCGATGCGCCTTGAACCCGCAAAACGAATCCGTCAGGTTCCAGCCGAACAATTCATTCAGCAGCGCCGTGATCGTGCCGTTGATCGCCCGTCGATCGCCCGGTGGCAGGTCGCCGTCCGGACGCGTCTGGAGATAGCGCGAACCACTGATCACGTCCGCGTCGTCCGCGTGAATGTGGCGGACGAACTCCGGGATCATCTCCGGCTCGTGCTGCTCGTCGCAGTCCATCGTGATGACCCAGTCAAACCCGTGGCGGTCGGCGTACCGGAAGGCGTCGATCAGGCTCTGACCGTAACCGCGGTTCACCGGATGCCGTATCAACCGAATATCGGACGTTTGCGCAAGATCAGAAAGGATCTCGGCGGTGCCGTCCGTGCTGCCGTCGTCGATGAACAGGATTTCATCGTGAAACGGCCGCACTTTATCGAGCACCGTCCGGACGTATTTCAGTTCGTTATAAACGGGAATGGCGATGAGCAGTCGCACTGAAACACTCCTTGCCGCGGGGACTGTGTTACGCCAAAGATCGGCCACTTATATCATGGCAATTGGCCGACTTACCGATGTTGATCGTAGACCCGCCTTTTGGCAGCGTCAACCGGCGATTCACCGCCCCCTTGGCTTGTGTCAGTTGACCACCGCAAACGCCGGGCCGTATATTCGCGACAACCGCACCAGGACCTTCCGCCATGCGTAACCGCAACGTCCAACCGCGTCGATTTCTCGCCGTCCTGAGCACGGCCGGCGTGCTCGCCGCCGCCCTTTATGTCGCCGGCGGGTGCGCGTCGAACGGGTCCGCGCGAAACGAATCGGCGATCAGCGCCTACGTCCAGGGCGTCCGCGCCTACGAGAACGGCGACACCGCCAAGGCGATGACGAGTTTCCAGGAGGCCGTCAAGAAGGACAGCGACCTGGTCATGGCCCGCTCGATGCTCGGCGACCTCTACCGCGCCAAGTCCGACTACGAGGCCGCCCGCGAACAGTACGAAGCGCTCGCCCGCCTCGACCCCTACGAGTACAGCAACCATTACCGCCTCGGTCTCGCCTACCAGTTGCTCGACCGCCTCCGCGAGGCCGCCGCCAGCTACCTCAAAGCCCTCAACCTCAAGCCCAACGACGCCCAGACCAACATGTACCTGGGCAGCGTCTACCTGCAACTCAACGAGATCAAGGAGGCCCGCAAGTACGCCGAACGCGCCGTCCAATACGACCCCAGGAACGCCGACGCCTGGGTGAAGCTCGGTCTCGTCCTCGACCTCGACAACGATTACCCCAAGGCCGAAGAAGCCTACCGCAAGTCGCTCGACCTGGCGGCGAACGAGGTCACGCAACTTTACCTCGGTGAAAACCTGCTGACCCAGAAGAAGTACGGCGAGGCCCGCTCGGTGCTGTCGGAGCTCGTCAAGATGCACGACTCGCCCCTGCACCGCAAACGCCTCGGCGACGCCTACGCCGGCGAGAAGAACTTCGCCGACGCCATCACCCAGTACCAGGCCGCCCTCAAACTCGACCCCAACTACTATCCCGCCCTCAACGAGATCGGCGCCACCTACATTGCCGACTACGAAAAGGGCCTGGCGCTGGACGATTCCAAACGCAAGGCCGCCCTCGACGCCTGGCAGCAAAGCCTCTCGATCAACCGGACGCAGGCCCGGATCATGGCGCTGGTGCAAAAGTATTCCAAGGCGCCGATGTTCCAGCAGTAAATAACCGCGTTTGCCACAACCGAAACTCGACATCCTCCTCGAGACCGACGACGTAGTCGCCATCGCCAAGCCGTCGGGCCTGGCGACGATCCCCGGCCGTGGCGAATCCACCAGCGCGCTCGAACAACTCGCCGCACAGCTCAACCTCCCGCACACCGGGCAAGCCGACCCGCGCGTCCGCGTCGTCCACCGCCTCGACAAAGACACCTCGGGCGTCCTCCTGTTCGCGAAGAACGTCACCGCCCAGCGACACCTCTCCCACCAGTTTCAGAACAACGCGGTCACCAAGGAGTACCTCGCCCTGGTCGCGGGCCGGCCCAGCAGCGACGAGGGCGAGATCGACGCCCCGATTGCCCCGCACCCCGGCAATCCCAAGCTGATGGCCGTCGCCAAGACCGGCCGCCCGGCGCGTACGCTCTGGCGAGTCGAACAGCGCTTCCGAGCCCACACGCTCCTCCGCGTCTTCCCCCGGACCGGCAAGACCCACCAGATCCGCGTCCATCTCCGCCACGCCGGCATGCCCCTGGCCGTCGATCCCCTCTACAATCCGAACACCCCGCCGCTGATGTTAAGCGCGCTCAAGCGCGACTATCGCGCGGGGCGCCAAGGCGACGAGCGCCCGCTGATCGGCCGGCTGACGCTCCACGCGGAGAGGCTGCGCTTCATCGACCTGACGGGGAGCGAAGTGGAACTCGTGGCGGCGCCGCCGAAAGACTTTCGGGCGACGATTAATCAATTGTCAAAGATCGCGGGCCGCTAGGGCATACTCTACTTCAACGTCCCGTCGTCCCACCCGGGCCGCACGAAGGCGCGGGCGGTGGGGAAGTGGGTTTCGACCTTTTTCCGCAATCGGTCCAACTGCACGAGCAGGTCGATGATCGCGTCCGAGTCGTCGGACAGGTGAGCGCGGAGTCGCGCCCAGGCGGCCAGCGAACGATCCATGGCGATCAGGGCGATCTTGGCCGAGCCGAGCGCGTCGGTGTTGGGGCCGTCCTGTCCCTCGTCGGGGCCTTCGTCATCCAACCCGTCGTGGCCGACGGCGCGGGCGATCTTGACGCCGATGAACATGTGGTACCACCGGATGACCTCGACGGCGTCGATGAGGTCGCGGGCGACGGTCTCGGGGTTTGCGCCGCCGGGCAGGTCCATGTTGAGTTCACTAATCAGTTCCTCGCCCTTGGCCTTGAACAGGCGGTCGTGCTGCTTGAACCAGGCCGTCGACGCCTGCATGTACCGATTGCCGTCGAGGACGAGCGGGTGCTCGCGGCGGCGCCGGCGGCGGCGGTCGAGCTTTTCCTTGATCGCCTCGTCCTCGGCTTCGCGCTGGATCTCGGCGAAGTCGATGCCCCGCTCCTCGCAGTCCTCGGCGATCATCTCGAAGACGAGCTTGTAGTTGTCGGAGAGTGACTTCCAGAACTTCTGGCTGTCCAGGTCGTGCCCCTCCGGATCGTCGCGCTTCTGTTCCTGTTCCATCGAGAAGGTCAGGCAGCGGGCGGTCAGCGGGCAGCGCTCGCACCAGCGATCGCAATAGTTGTAGACGCCGGGGATGTGCTTCGGGTTGGCGGCGAGCTGCTTGAGGCGTTTGGACGTCATGGTGCCTCCGATTGTCGTGCCGCGCGAATGGCGTGCAAGGCGCGCCCGCCGCCTATTGCTGGCCCATCAACACGGCGATCAGGCCTTTCTGGAAATGCAGACGGTTTTCGGCTTCCTGGAACACTAGCGACTGCGGACCTTCTAAGACGGCCTGACTGATCTCGTAGCCGCGGTAGGCGGGGAGGCAGTGGATGACGACAGCGTGTTTGGGGGCGAGGGACATCAGTCGCTCGTCCACGATGTAGCCGTGGAAGTCCTTGAGGCGTTGCTGCTTCTGGGATTCCTGGCCCATGCTGACCCAGGTGTCGGTGCAGACGACGTCGGCGTCGCGGACGGCCTCCTGCGGGTCGCGCATGACGACGAAGTCGAGCTCGGGGACGCTGGCCATGATTTTGTCCTGCTCGTCGCCGGAGAATGCGTAGCCGCTGGGGGAGGCCATGACGAAGCGCATGCCGAACCGGCCGCAGGCTTCGGCGAGGGAGCGGGCGACGTTGTTGGCGTCGCCGACGAAGGTGAGCGTGCGCCCCTTGAGGTCGCCGAGGCGTTCTTCGACGGTCATCAGGTCGGTCATGGCCTGGCAGGGGTGACTGTAGTCGGTCAGGCCGTTGATGACGGGGACGCTAGAGGCCTGGGCGAGGCGCTCGATCTTACTGTGCTCGAAGGTGCGGGCCATGATGCCGTCGCACATGCCCGAGAGGACGCGGGCGACGTCCTGAACGGGCTCGCGGGTGTCGAGGCCGACCTCTTCGTCGCGGAGGATGATCCCCTCGCCACCGAGGTGAGACATGGCGACGGCGAAGCTGACGCGGGTGCGCAGGCTGGGCTTTTCGAAGATCATCGCGAGCGTCTTGCCGGCCATGAGGGGGTCGTTGCGGCCGGTCTCCTTGAGCTGCCTTTTGAGGCGCTTGGCGACGTCGAGCAGATGGCGGAGCTCGTCGGTCGTGTGGTCGGCGATGGAGATGAAGTGGTTCATAGAGGGTTCAGGGGTTAGGGTTCAGGGTTCAGGAAAGAAAAGGAAAAGAGGGGCGGGTTGGGTTCGCGCATTCGCATTTTGCTGAACCCTAAACCCTGAACCCTGAACCCTCCTTAAAGTACGATCTCGGTGCCGATGCCGGCCTGGGTATAGATCTCGAGCAGCAAACTATGCGGGATTCGGCCGTCGATGATGTGGGCTTTGCCGACGCCGGCCTGGAGGGCGGTGACGCAGGCTTCGACCTTGGGGAGCATGCCGGCGGTGATGGCGCCGGACTTGACGAGGTCCTGGATGCCGCCGACCGTGAGGTGGGGGCAGCGGCTTTCGGGGTCCTTGGGGTCGGAGCGGATGCCGTGGGTGTCGGAGACGACGACGAGTTTTTCGGCCTTCATGGCGGCGGCGACGGCGCCGGCGGCGGTGTCGGCGTTGACGTTGAGGCGGCCACCCGCATTGTCTCTTGCGATTGTCGCAATTACGGGGATCGCGTCGGCCTGGACGAGGAGTTGGAGGAGGCGGGCGTTGACGCTCTTGACTTCGCCCACCAGGCCGAGGTCGATGCGGCGGCCGTCGTCGCTTTGCAGGTAGGTCTTCTCGGCGAAGAGGACGTTGCTGGTAAGGGAGTGGAGGCCCATGGCCTCGCACCCCTGGCTTTGGATGAAGTTGACGATGAACTTGTTGATCTGGTTGCAGAGGACGTGCTCGGCGATGGCGATGGTGCGGTCGTCGGTGTAGCGGCGTCCCTGGACCCACTGGGGGACGAGGCCGGCCTTTTCCATGGCCTCGTTGATCGCCTTGCCGCCACCGTGGACGAGGACGGGCTGCATGCCGACGTAGTTCATGAAGACGATGTCGGCGAGGAGGGTGGAGAGGGCTTCCTCGTTGTCCATGAGCGAGCCGCCGACCTTGACCACGACGACCTTGTCGTGGAAGCGTTGGATGTAGGAGAGGGCTTCGACGAGCGCCTCGGCCTTGGGTATTGCGGCATCGATCATCTTGGGTTGACTCTCCCGGCAAGAGAAAAGGGGGCAAGTTTATGAACGGGGCGCGAGCGTGTCAAAGGAGGACTCGACGAGGCGGCGGAGCTCGAGCTGAAAGAGGGGTTTGTTTTTCCAGGCGGCGACGGTGTGGCGGTTGATGGCAAGGGCGGCGGCGATGGCGCTGGTGGAGTGGCCGGCGACGAGGAGATGGGCGGCGCGGAGTTGGATGGGGGTGAGGGGTCTGGCGGGGCGGGGTGCGGGCGGGCGTAGTGGGTTCGTTTTGCACGGGCGCGTTTGATGGCGCGC
>Ga0207674_10003142_pt1 | contig 20366 bp, 17 predicted proteins | sample KBSCornC72_FD_184303 | JGI IMG/M metagenome (GOLD analysis project Ga0207674, IMG submission 184303) | Corn rhizosphere microbial communities from Kellogg Biological Station, Michigan, USA - KBS Corn C7-2 (SPAdes) (version 2) | ecosystem: Host-associated > Plants > Roots > Rhizosphere > Soil ...
CGCGGCGAGCCGTGATCGAGTATCGCACCCAACGCCACGGGGCTGAGCGCCGAACCGAGGTCGAGGCCCGAATAGACGAAGCCGTATACGCGGCCCGACGCGCCCTTTGGCGTCGCAGCGCGCACGATCATGTCGCGCGACGGGCCGGTGGCGCCGAGCGCGAAGCCGGTCAGCGCCAGCAAGGGGATCGCCCACGTCGCCAGCGGCGCGAACAGCGCGAGCAGCAGGATCAGCACGGCGCCGACGGCGAGCCCCGTCGCAGCGACCCGGTCGTGTCGTGCCGTGCGCGCGGCCAAAAAGCCGCCAGCCAGCACGCCACCGACGTTGCCCAGCAGGTAGGCGGTGATCGCGGTTGCGGCGATCGCGAGCGGCAGTCCGTAGGCGGCGTTGATGCTCGTGCCCAGAAACGTCGTGATGCCTATGGTCGCGATCGTCAGCACACAGAAGTACGCGAAGCACAGCAGGATCGGACGCTGGCGGAACAGCTCCAGGCTGCCGGACAGCGTGTGCTTGGGGACCGCGGTGCCGTGCTTGCGGCTGTCGAGTGCCGCAGCCTGTGTCGCCAGGAGCACCACCGCGACCAGTCCGGCCGCGCCGCATGCCAAAAGCGACGTGCGCCAGCCGAACGCGCTGGCGAGTCCGAAGCTGACGACGGGCGCGAGCGCGTAGCCAAGGCTGCCGCCGATGCCATGCGAGCTGTAGGCGTGGCCGAGCCGCCGCGGACTGACGTTGGCGTTGAGCACGGCGAAGTCGGCGGGATGGAAAACCCCGTTGCCGATCCCCATCAGGACGACCAGCGGAAACAGCCATCCGATGCCGGGTACGAACCCGGCGGCGAGCGTGCCGCCGGCGAGAAGCGCGAGCCCCGCAAGCAGAACCGGGCGCGCCCCGAAACGATCGACGGCGAAACCGGCGCCGAACTGGCAGACCCCGCTGGCGACGTACATGAGGCTCAGCAGCGCACCCAGCGTGGCATAGCTGACGCCGAATTCGGCGCGCAGCAGCGGAAACAGCGGCGGCAGCACCAGCTGGAAGAAATGCGACAGTGCGTGCGCGGAGCCGATGGCGCCGATGACTCGGGCGTCGGCGCGGAACGAGCTGGCCGGGGCACTATCCAAGATGGACCAAACGGGAGTTGAAGACGGCGCTGCAGCCTCCAATATACTGCATACCCCGTGTCCTCGTCAGCGTAAGGCTTCTGCCAGCCGCGACGACGATGACGTTGCAACGGACCCATTCGATCGATGTCGGAGCCAACGGAGATATTTCATGGTGGAGAAGGTCAGGAAGTCGGACCAGGAATGGAAAGCGGTTCTCGCACCCGAGCAATATCGCATTACACGGCAGAAAGGCACCGAGCGGCCGTTTACCGGCGAGTATTGGAACAACGAGCGCCCCGGGCAATATCGCTGCGTCTGCTGCGGCACGCTTTTGTTCGAGTCGGATACGAAGTTCGACGCCGGCTGCGGCTGGCCGAGCTTCTACGCGCCGGCCGACGCCGGCAACGTACGCACCGCCGAGGATAATAGTCACCTGATGCAGCGCACCGAAGTCATGTGTGCTGCGTGCGACGCGCATCTGGGGCACGTGTTCGACGATGGCCCGCAACCGACCGGACAGCGCTACTGCATGAACTCGGCATCGCTCAAGTTCGAGCCGAAGGACTGAACGGAAAGCTCGCGCGGGCGACGATGCGCGTACTGCTCGCCGAAGACGATCCGATGATCGGGGCCAGCGTGCGGCGCGGCCTCGCGCAGGATGGCTTTGCCGTCGACTGGGTCGAGGACGGCCGGGCCGCGCAAGTCGCGCTGGCCGAGCACGTGCATGACGCGCTGGTGCTTGATCTCGGACTTCCCCGGCAGGCGGGGCTCGAGGTGCTGACGGCGATGCGCCGCGCCGGCGACACGCGGCCGGTGCTGATCACGACCGCGCGCGACGCGATCGCCGACCGCGTCGCCGGCCTGGACGCCGGCGCCGACGACTACCTGGTTAAGCCGTTCGACCTGGACGAGCTGGCGGCACGCCTGCGCGCGCTGCTGCGCCGCGGAGCCGGTCGCGCCGCACCGAAGATCGCGTACGGCGCGCTGGAGCTCGATCCCGCCACGCGCGAGGCGCGGCTTGCCGGTTCGCCGATCGAGCTTTCGGCGCGCGAATTCGCGTTGCTGGCCGCGCTGATGGCGCGGCCCGGGGCAATCCTGTCGCGCGCCCAGCTCGAGGACAAGCTGTATGGATGGAACGAATCGGTGGAAAGCAACACGGTCGAGGTGCATATCCACTCGCTGCGCAAGAAGCTCGGCGCCGATGTCATTCGCAATGTGCGCGGGGTCGGCTGGATGATCGCCAAGCCGGGCCGCAGCGAAGCGGTGCGATGAAATCGATCCGCCGCCAGTTGCTGGTTTGGCTGCTGGGCGGCCTTGCGCTGGCGGTCATCGCGGCCGCGTTCGGCACCTACTTTCGTGCCCGCGAAGAGGCCAACGCGCTGTTCGACTACCAGCTGAAGGAGATGGCCGCCTCGCTGACCGACGCGCCGTTCGCACCGGCGCCCGCCGGCGTCGGCGCGCTGGGTCCCGGCAGCAATGCGCTGCTGGTGCAGATCTGGGACCGCAACGGCGTGCAGCTGTACCTGTCGCAGCCGCACCGCGTGCTGCCGCAGAACGCACAACTCGGGTTCACCACCGTCGATACCAAGAGCGGCGCCTGGCGCGTGTTCAGCACGCTCGCCGGCAGCCAGGTCGTGCAGGTAGCGCAGCCGATGAGCGCGCGCCGCGAGCTCGCCACCAGCATGGCCTTGCGCACCGTCGTCCCGCTGCTGATCGCGCTGCCGGTGCTGGCGCTGCTGATCTGGCTGACGATCGCGCGCGGCCTGGCCCCGCTCGACCGCGTCGCCGCCGCCGTCGAGCGCCGCTCGCCGGCACTGCTCGAGCCCTTGTCCGAATCCGCGCTGCCGCGCGAAGTGCAGCCTCTGGTCGGCGCGCTGAACGGTCTGCTCGGCCGCTTGAGCCAGGCGCTGGCGGCGCAACGCTCGTTCATCGCCGACGCCGCGCACGAGCTGCGCACACCACTGACCGCTGTCCACCTGCAGGCGCAGCTCGCCGAGCGCGCCACGACGAACGCCGAGCGCCGGGCCGCGCTGGACGACTTGAAGGGCGGGCTCGAGCGCGCCACGCGGCTGGTCGAGCAGTTGCTCAACCTGGCGCGCGAGGAGCCCGGGGTCGCCGACCGCCCGCCGGCGACGGTGGACCTGCCTGCGCTGGCGCGCGACGTCGTCGCCGATCTCGCTCCGCTCGCCGCCGCCAAGCGCATCGACTTGGGGCTCAATGCCGACAGCCCGGTGCTCGTGCGGGGCGACGCCGAGGCGCTGGCGACGCTCCTCTCGAATCTCGTGGACAACGCGCTGCGCTACACGCCGGAAGGCGGCCGGGTCGATGTCGGCGCGGCAATCGACGCCGGGCGGCCGGTATTGAGCGTGCGCGATTCCGGCCCGGGCATCCCCGAGGCCGATCGCGAGCGCGTCTTCGACCGTTTCGTCCGCGGCAGCCTTGCCGCCGGAACGGTGCGCGGCAGCGGGCTCGGATTGTCGATCGTCAAGCGCATCGCCGAGCGGCACGGCGCCGAGATCGCCGTCGGGCCGGGCCTGGACGGCGCCGGCGCCGGCATCAGCGTGCGCTTTCCGGCCTCGGAACCGCCGCCGGATTCCCAGTAGCGCCCGGCCCCGCGCGCCGGCGGGTTCCGAGACTCGAGGCTGGCCTTAAGTTTCGCTTAAGTTTCGCTTCCTATTCTGCAAGCAAGCCGGAATGGATGTCCGGCCACTTCCCACAGGAGACAACGATGCAAGCCAATATCTTGAAACGCAGCGCGGTTGCGGTGGCCATCGCCGGTGCGTTCGCGCTCGGTGGCGTCGCGGCCGACCGGCTGCTGCCGTCCGCGGCATTTGCCGCCGTCGTGCCGGCGGTGAATCCCGCCGCGCCGAACGTTGCCGTCAACGCCGCTCCGACGGCGGCGCTGCCGGACTTCAGCGCACTGGTCGAGCAATACGGCCCGGCAGTCGTCAACATCAGCGTGATTTCGAACAACCGCAAGGTCCTCGGGCAGGATGAGGGCGACAACGCGCCCGACATGCAGGGTCTTCCGCCGGAATTTCGCCAGTTCTTCCGTAACTTCCAGATGCCGCGGCAGGGTCCGACGCGCGGCGTGGGCTCGGGCTTCATCATCGATCCCAACGGCATCGTCCTGACCAATGCGCACGTCGTCGATGGCGCCGATAACGTCAACGTCAAGCTCACCGACAAGCGCGAGTTCACCGCCAAGGTGCTCGGCGTGGACAAGACCACCGACATCGCCGTGTTGAAGATCGATGCGAAGAATCTGCCCGCGGTCAAGACCGGTGATCCGGGAGAGACCAAGGTCGGCTCCTGGGTCGTCGCGATCGGCCAGCCGTTCGGGTTCGAAAATACGGTGACTTCGGGCATCGTCAGCGCCAAGTCGCGCGCATTGCCGGAAGACTCGTATGTGCGGTTCATCCAGACCGATGCGGCGGTCAACCCCGGCAACTCCGGCGGCCCGCTGTTCAACCTGAAGGGCGAGGTCATCGGCATCAACTCGCAGATCTTCAGCCGTTCCGGCGGCTCGCAGGGTCTCGCGTTCGCGATACCGATCGACGTGGCGATGCACGTCGAGCAGCAGATCGTCAAGCACGGCAAAGTCACGCACGGCAGGCTGGGCGTCGCGATCCAGGACGTCAATCAGGCGCTGGCCGGGAACTTCGGGCTGAAGTCGCCGAAGGGCGCGCTGGTCAGCTCGGTCCAGAAAGACGGCGCGGGCGCCAAGGCGGGTCTGAAGCCGGGAGACGTGATCCTCACGTTGAACGGCGAAGCGATCGCCGGCTCGTCCGACCTGCCGCCGAAGATCGCTTCGCTGCAGCCCGGTTCGACCGTGACGCTGGGCGTCTGGCGGGACGGTGCGGAACGACAGCTGACGGCGACGCTGGGCTCGCTCGATGACGGCAAGAACATCGTCGCCTCGGCCGGCAGCCAGGACCTGGGCAACGCCCGCCTCGGCATCGCCGTGCGGCCGCTGACCGCCGAAGAGCGGCGCGACAACGATATCGCCGGCGGTCTGGTCGTGCAGGACGTTGCCGGCGCCGCCGAGCGCGCCGGCGTGCGGCCCGGCGACGTGATCGTTGCGGTCAACACCAAGCCGGTCACGACCGTCGAAGAGCTCAAGGCCATGGTCGCCAAATCGGGCAAGACCGTGGCCTTGCTGGTCCAGCGCGACAACGCGCAGATCTTCATCCCGGTGACGCTCGGCTGACGCGACGCAGTTCTTCCTCCGGCGCCGGTGACTCCCCGGCTTCGGTCCCCCGAGCGGACGGTCCCCCGTCCGCTCTTTTTTTGCGCCTTCGCCGCACTGCCGCGGCTCGAGACTTGACAGCGGCCGATATTGTGGTGATATCATAACAATATCGGCCGCCATACGGCGTCCGTATCCACTGGCGGAGGCCGCATGCAACAGATCGGCGAGCGCAGGAACGCGCACCAGGAGCGCGCGATCGTCACCTGGAATGGATTCGCCGCGCTGGCGATCGGCCTGATGCTGCTGGCGGCCGGCGTCTGGCAGCTGTTGCGCGGCCTGCCCTACGGCGGGCCGCCGTCGTTCTCGGGCTTGTTGGCTGCGGTACTCACCTTTGTCGTGCTGTTCATGCTCGGGCTGTTCATCCTGGCCGGCCTGTATACGCTGCAGCCGAACGAGGCGGTGATTCTGCAGCTTTTCGGCAGCTATCGCGGCAGCTCCCGGGTCCCCGGCCTGCGCGGCACCAATCCTTTTTACAGCCGGCGCAAGATGTCGCTGCGCGCCCGCAATCTCAACGGCGAGCGGCTCAAGGTCAACGACAAGCGCGGCAACCCGATCGAGATCGCCGCCGTCGTCGTCTGGCGCGTGGACGACACGGCGCGAGCCAGTTTCGACGTCGACAACTACGAGAATTACGTCAAGCTGCAAAGCGAGGCCGCGGTGCGGCATCTGGCCTCGTCATTCGCCTACGACCACGGCGACACGCTGGCCGGCAACGTGCCGGAGCCGACGCTGCTGGCGAGCACCGACAGCGTCTCGCGCGCACTGGTGGTCGAGCTGCAGCAGCGGCTGGACAAGGCAGGCGTCGTCGTCGAGGAGGCCCGCTTGATGCACCTCGCGTACGCGCCCGAGATCGCGCAGGTGATGCTGCGCCGGCAGCAGGCCGAGGCGATCATCGCGGCGCGGACGAAAATCGTGCACGGCGCGGTGTCGATGGTCGAAATGGCGCTGCGCGAGCTGTCCGAAAAGCAGGTCGTCGCGCTCGACGACGAGCGCAAGGCGGCGATGGTCAGCAATCTGATGACCGTGCTTTGCGCGGAAAGCGAAGTGCAGCCGGTCATCAACACCGGAACCCTGTACAACTGATCCCCATCGAGGGAAGGAGCGAGCGATGATCCACGTACGAGCGAGCAATCCGGGTTTGTGGTCGGCCGTCGGTGCGGGTCTGGGCACCGCGGTCGGTACGGCGCTGGGCAACAGCCCGTTCGGGCTGGCGATCGGCGCGGCGTTCGGCATGCTGTTCGCGATGCTCAACTTCCGCAGCCGGGCGCGGAAGCATCGGCGCTAGCAGCCGCCTTCATGGCAACGCCGGGAGAACAACGATGCGCCGGTCCGCCTTTTTCCTGCTGATCGCGCTGATCGCGCTCAGCGCAGCGTTCATCGCCGTCACCGCGGGCCAGCTCCCCGCGCTGGTCGCTTCGCACTTCGACAGCCGGTCCGGCGCCGACGGGTGGCTCACGCGCGGCAACTATCTGCTGTTGATGCTCGCCCTCGCGATACTCTTGCCGCTCGTGATCGTCGGCTTCATCGCGCTCGTCGGGCGGACCGCGCCGCGGCTGATCAACCTGCCTCACCGGAGCTACTGGCTGTCGGAAGGCCGGCGCGAACAAACCTTGGCGACGCTGCTGGTATTCGCCTGCGTGCAGGGCGCTCTGCTGACGGTGTTCGCCGCCGCGCTGCATTACGTCATACTGCTAGCCCATACCTCGGCCCCACCACAGCTTCCGGGCGCTGTGTTCGTGGCCGTGCTTCTGGCGCTGCTCGCGGCGATGGTCGCGTGGACGATCGCGCTGTATGTCCGCTTCCGCCATGTCGATTGAGTGCGCGCGCCGCCGCCGCGGACATCGCCGGCGTGGCTGAAAAAAAGGCTTTCCTGCTCCGTCTCGACCCGGCGCTGTGGACCGCGCTCGAGCGCCTGGCGCAGAGCGAGCTTCGCAGCGTCAACGGACAGATCGAATTTCTGCTGCGCGACGCCTTGTCACGCCGCGGCATGGGACCGGGCCGGGAGCCCGACACGACTCCCCCGGCACAGAAGGCTTCGGCCAATCGAGGCAGGCGTGGCAAGGTGGATTGACCCTCTGACAAGGACGCTGGCGGGCGCGGCCGCGTTTCGCGGTTATGCGCTGCGTCAGGCGATGGGCGACGACGAGCCCTTCCTGTACGAATTGCATCGCGAGGCGATGCGCGATTACGTCGAGATGACCTGGGGCTGGAACGAGGCGTGGCAGCGCACGCACTTCGCGACCCATTACTCCCCGCTGCACAATGCGGTGATCGTGCGAACCGGAAGCGTTCCGGCCGACGTGGGCCGACTCAGCCTGACGCGGCACTGGCGCTCGATTTTTCTTCGCGACATCGAGCTCGCCTCGGGCGAGCGCGGGCACGGCATCGGCAGCGCCATCATCGGCGCGGTGATCGCGCTGGCCGCCTACAGCGATCGGTACGTCGAGCTCAACGTGCTGGCCTGCAATCCGGCGCGCCACCTCTATGCCCGGCTGGGATTCCGCGTCGTGCGCGACGATGGCGCCCGGCTGCGGATGCGCACATAGTGTCCGCTATAGAACCTTTGCCAGCCACGCGCCGATCGCCCTCACCTCCTCCAGACAGAGCGAGTGCTCGATCGGGTACTGATGCCATTCGACGGGGTTGCCGTTCGCCTCGAGCGCGCGGCGCGAGGCGAGGCCCCATTCGAAGCGCACGACCGGATCGGCGGTGCCGTGCGCCATGAAGATCGGAACGTCACGATTGGCAGCGGCCGCTTCGGCCGGCAACCGGTCCGCCTGCACCAGATAGGTGGACAGCGCCAGGATGCCGGCGAGCCGCTCGGCGTGACGCAGGCCGGCGTACAGCGCGATGGCTCCGCCTTGCGAGAATCCGGCGAGGACGATGTGCGCCGCCGCTACGCCGCGCCCTTTTTCGCGGGCGATCAGCGCCTCGACCTGATCGGTCGACTGGCGCACGCCGCTGATATCGGCCCGGTTGTTCAAGTCGGCCGCGGCGATGTCGTACCACGCACGCATGCGCATACCGTTGTTGATTGTGACGGCGCGCACCGGCGCATGCGGAAAAATGAAACGGAACGCCCGCGCCGGCGGCAGACCCAGCTCCGGCACGATGGGCACGAAGTCGTTGCCGTCGGCGCCGAGCCCGTGCAGCCAGATCACGCTCGCCACAGGACCGGGTGCCGTTTCCAGCTCGATGGCGGGCAGAAGATCGGGCATCGCTAGCAACCTCCTCGAAAAGAGGCAGGATTCTACCGGACCCGCCGGCGCGGCGGCCGCAACGTAAGGCCGCCCGGCCTGTCTAACGGACGCAAACGGGCGTACAATCCGCGCCTCGAAACGGCGGGGCGACACAATCCCCCCGGCCGTGGTGGCGGCCCCTATCCGGTGACCGCGCGATCCAGAGACAAAATTTTTGGAGCTTGTCCGATGCCCCCTGCCGCAAGCGGTGCGATGGCGCTGCGTGACGTTTCCCTGGATGACAATACGCCGCGCAGCGGCTTATTGCGGCGCACACTAACCTGCGCGCAGCGCAGGTTATGTGGAAGCCACAAATATGCGGTGGCGAGGGAGGCGTGCCGTGGGTGAACCGCTCCGCACTGTCACTCTCGACGACAAATATCAGCTGGAGTCGGGCCGCGTTTATCTGACCGGCGTCCAGGCGCTGGTTCGGCTGCTGATCCTGCAGCGGCAGCGCGACGTCGCGGCCGGGCTCAACACCGCGGGATTCGTCTCCGGCTATCGCGGTTCGCCCTTGGGCGCCCTCGACCAGTCGCTGTGGTCGGCAGCCAAGTTCCTCGAGCGCGCGCACATCAAATTCCAGCCGGGCCTGAACGAGGACCTTGCGGCGACGTCGATCTGGGGCAGCCAGCAGGTCAACATGTACCGCGGCGCCAAGTACGACGGCGTCTTCTCGATGTGGTACGGCAAGGGACCCGGCGTCGACCGCTGCGGCGACGTGTTCAAGCACGCCAATTACGCGGGCACGTCGAAGCACGGCGGCGTGCTGGTGCTGGCCGGCGACGACCATGCCGCCAAGTCGTCGACGCTGCCGCATCAGTCGGATCACCAGTTTGCCGCCGCGATGATGCCGGTGCTCTATCCGTCGTCGGTCCAGGAGATCATCGACCTCGGCCTGCACGGCTGGGCGATGAGCCGCTACTCGGGCCTCTGGGTCGGTTTCAAATGCGTGTCCGACACCGTCGAAAGCTCGGCGTCGGTGACGATCGATCCCGACCGGGTCAAGCTGGTAATGCCCGACGATTTCCCGTTTCCGCCGGACGGCGTGCACATCCGCTGGCCCGACGGATTCCTGGAAACCGAAGCGCGGATGCAGGACTTCAAGATCTACGCCGCGCTGCATTATTGCCGCGCCAACCAGCTCAACCGCATCGTCATCGACAGCCCGAAGCCGAGGCTCGGGATCATCACCTCGGGCAAGAGCTATCTCGACGTGCGCCAGGCTCTCGACGACCTGGGAATAAGCGAGGCCGATGCGGCCGACATCGGCATCCGCGTGTTCAAGGTGGCGATGCCCTGGCCGCTCGAGCCCGAAGGCGTGCGCCACTTTGCCGAAGGCCTCGACGAGATCCTGGTCGTCGAGGAGAAACGGCAGATCGTCGAATACCAGCTGAAGGAGCAGCTGTACAACTGGCGGACCGACGTCCGCCCGCGGGTCGTCGGCAAGTTCGACGAAAAGGGCGAGTGGGTGCGGCCGCATGGCGATTGGCTGCTGCCCGCGGCAAGCGAGCTGACGCCGGCGATGATCGCGCGGGTGATCGCGCAGCGCATCGCGCGGCTTGAATTGCATCCGCGCCACAAGGAGAAGATCGAAAGCCGCGTCGCATTCATCAACGCCAAGGAGGCGGCGCTGGCCAGGCCGAAGATCAGCCTGCAGCGCATTCCGTATTTCTGCTCGGGCTGCCCGCACAACACGTCGACCAAGGTGCCCGAGGGCAGCCGCTCGACCGCGGGCATCGGTTGCCACGTGATGGCGATCTGGATGGACCGCTCGACGTCGACGTTCACGCACATGGGCGGCGAAGGCGTGCCGTGGATCGGGCAGGCGCCTTTTACCGAAGAAAAGCACATCTTCGCCAACCTGGGCGACGGCACCTATTACCACTCCGGCGTGCTCGCGATCCGCGCCGCCGTGGCGGCCAAGGTCAACATCACCTACAAGATCCTGTACAACGACGCCGTCGCGATGACCGGCGGCCAGCCGGTCGACGGCCCGATCTCGCCGGCGATCATCGCGCAGCAGGTCGCCGCCGAAGGCGTCGAAAAGATCGTCGTCGTCAGCGACGAGCCGGACAAGTATCCGTCCGGCTATTTCGCCGCCGGCATCGACATCCATCATCGCGATGACCTCGATCGCGTGCAGCGCGAGCTGCGCGACACGCCGGGTTGCACGGTCCTGCTGTACGACCAGACCTGCGCGGCGGAAAAGCGCCGCCGGCGCAAGCGCGGCAAGTACCCGGATCCGGCGAAACGGGTGTTCATCAACGAGCTGGTCTGCGAAGGCTGCGGCGATTGCGGCGTCAAGTCGAACTGCGTTTCGGTCGCCCCCGTGGAGACCGAGTTCGGCCGCAAGCGCACGATCGATCAGAGCTCGTGCAACAAGGATTTCTCCTGTGTCAACGGCTTTTGTCCGAGCTTCGTCACCGTCGAGGGCGGCGGCCTGCGCAAGCCGAAGCGCGCCGATGCGCTCGACGACGTTGCGCTGCCCGATCCGGCCGTGCCGGCGACGGCCGAGCCCTACGGCATCCTGGTCACCGGCATCGGCGGCACCGGCGTCGTGACCATTGGTGCGTTGCTGGGCATGGCGGCGCACCTCGCCGGCAAGGGCTGCAGCGTGCTCGACATGACCGGCCTTGCGCAAAAGAACGGGGCTGTCGTTTCGCACGTGCGCATCGCCGACACGCCCGAACGCATCCATGCGACGCGAATCGCCGCCGGCGAAGCCAAGCTGGTGCTGGCGTGCGACATCCTGACCGGCGTCGGCGACGAAGCGGTCGCCAAGATGCAAAGAGGCGTCACCAAGGCGCTGGTCAACACCGCGCTGGTGATGCCGGCCGAATTCACCCGCAACGCCGACTTGAAGTTCCCGCTGGGCTCGATGGAGCACGAAATTCGCGACGCCGTCGCGCCCGGCGACGCCGAGTTCCTCGACGCGACCCGGCTCGCGACCGGGCTGATGGGCGACTCGATCGCGACCAACCTGTTCATGGTGGGCTTCGCCTACCAGCGCGGCCTGATTCCGCTCGGCGAGGATGCGATTCTGCGCGCGATCGAGCTCAATGCCGCCGCGGTCGAATCGAACAAGCGGAGCTTCCGCTGGGGCCGGCTCGCCGCCGTCGACCCGGTGCGCGTTGCCGCGGCCGCGGTCCCGGCGTCAGCGAAGCCCGATTCGCAACGCCTGTCGGAATCGGTCGACGAGATGATCGCGCGCCGCGCCGCGTTCCTGACCGATTACCAGGACGCGGCCTACGCCAGGCGCTACACCGATTTCGTCGCCAAGGTGCGCGCTGCCGAAAGCGCGCGGCTGCCGGGCAAGACGGCGCTGACCGAAGCGGTGGCCCGCTACTACTTCAAGCTCCTGGCGATCAAGGACGAATACGAGGTGGCAAGACTCTACACCGATGGCGATTTCGTCAAGCGCGTCGCCGCGCAGTTCGAAGGCGATTACAAGCTTACCTTCCATCTTGCGCCGCCGTTGTCGAACAAGCCCGATCCGGTCACGGGCGAAGCGAAAAAGAGCAGTTACGGGCCGTGGATGATGACGGCGTTTCGCGTGCTGGCGAAGATGAAATGGCTGCGCGGCACCGCGCTCGACGTCTTCGGCAAGTCGCACGAGCGGCGGACCGAGCGCCAGCTGATCACCGATTACGAAGCGCTGATCGACGAGCTCCTGCCGCGGCTGGCCCCGCACAATCACGCGATCGCGGTCGAGCTCGCCTCGATTCCCGAGCACATTCGCGGCTATGGCCACGTCAAGGATCGGCACCTCAAGACTGCGAAGGCGAAGGAAGCCGAGCTGGTGGCGAGCTTTCGCGCCGCGGCGCCCGGCGCAGCGGCAGCGCTCGCCGCGATCAAGGTGGCGGCGTGAAACGCTGATCTTTTTGCGCCTGTGGCGCGGTCGCGGCGGCAAGCCCGGCCGCGCTTTTTTTGTGGGCGCGGTGCCACGCGCCGTCGCCGCCGCCTTTAGAACGCCACGGCGGTCCGGCCCTTGAGTTTCAGGATCTCGCGCGCCTCGTCGGGCGTCGCTATCGACAGCCCCATCGCTTCGATCATCGCGCGCGCGGCTCGCACCTGCGCGGCATTCGATTCGGCGAGCTTCCCGCGCCCCAGCCACAGGCTGTCCTCGAGCCCCACGCGGACGTTGCCCCCCATCGCCGCCGACATCGCCGCGACCGGCAGCTGGTTGCGGCCGGCGCCCAGCACGCTCCAGCGATACTGGTCGCCGAACAGCCGGTCGGCCGTGCGCTTCATGTGCGCGACGTCGTCCGGGTGCGCGCCGATCCCGCCAAGGATGCCGAATACGCTCTGGATGAACAGCGGCGGCTTGACGATGCCGCGGTCGAAAAAATGCGCGGCCGTGTACAGATGCCCGATGTCGTAGCACTCGATCTCGAATCGCGTGCCGTTGTCGGCGCACGAGGTCAGGATGTATTCGATATCCTTGAACGTGTTCTTGAACACGCGCTCGTCGGACGTCGCGAGATAGGTGCGCTCCCAGTCGAATTTGAAGGTGGAAAAGCGCTTCAGCATCGGGAACAGACCGAAATTCATCGATCCCATGTTGAGCGATGCGACCTCCGGCTTGAGCTGCAGCGCCGGCTGCAGGCGCTCCTCGATCGTCATCGTCGCCGCGCCGCCGGTCGTGAAATTGATCACGACGTCGCTGCGCCGGGCGATGTCGGCCGCGAAGACGCGGAAATATTTCGGATCCTGCGTCGGATGGCCGTCGACCGGATCACGCGCGTGCAGGTGGACGATCGCGGCACCGGCTTCGGCCGCGCCGACGGCGGCATCGGCGATTTCCTGCGGCGTCACCGGCAGATAGGGTGACATCGACGGCGTATGGATCGATCCGGTAATTGCGCAGGTGATGATCACGCTGCGACTCTGGCTTGCTGCCATCGCTTAAGCTCCTTATTCGGAATCGGGTTGTTCGCGCTTGTGCGCCACCAGCGCCATCAGCCGCCGGTCGCGCCATCGGGTCCGTGCTTCCCTGACCTCCGGCGAGCGCGGCGCGCCGAGCGCGGCCTCGACTTTCGCCGCGTTGTCGGGGTCCCATACGTCCGGTCCCGCCGGGTCTGCGGCCAGGCGCCGGTAGAAGTCGCCATATCGCGCGCAATAGTCGGCGACGCCGCCGGGCGCGTTCAACTCGATCGTCGCCATCGGGCCGAGGAACGACCAGCGCAGCCCGAGTCCATCGCGGACGGTCTTGTCCAGGTCGTCGGCGGAGACATAACCCTCGCCGACCAGGCGCATCGCTTCCGACAATAGCGCCCCCTGCAGGCGGTTGAGCACGAAGCCGTCGAGCTCGCGCCGCACGACGATCGGGACCTGCCCGACCGATGCGAACACGCGTTCCGCGCGCGCCATCGTCTCGGGCGAGGTCCACGGCGCGCCGCAGAGCTCGACGATCGGCACCAGATGCGGCGGATTGACCGGATGCGCGACCAGGCAGCGCGCGCGCCCGGCCAGGCTCTCGGTAAAGCGCGAGGCCGGAATCGCCGAGGTCGAGCTGGCAAGCACGGCGTCGGGCCGCGCGCGACGATCCAGCTCTTCGAAGACCTCGCGTTTGACGTCGACTTTTTCCGGCAGATTCTCCTGCACCCAGTCGGCGCCGACGACCGCCGACTCGAGGTCCGCGGCATACTCGATGCGGGCCAGCGCAGCGCGGGCATCGGCGACGAGCCCGTGTTGCCGCTGCTCGTCGAGGCTCGCCGCGATGAACGCGCGGGCGCGCGACAGCTGGTCGGCGTTGGTGTCGGTCAGCCGGACCGCCCACCCTGCCCGCGCGAATACCATCGCCCAGGCGCGGCCGATCAGGCCGGCGCCGATGACTGCTATCGTCTTGTCCATCGCCTCACATCCACAGAACACGCCGCCGCAGGTCGAGATTTTCCCGCAGCTCCGCGGCCGCGCCTTCGTAGACGACGCTGCCGCGCTCCAGCACATAGGCGTGGTTCGCCAGCGCCAGCACCAGGTCGAGATTATGCTCGACGATGATCATCGTCACCTCGTTTCGCAATTTGTCGAAGACCTCGAACAATTCCTCGACGACCGCCGGTGCCAGTCCTTCGAACGGCTCGTCCAGCAGCAGCACGCGAACGTGGCCCGACAGCGCCCGGGCGACCGCCACCATCTGCTGCTCGCCGCCGGACAGGAAATCGGCCGGCGTGTCGAGTCTCGACTTGAGCTGCGGGAAGAAGGCGAGAATCCTGTCCTCGCTCCACGCGAGTCCCGCGCCTTTCTTGCGCCTCAGCCGGCCGAGCTCGAGGTTGTCGCGCACGCTCATCCCGGCGAACAGCCCCCTCCCCTGCGGCACATACCCCACGCCGAGGCGCGCGATCGCCGCCGCCGGCCGCCCGGCGAGCTCCTCGCCGCTCAAGCGGATGCTGCCGCCGCCGGCGCGCACGATCCCGATGATCGTCTTCAGCAATGTCGACTTGCCCGCGCCATTGCGGCCGAGCAGCGCGACGATTTCCTGTTCGTGCGCAACCAGCGAGGCGCGCTGCAGGATGTGGCTCTTGCCGTAGTAGGCGTCGACCAGGTCCAGGCTCAGCAATTGCGGCCCGGTGCCGCGGCCGGCATGGCCGTGCGCGCCGGCGACCAGGGCCGCGGTCCCGACGCCGATGTAGATCTCCTGGACGGCGCGGCTGTTGCGCGCGTCGGCGGCGGTGCCATCGACCAGCACGCGGCCTTCGTTCATCACCGTGACGCGGTCGGCCAGCGCGAACACGCGATCGATGTCGTGCTCGACCAGCAGCACCGGAATATCGCGAGAAATGCGCTTGACCAGTTCGGCGACGCGCTCGCGCTCGGCGGCGGCCAGCCCCGCCAGGGGCTCGTCGAGCAGCAGTGCGCGCGGCGCCGAGGCGAGCGCGAGCCCCATATCCAGAAGCCGCTGGCCGCCGTAGGAAAGTGCGCCGGCTTCCGCCTGCTCGATCCCGGTCAGGCCGAGAAAGCCGATCAGCTCGCGCGTGCGCTGCTGCACCGGCTCGATCGCCGCCGTCGGCGTCCATCCATCCAGATGAGAGCTGTGGCGCGCCTGCACGGCGAGCCGCAGATTTTCACCGACGGGGAGCGCCGGAAACAGATTGGTGATCTGGAACGATCGGGCCAGGCCTGCTGCGACGATGCGATGCGGCGGCTGGCCGGTGATGTCGCGGCCATCGAGCACGACGCGGCCGCGATCGGGCAGGAACATTCCGGAAACCAGATTGAACAGCGTCGTCTTGCCGGCGCCGTTGGGCCCGATCAGCGCGTGCAGCGTCCGGTCGGCCACCGCGAAGCTGGCTTCCTCGACGGCATGAATGCCGCCGAACGCCTTCGCCAGTCCCTCGGCTTCGAGCACGGTGCCGGCCGGGCGCGCCGCCGGCAGCAGGAACGCGGGCAGCGGCAGCCCGTGCTCGATCGAGCGTCCCGCCATCGCCGCGGCCTCGACGCTGCGGGGACGCAGCGGCTCGCTGATTCGCCGCCACACCCCGACCAGCCCGGTCGGGGAGAAGACGACGAAGGCGACGAACAGGAGGCCGAAGAAAAACAGCCAGTTCGGCGTCCAGATCGACAGGTATTCGCGAAACAGGATGTAGAACAGCGCCCCGAGCGCCGGGCCGAGCAGGCTTCGCATGCCGCCGATGATCACCATCGCGAGCAACTCGCCGGACGAGGAAATCGACGTCGGATCGGCCGAGGCGAAGCGATGGTGGAACGCGAACAGGACGCCTGCAAACCCGGTGAGTGTGGCCGAGGCCGCATAGGCGATCTGCTTGTAGCGCTGGGTCGCGTAGCCGATGAATTGCGCGCGCTGCTCGTTCTCGCGAATCGCGAGCAGCACGCTGCCGATCGGAGAAGCGTGGAAGCGCGCCAGCGCGTGGACGACGAGCAGGCCCAGGCCTGCGACCAGCGCGTAGTAGATCCACGGATTCTCCAGATCGACCCCGAGCCAGACGGCGCGGGTCACACCGCCGAGTCCATTCTCGCCGCCGGTGAACGATGTCCAGCGGAACGCCACCGCGTAGGTCAGCGCCGAAAATGCCAGCGTGAGCAGCGAAAAATAAACGCCGCGCCGGCGCAGGACCAGGAAGCCGACCAGCACCGAGGCGACGAGCAGGAACCCCAGGGCGAACAGTGCCGGCCAGAGCACCGACCCGGGAAACCAGTGCCGCTGCGCCAATGCCGCGGCGTAGGCGCCCAGGCCGAACCACGCGCCGTGGCCGAACGAAACCAGCCCGGTGTGGCCGACCAGGATGTTCAGCGCCATGCAGGCGATGGCGAAGATCACCACGTCGGTCGCGCTGGTCAACGTCAACCCCCCCGCCAGCAGCGCGAAGGGCAATATCGCGCAGACCAGCCCGGCGATTGCCAGCGGCGAGCGCAGCTTCATTCGAAGCGCTGGATCCGCTCGCCGAACAAGCCGCGCGGCCGGAACAGCAGCACCAGCACCATCAGCAGGTACATCGACGCTTCTGCCGCCGGGGGAAAGAAATACACGGTCAGCCCGCGCACGACGCCGACGATCAACGCCGCCCAGACGACGCCCCAGAACGAGCCCAGCCCGCCGATGACGACGACGACAAAGGACGCCGTCAGAATATCGGTTCCCATCGCCGGGTGAACCCCGGAGATCGGCGCCAGAAGCACGCCCGCGAGCGCCGCCAGTGCGACTGCCAGCGCGACCACGCTGGCCATGTACGGCGAAAGCGAAATCCCGAGCGCCGCCACCATGTCGGGGTTCTGCACGCCGGCGCGAACGACTCTTCCGAACGGCGTTCGCCGCAGCAGCAGCCACAAGCCGGCGACGGCGGCGGCCGCGATCGCGAGCATCAGCAGCCGGTACTTCGAATAGATGAAATCGCCGACGAAGATCTGGCCTTTCAGCGCCGGCGGAATCGAAAACGGAATCGGCGCCGCGCCGAATATCCAGCGCAACGCCTGCTCGGCGACCAGCGCCAGGCCGAACGTCAGCAGCAAGCCGAGCGCCGGATCCTCGCGATAGAAGCGGCGGAACAGCAGCCGCTCGACGACCAGGCCGATCAGCGCGACGGCCAGCGGCGATACGACCAGCGCGCCGCCGAAACCGAGCGTGTCGGCGAGCTTGATCGCGAAGTACGCGCCGAGCGCATAAAACGCGCCGTGCGCGAGATTGACCAGCCCGCCGAGGGAAAAGATCAGCGTCAGGCCGAGCGCGATCAGGAGGTAATAGGCGCCGGCAAGCAGGCCGTTCAACACCTGCTCGAGAATCTCGATCAGCATCATGACCAGTGCCGCGCGCGGCGGCGCACCGCGCGCGGCGCCGTTTCGATCAAGCCGGCATCGTGCAGTTGTTCTCTTCGCGCGTCGGCGCGATCACTTCCAGGCTCTGGCCCGCCGCCGGCACCGGCGGGGACAACGTGAACAGATCCCAGCGATCCTTGACGTCGGCCGCCTTCTTGAACGTGATCGTATACATCTCCTGCATCAATTGGTGGTCCCAGCCGCGGTAGTAGCCTTCGCGCGCCTTGAGGATGTCGAACTTGGCGCCCTTCTCCAGATGCTCGACGACCTTGGTCGAGTCGGTGCTCTTGATCTCGTTCATCGCCTGAGCCACGTGCTTGGTCGACATGTAATCACCCCAGGCCTGGTTCTCCGGCGGCTTGCCGTACTTTTTCACGAATGCGTCGGTGAATCGCTGCGACGCAGGCGTCTTCAGCTGCGAGTCCCAGACCAGCGGCCAGATCCCGAGCACGTTCCCTTTGCCCGCGCCCCACGCCACCGCGGTGTCGAAGCCGAACCCGGCGACCGGAAACGGCAAGCCGAATTCGAGATATTGCTTCATGAAGTTGGTGATCTGCGCACCGGCGAGATTCGACACCACCAGGTCCGGCTTGGCATTGCGGATCTTGAGCAGGTACGGGGAGAAATCGGCGACGTCGGTCGCGACCAGCTCGTCGGCGGCGAACGCGCCGCCGTTCGCCGTCATGAAGCGCTTGGCGACCTTGAGCAAGTCGTGGCCGAACGCGTAATCGGCGGTCAGGCTGTACCATTTCTTGCCCTTGACCATGCCGTCGCGCAGCAACGCCTGGCCGCAGGCGCTGACGTACATGCTGTTGGCGGCTTCGGTGTGGAACATGTAGCGGTTGCACGACTTGCCGCGCAGCTCGTCGGAGTTGCAGCCGGTGTTGAAAAACAGAATGCGGTTGCGCTGCGCCACCTGGGCGATCGCCAGGCCAGACGCCGAGCTGATCTCGCCGATGATCGCGACGACCTTGTCCCGTTCGATCAGACGCTCCGCCTTGGTCGACGCCGTCTGCGGGTTGACGCTGTCTTCGGCGATCAGGTCGATCTTGCGGCCCATGATGCCGCCGGCGGCATTGATTTCGTCGACGGCGAGGTTGACGCCCATCACCGCGTATTCACCCAGCGGTCCGAGGAACCCGGTGCGCGGCGTCAGGTGGCCGATGCGTATCGCGTCCGACTGGGCGCGAACGATGGCGGGAAATCCAGCGACGCCCAGGGCGGCGGCCGCGCCGGCTCCCTTGAGCAAACTGCGACGGCGACGGCTAGTCGGCGAACGATCCATGAATCCTCCTCGGGATGACGGGAGAGCGGGCCACGGCTCGGTGGACACTGGCCGTTCGGCGCCGCTCGGCGAAATGCGATGCAGTTATAATCCCAAAGCGCTGTTGCTGTCCATGCCGCGACTGTCGTCGAGTTCAACGCGGCAGCAATCTGCGATTGCGCGATTCGCTCGGCTACCAGGGAGGGCTCAACATGGATCTCGCGATCCGCGGATTGCGTGTCCTCGTCACGGCCGGCGCGTCCGGCATCGGCCTCGCGACAGCGCGTGCATTCGCTCGCGAAGGCGCTCGAGTTCATGTGTGCGACGTCGACCAGGCGGCGCTGGATGCGCTTGGCGCAAGCGACCCCGCGGTTGCCCGGAGCGTCTGCGATGTCGCCGACGGCGCGGCAGTCGCCCGGATGTTCGACCAGGTATCCGCCGCATTCGGCGGCCTGGACGCGCTGGTCAACAACGCCGGCATCGCCGGACCGACCGCGGCCTGCGAAGACATCGCGTTCGCCGATTGGGAGCGCACGCTCGCGGTCAACCTGACGGGACAATTCCTCTGCGCGCAGCGTGCCATCCCATGGCTGAGGAAGAGCGGCAATCCCAGCATCGCCAATCTCTCGTCGGCCGCGGGGCGCTTCGGCTTTCCGATGCGCACGCCGTACGCCGCGTCGAAGTGGGCCGTGATCGGCCTGACCAAGTCGCTGGCGATCGAGCTCGGCCGCGACGGCGTTCGCGTCAATGCGATCTGCCCGGGTTCGGTCGCCGGCGCGCGGATCGACGCGGTGTTCGCCAACAAGGCGGCCGCGCGCGGGCTCCCGGAGGCGACGGTTCGCGACGAAGCGCTGGCGAAGACGTCGCTCAAGCGGCTGGTGTCCGCCGACGACATCGCCAATGCCATCGTTTTTCTGGCCTCGCCCTTGGGCGCCAACATCTCGGGCCAGGCCTTGCCGATCGACGCCGATACGCAGGCGCTGTTTTGAGAACTTGGCTTTGCGCCGGCTTCGGCGAGCGCCCGTCGTCCTGCCGCGGGCGCAGCAGAAGGAGATGAGATGCAATCCGTGTTCGACCTGTCGGGCAAAGTCGCGCTGATTACCGGCGCCTATCGCGGCCTCGGCTTCGCGATCGCGCAAGGACTCGCACGCGCCGGCGCCACCGTCGTGCTCAACGGCCGCCGCGCCGAGGCGGTCGAGCCTGCGGCGCGAGCATTGACGGCGCAGTCGCTGAAGGCATCG
>Ga0207674_10003143_pt1 | contig 20360 bp, 20 predicted proteins | sample KBSCornC72_FD_184303 | JGI IMG/M metagenome (GOLD analysis project Ga0207674, IMG submission 184303) | Corn rhizosphere microbial communities from Kellogg Biological Station, Michigan, USA - KBS Corn C7-2 (SPAdes) (version 2) | ecosystem: Host-associated > Plants > Roots > Rhizosphere > Soil ...
CACATCGGCATCCTCGGCGTCGACCGGAAGGGCACCGAGAACTACCAGCTGCTGCTCGGCGGCTCGGGCGACGAGAACACGACGCAGGCCAAGATCACCGGCCCCGGATTCGACGAGGACGGCATTGTCGACGCCGTCGAGAGGGCCATCGAGCAATACCGTGCGATCCGCGAGCCGGGCGAGCGATTCATCGATACTTATCGTCGCGTCGGTATGGATGGCTTCAAGGAGGCCATCTATGGTTGAGGGCGGCAACCCGATCCCGCAGGCGCCGGGCGATTATCTGCGCTTCCGCGACGACGTCGCGGCCGACGAGCCGGCGGTCAGCCTCGACGCGTTCCTCGAGCAGCCCAACGCGGTCTCCGTGCGGATCGAGGCGGGAGACGACGTCGAACGGCTGTTCGAGCACCTCGCGCGCGTGAAGCTCGTCGAGGTGGACTTCCCCAAGTTCCGCGACGGCCGCGGTTTCTCCACCGCACGGTTGCTGCGTGAAGCCGGCTACAAAGGCGAAATCAAGGCGACCGGCGACGTGCTGGTCGATCTCGTGTGGTTCATGCGCCGCTGCGGGTTCGACAGCTTTGCGCCCGACGTCTCAATCGACCCCGCGGTACTCGAAGGTTGTCTCAACCGCTATCCCCACGTTTACCAGCACGCCGCCGACGACGCGGTGCCGATCTGGCAGCTGCGGCACCCGGAGCTCGCCAATGGCTAGCCGCGCGATCGATATCATCAACACCGCTCCGCGGTTCACGCAGCCTGACGCCGACACGCTTAACGCGCGCTTCGCCGGCGTCGACGCCGCAACCATGCTGCGCACGCTGCTGGCCGAAGCGACTCTGGGCCGGGTGGCGGTGGTCAGCTCGTTCGGAACCGAAAGCGCGGTCTTGCTGCACCTCGTGGCGCAGGCCGATCCAGCGACCCCGGTGATCTTCGTCGACACATTGAAGATGTTTCGCGAGACGCTCGCCTATCGCGAGCAGTTGATCGACCACCTTGGCCTCACCAACAATTCGGTCGTCACGCCCGATCCGGCGGTGCTGGCAGCCAAGGACGAAAGCGGCCTGCGCTGGTCCTACGACCCCGACGGCTGCTGCGCTATCCGCAAGGTCGAGCCGCTCGCGCGCGCGAAAGTGGGGCTCGACAGCTGGATATCGGGCCGCAAGGCGTTCCAGTCGGTCACACGCGAGAACCTGCCGCGCTTCGAGGTCGAGGATGGGCGGCTGAAGATCAATCCGCTCGGCGACTGGGGCAAGAACCAGCTCGAAGCCTATTTCGAGGAGCACGAATTGCCGCGCCATCCGCTCGAGGCGCAGGGCTTCCTCTCCGTGGGCTGCCAGCCGTGCACCAGCCCGGTTCTGCCCGGCGAGGATCCGCGCGCAGGCCGCTGGCGCGGGTGGGACAAGACCGAGTGCGGCATCCACCTGCCCGGCGTTCCCGACGGCGACGAGGGAGAACTGCCCCCCGGTTACGAGCCGGCGTTCTGATTTCCCGCGTCTCGTGCTAGCTTCGCCTGATGCGAAGCGGCCTCGGACCCCTCGCGATCGTGTTGGCGCTGCTTGCCGGGCCCGCGGCGAGCCAGGCGATCTCGCCTGACGTCATGGTGCCGGCCCCGCAACCGGCAGACTGGGCGGCCATCGGCGAGCTCCCCGACCTCAGCGGCACCTGGCTGCCCGATCTCGGCAATCAGCGCAGCCAGGAGCAGGGCCCCGACGCGCCGCCGTGGAATCCCGAGGTCCAGAAGCAGGTCGATCACTGGTTTGCCGAGGAGAACGCCGGGCGTCCCAAGGGCCTGCTGGTCAACTGCCTGCCGCACGGCATGCCTTCGCTCATGCTGATCACGCACAACGCGCTCGAGTTCCTCGTCACGCCGGGCCGGGTGACGATCCTCGGCGAATCCGAAGGCAATCGCCTGCGCCGCATCCATACCGACGGGCGGGCGATGCCGGCGGCCCCCGATCCCAGCTTCGACGGCTACTCGGTCGGACGCTGGAACAACGGTGTGCTGGAGGTCGATACGACGGCCATCCTGCCGCAGGTCTATCTCGCGGTCAGCGAGGCCGTCGGTATCCCCAACAACGGCGGCATGACCATCCACGAGCGCATCCACCTGATCGAGCCCGACACACTGGCCGACGATCTGGAGATCACGGCTCCGAAGATCCTCACGCGAACCTGGAAGACGCGCCGGCTCTATCACCGCACACGCCAGCGCCTTGCCGAAATCCAGGAAGGCGTTTGCCGCCAGGGTGATTTCGCCGAGGGCACCGACCCATACGGCAATGCGATCTACGTGCCGGCCAATACGACCGAGGACGGCAACCTGCTTCCCCCTTCGCAATGACGAGGAGCGCCGCCATGCGCCAAGTGTCGATGCCTGTCCTCCTGGCGCCGCTGACGATCGGAGCGGCGGCGCTGCTCGCGGCCTTCCCTGTCGAGGCCCATCACAGCTTCGCGATGTTCGATCAGCAAAAGGTGATGACGCTGAACGGCACGGTGAAGGAGTTCCGCTGGGTCAACCCGCACTCCGCCATCTTCGTGAAGGTCGACGGCTCGGACGATCCGGACAAGCTTTGGTCGGTCGAGATGACCAGCCCGAGCAACCTGACGCGACGCGGTTGGACTCGCGACACCCTGAAGCCCGGAGACCGCATATCGGTCGAGATCAATCCCTTGCGTGACGGGCGGCACGGCGGAGGCTTCCGCAGCGCGACGCTGCTCGACAGCGGACGCGTCCTGGGCGGCAACTTGTTCACCGCCGGCCAATCCTGAGCCACACCGAGCGAAACCGGCGGAAGACGCGGGTCCGGGTGCGTCTTCCGCCGGCCTGGGCACGACCGGGGCGAGCTATTGCCCGCCGGGCGCGCCGCCACCCTGCTGGAAGCGTTGCATCATCTGCTGACGGAACGCGTCCCGCTCGGCCTTTGTCAGCTTGCCGTCGTGATCGGCGTCCATTCGCTGGAAGCGCTGGACCTGCGAGGCAACAAAATCGTCCTTGCTCATCGGTGCGGGGTCGCCGCCCCCGAAGCGACGACCGCCGAACGGTTGCTCGTCGACCTGAAGGGTGCCGTCGTGATTGGCGTCCATCTGCGCGAAGCGGTCGGCGGCGTTCTTTTCGACGTCGGCCTGGGTGACCGTGGCGTCGCCGTAAGCATCGGGCGACGGACCGCCTTGCGCGAACGCCGGCACCGAAACAGCGCCGGCCAAAGCGGCGACCGCAATCGTAAGCGTCTTCATTTGCCTGTCTCCAAGTTCGCGCGCGAAATTGCGCGCGATCGCCCCGGCGCGAAATAGCACGCAGGTGGGGAGACAAGCGCGCGTTACAGTGTCGCAATTTGTCGTGGACGCGGGCGGTGCGAACGGGCAGCCTTGCGGGGAACGAAGCCGCGCCGCCTTCGCTCTCAGGATGTACAGCCGGAGCCTTCGATGAAACCGATGACCGAAAGGCACCTCGCGATCCTGCGCCGGCACATGGTCGAGATAGTCGAGATGCATTTCGACCTGTCGGGCGAGGAGATCGGCACGGATACGCTCGATCCGGATATCCGCCGCGCGATGCTCGAAGTGCCGCGGCATCTGTTCGTGCCTTCGAGTCTTGCCGCCCTCGCTTACCAGGACGGGCCGCTGCCGATCGGCTTCGACAAGACCATTTCGCAGCCATTCATCGGCGCGCTGATGCTGCAGCTCGCTGGAATCCGCCGCGACCTGCGAGTGCTCGAGGTCGGTACCGGGCTCGGGTACCAGGCGGCGGTAATGGCCGAAATCGGTGCCGAGGTATTTAGCGTCGAAGTCGTCGAAGAGTTCGCGGAAGCCGCCGAGACACGGTTCAAGGCGCTGGGTTACGACGTGCGGGTGAAGGTCGGTGACGGCTCGCGCGGGTGGCCGGAACACGAGCCTTACGACCGGATCATCGTCACCGCCGCCGCGACCGAAGCGCCGCAGGAGCTGACCGACGAACTTTCTCCAGGCGGACGGATGGTCATTCCGCTCGGCGGCGAGGATGTTCAAGCGCTCAGTGTGGTCGAAAAGGACGATGACGGCTCGATCAAGGTGCGCAGGATCATGCCCGTTCGATTCACGCGCCTGGAGACCATCGGCTAAAGCCAGCCATGCTCGCGATACCACTCAGCCGTCGCCTTGAGGCCTTCGAGCGTGGGAATTTCAGGCTTCCATAGCCGTTTCGGCGGCCGGGCCTTCGGGCTGCACACCCAGTTCGGATGGGCCATGTAGCCGACTCGGTCGGGCGTAAGCTTGGCCTTGCGGCCGCGCAGCGCCCGGTCCGCCTTCGCCAGGCGCTCGAGCACCGGCCGCGAAAAGTGCGGCACCCACGGGCGTCGCCCCACCGCCCAGCCGATCGCGCGGGCGAACTCGCGATGGCTCCAGCCGTCCTCGCGCCCATCGTCCGGCTCGAACGTATGTCGCGTCACCGCCTCGCTCGAAGGGACCAGTGCGAGGAGCAATCGGGCGAGGTCCGCAACATGGATCAGCGATGTGCGCCCCGGCGGAGGCATCGGCACCACGCCCCACTTGGCGAGCTTGAACAACTCGAGGATTTCCCGGTCGCGCGGGCCGTAGATCGCCGGCGGGCGGACGATCGTCCAGTCGAGCCCGCTGGCCTTGACCAGCTTCTCCGCATGGAGCTTCGAATGGCCGTACTTCGAAAGCTTCGGCTCGCGCGCGGCGAGCGAGGAGACGAACACCAGGCGCGGCACCCCGGCCGCAACCGCCGCCTCGACCAATTGCAGTGTTCCTTCGACGTTGCCGAGATGAAAGCCCATCGGATCATGCGTGTTCACCACGCCCGCGACGTGGATCACCGCCTCGGCTTTCCTGACGAGCTTCATCAGCGCCTTTACGTCATGCAGATCGCCGGAAATCCATTCCACGCCGGGCGCCTTGCTCTGCTTGCGCCGGGTGAGCGCGCGGACTTCCAGCCCTTGCCTTGCAGCTTCTTCGAGCAGCGCACGGCCGACGAAGCCGGTCGCGCCGGTCACCGCCAGCGTCACAGCAGCACCAGCTGGTCGCGATGGATGACGGCGGCACGCGGCGCATAGCCCAGCAAAGCCTCGAGCTGGTCGCTTCGCCGGCCCTTGATGATCTCGATCTCGGCGGAGGCGTACTCGACGAGGCCCTGGGCCAGGGTCTCGCCGTGCCCGTTGCGAACAGCCACGGGGTCGCCGCGCGAGAAGTCGCCCTCGACCGCCGTGATCCCGGCGGGCAGCAGGCTGCCGCCTCGCGCCAGCGCGGCGGCGCAGCCATCGTCGATGACAAGAGCGCCACGCATCCGCTGGCGCCCCCCGAGCCAGGCCTTGCGCGCGGCGTCGCGGCGCTTTGGAATGAACAGGGTGCCGGTTCCCTCGCCTGCCAGCGCCCGGACGAGCGGCGCGTCGTGCGTCCCGTTGACGATTGCGAGCGCAATTCCGGCGCGTTCGGCGATCTCGGCGGCCTGCAGCTTGGCGGTCATTCCCCCCGAGCCCAGGCCCGAACCCGAAGCCTTGCTGGCCATCGCGTGGATTTCGGCGGTAACCCCTTCGACGCGCGGCAGCAGCTTGGCTCCCGTGGATTTCGGGTCGCGGTCGTAGAGTCCATCAACATCGGACAGCAGCATGACGGCATCCGCGCTCGCCGCCTGGGCGACGCGCGCGGCGAGCCGGTCGTTATCGCCGAAGCGGATTTCTGCCGTGGCGACGGAATCGTTCTCGTTGATGACCGGGACCACGCCGGCCTTGAGCAGCCGCCCCAGCGTCGCGGCAGCATTGAGGTAGCGGCGGCGATCCTCGAGGTCCTCCAGCGTCACCAGCAACTGGGCTGCCGCTATGCCATGCGAAGCAAGCCGCTCGGACCACAACGAGGCAAGGCCGATCTGGCCGACTGCCGCGGCGGCCTGGGCGTCGGCAAGGCTGCCACGTCCACCCTTCGCCAGCCCCAGCTTGGCCGCGCCGAGCGCAATCGCGCCTGAACTGACGACAATCACTTCCTGCCCGCGCCCGCGCGCCTCGGCCAATTCGCGAACGAGGCTGTCGAGCCATTCGCCGCGAACCGCGCCGTCCCGGCCGACGAGCAGCGACGAGCCCACCTTGACGACGAGGCGAGGCGCCAGCTTGGGCGAGGTCAGATCGGCGAGGCGGTCGATAGGCATGGGCGCTTGCGCTTAGCGGACCAGCCGGGGTTTAGGAATATGGCGCTGAGGTGAGCCGAGTCAGAGGGGCGACCAGGGTTTTTCAGGCAGGTCTTCCTCGGTCTCTTCGCCGGGCTGTTCGGTTGCCGTTCGAGCGGGCAGGTAGGCGAGCGCGGCATCGAGCAGCGCCTCGATCCCCTCTCCCGTCGCGCCCGATATCGGAAAGACCTGCCTGGCGCCTGCCGCCGTCAATTCGGCCGCGAAGCCCTCGACCAGCTCGCGATCGGCAAGGTCGATCTTGTTGAGCGCGATGAGCCGCGGCTTCTGCGCGAGCCCCTCCCCGTAGGCCTCGAGCTCGTCCTCGATGATCCGCATCGCTTCGGCGGGATCGGTGCCGGAAATGTCGATCAGCTGGATCAGCACGCGGCAGCGCTCGATGTGCCCGAGAAAGCGGTCACCGATGCCTGCGCCGTCGGCGGCCCCTTCGATCAAGCCGGGAATATCGGCAAGGACGAATTCGCGCCCCTTGTGGCGCACGACGCCCAGCTTCGGGATCAAGGTGGTGAACGCGTAGTCGCCCACCTTGGCCTGCGCATTGGAGACCTGGTTGATGAAAGTGCTCTTGCCGGCGTTCGGCAGGCCGACGAGGCCAACGTCGGCAAGCAGCTTGAGACGCAGCCAGACCGCCAGCTCCTGCGCCGGCTCGCCCGGCTGGTGCTGGCGCGGAGCGCGGTTGGTCGAGGTCTTGTAGCTGGCGTTGCCGCGCCCGCCCATGCCGCCTTCGAGCAGCGTAACGCGCTGGCCCACTTCGGTGAGGTCGGCGAGCACCTCTTCGCGCCCCTCGTCGAGGATTTGCGTGCCTACCGGAACGGGAATGACGAGGTCCGGCGCGCTGGCCCCGGTACGGTTCTTGCCCATGCCGTGCCCACCGCGCTTCGCCTTGAAATGCTGCGTGTAGCGAAAGTCGATAAGGGTATTGAGACCCGGCACCGCCTCGAACACGATGTCGCCGCCGCGGCCGCCGTCACCGCCGTCGGGCCCGCCGTATTCGATGAACTTCTCGCGCCGGAAGCTTACCGCTCCGGGGCCGCCTGCGCCGGAGCGCACATAGATCTTGGCCTGGTCGAGAAAGTGCATGGCTTAGTGTAACACCTGGTGGAGCCGAGGGGGATCGAACCCCTGACCTCGTCATTGCGAACGACGCGCTCTCCCAGCTGAGCTACGGCCCCGTTCAGGTGTGGCGCGGGTCTGAGCCCCGCGAAGGCGGGCGCCTTAGCGAAAAGGCTGCGTGGTTGGAAGGGCTAATGTGGGTGTGAAGCCGTGCGATTTCCACTCCGCGAATCCGGCGACTGGTTTTCACGACCGTGCACCGCGACATAGCCGGGCTGAGTCGACCCATAGAGCGCGCCGTACTTCGCGTCCCAGGCCGCGGAATCGGCGCGATAGCGGTCGTAGGCATCGAAGAAGTCGAGATAGACCGCATCGTACCTGGGCAGCGTGGCCTTGGCGAACGCCGCAAGATCGGTCGGGGGCGCCTTTTGCCATTCGCTCGCGACAGCCAGCGCCACCGGGCACATGGCGCCCATCGCGGCGGGCGTGGCGAAGTAATTGTACACTTTCGTGTTCTGCGCCTCGCGCGCCGCGGCACTGCGGTACTTTGCCTCGATCCGCTTGTTCACGGCCGCGAGCTCCCGGGCGTACTTCTTGAGAAAGGCGGCATAGCCCGCGAGGATCGGCCTGTACTGGCTGCCCATGCAATTGAGCGCGGCGACGTTCCACGCCGAACGCACGTGCCAAACGGTATCGTCGCGATCGAGGCCGGTGTTGATGGTGCGTCGCACGCCATCGGCGCCGACGGCAGGGATCGTCATCGCATAGGCGGCGCTGTTCGGGGGCAGCGGCCGATACGGCGTCGCCTCGGCGGTCCGCGGAGCGGGGGCAGCCGGCTCGGACGATACCGGCGCCGATGACAAGACTGCCAAAAGGCCACAGGCGACGAGCGCGGTTCGCACTGGCCGGCGGCGCGCGGTATCCATGGATCGACGAGCCCTCTCCCAAGCCACCGACTGAATCTACGTTGGCCCGGCCGCGAAGAAAATGCCCGGAGCGCCGTTGACGCCCCGGGCAACGATGAAGCGAGTCCCTGCTGCGCTCAGTTGCGGCTGTTGCCCATGAAGCGAAGCAGGAACAGGAACATGTTGATGAAATCGAGGTACAGGCTGAGCGCGCCGAGCACGATCATCTTGCCGGCCCATTCGGTGCCGCGCATGGTGTAGTACGACACCTTCAGGCGCTGCGTGTCGTAGGCCGTCAGACCGGCGAAGATCAGCACTCCGAGGAAGCTGATGGCCCACATCAGCCCGGGCGACTGCACGAACATGTTGATCACGCTTGCGACGATCAGGCCGACCACGCCCATGATCAGGAACGTGCCGAACGCCGACAGGTCCTTCTTCGTCGTGTAACCGACAAGGCTCAGTCCGGCGAACGCGCCGGCCGTGGCGAAGAACGTCGCCGCGATCGAGCCTCCGGTGTAAACCAGGAAGATCGTCGACAGCGACAGGCCCATGAGCACCGCGAAACCCCAGTAGAGCATCTGCAGGGTGCTCTTGGCGAAGCGATTGGCGCCAAAGCTCATTGCAAACACGATTGCGAGCGGCGCCAGCATCAGGATCCACGCCAGCAGGCCGCCGGTGAGAAACACCCGCGCCGCCGGTGAATTGACGCCACCGCTGGAAAACAGCAGCGCGACGATGCCGGTCAGCAGCACGCCCGAGGTCATGTAGTTGTAGATCGACAGCATGTAGCTGCGCAGGCCCTGGTCGACCGTTCCGACCCGAGGAGCCCCCACCACACCCGCAGACGCCGCCGGTTCGCCCCAGGGGGTCCGGGTGGTCTGAGGATCGTTCCAATTGGCCATTTCAAACTCCATTCCGGCGCCGAGCGACGACAAGCCGGTGCCGGCAATATCGCGATGAGCGGGCCGGATTTCAAGGAAAACCGGCCCCGGGGCCTTACGCGGCGCCTCGCGCCGCCGCCGCCAGTTCCGCCCCGCGATCACGCGCTGCACGCAGAGTCTCCGTGATCAGGCTGAGCAAGGCCTGGTCCGCGTCGAGCACGTCGAGACCTTTTTGCGTCGTCCCGCCGGGGCTCGCCACGCGGCGGGCAAGCTCGCCCGGGCCGTCAGGACTGGCGGCCGCGAGCGCGGCGGCACCCTCGACCATCGCCAGCGCCAGCCGCTGCGCCTGCTCTTTCGGAAGTCCGAGGATGGTCGCACCTTCGGCGAGCGCGTCGATGAAGCGATAGACGAACGCCGGCCCCGATCCGGCCAGCGCGGTCACGAGGTTGAACTCATCCTCGTCGATCCATTCGCTCGTTCCGAGCGGCTTCATCAGCTCGACGAGCGCGGCTCGGCCGGCACCGTCGAGCCCGCTTTCGGCGAGACCGATCGGCGCCTTGCCGAGCGCCACGGCCAAGTTCGGCATCACCCGCACGTGCGCGGCGGCTGCGGGAATGCGCCGTGCCAGGGTCGCCAGTTCGACCCCGGCGAGAAGCGACAGCACCGTCGTGTTTTCGCCCGCCAGTTTCGCCACCGCCGGCGCCACGTCACCGAGCATTTGCGGTTTCACTCCCAGCAGGATGGCATCGAAATCGCCAAAGGCCGGTATCGAACAATGGCGCTCCACGCGCTCCGGGAGCGCTCGGTCGCTCGGCTCGGCGATGGTGAACCTCGCCGGGTCAAACCCCGCGGCGAGCCAGCCCTCGAGCATCGCCCCGGCCATGTTGCCGCAGCCGACGATGAGGATTGAGTGGAATTCCATGCGCGCTCGTCTGCCGGAGACGCCGCGCGCTGTCTATGCCTCGCCTGCCGCGTCCACCAGGGCCGCGTCGAGTGCCTGGCGCGGGGTCTTGTCACCCCACAGCACGAACTGGAACGCCGGATAGAAGCGGTCGCACTCCGATACGGCCGCCTCGACCGCCGTCTGCGCCATCGACAAGCTCAACATTCCATCGGCGCCGAGCATCAGCCCGTGGCGATAGAGCAGCACGCCGCCGCGCGACCAGATATCGAAATGGCCGAGCCACAGCTGCTCGTTGATCAGCGCGACCAGCTCGAACGCATCGCCGAGCTTGCCGTTGGGCACGCGGATTTCGGGTAGGCACAGCAGCTGCAGCACGCCGTCCTCGGGCCGCCAGATGCAGCGCACCTGGTACGTCGTCCAGCTGCCCTGGATTTCCCCGCTGATTTCCTCGTCGCCGACGAATTCGCAAGGCCAGCCGTGCGCCTCGAACAGTTGCGCCAGCATCTCCAGCGGCGCGGCATCGTCCTCGTTGGTCAGCGGCTCGCGGCCGGTATTCATGCAGGCGTTCCTGTCTTCATGCGATCCGTTGCCCGCCATGCTCCGGTGCCCGCCTCGCAATCAATTGTGCGCCATGACGTCATCGGTGAAAACCCAGAGTTGCCTGTTCACAAAGTGTGCAAAAGCGGTTTGTCCACAGGGGAGGAGCGATGGAGATGATGGGGATAAAGCCTCACTTGAGCGGGGTGACTTCCTCTCCCTCGTCGCTGACGAACTCGAACGAACCGATCCCTTTCTTCTTCAGCGCCTTGATGGCCGCCTGCGCGTCATCCTCGGACTTGTAGGGACCGGTCACGAGCCGGCGGGTGCGGCCCCATTTCGCCCAATAGGCATCGCGCCTCGAGAGCAGCGAGCCGCTTTCCTTGGTGAGCTTGCGCCAGGTGAATTCCAGCGCCTTCACGTCACGGCCCGTGCCGACCTGGACCCAGATTCGGCTCGGATTGGCCGGCGGCTTGGGCTTGGCGACGGGCTTTTGCTGGGGTTTCGCGATCGCGCGCGCCGGCTTGATCTTGGTGATGTCGACGGCGCCCGGCGGCGGCCCCTGGGGCGCAATCTCCCTCGAGAAGTCGGCGAAGGCATCGGCAAGGCTCACCGGACTCGTCGCGGCGCGAACACGGGGCGCAGCAGGAGGCGTGGCCACCGACAGCGCGGGCCGGGCGACCTGTTCCACGCCCGTCGTCGCCGGAGCAGGCGGTTGCTGTTCCAGGGCAGCGACCAAGACCGGCTTCGACACGGTTTCCTGCGGCGCAGTCGGCAATTCTGCCGGTGGCTGCTGCAAGGGCGACGTCGCGGCAGGCGTTGGTGTCGGCGTCGGCTCCTGCTCCAGCCGGGCGACCACTACCGGCTGCGGGGCCGCCTGCTGCGGCGCGGCGGGCAGCTCCGCCGATGGCTGCGGCGCGGCCTGTCGTGGAACCGGGGGCAGCTCGGCCGAAGGCTGGACGACGGCCGCAGTGACCGCCGGTGGTGGCGGCAGCTGGGCGACTGGCTGCACCGCCGGCTGTGGCAGCGGCGCATAGGTGACGCTGACCCGGCCCTGGTTCTTGTCGGACTTCCTGTCGCGGCGCTTTTCGCGGCGATCGTTCTTTGACCGGTCGCTCCGCCCGAGCGGCTGGCCCGACGGAACAAGCCGGGCATCGGGAGTTGCCTGGGCGACCTGCGGAGCCGGATTTTGCGCCGTCAGAGCCGCGATCTGGGGATCGTCATGGCCGATCTCCGAGGCGGCCGGGAATTCGCCGAGGTTGGCCGCGGCGGCCTGCTGCGCGCGTGTCAGCCGCGGCATGTAGCGCAAGTAAGGCGCCATGCGGTTCGACAGGTTGGCCGGCAGCATCTTCTCGGCGATCGAAACCGCGTCCTCGCCTTTGCCGAGAATGGCGAGCGCAAACGCGCGGGTGCGATAGGCGGAAAGATCCTGCTGCTGCAGCAGGGGCAGCAAGGTCGCATCGGAACCGCGCTGGTCGCCCGAGATCGCCTGGCTCAGCGCCAGACGGCGAACGATTTCCGGATCGTATTTCTGGGCCAGGGCCTGCCGGTAGTATTGCTGGGCCGCCACGTTCTGGCCGACGAGGTCGAGCGCCAGCCCGCGGTCGCCGGCATACGCGGCCATCGGGGCGCCGGCCGCTTCGGCGGCGGCAAATTGCTTCACGGCATTGACGGGATCGTGCAGGCGCACCAGCGCCGACGCCTCTCCGGCCTTGGCTTCCCCGTTGGTGGGAGCCGCCTGCTCGGCCCGGCGAAAGAAGCCGAGCGCCGCCTGCGTGTCGTCGAGATTGAGCGAGGCCCAGCCGGCCCGCAGCAAGGCCGAGACGTCGGTCGGAGCGCGCGCAAGCGCATCGAGCGCCGAGTTGAGCGCCTGGACGCTGGCCGAGCTGTTCTGCTGGGCAAGGGCCGGCAGGCCGGCCGCCAGCGCCCAACATGCCAGGGCCATGCAGGCAACCCGTCCGGCGATCCTGTGTCGTTTGCCCGAGTCCGTCCCGATGACCATGGCTCCTGCCCTAGGCACGGCAGCCTGAACCGCTCTGTAATAGCACCTACTGGTTGTTCTGACGGCCAAGGAAGCGGGGAATGCGCAGCGACGACGAGCTGTCGCTGTCGGTTTCCTCATCTTCCTCGTCCGACGACGAGGCTCCGGCGCGTGACAGGTTTGCCATGCGCTCGAACAAGGTGCTGCCCGCTCCCGACCTCGCCGGAGCCGCCGCGGCCTCGTCGGCACCTTCGTCGGACCCGCCGCCGAGCATACGGCGACGTCGCCCTCCAATCGGCTGGACCTGTTGATCCGCGTCGGCGAGGCGGTCGGCGTCGAGCAGCAGCTCGTCCTGCGGACCTTGCGGCTCATCCTCGCCCTGGTCGCCGGCTTCCATCGTCAGCTCCAGCGCATCCTCGTCGGCGCCGCCTTCGTCCGAGCCTCCTTCGGCATCGTAGCTGCCGATATAGTCGCCGGCATCTTCCTGCCACGGCTCGCCCTCTTCGGCCGATCCGCCTTCGGTCTCGCGGTTGATCCGCGTCCCCATAAGCGAGGCGAAGCCGCCACCAGAGGCTTCGTCCTCGGCCTCGTCTTCGGCGTCTTCGTCGTATTCTTCCTCGCCCTCGTCATGCTCGGCGGTCGCGGCATGGGCCTCCGGCTCCGGCATCTGCGGGACATAGGGCTCTGGCATGGCATGCGAGGCTTCCTCGGCCTCTGCGGCATCCGCACCGGTCTGCTCGCCGTAGCTCGTTTCTTCCTCGTGCCCCCACTGGTTCTCCGGCGGCTCCAGGGTGAAGCTCGCCGCATTCTCGGCGGCGGCCGCATCCTCGGCGAGCTCTTCCTCGGTCGGCAGCGGCAGGACCGGCTTCTTCGGGCCGCGCGCGGCGGAAAGGTTGAGCGGCTGGCTGGCCAGCGCGGCCTGCTCGGCGCTCTGCTCGATGCCGGTGGCGACGACGGAGACGCGGATCTTGCCTTCGAGGTCCGGGTTGAACGCGGAGCCCCAGATGATGTTCGCTTCAGGATCGACCAGCTCGCGGATGTGGTTCGCCGCCTCGTCGATCTCGAGCAGCTTCATGTCCTCGCCGCCGATGATCGAGATGATCACGCCCTTGGCGCCGGTCATCGAGACGCCGTCGAGCAGCGGGTTGGCGATCGCGCGCTCGGCGGCTTCGAGAGCGCGGTTCTCGCCCTCGCCCTCACCGGTACCCATCATCGCCTTGCCCATCTCGCCCATGACCGAGCGCACGTCGGCGAAGTCGAGGTTGATGAGGCCGGGCATGACCATCAGGTCGGTGATCGAGCGCACCCCCTGCTGCAGGACCTCGTCGGCCATCTGGAACGCCTCCTTGAAGGTCGTATCCGCCTTGGCGACGAGGAACAGGTTCTGGTTGGGGATGACGATCAGCGTGTCGACGTGCTTCTGCAACTCGTCGATGCCGGCGTCGGCCGAGCGCATGCGGCGCGTGCCTTCGAACAGGAACGGCTTGGTGACGACGCCGACGGTCAGCACACCCTTGCGGCGAGCGGCCTCGGCGATGACTGGAGCTGCGCCGGTACCGGTGCCTCCGCCCATGCCGGCGGCGATGAATACCATGTTGACGCCTTCCAGCGCCCGCTCGATCTCCTCGACCGTCTCCTCCGCGGCGGCGCGGCCGACTTCGGGCCGCGACCCGGCGCCAAGGCCCTGGGTAATGTCGGGCCCCAGCTGGATGCGGTGCTCGGCGACCGAATTGTTGAGCGCCTGCGCATCGGTGTTGGCGACGATGAAGTCGACCCCCTCGATCTCCGCGCCGATCATGTTGGCGATGGCGTTGCCGCCGGCACCGCCGACGCCGATCACGGTGATCCGCGGGCGCAATTCCTCAACAGAGGGCGGGCCGATATTGATGCTCATTTCCGTGTCCTTCCGGGAAGGAGTGTAAAGATTTTGTGTTAACGCTTCTGCCACAAAGCGATTCGGGCGTGCACAAGGCAATTGGCCTTATCCACAAGCACTGAAGCGGTGGGATTGCCGAGCTGCATTGCGGTCAGAAATACTCTTTCATGGCATGCCATAGTCGCTGGGCCATGGCCGTTGTTCCGTAACGTTTTGTGACCTGGTGACGCGGGCCCACGGCGCGGATGTCAACCGGGTCCTCGGCCGCGTAGAGCACGAGCCCGGCCAAAGTCGCGAATCCGGGCACGGCATGCGCTTCGGGCAAGCCCTTCAATTGCGGCGAGCGGCCGACGCGGACCGGCTTGCCGAGCGCCGCCTGGGCGTAGTCGGCAAGGCCCGACAGCTCGGCCCCTCCGCCGGTGAAGACCACCGGCCGGTTGCGCGTGCCGGCCTTGCCCGAGAGCCCACCGGAGAATCCCTGGGCCTCCAGCGAGCGGCCGATATCGCTCACCAGCCGGTCCAGCTCGCCGGTGATGACCGAAATGAGCTCTGCGCGCGGGATGCGGTTCTGCTCGTCGGCGCCGCGCGCGATCGGGCCGGAGCGGTCGTCGCCGGGCCCAAGCACCGCGACGAGCTCGCGGTGATCCGCCGGGCTGGCAATCGCCGAGCCGTGCACGCATTTCAGCCGCTCCGCCTGGAAGCGGCGGATGCCGAGCGAGCTCGCGATCGCATCGGTGATGTCGGCCGAGCCCATCGGGATGGACGTCAGTCCGACCAGCATCCCGGCGGCGAACACGGCGACGTTGGTCACTTCCGCCCCGAACTCGACCAGCGCCACGCCGAGGTCGCGCTCCTCGGCGCTCAGGCACGCGTAACCCGCGGCAAGGGGCGAGGCGACGATGCCCTCGACTTCGAGGTGCGCGTTCTCGACCGCCTCGCGCAAGTTGCGCATCGGGGCACCGTCGGCCAGCATCGTGTGGATGTCGACGCCGAGGCGCTCGGCGTGAAGGCCCTTGGGGTTGGCGATGCCTTCCGCCCCGTCGAGGAAATAGCAGGCGGGCTGCGCATGAAGGACCATGCGGCCGTCCGGCTCGAGCGCGTCGCGCGCCGCGGCGAGCAGCTGCTCGATATCTTCCTGCTCGATCCGCCGGCCGCCGATCTCGATCTCGATCTGGCTGATGCGGCTGGCGAGCCCGGCACCCGAGGCGCCGAGCCAGACGCTCTGCACGGTGACGCCGGCGAGCTTTTCGGCGCGCTCGAGCGCGTCGCGCACCGCGTAAGTCGCCGCCGCCATGTCGGTGACGTAGCCACGCTTGATCCCCTGCGCGGCGCGGTGGCCCGAGCCGAGCACGGTCATTTCCCCGCCGTCCGAAATGCCGGCGATCATCGCCGAAACCCGAAACGAGCCGATGTTCACGGCGGCGAAGACGCGGGCAATCCTGGGTAGTGTCGCCATCAGGTCGGTCCCCCTTCGACCACAGGTGGGTTGTTCTCGGCGGCGCATTCGGGGCAGCGCATGTAGATGCGCCCCGGCGTGCGCATGTCGAACGCGACGACCTTGCCCCCGATCAGCCGGTTCACCCCATCGAGCTGCGCGAAGTTTATCAGCGCCTTGGCGGAATCGTCGGTGCCCTCCGGCAACGCCAGCATTTGCCCGCTCTTGAACGTCAGGTTCCAGCGCCGGTTGCCGACCCATTCGGCCTCGGCCACTTGCGGGCGGATCGCCGGGGCCGCGTCGAGCAGGGCATCGAGCGCCTCGACCTCGCCCTGTGCTCCGGGTCCGGAAATCAGCAGCTTTCCCTTGGCCTTGGCCGGCGAGATCGGCTCGAGATCGTGCCCGGTCTCGTCGATCAGTTCCAGCATGCCGGGCTTGCGCAGCACGGCGTGCGGCGTGCGCTCGACGATATCGACGACGATCGTCCCCGGCAGCTGGCGCGAGACCCGCGCGTCCTTGACCCAGTTCAGCTGCATCACCGAGGCGCGCAGGGCCTCGAGGTCGATGTCGGTCATCGCCCGGTCTTTCGCGCCGAGAACCTGGTCATAGACCATGAGCTGGTTCAGGTGCCGGGTGCCGCGAACGTCAACCCGGTCCGCCTCGAACCCGCCGCGGATCGCCATCTGGTCGACCTTCTCGCCGAGCAGCAGCGTCAGGCCCGCCATGCTGGCGAGGAACCAGGCGAGAACGGCCGCAAAGAGGAGAATCAGCAACAGGAAGAACGCGTGCAGCTGGTCTTCGGTGAACGGCAGGCGCCGCATGAGCCAGTCGATGAGCGAATTGGTCTTTTGCCGCGCCTGGCGCACCTGGCGCTTGGTGTCATGCGCGCGGGTCTGGCGACGGACCCCGGTGGCCTTGCGGCGGATCGTCTGCGCCATCAGTGGGCCTCCGCCGTGGCCGGACGCGCCTTGCCGAAGTGGCGCAGCGCATCCTCGATTATGATCTCGACCAGCTCGCCGTACTCGATCCCGCAATGCCGCGCCTGCTCGGGCACGAGGCTGAGCGGGGTCATGCCGGGCTGAGTGTTGGTCTCGAGCAGGAACAGGCCATCCTCGCCGCGCTCGTCGTCCCAGCGGAAGTCCGAGCGGCTGCACCCGCGGCAGCCGAGCAGCCGGTGGGCCTTGAGTGCGTACTCGAGGCAGAGCCGGGTGATGGTCTCGGGGATGTGCGCCGGGCAGACGTGCTCGGTCATCCCGTCGGTGTACTTGGCGTCGAAATCGTAGAATCCGCTCTTCGGCACGAGCTCGGTGACCATCAGCGCGCGATCCCCGAGCACCGCCGCGGTCAGCTCGCGCCCGCGGATATAGGGCTCGCACATCAGGCTTTCGAACTGCTGCCACGGCCCCTTCGCCTCGCGGCTGATCGGGTTGCCGTAATTGCCCTCGGCGGTGACGATCGCCACGCCGACCGACGAGCCTTCGTTGACCGGCTTCAGCACATACGGCCGCGCCAGCGGGTCGCCGTCGTAAAGCTCCTCGCTGCGGACGATGCGCCCGCCGGGCATCGGGATGCCGTGCGGCACCAGCGCATGCTTGGTCAGCTCCTTGTCGATGGCGATCACCGACGTCGCGAGACCCGAATGGGTGTAGGCAATGCCCATCAGGTCCATCATGCCCTGCACGGTGCCGTCCTCGCCGGGCACACCGTGAAGCGCGTTGAAGACGACGTCGGGCTTCGTCTCGTGGAGCCGCAGCGCGACATCGCGGTCCATGTCGATCCGCGTAACCTTGTGCCCGCGCTCCTCGAGCGCCTGGGCGACCCCCTCGCCGCTCATCAGCGAAACGGGGCGCTCGCTCGCCCAACCGCCCATGAGGACGGCCACGTGAAGCCTGGGGAGGGTCATGGCCGCCCCACCCGCTGGATTTCCCATTCGAGGCTCACGCCCTGGCTCTCCGCCACTCGGCGGCGGACTTCCTCGCCGAGGCCTTCGATGTCGGCGCTGCTCGCTTCGCCGGTGTTGATGAGAAAATTCGCATGCTTTTCGCTGACTTGTGCGCTGCCGACCTTAAGACCGCGGCACCCGGCCGCGTCGACCAGGCGCCAGGCCTTGTCCCCGGGCGGGTTCTTGAACGTCGAACCGCCGGTCTTGGTGCGAAGCGGCTGCGATTCCTCGCGCGCTGCGGCGATGCGGTCCATTTCCGCGCCGATCGCCTCCCGATCGCCTGGTGTGCCGCGGAAACGGGCGGAAACGACGATGGCGCCGCCGGGCAAGGCGGAGTGGCGGTAGGAATAGCGCAGCTCGCTCGCCGGCAGCCGAACGAGATGGCCGTCGGGCATGGCCACGTCGCAATCGACAAGAATATCCGAGACCTCGCGGCCGTAAGCGCCGCCGTTCATGCGCACGAATCCGCCGACGGTGCCGGGAATGCCGCGAAGAAACTCGAGACCGGCGATGCCCGCGTCGCGGGCGGTCGAGGACACGAGGATGCCGCTCGCACCCCCGCCGCAGCGCAGCTCGCAATCCGGCAGGACCTCGACTTGCGAGAACGCCTTGCCGAGGCGGACGACCACGCCCGGCACGCCGCCGTCGCGGATTATCAGGTTCGAGCCGAGGCCAAGGGCCATCAATGGCGTGTCCTCGTCCAGCCCGCCGAGAAAGCCCAGCAGGTCGTCGAGATCCTCGGGCTCGAACAGCCAGTCGGCGGCGCCGCCGCTCTTGAACCACACCAGCTTCGCCAGTGGCGCGTTTGGCGTCAGCCTGCCTCTCGGAGCGACGTGCGACGGCGGCCGGAGAGCCGAGGTTGCCATCATGCCGCAAGCTCGCGCTTGCCGGCGATGGCATGGGCGAGCCCCGCGGCCCACTTGGTGATGTCGCCCGCGCCGAGACAGACGACGAAATCGCCCGGCTTCACCTCGTGCGCCAACTCGGCCGCCAATTCATCCGGCCCGGCGACCTCTCCCACCGATCGGTGACCGCTGGCGCGCATGCCCTCGACCAGGTGCGCCGAATCCACGCCGGCAATCGGTTGTTCGCCCGCGGGATAGACGGGGGCGACATAGACCATGTCAGCGTCGTTGAAGGCCGTCTGGAACTCGCGCATCAGGTCGCGCAGGCGCGTGTAGCGATGCGGCTGGACGACAGCGATCACCCGGCCCCGAGCCGCCTCGCGCGCCGCGGCCAGCACGGCGCGGATTTCCACCGGATGGTGACCGTAATCGTCGATGATCGTTGCCCCGCCGACCTCGCCGACGCGGGTGAAGCGCCGTCGCACGCCGCCGAACTGGGCGAAGCCGGAACGGATGGTGTCGTCGCTGCAGTCCATCTCGAGCGCCACGCCGATGGCGGCCAGAGCGTTCTGCACGTTGTGCCGGCCGGGCATCGGCACGAACACGTTGCCGATCCGCCGCTCCCTGCCGTCGCGATCACGCAGGACGGCGTCGAACAGGTTGCCCCCTTCATGACTGCGGATGTTCTCGCCGCGCAAGTCCGCCTGGGCGGAGAGGCCGTAGGTCAGAACCCGCCGGTCGCGCACCTTGCCGATCACCGCCTGCACCTCGGGGTGGTCGATGCACAGCACGGCGAGGCCGTAGAACGGCACGTTCTCGATGAACTCGACGAACGCCTGCTTCACCGCCTCGAACGAGCCGTAGTGGTCGAGGTGCTCGGGATCGATGTTGGTGACGACCGCAATGGTGCCATCGAGCCGCAGAAAGCTGCCGTCGCTCTCGTCGGCCTCGACCACCATCCAGTCGCTCGCGCCGAGCCGAGCGTTGGAGCCGTAGCTTTCAATGATGCCCCCGTTGATGACGGTGGGGTCGATCCCGCCCGCATCGAGCAGCGCCGCGACCATGCTGGTGGTGGTCGTCTTTCCGTGGGTGCCGGCGACCGCGACGGTCTTCTTCAGGCGCATCAGCTCGGCGAGCATTTCCGCCCGGCGCACGACCGGGATGCGCCGCTCCAGCGCAGCTGCGACTTCGGGATTGTCACGCCTGACCGCCGTCGAAGTGACCACCACCGCCGCCTCGCCGAGATTGCGCGCGTCGTGGCCGACGAATACCTCGATGCCGCGCTTGCGCAGCCGCTCCACCGAAGCGCCTTCGGAAAGGTCGGACCCCTGCACGCTGTAGCCAAGGTTGTGCATCACCTCGGCGATGCCCGACATGCCGATGCCGCCGATGCCGACGAAGTGGATGGTGCCGATGTCGATGCCGACGCCCTTCACAGCCGGTCGCACTCCTGGAGGTGGCGCGCGAGCGGGCCGAAGATCGGGTCTTCGTCTTCGAAATGCGAAGCCGTCGCGCGCGCCGCGGCCTTCTTCGGCCTCTCCCGGCTGACCCGGATCACGTCCTGGATGGCCGCCCCGCCGAAGCTCTCGATGAGATCGGCAAGATCGCTCGCAGCCTTGGGCCGCCCGCAGTTCCACGCCGCGTGCGCTGCCGTGGCGAGCGTTTCCGGGTGCTGCGCCATGGCCTGGATCTGCTTGGCGAGTTCCTTGGCGGTGAACTTGTGCTGACGGATCGAGCGAGCGCCGCCTGCCTTGACCATTTCCCTCGCGTTGGCCGCCTGGTGGTCGTCGGTGGCGATCGGCAGCGGCACGAGGATCGCCGGGCGG
>Ga0207674_10003144_pt1 | contig 20353 bp, 21 predicted proteins | sample KBSCornC72_FD_184303 | JGI IMG/M metagenome (GOLD analysis project Ga0207674, IMG submission 184303) | Corn rhizosphere microbial communities from Kellogg Biological Station, Michigan, USA - KBS Corn C7-2 (SPAdes) (version 2) | ecosystem: Host-associated > Plants > Roots > Rhizosphere > Soil ...
TGAAATCGCCTGAAGCGGTCCGGCGCAGCGCCTTAAGGAACGCGCCGCAGCCCAGGGCTTGTCCGGCGTCGTGGGCGATGCTGCGGAGATAAGTGCCGGCCGAGCAGTGCACACGAACTTCGGCCTGGCAGCCTGCGATGCTCAGCAGGTCGAGCGCGTAGACCTCGACATCCACCGCTTTGAGATCCACGGGCTGATGTTTGCGGGCGAGCTCATAGGCGGGCCGACCTGCGATCTTCTTGGCGGAGACGGGCGGGGGCATCTGCGCGAACGGACCGCGGAATTTCTGGAGGACGGCATCGAGCTGCTCGCGGTCGAGTACGACGTCTTGCGCGGACGAGGTCGGTTCTCCGTCGGCATCGTAGCTGTCGGTGGAGTTGCCGAAATGGATGACGCCTTCGTAGATCTTGTCGTTGCGAGTATAGAACTGGGCGAGGCGCGTGGCGCGGCCAATCACCAGCGGCAGAACGCCGGTGGCCATCGGATCGAGGGTGCCGAGGTGCCCGACTTTTTTGGTTCCAGCGAACCGGCGGACCTTGTTGACGACGTCATGCGAGGTCCAGCCGGTGGGCTTATCGACAATAACTGCTCCATCCACCTTGTTACTGTAACAGGCGGGCCTCAAGCTCTCGTGAAAGAAAAAGGGGACAGGCCGCTCTGTCCACTCTCACTTGGGTACTGGAAGTCGGGAGCTTGGCGTAGGGGACAGAGTAGCCTGTCCCCCTTTTTCTTTTAGTTGCCGGCTTTGGCGGAGCGCGTAATGGGCTGATAGCCGCACGTAGCGGCTTTCTTCATCGCTTCCAGGCCTTCGGTGGCGGATAGCAGGGGTGTGGTTCGCACCGCGCGGCATGCGCCTCCAGCAGCCACGGCCATGGAGAATGCAGCGGCGCTGACGCTATCCGGCATTTCGATGATGCCGATGATGTCGTAATCGCCGAAGGAGAGCCAGAAGCGCTCGACGCGTCCGCCGAGTTTTTCGACCGGGGCTTTGATCGCCGCGGAACGGTCTTGCGGACTCTGGATCATCGCGGTCCATGCTTCGGGAGTGTAACCGACTTGCAGTAAATAGGACGCCATAGTGGTAGTTACCTTTCTTGTGTACCTCTACGCGAAAAGTCTACACCCGCGGGAGCAGCGAGACAATCCGGGTATTAGCGCTTGGCGGCACCCTTTTTCGATTCAACGTGGCCGTCGATCCAGGTCAGGATAAGGTCAGCCAGTTGCAGATTATTGCGATCCTGCATGAGCATATGGCTATTGCCCTTGATGCCGAGCTTGGGCAGATGCATCATCTCGGCATCGCCGCCCTTGTCCTTCATCTGCTGCACGAACTTCTGGCAGCTCTCGTAGGAAGCGTTCCAGTTGGCCGGGCCGCCGCCGGGCATGTCGGCAAGGTGATCGCCGAACATCACCAGGGTGGGGATCTTTGCCAGGGTCGCGATTTGCGCGGGAGGCAGTTCGGGGCAGGGCATCTCGATCGAGATGAGGCCTTTGATATTGGGGATGGCGCTCGGGTCGGCCAGGGCGGCCTGCTCGGGAAAGAATCCGGATTCAGAATGTCCCATGAGCACCGCGCCGTTCAGCTTCACGGCTAGCGCAGCCATGTTCTTCCAGGTGGGGTTGGGGTTCGGAAGGGTCGAGTTGAGGTCCGGGATCATCTGCTTGTAGAGTTCGTCCACGGCTTCGATGGGAAACTGCCCGTCCGGAAATGCCTTCCCGAACTCCGGGCCGAAACGAAAGATCGACCACGCAGACTGATGGGACGCCGCGAATATATTGGGCAACTGGCTGGGCGGCATGGTCCCCGCTTTAACTGCAGCGATGGTCGATGGATCGAAGCCGGAGCGAGCACGCGACGATTGGTCGGCCAAATACACCGAGCGATCCTTGCGAACGAAGTATTCATTCCAGCCCATGCGGCCGTCGGGAGTGGTCTCCCAGGTTTTGCTGCTCAGGCAGCATCCATGGACCATTACGACGGGGACGTGGCGATCGCCGTTGGGGGGAATCTGGAACTGCACGTACATCTGGTTGATGGTGATTTCGCCGGGCGCGCCCCTTCCCGCAGCTGGCATGGTCTTGTATTCGCCGCCGATAAAGAAGCTGCCCTGGCTGGCGAGCGTTAATGGCTTCTTACTTTCATCGCGAGGCTTGGTTTGGGCCGACGCGGCGGCTATCAGCGTCAGGATGCATACGACGATTTTCATTGGACCAGCCCCTTCCACTCGTCTATCTTGATTCGCGCGACCACACCCGTGGGAGCGAAGACCAGCGCTTCGCCGTCAGCCAGATTCGCAGTCGCATCGGGAAATGCCCGCGACATGTTGGGCATGTGGGTTATGAGCAACGTGTTGGTTCCCTTGGGAAACTCAGTGACCTTCTTCTTTAGCCATGCGGCCTGCGCCTCCGTACCGCCTTGCATACTCTGGCCGTTATCGCCGAGTTCCGGCACAGGCTGCGGATTGCCGAACTGCGCATAGCGAATGGTTTCAAGCGCCCGGTAGGTGGGGCTGGTGAAGACGGCGCCTATGGGAATCTTCAGATCTCGTAAAGCTTTGCCCATGGCTGTCGCAGTGGCGCGGCCTTCCTGATCCAGCTGGCGTTCGGGCTTGACGTTATCGGGATTGGCGGTTTGTTTGTCCGGAACTTCTCGCGGAGAACTGGCGTGGCGCATCACGATGACGTACCCGCCTTGCCGCAAAGCTTTGACCAGGGCATCGCCTTGAAGTTGTTGGGCGTGTACGGTTCCAGCCAGCAGCAATGTCGCCGCAGCGAAAATACGAGATTGCATGGAAACCTCCTAATGGATGGTTTGTTTGGCTCTCATCGCGAAGGGCGCGATCTCGATATCGAATTGGGCGCCATCCGTGCGCGACATCTGATAGGTGCCTCGCATTACGCCCGTGGGAGTCCGCAGCGGGCACCACGAAGAGTATTTGAAGGACTCGCCGGGGGGCAATACCGGCTGTTCGCCCACGACGCCAGGACCACGTACTTCTTCGGCGTGTTCCAGGGCATCGGTGATGATCCAGTGGCGGCTGATCAGCTGCACCGTGTCGGATCCTTCATTGGTGATGCGCACGGTGTACTGAAACACCCACTCATGGTGCAGAGGCCGCGAATTCTCGGGGGCGTATCGGCACAGAACTTCAACGCGGATGCCGTTGGTGACGGCGTCCGACATCGGCGCAATTTCAAAATGGAGGTCTTTCATATGTTGCTGCCTACATAGAGTAACAAGTCAACGGCTCGGAGGCGACTCCAACCCGCGCGGCGTGCGCTAATGAATGCCGGCTTCGGGGTCCAGTGAAATCGCTGGGGGTGGTTCAGCCGGGACCTTGCGAAGATTGCCGAGGAGGACCCGACGCACGCGCAGCGTAGGTCCCGATCCGTAGCGGTTCGCGAACACCTGCGTGAACTCCGCACCCAGGAAGAAGACCAGGGTAGAGTAGTAGACCCAGAAGAGGCAAACCACCAGGGACCCAGCGGCTCCATAGGTGGAAGCGAGATTGGTCTTTCCCAGGTACATACCGACCAGGAACTTCCCAGCGTTAAACAGAAGAGAGGTCATCAAGCCGCCCAGCACCACATCTCGCCACTCCAGATCGATATCGGGAAGGATCTTGTAGATCAGCGCAAAGAGAGCCGCCGCGACGAGAATAAACGCAACGGTACCGGTCGTTTCGGTCAGCCACATCGGTAGGCTGATATGGACAGCGAGCGCTTCGCCTGCGGCCGTCATGGCTGCATGGATCACCAAAGAAACCAGGAGTAGAAAGCCAACTCCTAGAACCAGCGCAAAGGAGAAGAAACGTTCGCGGACGAAGGTGACTATGCTTTTGAACCCCTGTAGTTCGGTGACGGGAACTTCCCAGATTGTGTTGAGAGCGTCGCGCAATTCGGCGACAACGGTAGTCGCCGTGAAGATGAGCAGGCCCACGCTGAGCACCGCGGCCAGCGAACTAGTGATGGGCTTGCGCGCGCCTTCGATCACCTGTTGGATGGCGACAGCCGAGTCGTGTCCTACCAGGCCTTCAATCTGCCAGACGATCTGGCCCTGCGCAGCCTGCTGTCCGAAGAAGAATCCGGCGACCGCGATGACTACCACCAGCAGAGGAGCGAGTGATAGGGCGGTGTAGAATGCCAGCGCCGCGCTCATGCGTGGGGCTTTATGCTTGTACCACTCCTCATAGGTGTCGCTGATCAGGATTCGCAGGTCTGTCCAGCACAAGCAGCGTAAGGGTTTGCGATACCGTCGAGCCGTTCCGGCGGCGGTGGACGCTTCGGTGCCCCCGGGTTCCCAAACGATGGGTGCATCTACTTTCATCCCATTTAAGAGATGAGCGCCGCAGTCGGGCTGTTACTTCTTTGCGACTCCCACTCGCGGGACTTCAATGCCCAGAGCGGTTGCCAGCGCGATCTGGTGATCCTGTTCATCCACAAGGATTTCGCGAATCTGCTCGCTCAGGGCATATTCGCCTAAAGCTTCGCACTGACTCACGCGCTCGCGATAATTCCGAATGGTCTCGTTTTCATTGTCCAGATCGAAGCGGAGCATGTCTTCTGGCTTTTCCGAAGTCTTGACGGGTTTCGCCACTACCACGGGCATCCCGCCCAAATAGTCGATCTGATTGGAGATAACCAGCGCGTGGGCCAGCTCTTGTGCCGCATGGACCTCGAGCTCGGCCGCGATGTTCATGTACTGGGCGCCCTTGAGAACCTGCGAGTAGACGACGTAACTTATGATGGCCTGATACTCCCGGCTAAGGTCTTCATTAAGAGCCTTGATCAGATCTTCGCGCGTGATGCTGGTGGTCTTGCTTTCGTTTGGCATGTTGTTTATTGTCCCGTAATCTCGATCTTAGTCTTTTAATCCAAGCTTTTGGCCCGACGCCCGAAGTATAGGGTATGGGTCGAGCGGCGTTCCGCCCCACCACTTCTTATCTTTACCGATTTCTGCGATGCCGAAGTGGAGATGCGGAGTGTTGGGGGGAGCGTTGCCTGTGGTTCCCACGTATCCGATGACGTCGCCTCGGCGCACGTGCATTCCCTCGGTGAGGTGCGATTCGTACGCGTCCAGATGCGCGTAGTAATAGCAATAGCGCTCCGATGGATCGAATTGATAGATGGTGCGCCCGCCCGGAACGCTTAGAAACAATTTGACGATGATTCCGTCCTCGACAGCGAGCACGGGCGTTCCACGGGGCGCCAGGATGTCGGTGGCTTCGTGGTTGCGCTTACTGCCCCGCGAATCGTTAAAGGTATCCCGGATGTCGGACAGCTTCATGTGCGCGACCGGCATGGTCAGAGTCCGGGATGCGATGGGAGTCTGGGCCAGGAGAGCGGTTGCGCAAGCCAGCAGGGTCGACGCGGGATGCATGGGGCTATTCAGTGAGACTCAAGGGTGTCCCTTTTTCGACCATTCCAGCCAGCTCCAGCGCATCCCAGTTGGTCAGGCGGATGCAGCCGTGCGATTCGGCATGGCCGACAAGTTCGGGCGATGGCGTCCCGTGAATCCCGTAATGCTCTTTCGAGATATCGATCCACACCACTCCCACGGGATTGTTGGGGCCGGCCGGAATGGTAGCCTTGGTGTCTTTCGGATTAGCGTCCCAGAAGAGGTCGGGGTTGTAGTTGAATTTGGGATTCCTGAAGACGCCTGTGATCTGCCATTCACCGATGGGCAGAGGATCGTGCTCGCTTCCACTGGTGGCAGGATATTGCGCGATGACTTTGCCCGCATCGTCCAGCACTTTAGCGGTCGATTCGGATTTCGAAACGATTACTCGCGCAGCTTTGGCCTCAATGCCCGCCGAGACATTCGGAGCGAATATCTTTTGTCCGGCGACCTTGAACGTTTTTCCGGGGTTCAGTTGCTGGAGCAGAGTAGGGCTGATGTGAAACTTCTCGGCAATACCTTCAAGCGGCGATGCGTAACCCAGACGAGTAAGTTTGACCTTCGCCATCATATCTGCGGGGACGGGTACGAAGGGGCCCTTGACGTCGCCTTCGGTCAGCGTATATTCGACCAGCGCCGGCGCGTTTTCCGCGTTGAGCGCCTTCCAGACTTCGGCATCGATCGAATTCCCTGGCGGCAATCCTCGCGCCGCGCGGAAGCCTGCCACGGCATGCAGGGCGTTGGCTCCCATAACACCGTCAATTTCACCAACTGAGAAATGGGCACGGTCCAGGAGGATCTGCGCGCGCAATACCCCGGGTCCGGCAGCCTTCTCCACAACGTGGGGCATCGTCGCGGGGTTGTTGACGACTGCGCGATTGAATTGGACTTGAGCAGGGGCCTTGGGCCGTCGGACTTCGCCGTCCGCCGGCAAGGTTAGAACGAGAACTACTGGTAAACAGGCGAGATAGCGCAGCATAAGCTCTATCTGTAGAGAGTCTGCACCGGAGCAACTGTTTCGGAATGATTCTTGTCACAAATCCGGGTCGCCGAAGTTTATGTGTTGTGGACCTGTCTCCCGAAGCAGTCGTCGGAATGAACGCCGGCGAGACTCAACTCGATCTTGAGACCGTTTTTGCGGCTCAGTACGTGCGCGTCGCGCGCGTGATTGCCAAAGTCATCCGGGATCCGGCTCGCGCCGAGGAGCTTGCCGTTGAAGTTTTTCTGAAGTGGTCACGAAAACCCCAGCCCCAAGGAACGGGGTCCGAGGGATGGCTCTACCGGGCCGCGGTGAGGACAGGACTGGACGAATTGCGCCGCCAAACCCGGCGCGGCCGGTATGAATCGCTCGCTGGCTTAACCCGCTCGACGCCCACCCCTGAAGAAATCCACTCTTCGCAGCAGGAACTGGGGCGAGTTCGAGCTGTGCTGGCTGCGCTTCGACCGCGTCAAGCCGAAATGCTGCTGCTTCGCTCGGAGGATCTCAGCTATGAAGAGTTGGCAAGCGCGCTCGATCTGAATCCGGCATCGGTGGGAACGCTGCTGAGTCGCGCGCAAGAGGCGTTTCGAAAGGAGTACATCGAGAAATATGGAGAGCAATAAGGGCATGAACGACAGTCACATGAATGAGCAATGGACGGATCGGCGCCTGGAAGCGCTTCGCTCGGATGATGGCTGGACTCCGGACGCTGCTCGGGGATTCTCGCGGCTGGGGGAAAGACTGGATGCGGACGCGCGCGGAAGAAAACACCGGACCTGGGCGTTCGGGGCCCTGGGTGTGTTGTGCGCGGTCATACTCGCATTCCCTGTAACCCGCGCCTTCGCCCAACATTGCGTGGATGCTTGTATCGATCAAACCAGCCGCGTGAGTGGGTTCCTCTTACATGGGTTTTCCTCTCACGAGATGGCGCCCACGGGCCTCGCCTCATCCGGCTTTAAGAGCGTACGCGATCGAAAGATGGCGCCGGATTTTACGCTCGCGGATTCCTCGGGTAAGCCCGTAAGACTGTCGGATTTCCGCGGCAAGGCGGTACTGCTCAACTTCTGGGCCACCTGGTGCGCGCCGTGCAAACTTGAAATTCCGTGGTTTGTCGAGTTTGAGCATAACTATCGGGATCGCAACTTCGCCGTTGTGGGTGTTTCGATGGATGAAGACGGCTGGAGGGTGGTCAATCCGTATATCGAGGCGGTGAAGGTGAATTACCCCGTGGTGATCGGCACGGATAACGTCTCCAGCTCGTTCGGCGGGGTTGAATCGTTGCCTGCTACGCTGCTGATCGACAAGGCGGGTCGAATAGCAAGCGTGCACGTCGGCCTATGCGGCAAAGGCGACTACGAAGCAGAGATCAGGGCGCTGCTTGAGGAATAGTCCTAGGCGGCGAATTTGGAAGCCTTGTCGGGAGAAACTAGCCCCACAACCAGAGCCAGCAGCTGGGACGAGATAAACGGCTTCGGTAAAAAATGCCACCCTTCGTTCAGTATCAGCATCCCTGCAGGGTATCCGGACATCAGCAGGACTTTAATCTTCGGCCTTGCTGCGGTGAGTTGCGTAGCTAAATCTATCCCGGTCATCCCCTCCATCTGAAAGTCAGACAAGAGAAGATGAATTTCCGATTGGAAGTCCTTCGATTGCCGCAAAGCCTCCTGGCCGCTTGTGGCGTGGAGAACGTGGTAGTCATCGCCCAGGAATCCGCAGACGGATTTCAAGAGCATCGGATCGTCGTCAACCACAAGAATGGTTTTTTTGTGCTGGAGTTCGCTCATTTGTTCCCCTGGCCGTCCATTCAATAGGAGCAATTAAAGGGCCGACGCGTTCTTGAAGGGAATATACGCTCTTGTGCCAGTGCCATCCGACTTCCGGCCGTCAGTTGACCGGATATGGACAACCGCGCCATGCTAATCTCCTACTAGAAGCCATGGCCAGCTCCGGTATACAGGATTCGTTGCGTGAACGTGGGGTTCGCCTGACGCGCCAACGCCGCCTGCTGCTCGAACTGATCGACAACTCGGGCCTGCATTTGGACGCTGAGAGTCTCTATCAGATGGCTAAAGTGAAGGACCCCAAGCTCAATCGCGTTACCGTCTATCGCACGCTCAAGCTGCTTAAAGAAGGCGGCCTGGTGGACGAGCTGGATCTGGCTCACTTCGACGGCGAGAAACATTACTACGAGACCCGCCTCAAGCAGGAGCACGCCCACATCATCTGTCTGCGCTGCGGACGCGTTGAGGAATTCTTCGGCGAACAGCTACAAGCGCTCCGCGGTCAAGTGCAATCGCAGTTCGGATTCGAGATCGCCTTCGCGCGGACCGAAATCGGCGGCTATTGTTCGCACTGCCAGGTTCTCCGCGGGATCGAAGACTTGCAGGCGCACGGAGAAAAGCAGGCCGTTTGATGGCGGCTTCGATTCCGACGGGTCTCCCGCCCGCGTCTTTAGTAGTTCTGCATCCTTCCGGGCAACGCTCACGTACAGCGATTGAGGCGCTTCCGTTTCTGATCGGACGCCAGCCCGACAATCATTTAGTGCTGCGCGACAACCGAGCGTCGCGAACGCAGGCTCGCATCGTGTCCGAGAACGGGAGCTATGTGCTGGAGGATCTCAATAGCCGCCACGGCACATGGGTCAACGGCGGGCGGATCGCGCGCCACATTCTACGCAACTCGGATCGGATCGATCTGGGTATCCCCGAATCCTATCAGTTGACCTTTGCGCTGGAAGCCGGCGGCATCAATCGCATCCTGGGTCAGCTTTCGGCGACTCCGAGATCCGGCGGCATGGGCGATAACAACCTGGCCAAGCTCCGATCGCTGATGGAGGTGGCTCGAGCGCTGCAAAACTCACTGTCTACCCAGGAAGTGCTCACGGCCGTGGTGGATGCGGCTCTGGCCGTGACCGGGTGCGAGCGCGGATTCCTGCTGCTGCGCAAAGGTGACAGCCTGGATGTCGCGGTGTCGCGCGATCTGGAAGGCCAGTCGCTGGACGCAGACGATCTGCGCGTGCCGACGTCCGTCATCCAGCGCGCCTTAAACTCGCGCCGCGAACTACTGTCGATGTCTTTCAATCCCGAGGCGCAGGAATCGCGCGACGGAATGGATCGAAGCGTGGCGGCCCTGGAGCTTCGTGGAGTCGTGTGCGTGCCGCTCGTCTTGGTGCAAAGCGGATCCATGGAAGAAACCCGCATTGCATCGCACGCCCAGCAAACCGTGGGACTGCTGTACCTGGATTCGCGCGTTTCGGCCGCGGATCTCTCGGCGGGGAACCGTGAAGTGCTGCAGACGCTGGCGATCGAAGCGTCGACGATTCTGGAAAACGCCCGCTTGTTCGAAGACCAGCACATCAAGCTGCGCATGGAAAGCGAGCTGAAGATCGCGCGGGATATACAGCAGGGGCTCGCACCGGTATCGCTGCCCTCCGAAGGCTGGTTTCGCGCGGCCGGATCGAGCTGGCCGTCCACTGAAGTAGGTGGCGATTACTTCGATGTCCGCAAGGTTTCGCCGGACGCTTGGGCGGCCGTGGTGGCCGACGTGTCTGGGAAAGGCGTCAGTTCCGCGTTGCTTGCGAGCCTGCTGCAGGGTGCGTTTCTGATGGCCTCGGGTGAATTTGAGGACATCGAGCCGACCATGGCGCATCTGAACCAGTTCCTGTTGGAGCGCGCCCGCGGCGAAAAGTATGCGACGGTGTTCTACTGCACCATGACTTCTACAGGTTTGTTGAGCTACTCGAACGCCGGACATTGCGCACCCTTTCTGGTGAGTCCCAGCGGCCGGCTGCGGACTTTGCAAACTTCCGGGATGCCGGTAGGAATGCTGGAGGACGTGCGGTTTCAAGTGGTGCAGTTACAACTGGAGCGCGGAGACAAGCTGGTCATCTATAGCGACGGATTCACCGAGGCGGAAAACGCCGATGGCACGTTCTTCGATACGGAACGACTGCGGACCTGTTTGCGCGAAAACGCCAAGCTCGGTGCGGCCGAGCTTCACAAGGTGCTGCTGACCACTCTGGACGCGTTCGTCGAGGGCGGCGTGGTGCGCGACGACATCACTGCATTGGTGCTGGAGTATTCATAATCGTCCTGTACACTGCCGCGCATGGCGGATTCTCCGCCGAAGCCGTCCCTTTGGGGGGCGGAGCCGCGGTCTTTGAACATCTGACGGATGAATGGAAGCGCACACGGCCATTTGAGCTACGCGCTATCACGCCGGCGGTCCTGGGAGATCGGGCGCCTCGGGGCGGGGAACTGGTGAAATTCGGCGAGCGCGCCTATGCTCGTTTTTGCCGAGAGTTCGAGCGAGCGTCGACTGCGGAGATTCTGCGTCACGATCCGGCGGATGCGGTGGTGCTGGCGAACGATGTTTCCGAAGGTCCGGATTTCGCGCAGCTTGGCGCTCGCGGATATCGGGTGTTCACCATCTATCACGTGGATGTGGTGGCTTACGTTTCTGCGATTTACGGCCGCGGCTGGCTGGCTCCGGAGACCACCGTGCGATGGTACAGACGAATGCGCGGATTGATGCCGGATGGCGCGGGTTTGATCTGGGACAAACAGGAAGCGAGCTTTCAGCATTCGCGCGGGTTGATCGTCCCGTCGGAAGGAATGCGCGATGTTCTGATGCGCTGCTATCCGGAGTGCGCGCCCGAAAAAATCCATGTGCTGCCGTGGGGTAATTGGAATTCGGATCAGCCTGCTGAGGCCGAGCCGCTGCGTCGTGAATTCGGGGTTCCGCAAGATGCCCGCGTGCTGCTGACGTTGAGCCGTATATCGCCGGAGAAGGGGCAGGATCTTCTCTTGCAGGCACTGATTGAATGGGAATCGCGGGAAGATTTTCCGCAACATCCGCTGTGGCTGTTCGTGTGTGGGGACGCGGCGTTCATGCAGGGCCAGCGCTTTCTCGAAAAGCTTCGCACCTTGGCTGCGCGGCTGAAGCGCACGCGGGTTATCTTCCCCGGATACGTTACCGGGGACCGCAAGCGGGCGTTCTTCGCGCTGGCGGACTTGTACGTTTTCCCGTCGCGGCATGAGAGCTACGGACTAACGCTTCTGGAGGCACTGGCGGCGGGATTACCGGCGGTGTGCGTGGACACCGTTGGGGCGCGCAGCGTGATGCGCGAAGAATTCGGTGCTCTAGTGCCGTCATTGGGATTGCGGGCGGCGATTGCGAGTCTATTGCCTGATGACAGACGCCGGAAACAAATGAGTACAGCAGCCAGGGAGTTCGCGCGTCAGGAGCGTTTTTCGGATCGTGCGACGGAGCTTGCAAGACTTCTTAGCCGCAAATGAACGCAAATAAAGGTAACAGTTGGCAATGTGGGTTGATCCAGGGTATCGACGGCACTAATGGCGCAGAGCAGCAGGAAACCGCCGCAGGTAGATTTATGTACGCTTACCATCCATTGGCAAGAGTTCAGGGTCCACATAGATCCTAACTTGCCAGAAGCGATCAAAGAGAAATTGAAGGGCACGACGCAGCGATAATCATTGAAGCCGGTGAGACGACAGCGCCTTAACAGACGCCTATTGGCGGTTCGCGATAGCGCGATTTGCAAGCTCCAGGAGTTTGGAACAGCAGCCGCTCATCTGGATATTCATGTCGCGCAGGGTTGTCCCGGTGAATTTCACTTTCGGTGGCTGGCGATGCTGCGGGCAGCGAAGATCTTCCACCTTGCGCGTCGTATTCTTCTTGAATTCCTCTACTGACATCCCCAGAGCATTTTAGCACGAGAATGTTTTTTACCGGCATGGGATAATTTAGAGCAACGCGATATCTTTAGAAGCAACCCTCCCCCTGCAGTTGCCATGGAATTTGTCGAACAGCTGAAGAGCCAAATCGATATCGTTAAAGTCGCTGGGGAATACGTGCGCCTGAAGCGCCTGGGCGCCACCGGACGCTACGTAGGCTTGTGCCCCTTCCACCAGGAAAAAACAGCATCCTTTAACGTCAATCAGACGCGCCAGTTCTACAAATGCTTCGGCTGCGGCGTGGGCGGCGACGCCATCAAGTTCGTGCAGGAGATCGAAGGGCTCAGTTTCTGGGAAGCGGTCACGATGCTGGCCGAGCGGAATGGGATTCCGATGCCCAAGCGCACGGAGTACTCCGACGCCGATTCTAAATTGCGCGGCGCACTGCTCGACATGCATGCGATCGCGGCGCGCGTGTTTCAGGACAATCTGCGAGGACCGCAGGGCGGCGAGGCCCGGGCCTATTTGACTAAGCGCGGGATTTCGCAGGAAATGATCGAGGTGTTCGAACTGGGCTACTCGGATTCATCGGGGCAAACCCTGATGCGCCGGTATTCGGAAAAGAACTTCTCAGCCGACCAGTTGGAAGCGTCTGGTCTGGTTCGCAAGCGCAACGAGGGCTCGGGGTACTATGACTCCTTCCGCGGGCGGCTCATGTTTCCTATTCACAACGAGTCTGGCAAGGTGATCGCATTCGGTGGGCGGTCGATGAACGACGAGGATCAGCCCAAGTATTTGAACTCTCCCGAAACGCCCATTTACAAGAAAACATCTGTCCTATATAACCTGCATCGCGCGCGCGATCCCATTCGGCGTTCGGGGCGAGCGGTGTTGGTGGAAGGATATATGGACGTAATTGGAGTCTACACCGCGGGCGTGAAGGAAGTAGTGGCCAGCTGCGGAACGGCTCTGACAAACGGGCAGGTGCGCACCATGCATCGGCATGCGGATACTGTAGTGGTGAATTTCGATCCGGACACGGCCGGCGCGAACGCTACCGAAAAAGCAATTCAACTTCTGCTGGACGAAAGCTTGCACGTCCGCGTGGTGGCTCTGGACGGCGGCCTGGATCCGGACGACTATTGCAAGACTCACGGCGCGGATGCGTATCGTGCCAAGCTGGACGGCGCCGCGACCTACTTTCACTGGCTGGCGGACCGAGCGCGCACGCGCTTCGACATGAAGACATCGGACGGGAAAGTGGCGGCGTTCAAATTCCTGTTGCCGGCCGTCCAGAAAATCGGCGACAAGCTGGAGCGCGCCGCCACCGTCAACGATTTAGCGTCGTATCTAGGTGTGGATGCGAGCCTGGTGCTGGACCAATTCAAGAAATCGGCCGCAGAGCGAAAGGCGCCGGCTCTGCGTGCGGAACCCGCCAGCGGGATCCCTATGAACGAGAGGATCCTTCTAAATGCGCTGCTTTCGAGCGATCGTGCGCGGATTGAAATGCTGCCCCTGCTGCGGCCGGAAATGACGGAGGGTTTCGTAACCCACGAAGTTTTCGAGGCTTTGCGCCACGCCGCGGAGGACGAGGCAACGTTTTCGTATGCCGCGCTGGAGGGCCGTCTACAGGGATCCGCGAGGGAGCTATTGCGCGACGCCGTAACAGCCGATGAGAACTCTGGGGAATCTGTGTCCTGGGAACAAGCGCAATCCTGCCTGCGACGTTTGGAGAGCGATTTCCGAAAACGCCACCTGAGTGATTTGCGGGCGCGCGTGAAGTCGGCCGAGCGCGAAGGGCGAGTAGAGGAAGCGCTATCCTGGATGGCGGAGTTGAGCCGCTTGGAGCGGGAATCGAGAGCGACCTCCGGCGGATGACTGGTGTACACTGAGTGCATTCGAAGATCATTCGGCGTAATACAGGACGAATGAAACTGTAACGGGACGAATTGGGGTAGCGTTGGCAAGCGAAGAAAAAGTCGGCCGGCTAAAACAGCTGATGGACTCGGGCAAGGAGAAGGGCTACGTCCTCTACGACGAAGTCAACGAGATCCTGACGGAAGAATTTCCGGGCGGACGCGAACTGGACGATCTACTTAGCGAACTGGACACCGCTGGTGTCGAGATCCTGGAAGAGCCCAAGATCGAGTTCGACAAAAAAGTGGAAGAGGGCGAAGAGCCCACCGACCTCGATCTCGTTCAAGACTTCAGCGACAAGACCAACGATCCGGTTCGGATGTATCTGCGCGAGATGGGCACCGTGCCTCTGCTCACGCGTGAAGGCGAAATTGAGCTGGCCAAGCGCATCGAGCGTGGCCAAGCCGCGGTACGCAAGGCTCTCTCCCGATCGCCGTTGGTGATCCGTGAAATTCTGGCGCTGGGCGAGACGGTAACAAAGGATCCGTCGGTGGTGCGGGACATCCTGGTGATGCCGGACCTGGTGGTAACCGACGAGAACGTTACCGAACAGGCGGACGAGCTGCAGCGGACCATCGCTGAAATCGAGAAGCAATACAAGAAGGCTCAGCAGGCCCGCCAGAAGCTGCAAGCCATCTCGCGCGGCATGAAGCCGAAGATGCATCGCTCGCTGCGCTGGGGTCTGGCGCGGACCATGGTCAACACCTCGCGCCTGATCCGGGGGATCGCGTTCAGTTCCATGTCCCGTCGGGACCTGGCGGGCAGTTTGCGCAAGGCTGTAGAAGACCTGCGGCCACTGGAAAAAGAGATCGCCCGCGTTCAGCGGAAGCTGGAAGCGTCCACGCCCAACGGGGCCAACGGCGGATCGGCTACGCTGCGGAAAGAACTGCGATCGCACAGCCAGCGCATTCAGCATCACGAAGAGGAATCCGGCGCCAGCGCGACCGAGCTGCGGCGTACTCTGCACATCGTCGAGCGGGGCGAGCAGGAAGCCGAGATCGCCAAGAAGCAACTCATCGAAGCGAACCTCCGGCTGGTGGTCTCGATTGCGAAGCGCTATACCAATCGTGGGCTGCAGTTTCTGGATCTGATCCAGGAAGGCAACATCGGCCTAATGAAGGCCGTGGACAAGTTCGATTACCTGCGCGGCTATAAGTTTTCCACCTATGCAACGTGGTGGGTGCGCCAGGCGATCACTCGGGCGATCGCGGATCAAGCCCGGACGATTCGTATTCCAGTGCACATGATCGAGACGATCAATAAGCTGGTGCGCATCCAGCGGCAACTGCAGCAGGATCTGGGCCGCGAAGCGACTACGGAAGAGTTGTCGGTCAAGATGGAATTGCCGGTTGGCAAGGTGCGCAAGGTATTACGGATCGCACAGGAGCCGATTTCACTCGAGACGCCGGTAGGTGAAGAAGAAGAATCGCACTTGGGCGATTTTATCGTGGATCGGAGAGTGGTTTCGCCATCCGAGGCTGTGATCAATCTCAATCTGCGCGAGCAGACCGCGGAAGTTTTGAAGACGCTGAGCCCGCGCGAAGAGAAGATCATCAAGATGCGCTTCGGGCTGCAGGACGGCAGTGAGCACACACTCGAAGAAGTCGGACAGCACTTTGCGGTAACCCGCGAGCGTATCCGGCAGATCGAGGCGAAGGCGCTCAGGAAGCTGCGCCACCCGAGCCGGAGTCATCGTCTGCGGGCGTTTTTAGAAACGTCGCTGCGGGATTAGTCTCGACGCCGCAGTCTATTGAAGACGCTCGAATTCTTTTTCCGTAATCCCCAGTTGCTTTAGTATCCGATAGAAGAGCGGCGGACCGATCTGGTTACCGCCATTGGATCGGAATGGTTGTGGCTCGCCCATTCGGATGAACCCATCGTTCATGGCTTCCGGTTTGTCTCGCTTTTCGAAACCCAAGCTTACCGGCGGCCCGCTGGAATTCGCCGACACGAGCGCTAGGCAGGAACGATCTCGGTGGTGTCGACCGGGAGCGGCTGGTTTCGCTCCTGGTACTCCTCCGAAATCAATCCAAATACACTCGCCAATTCCGCAAGCGTTTCTTCGCGGGTGGGCATGAGGGCATGGCAGCCCGGTATGGCTGGAATCTCCGCAACCCAACCCTCAGGCTGGTTGCGGTACAACACCACTTTGTAGGCGTCGAAGCCCATCGACCCTCATTGTACTGCTTGGCCGGTCACAGTGATTGGGCGAGCTACTGCCAGGAGATTGTTTTAGAGACGAACTGGCCGTCGGTCAGGTCCACCTGAAGTTCCTGGCGCTCGGTTCCTTTGACGACCTGGATGCGATGCGGTCCCACGGGCAGGGTCACATTTACCGGGGTCTTTTGAGGATGTTCGCGCCCGTCGATCATGACCGTCAGGCCGGGGGGATCCGTTAACAGGTTCAGTGTGCCGGTCATCGGAACCAGATCGACGATCAAGCCGGTGTCGTTGGGGATGTTGATGATCTTTTGCAGGTCGCGATAGCCGGCCTGGTGCAGGACGAAGCTGTGTCGTCCTGCCGGAAGAGTCAGATTGCAGGGCGTGGTGCATTCGATGCCGGACGTATCGAAGGTTGCGGTTGCGCCGACAGGAGAGGCGGTAAGTTGGAAGGAACCTTCTTTAGCGGCGGCTGGAGCGGCCGGCGCATTGGCTACGGGCGTCGATGGAGACGGATCCGACGGGGCGACGGGCACGGATTGCGATGCAGGGGCGGACGGATCGGGCGCAGGAGCGGTAACGGCAGCAGGCTCCGGTGCCGGAGTCGACGTATTCCGCATCGCCAAGAATGCACCGATGCCGATCACTGCTACTGCTGCGAAGCCTAGAAAAACGTTTCGCAGGGTATGGCTGGGCTCGTCTATTCGCGTCACTCGGGGCACTACAGTGGGCACAGCTGCCGTCATGAGCACCGTCTCGTCCGCATCGGCAGGCGGACGTATATCAGCAACGGTCTCGGCGAGTTCAGCATCTGAACCAGCGGTCGGCATCTGGGGGCTCGCGCCGCGCGGTATAGGCGTCCAGTTTGGACTCGCATTGCAGGCGGCGGCTAGTGCGGTGATGAAATCCGTGCAGGTCTCGTAGCGATCTTCGGGAACTTTTGCCAGCGCCTTGCGAAGCGTGGTCTCCACCTGGGCGTTCAGCGTGGTGTTCAAGCGCTGCGGCGGCAGAGGATCTTCGCGGACGATTTTGTACAGCAGGGTCGGCATGTACTCCGCGGCGAAAGGTTTTTCGCCGGTGAGCGCTTCGTATACGATGACGGCGAGCGAGAACTGGTCGGCGCGGCCGGTAATGGGAGTGCTCTGGACCTGCTCGGGCGACATGTAGCTGGGCGTGCCCATCATGGCGCCGGACAGCGTCATCTGCTGGGACATGATCTTGGCGACGCCGAAATCGGTGATCTTGGCGGCGCCATCCTCATGGATCATGATGTTGGCCGGCTTGATATCGCGATGGACGATGCCCTTCTTGTGGGCGTAATCGAGCGCGGCGGCGGTTTGACGAAAAATGCTCAGCAGGGTTTCCTTATCCGGCGCTTGTTCTACTTTCAGCATCTTCTCGAACGGCGGCCCGTTGACGAACTCCATGAAGATGTACGCCATGCCGTCCTGCTCGGCGATGTCGTAGATGGTGACGATGTTGGGATGCGAAAGAATCCCCGCGGATTGCGCCTCGCGAAACAGGCGTTCCCGAAGCCGTGTACGCTCCGCTTCGTCCGTGAGGTCCTGGAGACGAATGCTCTTGATCGCGATGGTGCGGCCGATGGCCGGATCCAGGGCCTGGTAAACAATTCCCATGGCGCCGCGTCCCAATTCCCCAACGATTTGGTAGCGGCCAACCTGTTGCACTTCATTCGATTCTAACAAGGGTCGGGTACAATCTTGGTGGAGGATATGTTCATGAGTATTGCTCAATCTTTGCTTCCGGAATTCGACCAGGAGATGGCGAACACCCGGAAAATGCTGGAACGCATTCCCGAGAATAAGCTGGACTACAAACCCGATCCGAAGTCGATGGGCATGGGACAGCTGGCGGGCCACGTAGCCGAGATGTGCGGGTGGTTCGCGTCGATGATGGAAGGTCCCGCGCTCGATATTCCGGAAGGTTTCAAACCCTTTATTGCGACTTCCAAAAAGCAACTTCTCGATAAGTTTGATCAGAACGTGGCCGCCACCCGCGCGGCCCTGGCAGCGGCGGGGGACCAGGCGCTCATGGAGGACTGGTCACTTAAATTTGCAGGGAACACGATGTTTACGATGCCCCGGATTGCGTGCTACCGGACCATGATCATGAACCACGTGATTCATCATCGGGCTCAGCTAAGCGTGTATTACAGGCTGAACGGCGTGCCGGTTCCGGGGATGTACGGGCCATCGGCTGACGAAGCGATGCCTGCAGCCGCGGGTCGCTGAGCGGTAGACTGAAAGCAGGAGAGCTAGTATGACTAAACTCCTGCAAATCGCAATCTTTATCTCTGTTGTTCCGGTCCTCGCCTTCGGCCAGCGCGGCGGCGGCGGTTCACGCGGCGGTGGTGGCGGTGGAGTTCGTTCCGGCGGAGGCGGCGGCATGCGAAGTGGCGGAGGAAGCGTAAGCCGCGGCGGTTCATTCAGCGGCAGCGTATCTCGCGGCGGCAGTATTTCTCGGGGAGGTGCGGTCGTCCGAGGCGGCAGCTACGGTCGTGTGGGCTCGGTAAATACTTTCCGCGGGAATACAATCGTTCGCGGAGGTACCGGTTACTACGGCAGAAGCTACTACGGCCGAGGCTACTATTATCCGTACAGCTATTACTATCCAGGCTTCTCTTTCGGTTTCGGTTACGGCGGCTATCCGTACTACGGGGGCTATCCGTATTACGATCCGTATTCGTACTACGGCGCTCCTTACTACTCGGCTCCCTATTACAGCCAGCCGTATTACGATCAAACTCCCTACGATGGAACGGTGGGCTACACACAGGCCGCCCAACCCCCGACCGTTATCAACCAGTCGATCGGAACGCAGGGGGCAACTGGCGGTTCGTACTATCGCGCGGCGGACTACTATCTGATCGCATTCAACGATCACACTATTCAAGCGGCGCTCTCCTATCGAGTGGAAGGCGACCAAATTTACTACACGACTCGCCAGCATGAGGAGAGAAGCGCACCGCTGGCGAACGTGGATCGGATGTTCAGCGAACAGATCAATCGCGACCGGCGGGTGGAGTTTAGGCTGCCGTAACGACGTGGGCTAAAAAGCGCTACTTGCAGGTCTGGAGACCTGCCCTACCAACATGTTCAAAACTCTTTTCGGCTCGGCTCCGAGCAAGGAACCCAGTCTACTCGAACGCCTGAAGGCAGGCGTCCAGAAAACGCGCGCCGGCTTGATGGAAAAGCTGGAGGACGCGGTCAGCGGGCGAAAAGAAATCAGCGCCGAAGTTCTGGAAGAACTGGAATATGCGCTGATCACGGCCGACATCGGCTCCAAGACGACTTCGGAAATCCTGGAACGCATTCGGGAGCGCGTAGCTCGCCACTTGGTCGGCGACGCCGGCGAACTGAAAGGCCTGATCCGGGAATATCTGCTGGAGGTTCTGGAAGCCACCGAACGGCCGCTCCCGCTGGTGGCCGAACCTCCCGCGGTGATCATGGTAGTGGGAGTGAACGGTGCGGGCAAGACAACTTCAATCGGCAAGCTGACGCGGCGTTTGCAATCGGAAGGACGCAGTGTGCTGCTGTGTGCGGCCGATACGTTTCGTGCCGCCGCCATCGAGCAGCTTGAAGTGTGGTCGCAGCGCACCGGCGCGGATATGATCCGGCAGCAGCCCGGCTCGGATCCGAGCGCGGTGATGTTCGATGCTCTGCAAGCCGGAAGGGCTCGCAAGGTTGATTATGTGATCGTCGATACCGCGGGACGGCTACACACGAAAACCAACCTGATGGCCGAGATCGAGAAAATGCGGCGCACGGCCGCGCGCGTGATTCCCGGCGCTCCGCACGAAGTGCTGCTGGTGATTGAAGCGACCACCGGACAGAACGGGCTGGAGCAGGCGCGCAAGTTTACAGAGTCCGCCGAAGTCACCGGCATTATTCTTACCAAGCTCGATGGCACGGCCAAGGGCGGCGTGGTGGTGGCGATTTCGCGCGAGCTGGGGTTGCCGATCCGCTACGTGGGCGTCGGCGAGCAGATCGACGACTTGCTGCCATTTGAGCCGGCGAACTTCGTGGCATCGTTATTCGATTAGGTCCAAATGAATCATCTCGAAGAGGCGCTAGACCTCGCTACGCGCGGGTGGGGAGCGACTTCGCCCAATCCTGCAGTGGGCGCGGTCGTGGTGCGCGATGGCGAAGTAGTGGGCCGTGGATTCCACACGTGGTCCGGTCT
>Ga0207674_10003148_pt1 | contig 20339 bp, 19 predicted proteins | sample KBSCornC72_FD_184303 | JGI IMG/M metagenome (GOLD analysis project Ga0207674, IMG submission 184303) | Corn rhizosphere microbial communities from Kellogg Biological Station, Michigan, USA - KBS Corn C7-2 (SPAdes) (version 2) | ecosystem: Host-associated > Plants > Roots > Rhizosphere > Soil ...
ACCTCAAGCCGGAACACGGCAAGCTCTCGGTCTACTTGAACATGGACAACGGCGGCGGCGCCTTCCGCGGCATCTACCTGCAGGGCAACGCGGCCGCGGGCCCGATCCTCAATACCTGGGCCAAGCCGTTCGAAGGCCTCGGCATGACGATGCAGACGATGCGGAACACGGGCGGGACCGATCATCTGTCGTTCGACGCGGTGGGCTTGCCCGGCTTCCAGTTCGTGCAGGATCCGCTGGACTACGACACCCGCACGCATCATTCGAATATGGACACCTACGATCGCATCCAACAGGCCGACCTGGAACAGATGGCGATCATCGAAGCGGCGTTCGTGTATCAATTATTCGCGCGGCAATTCGGCAGCAACAACCTGCCGGATTGTTCCGATATGTGCCACGAATCGAGCGAGACTGCGCTCGCCGATACCATAGGCCGCGGCAAGGCCACGGTAACGCTGGGCGATTCACCATAGCATCGCATCAGGCATGCGCCTCCACCGGCGCCGGGCGCGATGCCATCACCAGTCCCAGCAGCGCCACCGCGGCCACCGCCAATCCCCAACCCGTAAGCAGATTATGCTCGATCAGCAATCCCGCCAGCGGCGGCCCCACGATCTGCGAAACCGATGTGAGCGATTGCGTCAGCCCTAGCACCGTGCCTTGCTCCTCGCGCGGCGTATTCTGCGTGATCATGCTGGTCAGCGTCGGGCGCACCAAGCCTCCTAGCGCCAGCACCGTTGTGCTCACCAGCAGCCAGGGCAAGGAATGCGCGAACGCCAGCAGCGAATACCCCGCCACATACGCCGCGAATCCGGTGCGATTAAGCGCGCGCTCGCCGAAGCGTTTGACCAGCCGCCCCAGGCCCGGCCCTTGCAGACAGATTCCCAGGAATCCGGCGTAGGCCCACACGTAGCCGGTCTGTTCCGGACCAAACGGTTTGCCGTGCCAGGTGAGCCGGCGCTCCACGAACAGTGCCAGCGCCGCCACAAACATGGCGAAAGAAAACGTGAAGATAAAAAATTGCACCAGCAGCGCACCCAAGCCGGGTTGCTTGAAGTAGCGCCCGTACTCGCCCCACTGCACCAGCGACAGACGCCGTCCACCGGGGCCGCTGGGCCCTCCCTGCACCCGGTTTATGTTCGCCACCGATGGCAGCAGAAAAGTGGTGGCCAGGATGCTAGTAAATGACATCAGCGCGGCCGCCAGGATCGGCATGCGGTAGTCGAACTGCGATAGAAATCCGGAGATCGCCGGACCGATGAGAAATCCGAGCCCAAATGCGATGCCGATCACGCCGAAAGATTTGGCGCGCTCCTCAGGCTTGGTCACGTCGGAGATGTAAGCCTGTGCCAGCGACAGGTTGCCTGCCGTCGCTCCGTCGATGATGCGCCCCAGGAACACCACCCACAGCGTTCCCGCCAGCGCTGTCACCAGAAAACCGATCAGGGTTCCGATCTGGCTGACAATCAGCAGGGGCTTGCGCCCGACCCGGTCCGACATGCGGCCGAGCAGCGGCCCGGAAAACAATTGAAACAGCGCGTAAACGCCCACCAGCCAGCCCACTTGCGACGGGCTCGCGCCCAGTTTTTCGGCATAGAACGGCAGCAGCGGGATCATGATCGTCAACCCGAGAACATCCACGGCGACGATCAGAAAGATGGGGAGAAGAGGAGACTTGCGCAAACCTTTTTATCATCCCATGCATGTGCGGACGAGTCTATGAAAGCCTTCAACGGCGGCCCTCGTTGATCTCGGCCGGGATCTGATCGATATCGCCAGCGGAGACAAGCCAGCGCAGCAAGCGGTCCACCGGATTGGTCAGGCTGCGTTGCCCCCGCGCAGCAAAGATTCCTTCAAAGCGCGGCGAACCGATTCCCTTTTGGAAACTCGGCTGCGCTGCGCGGCCTTGTCGATTTGAGTATCCAGTTCCGGCGAATCAGCACCTGCAATCGATGACTCAAATGAGCACGCTGACCTGCTTCACAGCGCCCCGGCATCGCACCTCGCGACGTCGGGTATCGCAGGGTCGTCGATCGCAGAAGTGCCTCCGCCCCTCCGCACTACCCCTTGCATGGAGTATATTTCAAAGACGGGGATCGAGCAGTCTGATGGCTGTTCACCGCAAGCTCGTTTTTGCATCAGGAGGCGTAAGCTGTGTCGAGTGTTCTTCGCTTTGGATTTCTTACCGCTGTATTTGGGCTTGTGGCCGCCGCGCAAGCGCCGCCCGAGCCCGCAGCGCCCCCGCCGCCTCCCATGCCGCAGGTTCTGCAAAATTATAAACCGATCACGGCGGATCGCCTCACCAAGCCGGAGGACAGCGACTGGGCCATGATCCGCCGCACCTATGACGGTTGGGGATACAGCCCGCTCGCCCAGATCACGCCGCAGAACGTGCAGCGCCTGCAGCCGGCCTGGGTGTTCTCCACGGGCATGACTAGCGGTCATGAAGCCGCGCCCGTGGTCGCCAACGGCGTGATGTTCGTCGCCACGCCAGGGAGCCAGGTGATCGCGCTCGATGCCGCTACCGGCAACTTTCTCTGGCGCTATAAGCGGCAGCTTCCCGAGGGCGCCATCATTCCTCATCCCACCAGCCGCGGCGTCGCCCTGTACGGCGACAAAGTTTTCCTGGCTGCGGGAGATGCAACTCTGGTGGCTCTCGACGTAAAAACCGGCAAGGTAGTGTGGTCCAAGCAAGTGGCCGATAACAAGTCGGGCTACTATATGTCGCTTGCGCCCCTCGCGGCCGACGGCAAAATCATGGTCGGCTGTTCCGGCGGCGAGATGGGAATCCGAGGTTTCGTCGCGGCTTTCCAAGCCGAGACCGGCGAGGAAATTTGGCGAACCTATACCGTCCCCGCTCCCGGCGAGCCTGGCAGTGAGACCTGGCCCACGGGCGAGCAGTGGAAAAACGGCGGCGGGTCGGTCTGGGTCACTGGCAATTACGATCCCGCGACCAAGATCGCTTTCTGGGGCGTCGGCAATGGCGGCCCATGGATGGGCGATCAGCGCCCCGGCGATAACCTGTATACCTCATCCACCATCGCGCTCGATGTTGCCACCGGAAAGATCAAAGGCCACCATCAGTACGATCCCAACGAGTCTTGGGATTGGGATGAAGTGTCGCCCCCCCTTCTGATCGACTATCAACGCAACGGAAGAACCGTCAAAGGACTGGTCGACGTGGCCCGCGACGGCTATCTGTGGTTCCTCGAGCGCACCGACGGCCCGATTAACTTCGTCGACGGCAGGCCGTACGTCAAGCAAAATGTCTATAAGAGTCTGGACCCCAAGACCGGCCGCCCCGATGTCGATCCCGATCGCAAACCGGGCACCGCGAAGACCGCAACGTTTTGCCCTTCGTTGTGGGGTGGCAAGAACTGGCCGCCGATCGCTTACAGTCCCCAGACACGCATGATCTACATTCCGGCGAATGAGAATCTCTGCACCACCCTGACTGGGCTGAATGTGGAATACACCCCCGGCGGCCACTACACCGGAGCCCGAAGCACTCTCACGGCCGCGCCCGGCGCCGACCACATCGGCGAGGTTCAGGCGTGGAACGTCGATACTGGCAAGCGCGTGTGGACACACACTTACACGGACTCGCAAAACTGGGGTCCGATGCTCGCTACCGGAGGAGGCTTAGTCTTCAGCGGCGGGACCAACGACCGCAAGTTCCACGCGTTCGACGCGACCAGCGGCGCGCTGCTATGGGAGTTCCCCACCAATTCCGGCATCACCGGCCAGCCTTCGACGTTTATGGTGGACGGCAAGCAGTATGTCGCCGTGCAGTCCGGTTGGGGAGTCGACGCCCGCGGTATGGAGCTCCTGCTAAACGGCCTGTTCCCGGGCAAGTACCCCGAGGTGCCCGAAGGTGGCGCCATCTGGGTATTCGCCGTCAAATAAACGCCGGACCTTTACCGTTTCGTGTTGGCATCGGATTTCCTCGGGATACTCGCTAATTGCCCTAGGCTCATTGCGGCCACGCGTGCGGAGAGTAGAACCCTTATTTTCCGCATAAATGCGTAGAATATCTTGACCGATGCGGAGAATACAGGCTATAATCTACGCATGGGTGCGGAGAATGTACATCCACGAGCTCGACGCCTGGCCAAGGTTTCATTGGAGCGCTGACACAATCGCCCCGCCCCTCGCCTCCGTGCGCGATCGTCAAAGCCGTCTGATCAGGCACATGCAGGCATTAGGCTTCAACCTTCAGCAGGAAGCCGTACTGCAAACTCTCACTGCCGACGTTCTCAAAAGCAGCGAAATCGAGGGCGAAAAACTCGACGACGCCCAGGTCCGCTCGTCCATCGCGCGCCGCCTCGGCCTGGATATCGGCGCGCTGAAACCCGCCGACCGCAACGTCGAAGGCGTCGTCGAAATGATCCTGGACGCCACGCGCCATTATGACCGCCCGCTCACGGCCGAAAGACTGTTCGCCTGGCATGCCTCGCTGTTTCCCACGGGCCGAAGCGGCATGACCGCGATCAAGGTGGGGAGCTGGCGCGATGACAACACGGGGCGGATGCAGGTCGTTTCCGGTCCCATCGGGAAAGAGCACGTTCACTTCGAAGCGCCGAAGGCGGAGCGTCTTGACCGCGAGATGAGATCATTTCTCGAATGGTTTGAAGGCCACAAGCCGATCGATCAGATCCTCGCGGCCGGACTCGCGCATCTTTGGTTCGTCACGCTTCACCCGTTCGACGACGGCAACGGACGCATTGCGCGCGCGATGGCCGACATGGCGCTCGCGCGGTCGGAGCATAGCCCGCAAAGGTTCTACAGCATGTCGGCCCAGATCCGGCAAGAGCGCGACGCTTATTACGACATCCTGGAACGCACGCAGAAAACCGCCATGGAGATCACGCCCTTGGACATCACATCATGGATGGAATGGTTCCTCGGCTGCCTCGGCCGCGCCATCGACGGAGCCCAGGAAACTTTAAGCACCGTGCTTGAGAAGGCGCGTTTCTGGGATCGCATCAAGGACGTGAAGCTCAACCAACGTCAGCGGCTTGTGATCAGCCGCCTGCTCGACGGGTTCGACGGCAATCTCACGACCTCGAAATATGCCACGCTCGCGAAGTGCTCACAGGATACCGCCCATCGGGACATTCTCGAACTCATCGATCGTCGTGTTCTCGCACAGAACGCCAAAGGCGGACGAAGCACCAGCTATTCACTCGCGCAGGCGCAATAGCCTCAAAGCGTCCCTGTCATTGCCTCACTGAGCCCCAACTTTCTTAGCCCCCATCAAATCCAAAATCCTTCCGGCCCCGTAGACCCATGTGAATCGGAAATTTCACTGAGGCTCGAAAGGATCTGTCCATGAAAACAAAAAACCTGTGCTCGCTGCCATCACTGGCGGCGCTATCGATGCTGCTGATGCCATCCATAAACCTTTTCGCTTCCAGCCACCGCGAAGCGCCCATCACCGCTTTGGATCAGAAGGCCGACATCACCGACTGGTACGCCTTCGTCAGTCCCGAGCACCCCGATCGTGTGGTCATGATCTTGAATGTCGACCCATTTCTGGAGCCTGCCAACGGCCCCAATTATTTCCCGTTCGATCCCAACGTTCTGTATGAAATGAAGATCGACAACGATCACGATGGCAAGGAAGACGTCACCTTCCAGTTCCGCTTCCAGACCGAAATCCGCTTACCGGGCGTCTTCACCGGCTTCGTCGGCAACCTGGCAGGAATCCCGCCCATCACGGCGCTGGATGGTCCGGGATCCACCGGCCTCAGCCTTCGCCAGACCTACACCGTCACCATGGTGACCAAGCACAGGACCGAACAGATCGGAGCCGGCCAGACCCTGTTCGCCGTTCCCGGCAATGTCGGCCCGCGCACCATGCCCGATTACAATGCCTTGGTGGCGCAGGGGATTTACAACCTGCCCAACTCGATCAGCGTATTCGCGGGCACCATCGCCGACCCCTTCTTCATCGACCTGGGCGCTGCTTTCGACTCCCTGAACTTCCGCATGGCCGCGGGCGGCGGCGTGCTTAGCCCGAGCGTCGACGCCGACGATCACAATAACTACGCTCCCAACACTCTCGCTGGCTACAACGTGAACAGCATCGTTCTCGAAGTTCCGATTTCCATGCTGACAGTCGACGGCCACATGCACGCCGCCAGCGACAAGAACGCGGTCATCGGAACTTACGGGACCACTTCGCGCCAGAAGATCACGGTCCTGCGCAACAATAACAATCCGGTGCAGGCCGGTCAGTGGGCCCAAGTACAGCGCGAGGGGAATCCACTCATCAACGAACTGATCATCGGCACCGGTTCCAAGGACCGCTTCAGCATGGACGATCCCAAGAACGATGGCCAATTCGCCAGCTTCTTCCTGAATCCGCTGCTGGCGCAGATATTCGCCTCCATCGGAATCCCGGTGCCTCCTGCTCCTCGTACCGACCTGCTTCCGCTGGTGCAGTACCGCGCGCCGATCTGCCCCGGATGCTCTGCGCAGGATGCCGGTCCCGTCGCCGATTTACTGCGGCTCAACACCGGTATACCTCCTACGCCATTCGCCGTGGCAAAGCGGCTGGGATTCCTCGCCGGCGACACCGCGGGCTTCCCCAACGGCCGCCGTCCGCTGGATGATGTAGTCGATATCGCGGCGCGCGCGGTGTCCGGCGTCCTCGCCGGCCCCCAGTACAATACTCCGATTGGCGATGGCGTGAACACGGCAGCAACGCCGCTCCCGGCCGTCTTCCCGTACGTCGCGCCGGCTTATAGCGGACGCGACAGCTCCCACAATGCCGGTCCGGGTCTACCCGGATGCCCGGGCCAACCGGGCAGCGTCTGCCCCACGAATTGACAAAGAAACCGATAGGAGGAAACCCATGAACCATCAAGCCGCCGCTTTAAGCGTTCCCGCTTTATTGAGCCTTAGCGTTCTGGCCTCCGCAGCGATCTGCGCCCAACCGGCGCAGACCGCTGCGCCGACGCCCGCCGAAATCAGCATCCAGAAAGCTCAGGAGCAGATCGCCAAGCAACCCAAGCATGTTTCCTACTACAGCGGGCTAGCCATGGCCTACGCGCGCCGCGCCCGCGAAACTTCAGATGTCGCCTTCTACGCGAAAGCGGAAGAGACTCTGGACCGCGCCTTCAAGATCGAGCCGGATAATTTTGAAGCGTTGAAGGTACAGGCGTGGCTGCTGCTCGGACGCCACGAGTTCGCGAAAGCCCTGCTGGCGGCCAGCGCACTCAACCAGCGCGCTCCCGACGACATCACAGTCTACGGTTACCTCGCCGACGCCAACGCGGAGCTGGGTAACTACGACGATGCCGTCAAAGCCGTGCAGTGGATGCTCAACATCCGCCCGGGCAATGTCGCCGGACTCACCCGCGCCGCGTATCTACGCGAATTGCATGGCGATCTTTCCGGCGCCATGGACCTAATGCATATGGCCTACGACGCCACTCCGTTCCAGGAAGCGGAAGACCGCGCCTGGCTGCTGACCCAGATCGCGCACCTGCAGCTTCTATCCGGCGACCTGAAAGAGGCTGAACTCTATGCGAATGGCGCGCTGGGTTTGTTCCCGGATTATCACTACGCGCTGGGGATGCTGGCGCAAGTGCGCCTGGCCCAGAATCGCAACGACGAAGCAGCCGCGCTATTGCAAAAACGCTACGACGCTGCACCGCACGCCGAGAATCAGTTCGCGCTGGCCGAAGCTCTCGACCGCGCAGGCCGCAAGGACGAGGCAGCGCAAGCTTTCGCGGGATTCGAAGAAAAAGCTTTGCGCGAATCGAACATTACCGACAACGCGAATCATGAACTGATTGCCTACTATGTGGATTACGCCCACCAGCCGTGGAAGGCCCTCCAGATCGCCCGCCAGGAACTCCTCCGCCGCCACGATGCCTTCACTCTGGATGCCTACGCCTGGTCGCTAGCCGCCGCGGGAGACTACGCCGCCGCCAATGCCGCGATGAAAAAGGCACTGGCATTCGGCGTCAAGGATCCTAAAGTCTTGCATCACGCCAGCGAGATCGCGGAGCACGTTTCGCAGACCGTGGCAGCGCGCTAGACGGACCACCCCGGGCCCATTGCGGTGGCCCGTTGCTGTGCTCCCGGCCCGCGCGCTAAATCAGTCGCCGGTTTCCTTAAACGTGCCTTTTTTCTTAGCGGTCTCGATCAGCGTGGGATAGAACTGGACGAAAGTGGTATCGGTCGCACCATTCTTCTCATGGCAGGAGTAACAGTCGGCCGTCTTAGGGAACAGCTTCCCCTTGTCCGGGCTGTCACGGTATCCGTAAAAGGCCCAGCCACCGCGCGCGGCATCTTTCACATGAACTTCCGTAGCCGCCACACCGGTTTGAACCCGCCCGTCTTTGTTGATCGAAACACGGCTCTCCGATTTCCTGATCTCCAGCACCATCACAGTCTTGTCGGGCCAGATTCCCGTCTTCAGAAACCCCCGATAGGCGTCCGGATTGACGAATACGTTTTCGAACGCGGGGTCCTTCGAAGCGCTGCCGGAATAGGTCATCCCGATGCCGGACGACAAGAAAATCCACTGGCGGTAATCCTTGGGAAGCAACAGTTCGCCGTCCTTAGTGTATTGCTGCGCCAGTCCGGTGGCCGCCACATACAGCGCAAGCGCGATTACATTTCTCATTTGGAGCCGATATTAGCACAGCGACGGCCGCTTCCGAGGCGGTCCACACTGAATCTAACCGGACAAACCGCACAGTAGCGGCGCGCCCGATGGCGGTTGACGTGTTGCCGACTAGAGCATTACAATTCGTGTGGATATGGGTCTGTGGAAAAAACAGGACGGGGGGGACGTGTCTGAGTACACCCTCTTGATCACTTTCCTCTTGCTGGTCTCGGCCTGTCTGTTTTTTTCGAGCGCCTCGAACGTCTCCAGCGTCTGGCAAGCCGCCAATAGCTTCATGAGCCGGGGCTCCGCCGGCCAGTCACACGGGGTTGAGACCGAAGTCCCCTAATGTGTTAAAGTGCGCCGCCTGGGTGCCGGGCGGAGCTGTGCTAAGATGAAAATTCCCAAGGAAAGTTAAGAGTCTCGCCATGAAACCTGGTATCCACCCCGCCTATGAAGAAGTGAATGTGACCTGCGCCTGCGGACATAAGTTCCGCACCCGCTCGGCGCATAAAGGCGACATCCGCGTAGAAATCTGTTCCAGTTGCCACCCTTTTTTCACCGGCAAACAGAAGCTGATCGACACGGAAGGACGCGTCGACCGTTTCCAGAAGAAGTATCAGAAGGTCCGCGACGCCGCCGAAGCCAAGAAGAAGCAGCCGGTCGCATAAGTGCGCTTCCAGGCAGGGCGCCCTTGCCTTGGAGAGGCTAGGAAATCTATTGTGGCGGCCCCTCTCTGTTCTTTTTGCCTTCGCGCCGCCGTTGCCGTTCTTCCATGATTTTTTGCCATTCGGCGTTTTGGCTGGGCGAAAGCAGCTCGCTGATTCTCTGCCGCTGATCCTCTCGGATCTTCTGCATCTCCGGCTCGATCTTGCCCCGGACTTCCCGGAACCGCGCGCGGGTTTCGTCCATGATGGAGCCCAGTTTGGCCGCCTGATCGTCGCTCAGTTGCAGCCGGGCCTTCAGGTCGGCCATGAACCGCTTACGGAATTCCTCGGGATTGCGCTGAGCGGCATTAGCGCTGACGCCCGAAACCGTGTACAGGCGGTAGGAGAATGCCCCCACCACGATGCCGCACGCGAACACCAGCGCCATGTAGAACGCTACCGTCCAGCGCGTCAATTTCATTGGGCTTCCCCTGGCAATATCACGCTGTCATTAGCGGAATCTGCTGCCGCCAGCACGTCCACATAACTCGCGAGATACGCGGGCGGATTACTCTGGAAGCGCGGGATTAGGATGGCGCCCATCACGATGGCCAGCATCACGCTGGCCGCCAGCCAGACTTCGGCCCACAGGCGGAACCAAGATGAGGCCGCGGCGCTGCGCTGGGCTTCAATGCGCTGCCACAGTTGCGGCATGAAGTGAGCGCTGGGTTCCACGTCCGGACAAGCTTCCCGGTACGCGGCCCACAAGGGATCCAGCTTGTCGCCGACTCGATCCTGGTCCATCCGGTCCATTATATGCTCCTCGCCGCCGATTTCAAGACTGTCCCGGCACTTCAGACTTCGCCCGCCTCAAACGCCTTCAAGACTCTCTGCCGCGCTCGAAACAGCCTGACCTTCAAGGCATTCTCATTCACCTTGTAGATCTGTTCCAGTTCCTTCAGCGACAACCCCTCCACTTCCTTCATCAGCAGCAGAACCCGATCTTCCTCGGAGACCTTGCCCAGCAGCGACTGCACCATTTCGCGAACCTTCGTCCGCCGCAGTTCCTCGGTCTGCTGCGTTCCGCCGGCGGCTGCGTCCGCCATCATCACCTGCTGCTCGCTCAAATCCGACATCCGGCTTTCGGGACGGCGCTTCTGCCGCCGCAAGTAATCGTAAGCCGCGTTCACCGTGAGACGATACAACCACGGCTCGAATACTTCCGCCGCCCGCAATTGATCCAGCGAATAGTACAACCGGAGAAACACCTCCTGGCCCACGTCCTCCACGTCTTCCGGCCGTCCAATCAGGCGCGCGATGGTTCCCAGTATCCGTTTGCGGTACGCGTTGACCACCAGGTTAAACGCCCCGTCGTCTCCGCTCCTCGCTTTTTCAATAATCTCGAATTCAATCAGCATCGCTAACGCCCGCTGTCTCGTCCCTTCGCCTGGCGGTAGCGCAAACTGGATCTATTCATTTGAAAAGGCGCTAGTATACCCACTCAGGTTACAACAGCCTGAAGGGTTGGACGGCGCGCAAAAGAAAAACCGTATCGCCTTTCGCTACGCGGCTCCGGCTAGCCTTGCGTCACCCTTCATCTGAACCACCTTGGGGGCTCTGCGGGTAATCCCCGCACTCGATGGCATCGTGTAAACTGCGTAGCGCTCCAGGGAAGCGATCGCTTCGTCGAGGGCAGCTTTCCGATTCCTTAGATCAGTGAGTCGCGCCCGGATTGCTCCGGACGTGTCGGGGGAGGTGTTCGGAAACATGGAACGAAATTGTCTTTAGATTGTTGAATTTCACTAAACCATGGCGGGTTGTGATGATAGACGGACGTCTCCTCGTACTATAGCTTGATAGTAGTAATAGTACCAATACCCACAAATAGGGGCATACGTGCGAGTCATGCTAAAATCGCCAATTGATGGATTTTCTTGAGGGGCTGAACCCCCGCCAGAGGGAGGCGGTCGAGCACTCCGAAGGCCCCCTGCTGGTGCTGGCCGGCGCCGGCAGCGGGAAAACCCGAGTGATCACCCACCGCATCGCGCACCTGATGACGGCGTTCCGGGTTCCGGGTTGGGCCATCCTGGCTGTCACCTTCACCAACAAGGCAGCGGGCGAGATGCGCGAACGCGTGCGCTCGCTGGTATCCACGGGTCCCGAAGGCGCGCCCTCGGTTGCGACGTTCCATTCCTTTTGCGTGCGCCTGCTGCGGCGCGAGGGAGCTCCGCTCAGCCAGCTTCGGCGCGGCTTCACCCCGCTTTTCACCATCTACGACGACGACGATCAGATCTCGATGATCAAGTCGATTTATAAGTCGCTCGGTCTCGACGACAAGTTCATGCAGCCGCGCGCGGCGCTCTCGCGGATCAGCCATGCCAAGAGTCACGCGCAATCGCCCGAAGAAATCGCGCGCGCTGCCACCGACCCCACCGCCACCCGGTTCGCAACCGTCTATGAGCGCTACGAGGCGCGGCTGCGCGAATCGAACGCCCTGGATTTCGACGACCTGCTGCTCGAAGCCGTGAACCTGCTGCGCTATGACGACGCCACCCGCCAGCGCCTGAACCAGCGCTACGAATTCGTGATGGTGGATGAATATCAGGACACCAATCGCAGCCAATACGATCTAATGCGCCTGCTCACTGAGCAGCGTCACAACATCTGCGTCGTCGGCGACGAAGACCAGTCGATTTATGGATGGCGGGGCGCCAATATTCGCAACATCCTGGACTTCGAACGCGATTTCCCGGGCGCGACCATCATACGCCTGGAACAGAACTACCGCTCGACTCAAACCATTTTAGAAGCCGCCAGCGCCGTGGTGGCGAACAACACCGAGCGCATCGGCAAGACCTTGTGGACCGACTCCGGCGCGGGCGAGAAGATCACGCTCTACGAAGCGCCGGATTCAGAAAACGAAGCCCTGTGGATCGCCGACACCGTCGAGAACCGCTTGGCGCGCAATCCCCAGGAGCGCGTTGCCGTCCTCTATCGCACCAATTCGCAATCGCGCCAGATTGAAGAAGCTCTGCGCCGTTACGGCCGCAAGTACGTGGTGGTCGGCGGGTTCAGCTTCTATCAGCGCGCCGAAGTGAAGGACATTCTGGCGTATCTGAAAGTCCTGGTCAGTCCGCACGATTCGATCGGGCTGCTGCGCGTCATCAACACTCCCGCGCGCGGCATCGGCCGCACCACTCTGGAACAGATCGAGCAGTACTCGTTGCAGCATGGGCTGTCGCTGTGGACCTCGCTCGAACAAACGCTGGAAGCGCACGCCTTCCCCGGCCGCGCCGAAGCGGCGCTCGCTGCGTTCCATCGCATGATGACGGAGCTGGCGGGACAGCTCGATACCCGCTCCATTTCTGACACGCTGGCCGATGTCTTAGAGCGCACCGGCTACCGCAAAATGCTCGAAGACGAAGGCACCGAGGAAGCGCGCCAGCGTCTGGCGAATTTGGACGAACTGCTCAACGCCGCAGCCGACGCCGGCGAGCGCGGTGAAACTCTGCGCGATTTTCTGGACCACGCCGCGCTGGTCTCCGACGCCGATTCGGCGGACTCGCGCGCGCCGGTCTCTTTGCTCACCATGCACAATGCCAAGGGCCTGGAATTCCCGGTCGTGTTCATCGCGGGCCTGGAAGAAGGGCTGTTTCCGCACAGCCGCTCGCTCGATTCCGAAAGCGGAATGGAAGAGGAGCGCCGCCTGTGTTACGTCGGCATGACGCGCTCGGAAACCAAACTCTATTTAAGCTGGGCCCGCTACCGCCGCCGTTTCGGAGGCGGACAACCGGAGGTTTCGCTGGCTTCGCGCTTCCTGAACGAGGTCCCGCGCAGCTTGGTCGACGCCGTCCGGGGAGACCAGCCGCAGGCGCGTTCGGTGGACCTTTACTCCGAGCGCTACCAGGTCCGCGAATCCGCCCAGCGGAACCTCTATACTGGGAAGACTTACAATTCTGTCGATAATATCCGGCAGTTTTTTTCGGAACGCGGCATGCCGGCGCCGCAGGGGATTGCCCCACCGGCGGCTTCGTCAGCGGCCCCGGCAGCGGCTACAACCGCGGCTCAGCCGGCAGCGCCGGTTCCTCAGTTTAAGAAGGTGGGCCCTAAGAAACTGGGGCCGGGTTCTACGGTGGAACACACCAAGTGGGGCCGGGGCACGGTGCTGCGCCTGGAAGGTTCGGGCGACGATACGAAAGTGACCGTCAGTTTTCCCGGGTACGGCTTGAAAAAATTAATCGCGAAATACGCAGGGATCAAGGTGGAATGAATACCAAAAAAGTTACCGATAAAGACGAACGGAAGAAGCTAAAGCGCGCGGCCCGCAAGAAGGCCGCGCCCAAGGCCAAACGGGCCGCCGACGTTGCCCGCGGTTCGCAAAAACGCAAAGTCAAGAAGATGGCCAAAGGTCAACGCAAGCGTTAGCCGTGTAGGACCGGCCCATGGCCGGTCCCTCCCTGGCCGCATGTCCACTCTTTTCCGCACCAAGAGCATCGCGGCATTAATCGCGGCTGGCGATCACCATTCCCATCGGCTCAAGAAAGCTCTCGGCCTGGGAAGCCTGGTCGCGCTGGGGATCGGCATGGTGATCGGTTCCGGAATTTTCACGCTCACCGGCACCGCCGCCGCCGGGCTCAAGTTTGAATATCCGTCGGTCTTGAAGGCCCCGTTACTGAACCTGTTGCTGCACGGCCAGCACGCCGTAGGCACTTTCGGACGGCCGGGCGCCGGCCCAGCCATCTCGGTTTCTTTTCTGCTGGTAGCCTTGGCCTGCAGCTTCGCGGCGTTGTGTTACGCGGAGCTGGCCTCGATGATCCCGGTTTCGGGGAGCGCATATACCTATGCCTACGCGACGATGGGCGAGATCTTCGCCTGGATCATAGGCTGGGATCTGATCCTCGAATACGCAGTCGGCAACATGGCGGTGGCCGTTGGCTTTGGCGCTTATTTCAATGACCTGCTCGACAATGTCTTTGGCTTCCACCTGCCCTTCCAGCTCACGCAACCGATCTTCATCGGAGAAAAACCCACGGGTGCCTGGTTCAACTTGCCGTCGTTTCTCTTGGTGATGCTGCTCACGTGGCTGCTGGTGCGAGGTGCACGGGAATCGGCCCGCGCGAATACCATTATCGTCGCCGTCAAGCTGGGCGCAATTCTGCTGTTTATTTTCGGCGCTGCGCGCAGCGTCGATACTCACAACTGGCATCCGTTCATGCCCAACGGCTATCCCGGGGTGCTCACCGGAGCCGCCATTGTTTTCTTTAGCTACATCGGCTTTGATGCCCTCTCGACTACCGCCGAAGAATGCCATGCTCCCCAGCGCGATCTTCCCCGGGGAATTATGTTCACGCTGATCATTTGCGCGCTTCTGTACGCCGCCGTGGCATTGGTACTCACCGGCATCGTGCATTGGGATACGCTCAACAATGACGCTCCGGTGGCGAACGCCCTCAAGGCCGTGGGGCTCAATCGCCTGCGCTTCGTGGTGACCGTGGGGGCGCTGCTGGGAATGATCAGCTCGGTCCTGGTCGGGCAATATGGGCAATCGCGAATTCTTTTTGCGATGTCGCGCGACCGTCTGCTTCCGGGCATGTTCTGCCGCGTGCATCCTAAATTCGAAACCCCCGACGTCAGCACATGGCTGGCGGGCGTGGCGGTCGCGATCCCCGCCGGCGTGTGGGATATCGGCACTTTCGCCGACCTCACCAACATCGGCACCTTGTTCGCCTTCGTGGTGGTTTCAGCGGGCGTGATCCTCTTGCGTCGCTCGCAGCCGGATCACAAGCGGGCTTTCCGCGTACCCTGGGTGCCGTTTCTTCCGCTGCTGTCGATCTTGTGCTGTCTCTTGCTCATGTTGAACCTGCCGCTCGAAACCTGGATCCGATTTTTCATTTGGCTGGCAATCGGCCTGGTGGTGTACTTCACCTATAGCCGGAAGCGGGTGGCGGAAGTCTAGTCCGCGGAAACCTAGTGCCGTGCCGCGCGGCCCAGTCCGGCCCAAATCCGCGGGAAACCGGCGCTTGACAAAAGGCGAATATAAGGCGAAGATAGGCGGGTGACCCCGCTGGTCGGTATCGCTCGTTTGGCGGCGGAAAGCGCCTCGCTCGAAGCCAAGCGCGAGACCGAGTACTTCGAACTTCCAACACGGAAGTATCTGGCGCGCTGCGACAGCCCCCGCATGCCTTTCCGTTGGATGATCAATCCCTACCGCGGCTGCGAGTTCGGCTGCAAGTACTGCTATGCGCGTTACACTCATGAATTCATGGAACTGCACGAACCGGAAGCCTTTGAGCGCAAGATCTTCGTCAAGCATTTCGATGGCGCTGCGTTCCAGGCGGAATTGCGGCGTCTCCCTACCGGCGAGGCGATCGCCATTGGTACGGCCACTGACCCGTACCAGCCGGCCGAGCGAAGGTTCCGCTTGACGCGATCCATTCTGGAACTGCTGGCGCAGAGTGGCGGGCACCGCATCGGGCTGATCACTAAGTCGGATTTAATTACCCGCGATATTGACATCTTCCGGGAGATTAATCGGCGCAATTATCTGACTTTGGTACTGACCATTACGACACTCGACCGGGACTTGGCGCGCTTACTGGAGCCGCTCGCGCCGCGGCCCGACCTGCGTCTTAACGCCGTGCGCAAACTGAGCGCGGCGGGTCTGCGGGTGGCCGTGAATCTCGCTCCCATCCTGCCGCTGATAAACGACGCCGAGCCAAGCCTGGACGCGGTCGCTAAAGCTTCGGCCCGCGCCGGCGCCGCGCATCTAAGCGGCAATGTGGTGTATCTGAAGCCGTGCGCGCAGAAAGTCTTCTTCCCGTTCCTGCAGGAGCATTTTCCATCTTATGTCCGACGCTACCGGGAACGCTTCGAGCGCAGCGCCTTTCTGCGGGGAACCTATCCCGAGATGATTCGCGAACGGATCGATCGCATTCGCGGCCGCTATCATCTCCGGCCCCGGGAAGACGGCCGCGCCGAGCCCGAGTTATGGCCGCAGGATCCGCAAATGACGTTATTCTCAGAAAGTGACTGAGGAAAGCTACATGCGCATGGCGCTGGAACTGGCCCGCGAGGCGGAGGCCGCGGGCGAGGTCCCGGTGGGCGCCGTGATCGTGATGGGCGATGAAGTCGTAGGCCGCGGGCGCAACTCCCCCATCGAGCGCTCGGATCCCACCGCGCACGCCGAAATTCTGGCGCTCCGGAATGCGGGCGCCGCTGTTGGCAACTACCGCTTGGAAGGCGCGACTTTATACACCACGCTGGAACCGTGCGTGATGTGCGCGGGCGCGCTAGTCGCGGCGCGCATCGCCAAAGTAGTTTTCGGTGCGCGGGACCTCCGCTTTGGCGGCGTGCGCAGTAAGTTCCGCCTGGCTGACGCCGACGTCCTGAATCATCGATTGGCGATTGAAGAAGGGGTACTCGGCGCAGAGTGCGCCGAGCTGATGCTGCGATTCTTCGCCGGACGTCGCGGGTCAGGCGCCGGAGGCTAAGCCGTCTTGCCGACCGGCTGCGGGAAGCGCAGGTGCGGCGGCCGCAGCGGAATCACGCGGGACTTCTGCCCGGTGACGCGCGCGGGATCAAACCGGGAAGGTCCGTGAAAATAGTCGTCCAATGGAAACAACGGGTAGGGCTGCAGTTCCCGGAACACACGGCCGAGTTTCTGCTCGATGCGATAGACGGCATGAAAGAAATTGCCGCGGCTCATCCCCAGTTTGCGCGTACACAAGGTCCAATCCGCGCCCAGCAAAAAATGATAGCGGAACAAGCGATGCTCCGCCTCACTGAGATTTCGGCGCGAAACCAGGCAAAAATCCGCCATATATTCTTCATCTTTGCGGCCGAATGTCATCGGCCGGCGGGCTCCCGCCGCGGGCTCCATGGAAACCCGGCTCACATGTCTTTCCTGTTCGGTACAGCGCCGAAACCGGTCGTAACAGATGCGAAACATCGCGCGCAGGACGCAGTTACATGGCATCCAGTCCCCCATATTTCGTAGCCGCAGTCCACACCCGTGGCATTGCGTGCAATTGTGCATGGCGAGCGCCAGTGTTTCTGAGCGTGTCCATTCCATTGCTGTGTTTAGTTCCTCTCATTGGGTCGGTGTCTCCTGTGGAACTCCCACCAGCCACCGCATAGGTATAGTACTTCCAGGCCTATTTAATGTCAATTAATATTTTCTTAAACTGCACTAATTACACATTATTTAGTTGCCACTTCCCGATAAATGGCAAGCACTTGTTGCGCGGTGGACTCCCAATGAAAGCGCTGGGCCTGCACTCGTCCGGCCGCCTTCAGGCTCTCGCGGCGCTCGAAGTTCAGCAAAACCTCGCGCATTCCGCGCTCGATATCGAAGACATTATCGGGGCTCACCAGCTCGGCAGCTTGCCCTACGGCTTCCACCAGAGACGGCAGATCGGATGCCACCACCGGCGCGCCGCAAGCCATGGCTTCGAGCGGAGCCAGACCGAAGCCCTCATACAGAGTCGGGAAAGCGAATGCCTCCGCGGCGCAGTAAAACACGCGCAAAGTCTCAATCGGAACGAATCCCAGAAAACGGACCACGTTCTCAATGCGTGAATGAGCCACGGCACGGCGCACTGCGGGATTCTTAGAGAGTTCGTCGCCGATGATCACCAGGCGCAGATCCTTGTAAAGCGGGTGCTTTTCCAGCTTGTGACGCAGCACGGCGAACGCCTCTACCAGGCGCGGCACATTCTTGTGCACGCGGACGGTACCCGCGTAGAGGATGTAGGGATAGGTAATCGAATAGCGATCCAGAATCTGGCGCTGCTGGCCCGGATCGTCGCGAACGCTGGTAAACGCGGGGTCGGGAGCGCTGTAAATGGTAGACAGGCGATCGTCCGAGAGGCGCAAAATCGATTCCAGGTCGCGGCGGGTAGCCTGCGAGACGGCGATGACGCGAGAGGCCCGGACGACGCCTCTCCGGTAGCGCAGTTGGTGCAGACTGTAGCGGAAATCCCGGCGCTGAGGAAACAGCAGCGAACTCATATCGTGGATGGTGACGACGTAGGGACGCGGCATGGCCCAAGCCACGGAATTAAGCGGAATATGATACAGAGAAGCGTTTAAAGATTTCAAGAAACCCGGGAAAGAGAAATTGTGCTTCAGGCCTTTATCACTTGCCTCGAAGGGGGCGATGCGGAAATTCGGACCCAGTCCCGCGAGTTCGCCGGCATCGTTGGGATGCGCGATTAAGGTGTACTGATTATCGGCGTCCAGGGCCGAGAGGGCCCGCGCGAGGTTGCGGATATAGGTGCCGGGGCCGAAGTCGCGGACCCGCCGGGCATCGATGACGATATGCAGCGGCATCCTTCCTCCAGGCGAATCGCGTGTGCGCTTAGCGGACGCGCATTTAGCGAGCTACCGCGGGCGTCAGTTTCCAGGAATATAGCGGAAAACGGTCGGTGAGCGCCGCCACGCGCCGCCGCACTTCGGCCAGGACGCCCTCGTCGGCCACGTTTTCGAGAACCCGTGTAATCAACGCCGCCACTTCGCGCATCTCGCTCTCGCCAAAACCGCGCGTGGTGACGGCGGGGCTTCCGAAGCGCATGCCGCTGGGATTCACCGGCGGATTCGGGTCGAACGGAATCGCATTCTTGTTGGCAGTGATATAAGCGCGATCCAAAGCTACTTCGGCCTCCTTGCCGCGCACGCCTTTGGCGAACACATCCACCAGCATCAAGTGAGTATCGGTGCCTCCGGAAACGATGCGGAAGCCGGCCGCGCTTAGCTCCTTCGCCAGGGTCTGCGCATTGGCCACCACTTTCCGGCTATGGGCGACGAACTCCGGCGTCATGGCGTCGCGATAGCAGATGGCCTTCGCCGCGATGATGTGCATGAGCGGGCCGCCCTGGATTCCGGGGAAAACCGCTTTGTCGATAGCCGCGCCGAGTTTCTCTTTCGCCAGGATCATGCCGCCACGCGGGCCGCGCAGAGTCTTGTGGGTGGTGGAGGTGACGATATCGGCCCAGTCGCACGGATTCGGGTGCACTCCGGCAGCGACCAATCCCGCGAAATGCGCCATGTCGACCATGAAGAGCGCGCCGGTCGCGTCGGCGATCTCGCGGAAACGGGCGAAGTCGATGATTCTTGGATAGGCGCTGCCGCCGGCCACGATGAGTTTGGGCTTGTGCTCCGCCGCCAGCCGCGCTACTTCGTCGTAATCGATGAGTTCATCTTCTTTGCGGACGCCGTAGGGCACGATTTTATACAGCTTGCCGGAGAAGTTGAGCGGATGCCCGTGGGTCAAGTGGCCGCCGTGCGCCAGGTTCATGCCCAGGATGGTATCGCCTGGATTGAGAACGCTGAAATAGGCCCCCTGATTGGCCTGCGAGCCCGAATGCGGCTGCACGTTGGCATATTCGGCGCGAAACAGTTTCTTGGCGCGGTCGCGCGCGAGGTTCTCGATGCCATCCACGTATTCGCAGCCGCCGTAGTAGCGCTTGCCGGGATAGCCTTCGGCGTACTTGTTGGTGAGGATGGTGCCGGCGGCTTCCAGAATCGCTTCGGAAACGAAGTTCTCGCTGGCGATCAGTTCCAGCCGCGAGTTCTGGCGCTCGGTTTCCTGGCGGATCAAGTCGAAAATTTCGGGATCGGCTTCGGCCAGAGGGCGCGCCGGTGGTGCTTGGCTTCCGGATTGGGTCATGTTAATTGCGCTCCAATTCTATGATCTTGTGTACCCGGCGCTCGTGGCGCCCACCGCGCTCAAACTCGGTTTCGAGAAACAGCTTTACAAACTGATTGGCGGTCGCGGCGTCGGTGTAGTTGGCGCCGAGAGCGAGGACGTTGGCGTCGTTATGGCGGCGCGTGAGCTGCACCTCGTCGGGGTTTACGGCCAGCGCCGCGCGCACGCCGTGAATTTTATTCGCCGCGATGGTCATGCCAACGCCGGTGCCGCACACCAGGATGCCGCGATCGGCTGAACCATCGGCGACCGCTCGCCCGACGGTGGCTGCGTAGTCCGGATAATCGGTGGACTCGGTGTTATTGGTGCCCTCGTCGATCACGCTGTGGCCGGCTGCGCGCAACATTTCGAGGTCCGCTGC
>Ga0207674_10003150_pt1 | contig 20333 bp, 11 predicted proteins | sample KBSCornC72_FD_184303 | JGI IMG/M metagenome (GOLD analysis project Ga0207674, IMG submission 184303) | Corn rhizosphere microbial communities from Kellogg Biological Station, Michigan, USA - KBS Corn C7-2 (SPAdes) (version 2) | ecosystem: Host-associated > Plants > Roots > Rhizosphere > Soil ...
CGACCAGCGAGGCGGTCCCGTTCATCGACCCGGCGGGATACGCGCACACGAACTTCAGCCTGAGCAAGGGTGGGGAATACCTGGCGCTGAGCAAGCCGGACGGAACGGCGACGACGGCATTCGCGCCCTCTTTCCCGCCACAGACGTCGAACGTGTCGTACGGCCTGGGGCCTGGCGGGACGTCCGGTTCGACGCTCTTGAACTCGGGCGCCGCCGGCAAGTCAATGACGCCGACGAGCGGGGCGCTGGGCGCGTCGTGGACGGGCCCGGGGTTTAACGATTCGAGCTGGACGGCGGTGACGACGGGGATCGGCTTTGAGGCGAACACGTCGGCGGTGCCGGCGCTGACGCAGGAGGACGAGGGGTCGGCGGGGAATAACGACACCGCCCACGCCAACGACGCGACGACGAGTTTCACGGCGTACTCCGGGAACCTCTACCAGATCGGATTCAACGGGACGATCTCGTCGACGACGGACGCGGACTATTTCAAGCTCGGGACGATGCAGACGGGGGACGTGTTGACCGTCACCGTATCGGGGCGCGGCGCGACGCCGCTCTCCGACGCGTACGTCGAGTTGTACAACTCGACGAGCGGGACGGCGACGCCCATCGCGAGCGACGACAACAGCGGCCCCGGGGCGGGCGACGCGCTGATTCATCGGTTCACGGTGACGGCGGCGAACGCGGGCACGTTTTACCTGAAGGTACGGGCCGCCGGGACGCAGACGGGCGATTACCGGGTCGGTGTCCGACTTGAAAACTCGGGGACGACGCCGGCGACGGGAAGCGGGATTACGGCGGAGACGGAGTCGAACAATACGGCGTTGACGGCAAATGACCTGTCGAACGCCTGGCGGGCGGTGAACTACGCTTCGGTCATCGCGGGGAGCACGAACTTCGGGACGAGCCACGACTTTTACAAGTATCAGTTCACCGCGGGGGACGTCGTGACGGTGTACGTGGATTCGACGTCGGCGGCGGACTCGGCGGTGACGCTGCGCGACGCGTCGGGGAACGCGCTGGCGGCGGAGGACGGCACGAGCGCGCCGCCGTCGCCGTACGATCTCGATTCATTCGTCTACTCGTACGTCATCCCGACGACGGGGACGTACTACGTGGACGGCGTGCGGCAGACGACCAGCGGCAACTACACGCTGGACGTGTACCTGTCGACCGGGACACCGCCCCCGCACCCGGCGAAGCTGAACGGGCAGTACGCGAGCAACATCCAGTCCGACATGTACAACAAGAACACGTCGGACTACCTGCGGGTCCCGTTCAACGTGGCGAACCCCGCCAACGTCACGGCGATGACGCTGAACATGAAGTACGACGGCGGGTTCGTCGCGTACCTGAACGGTGTGGAGGTGGCGCGGCGGAACGCCGGGGGCACCGTCAACGTCCCCCTGGCGTACAACGCGGCCGCGACGGCGGACCGGACGGTCGCCCAGGCGACGACGGGCGAAGATATCGACATCAGCGCGTTCCTGGACCGGCTGGCGGCGGGGACGAACGTGCTGGCGATCCAGGGACTGAACTCGACGCTGAGTCCCGACACGTTTTTATTGACGCCGACGATCACGGCGCAGGTCGTCAGCGCGGGCGCGCGGCAATACTTCTATACGCCGACGCCCGGGGCGGCCAACATCCCGGGCGCGGGCGTGGTGATCAACGAGATCCATTACAACCCGGACGTAAAGACGGAGGTCGTCGATTTCATCGAGTTGTTCAACAACTCGACGCAAACGGTAAACGCCTCCGGGTGGAAGTTTACCAACGGGATCGACTACACCTTCGGGTCGAACGTGACGATCGCGCCCAATCAGTACGTGGTGCTGGCGCAGGACGCGGCGCAGTTCCAAGCGAAGTTCGGATTCGCGCCCTTCGGGCAGTACGTCGGCGGGCTGTCCAGCGGCGGCGAGCACGTCGTGCTGAGCGACGCGGCCGGCAACACGATCGACGAAGTGACGTACGGCGCGGGGTTCCCGTGGCCTACGGTGGGCGACCCGCTCACGGTGAACGGCACGGGCGCATCGATCCAGTTGATCAATCCGGGAATGGATAATGACGTCGGCGGGGACTGGCGGTCGGCGCTGCCGACGCCGGGCGCGAAGAACTCGGTGTTCGCGGCGAACGCGGCGCCGGCGATCCGGCAGGTGAGCAACGCGCCGACCACGCCGACGGCGAACCAGCCGGTGACGATCACGGCGAAGGTGACCGACCCGGACGGCGTGCAGAGCGTGAACCTCCAATACCAGGTGAACGCGCCGGGACAGTACGTCCCGTCGATGCTGGTGAACACGAGCAACTTCACCGATTCGCCGAATCCGGCGTACAACCAGAACTGGGTGACGCTGGCGATGTACGACGACGGCACGCACGGGGACAGCAAGCCCGGCGACGGCGTGTACTCGGCGCAGATCCCGCCGAGCGTGAACCAGAACCGGACGCTGATCCGCTACCGCGTCATCGCGGGGGACACGCTTGGCGCGTCGATCCAGGCGCCGTACGCCGACGACCCGTCACTGAACTTCGCGTACTACGTTTATAACGGCGTGCCGGGGTGGTCGGGGGCGATCCAACCGGGCAGCAGCGACCCGACCAAGGGGAAGGTGGTCAACTACAGCGCGGCGGAGATGAACCAGCTCGCCGTTTACCAGGTGATCGCGCGCTACCAGGACGTGATCGACGCGCAGCACATTCCGCCGTCGACCGCGCCGGCGTACAGCGGCTCGACGGAGCTGTGGCGCGGGGCGCTGTTTTACAACGGCGTGGTGTACGACAACATCGGGTTCCGCGTGCGCGGCGGCAGCGCCTGGCGGTACGCGATGGGGAAGAACAAGTTCGAGTTTAATTTCAACCGCAACAACGGGTTCCAGGCGTACGACAACTACGGCAACCCGTACAAGGTCAAGTGGGACAACTTCGACCTCAACGCGATCATCGACCAGGGAAACTACTGGCAGCGCGGTGAACAGGGGATGTTCGAGGCGATCAACCTCAAGCTGTGGAACCTGGTGGGCGTGCCGGCGAACGAGACGACGTGGGTGCAACTGCGCGTCGTCGATGACCCGGCCGAGGCGACGGGCAACCAGTACCAGGGCGACCTGTGGGGGATGTACCTGGCGATGGACGCCAACGACGGCAATTTCCTCGAGCAGCACGACCTGCCCGACGGCAACTATTACCGCATGAACCCCGAGGACGGCGGCGCGGGCGGGGGCACGCTGAGCAACCAGGGCGCGACCCAGCCGAGCGACAACTCGGACCTGGTCAACTTCACCAACACGTACAAGAGCGGCACGCAGACGGAACAGTGGTGGGAGGACAACCTTAACCTCGACGAGTATTACGCGTACCGCACGATCATCGAAGCCGTCCACCACTACGACGTCGACCAGGCCGCCGGCAAGAACTACTACTACTACCACAACCCCGACACGGGGCTCTGGGAAGTTCATCCCTGGGACTCGGACCTGACGTGGGCGAACAACATGTACGGCGGCGGCGACGAGCCGTTCAAGAGCCGCGTGCTGCCGCTGCCGGATTTCAGCATCGCGTACAAGGACGAGATCCGCAGCATTCGCGACCTGTTGTTCAACACGGACCAGACGTACAACCTGCTGGACGAGCTCGCCAACATCATCGACCCGCCGGCCCTGGTGAACTCGCCCGTCGATTGGGACCGCGCCATGTGGGACTACAACCCGATCCTCGACCCGGCCACGGGCTACACGTACGGCGACAAGGGCGGGACGGGACGCTACTACGCGGGCAACCCGTCGGCGGGCATCACCATTCCCGCGCCGGGCGGGTTCCGCGGCATGGTCCAGGAGATGAAGAATTACGTGGTGACGCGGGCGGCGGTGCTGGACGGACTGGCCTCCGACTCGCTGATCCCGAATAAGCCCACCATCAGCTACACCGGACCGGCGAACTTTTCGCTCGACAAGCTGACGTTCCACTCGTCCAACTTCTCGAGCGGCAATTCCACGTTCAGCTCGATGGAGTGGCGGATCGGGGAGACGTACGACACGAGCAACCCGATCTATTCGCCGACCGCGGAGCGGCCGTACGAGATCACGGCGAAGTGGCAATCGGGCGAGCTGTCCAACTTCACGCCCGACGTGACGATCCCGGCCGGCAACCTGATCGCGGGGCACACGTACCGGGTGCGGGTGCGAATGAAGGACGCGAACGGGCGGTGGTCGAACTGGTCGGCGCCGATCCAGTTCATCGCCGGGCAGGCCAACACGTCGATCACCAGCGACCTGCGGATCACCGAGATCAACTACAACCCGGCGCCACCCCCCGCGGGCAGCCCCTACGTCTCCGACGATTACGAATACGTCGAGCTGCTGAACAAGGGCTCGTCGAACCTCGACCTGACCGGCGTGAAGTTCTCCAACGGGATCGACTTCACCTTCCCGGACGGTTACGTGCTGGGGCCCGGGCAGCGGACGCTGGTGGTGCGGAACCAGGCGGCGTTCGACTCGCGGTACGGGAACGGCTTCGACGCGCTCATCGCGGGCCAGTACGGCAGCAACAAGACGCTCTCGAACAGTGGGGATCACATTCGGCTGGAAGGACCGGTCGGGCAGACGATTCTGGATTTCTCCTATTCCGACGGCTGGTTGCCGCAAACGGACGGCGAAGGGTTCTCGATGGTAATCATCGACCCGAACGCCGCTGCGTCAACGTGGGGCGATAAGGCGTCGTGGCGCGCCAGCGCCAACGTGGGCGGCGACCCGGGGCAGAACGTGCCGGGACTCTCGCCCAACGCCGTTGTGGTCAATGAGATTTCGGCCAACCCGACGGTGGCCGGGCAGGGCTGGATCGAGTTGCACAACACGACCGGCTCGGCGATTGACGTGTCGAACTGGTTCCTGTCGGACGACAACGGCAATTTGACGAAATACCGCATCACCGCCGGAACGGTGATCGCGGCCAGCGGTTACCTGGTGCTGAACGAGCAGGGCGGATACGGGGGCTCGTTCACTCTGTCGCGCCTGGGCGGGACGACGTATCTGACCCAGGCGGACGCGGGCGGGCTCCTGCACGGCTACCGCGACCAACAGGATTACGACCCATCCGACGTCGGCGTGACGCTTGGGCGGTACGTCAAATCGGGCGGGTCACAGGATTTCGTGGCGATGGCGTCGGCGACGCCGGGCGCGGCCAACGGCCTGCCCGAGGTCGGGCCGGTCGTCATCGACGAGGTGATGTACAACCCGGCGGCGGGGTCCAACGAGTACGTCGAGCTGCGAAACACGACCAACGACCCCGTCGATCTGTCGAACTGGACGTTCGACGGCATTACGTTCACATTCCCAGCGGGGACGATCCTTGCGGCGCACGGATACCTGCTCGTCGTGCCCATCGACGCGGCGACGTTCCGCTCGCTTTATTCGGTGCCCGCGGCGACGCAGATCTTCGGACCGTATGCGGGACTGCTGGACGACGCGGGGGACGACCTGCGGCTCTTGAAGCCGGGGGAGACGATCAACGGCGTGACGCCCCTGATCCCGATCGACCGCGTGAACTATAACCCTGGCGCGCCGTGGCCTATGTCTGCCAACGGCGGCGGGCCGGCCTTGATCCGCAAGGATCTCTCGGCGTACGGCAACGACGCGGCGAACTGGACCACCTCGCGCCAGGCCGGCGGCAGCCCGGGCAGGCCCAACGTCTACGCCACGGCGACGGGCGTTTACGACAATTCCACCGCCAAGCCCAAGCTGTCCATCACGTTCACGGAAGACGTCTCCGGGACGCTCAGCGCCGGTTCGCTCACGCTGACGAACCTGGGCGGCGGGTCGGTGCCGGCGACGTCGTACAGTTGGGACGCGGGGACCCTGACCGCGACGTGGTCGTTCAACACGATCCCGGCGGACGCGAACTACCACGCGACGCTGCACGGCGCGGGCATCAGCGACTGGTCGGGTAACCCCTTCGACGGGGATCGCGATTCGGTGCCGGGCGGCGACTACACCCAGGACTTCTTCTACCTCGGCGGCGACGCCAACCACGACCGGGCAGTCGACTTCAACGACCTCGTCAAGCTGGCCCAGAACTACAACTCGACCGGCGGCAAGACCTGGGCGGACGGCGACTTCAACGGCGACGGGAACGTCGACTTCAACGACCTGGTGATCCTGGCGCAGCGGTACAACACGTCCCTGCCCGCGGGCGGGGCGGCGGCGAGCGTGGCGGCGCCTGCGGATACGGCGGCGGTGATGGCGATGCTGGGCGGGACGGCGACGACGAGCACCACGACGACGACCACCACCACGCCGCCCGCGGCTAAGAAGCTAGAGCCGCAGCCCAAGCGCCCCCTGCCCACGCCACCACCGCCACGCGCCAAACCGCCGGTGAAGCGGCCGTCGACGTTCGGCACGGCGCGAATTCGCTGACGCCTCGGCCGATCAATTCAGTCGCGTAACGACTTTGCAACTTCGCGCACCCGCGTGCGTCCAACACGGGCATCATTCCCAAACACAGGAAGGTGCCCATGCGCCCGCTCGTGCTCGTCGGATTGTTCGCGTCGTTGCTCACCGGGGCCACCGCCGCGCTCGCCCAGGTTCCGCAGTTAATGGCGCACGACCCGGCCAAGCCCGACGAGCGGGCGCACCCGGTCGCAATTTCCAAGGCGGACATTGTCCTTCAAGCGGCGGGGCGGCTGTGCCGGACGACGGTGACGTTGACCTTCCACAACGACGCCGACCGGGTCCTCGAAGGCGACCTGATCTTTCCGCTGCCCGAGGGGGCGACCGTCAGCGGCTACGCGCTCGACGTCGGCGGCCAACTCGTCGACGCGGTGACGATCGAGAAGGAAAAGGCGCGCGTCGTGTTCGAGACCGAAACCCGGCGCGGCGTCGATCCCGGCATCGTCGAGCAGGTGCAGGGGAACAACTTCCGCACGCGGGTGCACCCGATCCCGGCCAAGGGGACGCGGACGATTCGCGTGGAGTACGTGTCGCAAGCGGTCGAAGATGGCCAGACGGTTTCGTACAAACTACCCACGCAGTGGGCACCCGCCACGGCAGAGTTGACGGTCGCGATCGAATCGATTTCGAAGAATCCGCCGACCGTCGCGGCGCTGCCGGGGCTGGCCTTCGAGTCGCAGGACGGCCACCACGTCGCGCGAATCGCGCCGGACAAGGCGGCGCTGGCGAAGGAGATCGTGGCCACGCTGCCCGCGGCGGATCTGCCGCGCGTCGTCGTGGAGCGGCACGTGAAACCGGCGGTGTCCGCGGAGAATCTCGACGCCAAGGCGGCCGAGCAGTTCGCGCCGGCGCCGGAGTATTATTTCGTCGCCACCGACTTGCCGGCGCCCCCGCCCGCGACCGCCACCGCGACCCGCGCCAAGCCGGCGCGGATCGCGATCGCCTGGGACGCGTCGCTGTCGCGCGGACACGCCGATCACGCCAGGGAATTCGACGTCATCAAGCGACACCTGGCCGCGCCGGGCGACGTGACCGTGGACGTGACGGCGTTCCGAAACGTGCCGGACAAGACGCGGACGTTTCACCTGAAGGACGGGGACGCGGCGGAGCTGATCGCGTACCTCAAGGGGCTGGCGTACGACGGCGGCACCAGTCTGTCAGCCGTGCGGTTCGCCAAAGCGTCGGCCGACGGCGAGGCGGTTGCGTACTACCTGCTGTTTACTGACGGCCTGTCGAACCTGGGGTCCGAGACGCCGACGGGCGCGGAGGCGCCGGTATACGCGGTGTCGGACGACGCCGGCGCGAACCACGGCGTGCTGCGGCGGATCGCGGCGACCTCGGGTGGGCAGTATTTCAATTTGCAGACGACGACGGCCCAGCGGGCGGCGGCGGCGATCGGCGAGACGCCGTTCATGCTGTTGGGTGTCGATTGTGACCCGAAGGAGATCGCCGACGTATACCCGCGCACGCCGCAACCCGTGCAGGGGCGGGTGACGCTCGCGGGGCGGCTGCTGGCGCCGTCGGCGACCATGACGCTGAAGTACGGGCGCGGCGGCGAGGTTTCGCTGCGGGTGCCGATCACGGTTACGCAAGGTGGAGCGGTGGCGTCGGCGAGCTTGGTCTCGCGCTACTGGGCGCAGATGAAACTCGCGGACCTCTCCGCGGAGGGCGCGGATCGGAACGAGGCGGACGTCGTGGCGCTGGGCAAGGCGTTCAACCTGGTGACGCCGTTCACCTCAATGATCGTGCTCGAGACCGCCGACCAATACCTGCGCTACAAGATCGTCCCCCCGAAGAGCCGCGGCGAGATTTACGCGCAGTTCATGCGGGACATCGAGCAACGGACGGCGACCGCGCGGCGCGAGGAGACGGCCAAGATCGACCGCGTCGTGGCGATGTGGGACAACCGCCTGGCGTGGTGGAACCGGGACTTCAAGTACGCGGCGAATTTCAAGTATCGGGAGCCGGCGAAGGGAAAGGCGGACGGCGCGGTCACCGCCTATGGTGCGATTCGCCTCGGGGCGACGGTCGATGCGGCGGGGCGTCCGGAAGCGCTTCGAGAACAGGCGCGGCAGGCCGGTGAGCCGGCCTCGACGGCGACCGGTGTGCCCGCGGCGACACCGGCGCCCGTGAACCCGGCGAGGGTGCCGGCCGCGGGGCAGGCGGTGACGCGTGTCGACGTTCTCGCCGAGCATACGCTGCGAGGCGACGACGCGACCGACCTTCGTCTGGGGCGCGTCACCGGCGCCACCAGCGCGGCCGCCCAGACGGGGCGCGGCTTTAGTGAGGCCGGGGGTGGCGCCCGGGGCGTCAGCAGTGGCGGCGGCGGCGGCGGTGGCTTCGGAAACTTCAACTTCGATTCGGACGGCATCGCCGATCGGGAAATGGTCCTTTCGAGCGAGCGGACCCGTGGCCGATTTGCAGCCGCCGGCGGTCGCCCGGAGGGACAAGTTCGGGACGAGTATCGCCGACTGAGTGCTCCGGCGACCAGTCCCGCGGGTGGGCAGCCGGGCGAGACGCCTCTCGCGGCGACCGTCGCAGATCCGAGTCTCGCCAAAGCGTGGACCCCGGAAACGCCCTACCTGAAGGCCTTGCGGGCGGCGAAGACCGGAGAGGCGTACGGCGTCTATCTGGAGCAGCGGAAGTCGTACGAACTGCTGCCCGCGTTCTACCTCGATTGCTCGGACTTCTTCGCGGGCGTTGACCCCGAGTTGTCGCTGCGCATCCTGACGAACGTTCCGGAACTCGGTCTGGACGACGGGCGGTTGCTGCGGATCGCGGCGCACCGGCTGCAACAGCTCAAGCAACACGACCTGGCGATCGATTTGTTCGAGCGCGTCGTGCGCCTGCGGCCGGAAGAGCCGCAGTCGTTCCGGGATCTCGCGCTGGCGCTGGCGGACCGGGCGGACGGCTTGGCCGCCGCCGGCGACGCCGATCGCGCCCTGTCCGACTACCGCCGCAGCCTCGAGCTGCTGCACAAAGTAGTGATGAACCAGTGGGATCGCTTCGACGAGATCGAGGTCATCGCGCTGATGGAGGCCAACCGCCTCTTAGCGAAACTCGGCACTCAGGACTCAGCACTCAGGACTCTCTTCGATCCCCGCTTGGTCAAGCTGCTCGATCCCGACGTCCGCATCGTCATGACCTGGGACACCGACAACACCGACATCGACCTCCACGTCACCGAGCCGTCCGGCGAAACCTGCGTCTACGACCACAACCGCACCACCATCGGCGGCGCACTGTCGAAAGACTTCACCCAGGGCTACGGCCCGGAGGAATACGTCCTCCGCAAGGCCATGCCGGGGCAGTACAAGATCCAGGCCCACTTCTTCGGCAACCGCGACCAGCAATTCGTCGGCCCGACCACGGTGCAGGCCACGATCATCACCCACTTCGGCCGAGCGGACGAAAAGCGCGAGGCGATCACGCTGCGGCTGAAGGACGCCAAGGACATGGTGGACGTGGGGACGGTTACGGTGAAGTGAAAGCAGTCCGCAATTTGCCCGTCGCGCGCGTTCCTGCTATACCCTCCCGCGGTCATCTCACGCGCGGGAGGATCATCGCGATGGACGAGCCGTCTCCGCCCCCCAAACAAGTCGCCGCCCACGACGCACACGTCGCCCCCAACGCCAGGCTCGGCCTGGTGCTGTTCGTCGTCTACCTGGCGCTCTACCTCGGCTTCATGGGCATCGCCACGTTCAAGTACGAGCTCTTCGGCTCGACGCCCTTTGGCGGGGTGAACCTCGCCATCCTCTACGGCATGGGCCTGATCGTCGCCGCCCTGGTGCTGGCCGTCATCTACATGACGCTCTGCAAACCCGAAAAATAACGGTCGCGCCACGCAATCAATATGGCCATCGCAATCTTCAGCTTCTTCGTCGGCGCCGTCCTCTTCCTGAGCTTTTACCTCGGCTCCAAGGCGCGCAGCGCCAAGGGGTATTACGCGGCCCACGGGCAGGTCGGCTGGTTCGTCAACGGCATCGCCTTCGCCGGCGATTACCTGTCGGCCGCCAGCTTCCTGGGCATCTGCGGGATGATCGCGTTCTACGGGTACGACGGCTTCCTCTACTCGATCGGCTACCTCGCCGGCTGGATCGTCGCGCTCTTCGTCATCGCCGAGCCGATCAAGCGCCTCGGCAAGTTCACCTTCGCCGACGCCCTGGACGCGCAGTTCCACAGCCGCGGCATCAAGCTGACCGCCGCCGTCTCCACGCTGATCGTCTCGATCTTCTACCTGATCCCGCAGATGGTCGGCGCGGGGGCGCTGGTCACCCCCCTGCTGGGCATCCCGCACGCGTGGGGCGTCATCATCGTCGGCGTGGCGGTCATCGTCATCGTCGTCACCGCCGGCATGGTCTCGACCACGTGGGTGCAGTTCATCAAGGGGTCGCTGCTGGTCTTCTTCTGCACGATCCTGGTCGGAATGATCCTCGCCCGCGGCCTGCACACGTCGCCGCCGGGTGACGTGAAGGTCGTCAGCAAGTCGGCGGACGGCAAGACGACGCTGGTCAACGGCCAACCCGCCAGCGAGACGAACGCGCTGGCCGTCGGCCACGTCCTTGCTCTTCCCGACGGCAAGACCGAGACCGGCCCGCTCGGCCCGATCGCCTACCTGCACACCGTGCAGAACGCGACGATCGAAACCTACAAGAAGTCCGTCAAAGACAACGTCACCACCTACACCCCCGCCCCCCAGAAAGGCGCCGATCTCCTCACGCCCGGCGGTTACTTCAAGGACATCAAGGCCGGCACCTGGCGGGGCAAGCTCAACTTCCTCTCGCTGATGCTCGCGCTCTTCTGCGGCACCGCCGCCCTGCCGCACATCCTGATCCGCTACTACACCGTCAAAGACGCCGCGTCGGCGCGCAAGTCCACCGTCGTCGGCATCGCCGCCATCGGCTTCTTCTACGTGCTGACGCTCTACCTCGGTCTGGGCGCCATGACCAGCGGCAGCCTCGACCCCAGCGACTCCAACATGTCCGCCCCCCTGCTCGCCAAGAGCTTCAACCCGATCCTCTTCGCGATCATCAGCGCCATCGCCTTCACGACGGTGCTCGGCACGGTGTCGGGCCTGATCATGGCCGCCAGCGGCGCGGTCGCCCACGACATCATGGGCAGCCTGATGAACATCGCGATGGACGATCACGCCAAGGTCAAGGCCGGCAAGATCGCCAGCGTCGTCGTCGGCGTCATCGCGATCGTGCTGGGGATGGTGTTCAAGGCGTTCAACGTGACGTTCCTGGTCGGCTGGGCCTTCAACATCGCCGCCAGCGCCAACCTCCCGGCCCTGGTGATGCTCCTCTTCTGGCGCGGCACGACAAGGCAAGGCATCACCGCTAGCATCACCGTCGGCCTCCTCTCCAGCCTCGCCTGGATCCTGCTGAGCGCCGACGCCTACACCAACCTCTACGGCCTGCCCGCCACCAGCGCCCCTGCCCCCTTCAACCAGCCCGGCATCATCACGATCCCGCTGGCGTTCGTCGTGCTGATCGTCGTCTCGCTGATGACCCGAAACTCCGGCCGGCGACGGCAGACGTCGGGGTTTGAAGTCGCGGCGGCGGCGCGGTGACGGATCGTGTAGGGTGTGATTTATCACACCGGTTTTCACCCGCGCCGCATCGGTGTGATAAATCACACCCTACGCATTACTGAATCAACGGCACGGATAGACCGATTCCCATCCGTGCCATCCGTGGTTCCACTCCCATTTGACTTTCGACCTTTGCCCTTTGACATTACCCCCATGGTCGAAATCAACGTCACCTACAACGGCCAGCTCCGCACCACCGCCGTTCACGGGCCGAGTCAGAACTCGCTCATCACCGACGCCCCCAAGGACAACATGGGCAAGGGCGAAGCCTTCTCCCCCACCGATCTCGTCGCCACCGCCCTGGCCACCTGCATCCTCACCACCATGGGCATCGTCGCCCAGCGCAACAACCTCGACATGAACGGCGCGACGGCCAAGGTGACCAAGGAGATGGTCAGCACGCCGTACCGTCGCATTGGCCGGCTCGCGGTGACCGTCCACATGCCGCACAAGCTTTCGGACGATAACCAGCGCCGCCTGGAAAACGCCGCCCACACCTGCCCCGTCCACCGAAGCCTCCACCCCGACGTCGAAGCGCCGATCACCTTCACCTGGGGATGACGAACGAAGGATGAAGGTGGAAGAATGAAGGATGAAACGGAAGATTTCGCTTCTCCGATTCGTCCTTCGTCATTCACCGCCTCTCGCGCCCGCTTCGGCGTGATGGCCTTCCTCTGCGTCCTCTCCTTCCTCACCTACTACGACCGCCAGTGCATCTCCAGCATCTCCGCGCTCGTCCAGGCGGACCTCGGCCTGAGCGCCATCCAGATGGGCGCGGTCTTCAGCGCCTTCTGGCTCGCCTACGCGCTCTTCGAGATCCCCTCCGGCTTCCTCGGCGACCGTTACGGCGCCCGCGGCACGCTCACCCGCATCGTCCTCGCCTGGAGCCTCTTCACCGCCCTGACCGGCTCGGCCACCGGCATCTACTCCCTTTTCGCCTACCGCTTCCTCTTCGGCGTCGGCGAGGCCGGCGCGTATCCCAACATGGCCCGCATCCAGTCCGCGTGGCTTCCCACGGCGACCCGCGCCCGCGCCGGTGGACTGCTCTGGCTCACCGCCCGCTGGGGCGCGGCATTCGCGCCCTTCATCGTCGGCTGGCTGATCTCCGCCTTCTCCTCGGTCAACACCCGCGGCATCGCCCCCTGGCGACTGGCGTTCGCCGCGTCGGGCGTGATCGGCACGATCTGGGTGCTCGCCTTCGTCGGCTGGTTCCGCGACGACCCCGCCGATCACCCGTCCGTCAACGACGCCGAACTGCGACTGATCCGCGACGGCGCGACCGCCCCCCCGCCGACGCACCCGCGCATCCCCGGCGTCTTCGGCGCGCTCTTCGCCTCGCCAAGCCTCTGGGGACTGGCCATCCTTTACACCTGCGTCAGCTTCGGCTGGAGCTTCTTCGTCAGTTGGATGCCGCGCTTCTTCACTGAGGTCCAGGGCGTCACCTTCACCGCCTCGCGCTGGATGATCGCCCTGCCGCTCTTCTTCGGCGGCATCGCCTGCCTGCTCGGCGGCGCGCTCTCCGACGCCCTCGTCCGCCGAACCGGCAACAAGCGCTTCGGCCGCGCCCTCCTGCCGATCGTCGGCTACACGCTCGCCGCCGCCGCCATGCTCGGCGTCCGCTTCACCCACACCCCCTGGCAGGCGACCACCCTCTTCTGCGTCGCCGCCGCCGCCCTCGACTTCGGCCAAGGCGCCAACTGGGCGACCATCGTCGACATCGGTGGCCGCTACGCCGGCAGCGCCACCGGCTTCGTCAACATGTTCGGCAACCTCGGCGGCAACGCCCTGCAACCCGTCGTCGGCGCCTGGATCTTCACCCGCCTCGGCTGGAACGCCCTCTTCCTCACCTACGCCGCCACCAGCCTGGGCGCGGCGGCGATGTGGCTCTTCATCAACCCGTCGCGCCGCTTTTACCAGGATCAGGAGGAGGCGGCGCGGGGCTTTGAGGTAATTCCACCGCGACCGCGGGAAACGTAGCCGCCTCCGACGCCGAAACGCCCGCCGGCATACCCACCGCCGGCGTCGTCACCGCCGCCGCCTCAACTTCGCGCAACTGCGCGAACACGTCCAGCAGCGCCAGCGCAATCGCCGCCACCACCGGCCCGACGAACAGCCCCAGCACCCCGAACACCTGCAACCCCCCCAGCACCGAGAAGAAGATGATCAGTTCGTGCAGCTTGGCGCGCTTCCCCACCAGCCGCGGCCGCAGCAGGTTGTCGATCATCCCGATCACCAGCGCCCCCCACGCCACCAGCAGAACCGCCTTGATCCAGTGCCCCGTCGCGAAGAGGTAGATCGCCGCCGGCGCCCACACGATCGCCGATCCGGCCATCGGGATCGTCGAAAGCAGGAACATGATCACGCCCCACAAGAGCGCCGACGGCAGCCCCAACGCCACGAACGCGATCATCCCCAGTAAGCCTTGGATCGCCGCGATCACCAACACCCCGTTCACGCTCGCCGAGATCACCTCGCCGGTGCGCTCGAAGATCAGGTCCGCCTGCTGCCCCGTCAGTGGCAGCGACCGCCGGATCGCCGGCACGATCACGTTCGAATCGCGCAGCAGGTAGTAAAGCGTGAAGACCACGAAAAACGCCTGCACGATCCCGCCGACAAATCCGCCGACAATTCCCAGCGTACGGTTTGCCACCACGCCCCAGACCGCGCCCAACTTGCTCCCCAGCAGTTTCGGGTCGCGCACCGTCGACAGGTCGAGGTAATTGTCCAGCCACTTCATCACGCGCGAGTCGGGGTCGAGCAGGCGCTTGAGCCCGTCGTGCAGCATGTCCGCCGCCTCGGCCCCCTGCTTGAGCACCGCCGTCGTCACCAGCGTGAGCGGGATCAGCACCACCAGCACCGCCAGCCCCGTCGTCAATATCGCGCTGACGTTCGGTGAATAGCGGCGATCCAGCCGCCGTTTCACCGGCCACGCCACGATCGCCAGCACGCTCGCCCAGAGCAACACGTCCACGAACGGCGCCAGCATCTGCCAGCAGAGGTAAAGGACGATGGCCGTCGCCGCAACCAGCGCCAGCCACCGCGTGTCCGACCGCCGAACTATCCCGTATCCGTCGCGCACGAGTGGCGGGCATTTGACACCAAACCCATGCGCAAGGGAAGCCGCCCCGCCCGCCCGCGCGCGCGCTACGTACCGGCGCCCATCACCGCGCGCCTTCGCGCCGCCGCCGCCGACGATGCCGCCGCCGACGACGACGACGTACCGCCGCCCGCATCTTCCTTGGGCAGGAAAAACTCGTCCGAATCGATCAGCTGGTACGCCAGCAAATGCCGCTGCGGGATAAACCAGATCTGCCGCCGCGGGTTCGCCAGGATAAAATAGCACTCGCTCGTTTCCGACGGGTTGTACATTCCCAGCACCTTGTAGATCAGACGCGGGTCGAATTCCGCGTCGGTGATCGGATGCGGGTGCGGCGAGCGCGGCCCGTCGAACGGGTGGATCTCTACGAATAACCGATTATCAATGTCCATCGGCGTCGCAACCTCCGTCAAGCCCGCTACGCCATTCCCGTAGCAAAGATCACGCCACGGCCGACCCCGCTCAAACCACGTCCGCGCCAAAACAAAATGACGCCGCCGCAGCGTGACGAACACGCCGCGGCGACGATCTGTAACCGTTTACGAATCCGAGAGTCGCTTACGACTTCCACGAATCGCGCAGCCCGCGCACGCGGTCGTGCGCCTGCTTCACCTGGTCGTACTGCCGTCGCACGACACTCGCCACGTTGGTCGGCAGTGGCTCCTTCAGCGCCTTTTCAAAGCTGCGAACGGCCACGTCTTCGCCGCGTTCCGCCTCGTCAAGGATCGCCTTCTCGCCGCCCCCCAGCGCGCTCTTGATGTTCAGCCAACCGCGGTGCATCGCGGCGGAGGCGCTGCCGGACGTTTCGGGTTCGCCGCCCAGCTTGCTCACCTCGGCTTGCAGTTCACCGGCCAGGCGCGACCGTTCCTGCGCGTACTGCAGGAAGACCGTCTTCACGTTGCCGTCGCTGATGTCCCGTGCCGCCGTTTCAAAGCCGTTCTTGCCGTCCTTGAGCGTCTCGATCAGGTCATTTAGGGTTGAAATCGTTTGGTCCGCCATCGTGTCGCCTTTCCGCCGGCTCCATCTGCCGGCTAATTCTGCACGCCTGACCCCTTTACGCCCACGCCTGTGAGCAAGGCCCGTGCAAAATGGATGAGGGTCGGCAACACATTGTTGCCGACCCCCGCGACTTCATAACGGAGGCCGATGAGATCGCTGAGCCGGTGCCGCCGCGGACCGGAAAGAGTGTCGTACTGGCGGACGTGGCGACGGTTTGCCGCCGTTCAATTCCAGAGGATCAACCCCGGCTCGAACGGCGACGCCATGTCCGGATTCCCCGGCAGCACACGGATGGCAAATCCGTGCCGGCCGCTGCTCTTGCAGTCGATCCGCCCGACGTACAAGTGACGCCCCGGCGCCATCTGCTTGCTGTGCTCCATCGACAGTGGCGCCGCCTCGCCGATCGCGCCGCTGGCGGTGATCGGGCCGGCGTAGAGCTGAACCGTGACGTCGTTAGGCGCGAGTTCGCCGAGGTCCACCATCGCCTCGACCTGCATGCTCTGACCCACCTTGAAGTGCCCGTTGCCGCTCGTGTGCACGCCGACGATCCGCACGCCAGGCCACTTGTTCCGCAGGCGATCCTTCGCATGCGCCAGCGCGATCGCCCGCTTGAGCGCATCCGCCGACAGCAATTCGCCGCGCATGGCCGCGGGCAGGTACAGCTTCTCGGTGTAATCCCGCACCATGCGATTCGTATTGAACACCGGCGCCAGCTTGCGCAGGCAGTTCTTCATTCGCAGGATCCAGTTGCGCGGGATATTGTCCACCGTCCGCTGGTAGAAGAGCGGCACTACCTGCTTCTCGAGGATGTCGTACAGCGCAACGCTCTCGATCTGGTCCTGGTAGTTCGGATCCGTGTAGTCCTCGCCGTGCCCGATCGCCCAGCCGACGTCCGGCGAATACCCTTCCACCCACCACCCGTCCAGAATCGAACAGTTCAACACCCCGTTCGCCGCCGCCTTCATCCCGCTCGTGCCCGACGCCTCGTACGGCCGCCGCGGCGTGTTCAGCCACACGTCCACCCCCTGCACCAGGTACCGCGCCACGTTCATGTCGTAGTTCTCGACGAAGACCATGCGGCGGCGCAACTGCGGGTTGCTCCGCGCGAAGTTCACGATCGTCTTGATCAGCTCCTTGCCCTCGTGATCCGCCGGGTGCGCCTTCCCCGCGAAGAGGAACTGGATCGGCCGCTTGGTGTCTTCGAGAAGCCGCTTGAGCCGCTCGGGGTCGCGCAGCAGCAGCGCGCCGCGCTTGTACGTCGCGAACCGCCGCGCGAACCCGATCGTCAGCGCCTCAGGGTCCAGCACCTCGTCGGCGGCGTTCACCTCGTCGTACGACGCGCCGCGCCGGTTCAATTGCGTCTTCAGCGTCTGCCGCGTCCACGCCACCAGGCGCTCGCGCGACCGCTCGTGGGCCCGCCACAGCTCCTCGTCCGGGATCTGCATCACCCCTTCCCAAACGCCCTGATCCACGCGGTCCGCCATCCAGTTCGGCGGCAGATACCGGTCCAGCAGGAACTGCAAATCCGGGCTGATCCACGACCGCACGTGAATGCCATTCGTCACGTGCTTGATCGGCACCTCGTTCGGCGGCACCTGCGGCCACAGGTTGTGCCACATCTTCCGGCTCACGTCCCCGTGCAGCCACGACACGCCGTTGAGCGAGTCCGACAGCCGGATCGCCAGCACCGCCATCGAGAACCCCTGCTTCTTGTTCCCAACGTCCTCGCGCCCCAGCGCCAGGAAACCTTCCTCGTCCAGCTTCAACGACGGGTAGAAGTTGCGGAAGTACTTGGTCATCAGTTCCGGCGAAAAGAAGTCGATTCCCGCCGGCACCGGCGTGTGCGTCGTGAAGACGCTGCTCGCCATCACCATCTGCCGCGCCTCGTCGAACGTCATCCCGCTGTCCTTCAGCAAGACCCGAATCCGTTCGAGCGCGGCAAAGGCGGCGTGCCCCTCGTTCATGTGGAAGACCGTCGGCGCGATGTTCAGCGCCTCCAGCGCCCGCGTCCCGCCAATCCCCAGCACGATCTCCTGCTTGATGCGCATCTCCGTCCCACCGCCGTAAAGCCGGCTGGTGATGTCACGATCCGCCGGCGCGTTCTCCTGCAGATTGGTGTCCAGCAGGTAAAGCGGAATCCGCCCCACGTTCGCGCGCCAGACCTGGCAGAAGACCGCGTTCTCCGGCATGTCCACGCGCACGTGGATCGGCGAGCCGTCCGTGTACCGCATCAGCTCGACCGGCAGATTGTAAAAATCCAGTTCCGGATACGCCTCCTGCTGCCAGCCGTCCGCCGACAGGTACTGCTGGAAGTAACCGTTGCGATAGAGTAGCCCGACGCCCGTCAGCGGGATCGCCAGTTCGCTGGCACTCTTGAGATGGTCACCGGCCAAGATGCCCAACCCGCCCGAGTAAATCGGCAGCGATTCGTGCAGGCCGAACTCCGCCGAGAAGTACGCCACCTTCAGGTTCGCACCCTTCCCATGCGTGTCGTGGAACCACCCGGGTTGATCGACGTGCTTGCGGAAGCCGTCGTGAATCCGCTGCAGGTGCGCCAGGTACCCCTCGTCCTTCGACGCGGCCATCAGCTTGTTCTGATCGATCGCCCCCAGCAGCTTGACCGGATTGTGATACACCTGCTCCCACAGGTCGCGGTCGAGACGCCGGAACAGGTCCACCGCGTCCGGGTGCCACATCCACCAGAAGTTCTTCGCAAGCTCCAACAACGGCGCCAGGGCCGGGGGCAGATCGGGAAAGACCTGGAACGTGCGAACCGTCGGCGTAGCAAAATCGGCCATGTGCATTCTTCCTGACTGTGAAACTCGCTATATCTCCTACAGATCAACCTCATCGGCAAGACCCAACCCACCCCTTTGTTTATCGGTCAGGCCCCGGACGATCCTAAGTCTTGGCCTCGGCACGTTTCACGTAAAAAAGCGAATCCGTCGCGCGCTGGCCGATAAAGTGAAGACTCACCGGGTATTTCAGGCCACACGCGTGGAAGAACGCGAAGATCCGCTCCCCGTGCTTGAACTGGCGCTCGAGGTTGGCGTTCACGTGATCTTCCATCTCCGGGGCGATGTACTGCTGGCGGTCGTAGTCCCAATTCGGGTCGATGCGGACCAGCAGGTGGGCCTCTTCCCATTCGATCGGGTAGCCGTGGATCAGGCCTTCGCCGGTGTTGGGGGTATAGAACCAGAAGCAGAGGTAGCGGTCTTTCCAGACGGTGCTGGTGGCGTTGTCGGCGCCCGTGATCAGGCGGGCGTGGGACGTTCGGATCGCTTGGCCGCCAAGAGGTTTACATACCCAGACTTTGCGTTCCTTGCAGTCGTACAGGCCGACGTGCGGGTACTTGCCGTTGAAGGTGTCGGTGCAGAACTTCGCGTTGACACGCGGGCCGTCTTCTTTGGGTTCAGGGGGCTTGCCGAAGCCAAACATGGGGGGCTTGACCTTGTCCGTCGGTTGGTTGGCCAAGCATAAGGGGCGGTGATTCAAAACTCAAAGACGCGGCGCCCGCCATTGCCGGCGGGCGCCGCGTCTGTTGAATTCGATGTCATTTCGTCGCAGTTCGGTCAAGTTGGATCACTTACCGAGCAGCTTCAGCACAACAAACAGCACGATGAACATCCCAAGTCCGCCACCCAGGCCCCAGGTAATCAGTGCGGCCCAGCCTGCGGCGGCGAGCGGAACGAGAATCATGGCTTCGAGCATTGTGTGTTCTCCTTTCTTGATCGGGAGAAGTGCAATTGCTGTGCCGTGGGTCTTGGTTCCAACCTTCGCCTCCTTGGGCGAAGGGTATAGCGATACTTCAGCGCGACAAAGTCCGAGGACTCTCGCGAAGGATGATGACGGGTTCAAATTCGCCGGTGGACGGCGGTTTACCGCTGCGATTGACCGGCACCAGGCCGTGCGTGTCCGACGACTGAAGAACCGGCCTAGCCACGTTCGAGAGTCCCGTCACCTCTACCACGCTCCCGATCGGGAGCCTTTCAGTCGAAACGATGCGAGAAGGGTTCTCGCCTTCGACCAGAAGCGGACGCAGGTCCGCCTCACCCGAAGCCGCGTTTCGCTCTTCGAGGGCGGCCGCGTCGTGCGAGGCACCGCTGGGATCGAAGACCTTGACGGCGACCAATCTTCCGGTCTTCCGAACTACAACTTCGTTACGATCCGCCGCCTTGGGATAGAGGAGTTGGCACCC
>Ga0207674_10003154_pt1 | contig 20318 bp, 21 predicted proteins | sample KBSCornC72_FD_184303 | JGI IMG/M metagenome (GOLD analysis project Ga0207674, IMG submission 184303) | Corn rhizosphere microbial communities from Kellogg Biological Station, Michigan, USA - KBS Corn C7-2 (SPAdes) (version 2) | ecosystem: Host-associated > Plants > Roots > Rhizosphere > Soil ...
TGCGGTGGAGCGCGACGAGCAGCGGAGCGAGTCGCCAATCGAGGCCGAGCGCCTGGAGATACGACAACAGGGCATCGTGCGCCACGCTGGCCGTGGCGTCTCGCGTGGGATCCAGAAGGTCATGGATGCAGCGCGTCTCGTCGTTGACACCGTCGCCAAGACGTACCGAGTACAGCCAGGTGGTCACGAGGTGCACGGCATCGAGCGCCCCGCATCCTTCGCGCGCGCCCTCCCAGTCGACGACCGCGAGCGCGTCACCGGAACGCAGGACGTTCCACGCGGCGAAATCCCGATGCTCCGTCGCGATGGCCAGTTGGTGCGTGCCTAACGAATCGGCGATCGTGGCGAGACGTACGCGCAGTGGGCGATCAGCAGGCGTGCCGAGCTCTCGGTGATACGCCTCGAGTGGGTCATCGACCAGGCTGTTTCGGATCTCTTGAACCGTTGCGCGACGCACTTCGGTCCGTTGGTGGAACCGCGCCAGCCATGCGGCTGCGAGGCGTACGTCGGAGATCTTCTCGTCGAGGGAAACCGCGGCGTCCATGGCCCGTGTTGCCAGCGATGCGCCGGGCATGAACCGCTCGCACGCCGCCACGGTTCGGCCGAACCGCACGATGCCGAGCGGTTCGGGAATGGCGCGAACGAGGTCGGCGTCCAGCGTGTCCCGAAGCGCTGCCAGGTGGTGCTGTTCGTTCTCGGTGCGATCCACCAACGCTTCGTTCTTCGGCACCTTTACCACGCCGACCGGCTCACGCGAGCCTGGGCCGAAGGGGAAGAGTAGGATCCGATCGCTGCCATAGGTAAGCATCACCGCCGCCTTGGGCTCATCCGCGGCCGCGAGCATGCGTACGACGTCCGGCTCGCGCAGCACGCCCGGAACGGAATCCGTCGAATCGCCGCCAACGGCAAGCACCGCGTACGGGCGATCGAGCGCCGCAACTGTGGCGCCACCGATCCGCACGGCGTGGCGCCTAACGGCATTGGCGATCCGCACCGAGGCGCGATCACTGTACGACGTACGTCGATGCCAGTTCATCGCGTGCGGCTCGTCGAGCGGTATGAACGCACGAGGCTCGGGTGAGCTCGGCTCCATGATGTAGAACGCGCACGGCGTCAGCCCTGCCGCCCGCAGCATCGTCGACACACGGCCGGGTGTCGTGCCACGTCCGCCACGCCGGTGACGGTCGACCTCGAGGTAGAGCAGTCCGCCTCGCGCCAGCGCTTGCGCGATATCGGGAATGCCGTACGGGGCGTCCGCGTAGGCAGCCACGAGATCCGCGCGGCCAGGTCCTGGCAACTCGGCCACGACATCGTCGGCGAGCCCTGCACTCATGGCGCGCGCGACGAGACCGGGCGGGCCGCCCAACACTGCGAGGCGCCCGAACCGTCTGTCCACCGGGCCGGGCAGCAGAAACCGCCAATCGATCGCCCGTAGTGGAGCGATCCCCAGCGCCGGCTGGTCAGGCGGGTCGACGCCTAACGGGCGAGTGCCCGCCATGGCCCGCGGACCATCCCGCGCAAGAGTGCGACGTTGTCGCGAAGCCGCTGGCGACGGGCGCCGTCACGCGTGAACGCGAGGCGCGCGGTATCCCCGACGAGCCGGCTCGCGAGCGAAAATCTGAGCGCAAATGTCGTCAGCATGACCCCGAGCTCTGACTGATGCCGCTCACTGTACTGGATCGCGGCGCCGATCTGTTGCGCGTACATCGGACCTCGCTGCTGGCTCGTGCTCGCGCCTCCGACGTGCATCACCTCGGCTGCCGGCGTGAAACGCGTCTCCCAGCCCGCACGATGCAACCGGTACGAGAGGTCGACCTCCTCATAGTACATGAAGAAGGATGGATCGAATCCTCCGATGCTCTGGAACGCCGACTTTCGGATTGCGAGCGCCGCGCCGGTCACCCAGGCAACGGCCCGCTCCGTATCATGCGGATCGCTGGCGACGTAGAGCTTGCGGAGCCCCGGCACGCGGCCCACCAGAGGCCCGACCCACGAATAGTCCAGCAACGTGACGAGGGGTGTCGGGAACTGGTGTAGGGATCGCTGCAAAGTGCCATCGGAGTTGAGAAGCCGGGGCCCGACAATGGCCACGCGCGGGTGCGCGTCGAGGTATGTGCGCAACGTGCGCAGGGCACCCGGGCAAAGTACCGTGTCGCTGTTGAGCAGGAGCACATACTCCGATCGACATCGCTCGATCGCCGCGTTCGAGGCAGAGCCGTAACCGGGGTTCGATCGATCGACGAACACCTGCACCTGACCGAACTCCTGGTGCAGCATCTCGACCGTTCCGTCCGTCGAGCCGTTGTCGGCCACGACGACATCGTTGCCCCCATCGGCGAACACGGATGCCACGCATCGACGCAACAGCTCGCGCGTGTTGTAACTTATGACCGCAACCGAGATGTCATTCATGATTCAGCATAGCTCGACCCTCCAGCGAACGAGCAATCCCGGTGCCGGACAATCGAGACGACGGAACGCACTTTCCGGAATTGCGTGTCCTGGAGCAGAACGTCTTTCGCGATACGCGAGGGACGTTCGTGGAGCTTTGGCGCAACCACGACGCGCGAGCTCCGGGCCTCCCGGCCTTCGTGCAGGACAACCTGGCGCGTTCCCGGCGCGGAGTCGTACGCGGTCTGCATTTCCAGAACCCGCGCGCTCAGGCGAAGTTCGTGACCGCCATCGACGGCGAGATCTTCGACGTCGCTGTTGATGTGCGCGTCGGTTCGCCAACATTCGGTCGCTGGGCCGCATTCACTCTGTCCGGTTCGAACGGCCGACAGCTGTACGTGCCAGCGGGATTCGCGCATGGGTACCAGACGGTCTCCGACGTGAGCGTCGTGATGTACAAGTGCTCCGATTTCTACTCTCCTGATGACGAACGTGCGGTCCGCTGGGATGACGACGACCTGGCGATACCATGGCCGGTCCGCGACGCGGTCGTGTCACCGCGCGATGCTGGTGCTCGGTGCCTTCGCGACTTGCTGCCCGAGTGGCTTCCATCGATCGACAGCTGATGGACGGAGCTGACCTGAACGGCCCGAGCGCTCGACTTGGCCGTGCCTTGCTCGTGTTCGGCGGTTCCGGTCAGGTCGGCCGCCAGTTGCGGCTCGCGCTTGCGCCGCTCGGATCAGTGATCGCACCGACGCGTGCCGAGGCGGACCTCACAGACGCCGACTCGCTGCGAGCAATCATCGAGCGTGTGCGGCCGCTCGTGATCGTGAACGCGGCCGCCGTGACGAACGTCGATCAGGCAGAGCGCGATCCGGCGCTGGCGAACGCGGTGAATGCGATCGCGCCGGGTATCATGGCAGAAGCGGCGCGCCGCGTTGGAGCACTCATGGTCCACTACTCGACGGACTACGTGTTCGATGGGGCAAGGCGGGTTCCCTACGACGAGGAGGCGCAACCGAACCCGATCAACAGTTACGGTCGGAGCAAGCTTGCCGGCGAGCGCGGCGTTGCCAGCGCCGACGCTCCGCACCTCATCATTCGAACCAGCTGGGTGTACTCGGTGACCGGTGCCGGGTTCGTGGCGTCACTCCTTCGGGACCTTCCCGGAAAGCCGACTGTGAGGATCGTCGCGGACCAGGTAGGTTCACCCACGTGGAGTCGGTCGCTGGCCATTGCCACGGCTGCTCTCGTTCGCACCGCCGTCCGGGCTGACGAAGTCGTGCTGAACCCCGCCGACTGGGGTATCTATCATCTTGGTGGCAGTGGGGAAGGGAGTCGTGTCGAGATCGCCGAAGTGGTAATCGATGCACTCGGCCGCCGTCTCATCGGTGAGCGGCCGAAGATAGTTCCGATTTCGGCGGCAACGTTCGGCGCTCTCGCCCCGCGACCGCATTACTCTGCGTTGTCTAACCTTCGTGCCAGCAAGCGGTTCGGCATAACGCTCCAGCCGTGGCGGGCCGATCTGCACCGCATGGTCACTGAGGGGTATCGGCAGCCGGAGCGGTTCTTGCTCGACTCGTAGCGTGACTTTGTTGAATAATCCCGACTACTCCATCGTCATTCCGACCTACCGGCGGCGCGATTCACTCTCCCGTTGCCTCGAGGCGATCGAAGCGCTTCGGTTCCCACGAGACCGCTTCGAGGTTGTGGTCGTCGACGACGGAAGTCCGAGTCCACCAGCCGACCTCGTCGACTCCCTTGGCGGATCGCTCCAGGCACGCCTCGTGACGACGCCCCACGCTGGCCCGGCGACGGCGCGCAACGTTGGCGCCAGGCTAGCGCGGGGTCGCTACCTCGTCTTCACCGACGACGACTGCATGCCTAGCGAGGACTGGCTATCGTCCATCGATCGGTGGACGTCCTCGACGCCAGAGGCATGCGCGATCGGTGGCCACATCGTGAACGTGCTCACCGACAACGTGTACGCCGCCGCGAGTCAGGGCATCATCGACTACCTCTACGAGTATTTCGGTGACCACTCGGCGACTCGGCGGTTCTTCACCAGCAACAATCTCGTAGTGCCTCGCGAGGATTTCCTGAGACTCGGCGGGTTCAACGAGACGTTTGCGCTTGCCGCGGCGGAAGACCGGGACTTCTGCGAGCGCTGGCTCGGTACCGGAAAGCAGCTGCAGTACGCGTCCGACGTGGTGGTGAGTCACGCGCACGTCCTGGATCTGGTGCGGTTCAATCGGCAACACTTCAACTACGGCCGTGGCGCGTTCGACCTGCATTGCTCGCGCGCTCAGCGAGGACAGGGCGCGGTCAAGATCGAGCCCGTACGGTTCTATGCCGGTCTCATCGCGTATCCACTGCGAGAGTCGCGAAGCTGGCGGGCCGCGTGCCTCACCCTCCTGCACCTCTGGTCGCAGGTCGCGTACCTCTCCGGTTATTTCTTCGAGCGCGTCCGCCAGGGCTGGGCTATCGACGCCACGAGGCCAGCGCCCAGGTCGGGGGACAGTTCAGGCACGCCGACGCGGACCGATAGCGGCTCGGTGCGGCGCATCGCCTAACGCGACAGGCGGGCTCGCCGGGCTAGTGAACGCCGACGCAGAGCGCCGCCGACGCTCCCGTCGCGCTACATCCAGAGACGCGCTCAGCGCGACGCGGATCGCCACCGCTCCACGCATAACGCGGCGTGGCCGGTCGCCTCGATGCGCCGCTGTTGGTCCACCGGGCACGTGAGCCGCGCACGTCGATGTGCGTGAACGGACCGCTCGGTCCCATACCGGCGTAGAGTCCCAGCCCCCCCACGAGCTCGGGATACATTCGCTCCACCCGCTCGACCGCATTGAGAATCACTTCCGTATCCTGGAAGTCCACGCGGCCGTCGTGATTGAGGTCGTCCATCCGCCCATCGTGGTCGTTGTCGATGATGATGTCCGACGCATCGCCGAACTGGTGACGACTCGCTCGGGCAGCGCCTTCCGCCACGAGCGCCGCGTTGTAGTACGGGGCGCGGAACCCGCTCAGCACACGCACGTTCTGAGTGGGTGTGCCCCGCGCCTGGAGCGTCTGGAGCACGAGCTCCAGCTTGTCCAGCAACGCTTCCCGAAGCACGACGTATTTCGGCCAGACATCGTCCTGGTCGTGTGTCAGGAAGTCGCGGAGCCGGAAATGCTCGGACACGCGGGTCAGTTGATTGGCGGGCGTGATTTCGATGAACCCGGTCGGATTCTCGTAGTTCGCGGCGACGACCGAGCGCTCGGCTGGCCACCAGCCCATGTGATACGGCCCGACATACGCTCCTCGCTTCTCGCGCCATGGGAGCAGCGTGATGAAGGAGAACGCCTGCGGGTCGTCGACCGTGGCCATCCCCAGCACTGACGGTCTCGCGAGGGCTTTCGCGCCAAACACGTCCTTGAGGCCGTCGATCCGGTCGGCATCCAGGCCGCGAAGCATCTTCACTCGGACTTTACCGCTGCGACCAAACAGGGAGTCATCGAGCACGATCACGTGGTCTCGTGGGACGGCCACGGGAACGTTGACCAGCTCGGCGGGCGGCGGCGGCGGGTCCTTGAAGAGCGACCGAACGCGGCCACGAACCTCTTTGCCGGCCACGACTTTCGTGACCAGAATCACGAGGATCGGGACCCCGAAAGCCAAGAGCGCGCGCCGGAGTCCCGGCACGCGCATCGCAGAAGAGAGATCCATTGAACAGAAGACGGCAGGCGAGAATCGATGGTAACTCTAGCAAAACCAAAGCGATCCGCATCACCAAAAGGCCGCATCCTGGGCACTCGTGTCCCTGCGCTATTCCCGGCGAAGGGACCGGTCGGCGCCCTCGTCTACGGCGAGGCACCGGGGCCTAACGGCGCCGACAAATCGGGGATCCCGTTCTTTGGCGATCGTGCGGGCCGGCCACTCTACGAAGCGCTCGAAGAGGAAGCTCGATGTCGATTCACGCGACCCATCGACGACGTCCGTTGGGATGGCGCGGCGCTGCGCGCGGCCGAAATCCGGCCGATCGTCTCCGACGCTGCTCTTTCGAACGCGTATCAGATCTGTCCAACTGACGACGGCGAGCACTTTCGCGCGCCGAGCAAGGCGGAGCTGAGCAGCCCTGAGAACGTGAAACGAGTGAGGTCGGAGCTCGCGAAAGCGCGAAAGCGCGGGCTTCATACCGTGATTGTGCTCGGGCGCACCGCGGACTGGCTGCTCGGCACGCATCTCGGACTCAGGGACGACGCCTCCATCGCATACCACCAGATTACGCACCCATCGCCGCTTGGCCTCATGGGTATGGCCAAGCGGGCCGGGAAGGGCGTGCGCGTTTCGGCGATGAAGGAGCAGTGGCAGAAGGATTTCCGGCGAATGCTGCGGAGCAGGCCCTGAGGGCGTCGTGTCGTCCGCGGCGGTCACGCGTCCTAGAAACGTGCACTCACCGCTTGGAATCCCGGCACAGGCCAACTTCACCAGACCACCGCGCATCGAGCCTGGTGTACACACCGCCGAGCGCCTTTGGGACGCGCTCGCGATGCTGCTGATCGTGGCCGGCACGACGCTGTTCCTCATGGCGCGGAACGGGCTGGCATCACTCGCGAGCGGGCCCCGCCAGCTGCCGGCCGGCGTGCAGTCGTTCGTGCAGCGGGCCGACTATTTCAGCGCACAATCATCGCTCGGCCTCGGCCTGATCGGACTCGGCATCGCCGTGGGGCTGGCGGCGTCCATCCGCCACGCACTCAGGCGGCGAGCGCCGCGCGGCACACCCGCCGCCTAACGAAGGTCCGTTGCGCATGCGGTCTCGCGTGACGCGAGCCGCTCCCAACTTTGCCCTACCGACTGCCGCGCAGGTACGAGTCGGTTTTGTCGATCCAGTCCTGGCGTGGTGGGCTGAACACGTCCACGTCCAGCGTGTCCTCCAGCGCCTCGGCCTGATGCCAGACGTGTGACGGGATGTACAGGACCTCCCCCGCCCGCACGTCCACGATCTCCTTCCCATCATCCCCGATCGAGAATCGGAGCGCACCCTCGAGGATGTAGGTCAGCTGCTCATTCTCGTGATTGTGCTTCGGGACAATGCATCCCTTCTTCAAATACACGTGGGCGAGCATCATGCGGTCGCCCGTGATGAGCTTGCGGCCCAGGAGCGGCGATAGCGTTTCCTCGGGGAGATCGGACCAGCGGTAGAAGCTGACGGAGGGCATCGGGTCTCGGCGTTAGGGCAGAGGGGACGGACGTGTTGCGCTGTCTGAAACGGACGCGAGTCAGCGCGTCTGCGGACGGACGATGCGCTTGTAGCTCGCCGGGTTCCAGGCCGGGCGCTGCGCCGCATTGCCGACTTCCTGGGTGGTCAGATAGACCAGCCGCACGATGCGCGACTCCTTCTCGGCATCGATGCGGTCGGGCTCGTCGTTAGGTCCGTGATAGTCCGGGTGCGTTCCGTTGAAGAAGAACAGGATCGGAACGCCCTTTCGCGCAAAGTTGTAGTGGTCCGAGCGGAAGTAGAAGTTCTCCTCGGGCCAGATGTCATCGATCGCCTTCATCCGGAGCTCGGGGTGCGCCTTGGTCACACGATCGACCGTAGCCCCCAGGTCCGAGTGCTCCTTGCCGATCACGACGATCGTGTCCTTCCAGTTGCGGCCGATCATGTCGATGTTGAGATCCGCGACGATCTGCGCGATCGGCACGGGCGAATGCTCGCTGAACCAGCCGCTGCCCCACAACCCGTGCTCCTCGCCACTCACGGTGAGGAAGAGCACGGATCGCTTCGGCCGCGCACCCGGGGTGCTCAACGCCTCGGCCAGCTCGATCACGCCGGTTGTGCCCGACGCGTCGTCGTCCGCGCCGTTGTAGATCGAGTCGCCATTGACCGGCGCGCCGACCCCAACGTGATCCATGTGCGCCGAGAGCACGATGAACTCGTCCTTGAGTACCGGGTCGGAGCCTTCCAGGATCCCCACGACGTTAGGCGCCGTTCGCACACGAGTGCCGGGTTTTCGATCGGGCGACCCGCCGGGAATCGGGTACCGTTGAATGAACGTGCCGCTATCGCCACCGGGCTTGAGACCGAAGGACCGGAACTCGTAGGCGATGTAGCGCGCTGTCGCTTCCAGGCCGGGGCTTGGCGTGTCGCGCCCGCGCATCGAGTCATCAGCGATGATACCGATGCGCCGCTTCACATCCGCCGCCGTGATCGTCTCGAGTCCTCGTCGCACGGCGGGTGACAACGCGCGTGATTGCGCGCCCAGCGTCAGGGCGGGGATGACGGACAGCAACGCAATGATGGGTGTGCGCATGAGCGACAACGAAGGGTCAAGGAGTGCCACCACGGCACTGCGCTGGAAGATACGCGATGCGTCAGCGCAGCAACGACTAGACCCCGACCTCGATCGCTTCGGCGATCGTCATTCGAAGCGGAGCACCGACGGGCAGGCAGGTCTCGTACTTCGCGGTCGCCGCGGCAGCCGCCGCGCCAGCCGCCGCCCCCGCGGCCGCGCCGATGACCGTCCCCTTCGTCCCACCTCCTGCGACGCGCCCCACGATCGCGCCGAGGATCGCGCCGGCTACCACCTTCTTCTTGTCGGCTGACTTGGTCTCCACCCGATTCCTCTCGACCGGCCCGGTTGCCACGATATCGGCAGTGACCGGTCGCGTTTTGTCGTTCGCGGTGATCGACTTCACCCGGAAGGTGATCGTCGACGAATCAGGTGTGCCGCCTGCCGCCACCGTCGCGACCTCGATGACGACCGCTGAACCAGCCGGGAAAACGGCGCCGTTCGTGGCCGTCACGGCCTCGGTCGTGTGAGCGACGAGCTTGTCTCCTGGTCGGTTGGCATCCGAGCAGGCGCGAGAATCCAGTGTAAGACCAACGGTTGTGCCCGCGGGAATGACACCGCGCGGCCCGGAAGCCGATACCGCCGCAGAGGCCGTGTCTTCGACGACCGGAGTCGGCGCGGGCGGCGCCGACGGTGGCACTTCGCGCACAGGAGTTGGCGGCTGCGTCGTCGGCTTCGGTGGTTTCCGCTCAACCTTCGGTTTGGGCAGCGGGGCTTCGGAGGTAGGCGGTACCGAGTCCGGTAAATCGCGCAGCTCGGGCGTGGGTGCCGTCACCGCACTCGCCAGCGTGATGTCACGTGCGAGGGACGAGTCCGCCGCCGCGACATCAACCTTCGAGTCGCGGCAAGCGGTGGTCATGAACGCCGCGGTGGCAACGGCCAACGCGGACCATCGAGCGGTACGATGCACTGTTCGTCTCACGGAGTCGATTTGGTCCGATCGGTGTCTGACCCCAATTTCATCGTTTTGTTGCGAGCATGCCGGTCTAGTGCTGAAGTTATGCGATGGGTGCCAAACGAGTCGATTGGCACCCATCGCTTTTCGGTGGCTCCTTTTCTCCGTGTTCCCGTTGCCCACTCCGCCGACCATTCCACGTGGCGCGCGACGCGCGATCGCCCATCTCACGCGTGCCGATCCGGTGCTCGGTGAGGTCATTCGCCAGGTGGGCCCTTTCCGTCTGTCACCCCGAGCGGAAGGGACCCATTTCGACGCGGTGTGTCGCTCGATCATCTACCAACAGCTCTCGGGCAAGGCCGCGGCGACGATCCACGGCCGCGTTTTGGCGCTCTATGGCGGACGTTCGCCGCTGCCCAGCGAGCTCGCGGCGACCGCTGAAGAGCAGCTGCGCGCCGTCGGACTGTCGCGGCAGAAGTTGTCGTATCTCAAGGATCTCGCGTCACGCGTGGCGACCAGCGAGCTTCCAATCGAGACGTTGCACGACCTTGACGACGACGAGGTGATTGGAACGCTCGTGCGCATCAAGGGCGTTGGTCGCTGGACAGCGCAGATGTTCCTGATGTTCCGGTTGGGCCGACCCGACGTGCTGCCCGAGCTCGATCTCGGTATCCAGAAAGCAATCCAACGTGCCTATCGCCTACGCAAGCGTCCGTTGCCCGAGCGCGTGCTCAAGATCGGCGCGGCGTGGGCCCCGTATCGGACGGTAGCCTCCTGGTACCTCTGGCGAAGTCTCGAGCTCGCGGAGTAACGAACGTCGTGATCACCGTCGCGATTGCCGGCGCATCCGGCTTTCTGGGCAGCGCGTTCGCTCGGCACCTAACGGGGCAGGGGCACGAGGTCCGGCGCATCGGTCGGCGGACGAGCCGTGGCGTCGACTTCCACTGGGACCTCGCTGCTGGAACGCTGGATCCCGCGGCGCTGGACGGCGCCGACGCGGTGATCAATTTCGCCGGTGCAACGGTCGCCCAGCGCTGGACGCACGAGCACAAGACGGCGATCCTCGCGAGCCGCGTGCGGAGCACGGACCTCCTGGCGAGGACCATGGTCGCGGTACGGTCTCCGCCCCGCGTATTCCTGGCGACATCGGCCGTCGGCATCTACGGCGCACGTGGCGATGAGGTGCTCGACGAGGCGAGTGCACCGGGACAGGGGTTCCTTGCCGATGTCGTTCGGCAGTGGGAGCTCGCTGCCGCGCCGGCGCGTGATGCGGGCGTGCGTGTCGTTCACCCCCGCATGGGGCTCGTTCTGCATCCGGATGGCGGCGTGCTCGCGAAGCTCATTCCCGTATTCAACGTCGGCGGCGGCGGAAAGATCGGGAATGGTGGGCAGTGGATGAGTTGGATCGGGCGGCACGACGCGATGCGCGCGCTGGAGCTTCTGATGGTCGCGGATGGCATGCACGGCATCGTAAATGTCTGCGGCCCGAATCCGGTGACGAACGCGCAGTTCTCGCACACGTTAGGCGATGTGCTGCACCGTCCCGCTCTCGCGACGGTGCCGGAGTTCGCCATCAAGCTCATGTTCGGTGAGATGGGCGAGGAAACCCTGCTCTCGGGTCAGCGCGTCAATCCCAAGTGCTTGTTGGACGCCGGGTTCGAGTTCGAGTTCCCCGAGCTCGGACCGGCGCTGCGACGCGAGCTCGGCAAGTAGGCCAACGCGCAGAGCGGTTGCTAACCCTGTGCCGGCACAGCGTTTGGCGCATGCCGAAACGGAGGTTCGGCACTCCTCGTATACTTAGAGCGTGAGCGCTTATCGACTGGGAGTGACGCGGCGACCGCATTGTGCGGTCCGGCTCACTCCCTTTATTTCGAGGCGCTCTCAACTCCAATCATGGACCCCTACACGTTCAGTCTGACGCTCGGCGGTGTTGGCCTCGGCGTTATGGCTTTGAGCGGTTTTGCGCAGGCGGTACATGTGGGTCACGGCCACGCCGCGCACGGACACGGCCCCGCCCACGACAGCCATGCCGGAGACGGGCACACGACTCACGTGCCGCCGGGTGGAGCACGTCACACAGGCGTGCGCGGCGCGTCGGGTACGTCGCGACTGCTCGCACTCCTCCAGCCCCGCGTCGCGTTCAGTGTGCTCGTGGGGATCGGCGCGTCGGGGCTCCTGCTTCGCCCATACCTTCCAGAACCCGGGCTGCTGATCGCGTCGTTAGGTGCCGGCCTGCTCTTCGAGTGGGGGCTGGTCGCCCCGCTGTGGCGATTCCTGTTCCGCTTCGCGTCGGCACCCGCGCAGACGCTCGAGAGCGTCGTGAGCGATGAGGCTCGCGCCGTCACGAGCTTCGACGCGAACGGCAACGGTCTCGTCGCGGTGGAGCTCGACGGGCAAGTCGTCCAGTTGCTGGCGACGCTGAACACGACGGAACGCGCGGCAGCGCGGAAGGTGCGAGCCGGTGACCGGCTCCGCATCGAGGCGGTCGACGATACTCGCAATCGTTGCACGGTCACGTATCTCGGCGCGTGAGCGCGCCGGGCGCGTCGGAGACCTCGAGTCACCGTCCGCCCAGAGCGCTTCGACGCGGCGCCGGGCGATCACCATAGCTGAGCCTCTACCATGACAAGCCTCTACCTGATAGCCGCAATCCTGATCGGTGTCTTCATAGTCATCCCGGGCATCGTCGCTTCGTTCCTGCGGAACGTCGAGGCAGGCACGATCCGCATTGTGAGCTGGCTCGCGGGTGGCTCCGTCATCTATCGCGGTCCTGGCAAGTCGAAGGAAATTCCACTCCTCACGACGGGGACGACGATCTCGAGCAAGGTCATCAACGTCGACCTCGACATCACGGACCAGACGGCCGACATCGACGACAGCGGCACGCCGCGTCCGATCAAGGTGCGCGTGCTCGCGAGCGCGATCGTGTCGGTGGGCGATAGCGACGCGATGATCAAGACGGCCGCCAACCGCTTCTTCTCGAAGAGCGACGCGGACCAGGTCAACACGCTCACCGATCTCCTTTCGAGCTCGGGGCGCCGAGCCATCAACCTGCTCACGCACGATCAGCTGTACTCGGCGCGGTCGGCGCCGACGCCACGTGCGCTGCTCGAGGGCGGTGCGTCGACGGCGCTCGTGCCCGCCGACCGCGGCGCGAACCTGCCGGTGCACGCCGACGTGGTCGAGGATGAGGACGACCCGCTCGCGGTGATCATCCGCAAGGCGTGCTCGCGCGAGCTCACCGACCTCGGTCTCGTGTTCAATTCGCTGAACATCAAGGTCGTGCAGAGCGAGGTGGCCGAAGCGCGCCGCCGTCAGAGTGCGGTTGAGGCGCAGGCGAATGCGGAGATCGCGACGGCGCAGCAGACACGCCGCGCGCGTGAGGCGCAGCTCGACGCCGAGCGCGCAATCTCGGACAAGCAGCGCGAGCTCGAACAGACTCGCGCGTCCAACGCGGCGCTGATCGCGCAGGCCGAGGCGAAGAAGCAGGACGCGCTCGCGTTGCAGCGCGCGTCAGAGCTTGACGCCACGCAGATCGCGCAGGCCAACGCCGACGCCGCGCGCGTCAGAATCGAAGCGCTCGCGGCGGCGGAGGCCGAGGCGATCCGCATTCGCACGATTGCCGATGCGACTGCGGAGAGCATTCGGAAGGTGAACGAGGCGATCGCGGCTGGGGGCGAGAGCTATTTCCGCTACAAGCAGATCGAGCTGTTGCCGCAGCTGGGTCCGGCGATCGCGGATGCGCTGGCGCAGGCGAAGCTGGTCACGATCGCGAGCGGTGGTGAAAGCGCGGCGGAGACGACGACGAGCAGCATTACCGGCGTGATCCAGACCGTGCTGGCTGCGCAACTCGTGGCGAAGGCGGGCGTGCTGGATAGCAACGGCGTTTCGGAAGCGGTTCCACCCACATCCAAACGATGAACGCGATCATCATCGAGGGCGTGCTGTTCGTTGGGCTGTTGTGCGTGGCGGTGGCGCTCGTGGTGTTCGTCGTGCGGTACTACACGGCCGCCGGACGGACACTTGAGCAGACCCGCAACCGCAAGCAGATCGACCGCGTGGTGAACCTAACGTGTGACGTTCACGGCCCGCACGACGAGCGGCAGATGGTTCGCCTCGAATCGGGCGAGCTGATGTGTCCTGAGTGCTACCGTGAGGCGATCGATGGTCGCGCGTGACATCGCGGCATCAGGTACAGCAGCAGAAACAGTGTGTCATGTGATGGCGTAGTACACCTAACGGCTCGGACGCCGCGTCCGCGGGAGGTCCGGAGTCGTCACCCAGGAGATGCGGCCGCCGGCCTCGTTAGGCCGACAGCCAGTCAAGGAGACAACGGTGGAGAGCTCCCTCGGCGAACGCCTTGGCGCGATTCGCGGTGGAATGCGCGGTGATCGTTCGACCAGTGTCGGCGCCAAAATTGGCCGGCTGATATTTCTGGCGGCCGGACTCATCCTGCTGCTCGTGCTCCTGCCCTCGACGGTCACCTACATCAATCCCGGACACGTCGGCATTCTGATTCACCGCGCCGGCGGCGGGGTGGACCCGAAGCCGATGGGGCCTGGCCTGCATCCGAGAAACCCGCTCCTCAGCCAGATCGAGGAGTATCCCGTGTTCATGCAAACGCTCGTGCTGACTCGCGGGAGCACGGAAGGCTCGCGGAGCAACGACGAGATCAACGTCAACAGCGTGGAAGGTCAGCCGATCTCGCTCGATGTCTCCATGTCGTTCGAGCTCGACCCAACGCGCGTGCCGGCGCTCTATCAGACCTTCCGCACGGACATCGAGACGATCCAGCACGGATATGTGAAGCAGTCGATTCGTCAGGCACTGCAGGAGGTCGTGGGGACCGAGCCGATCGCCGACGTCATCGGCCCCAAGAAGGCCGAGGTCGTGAACAAGACGCAGGCCAGGATCTCGGAGCGGCTGGCGCCCTACGGGATCATCGTCAAGCAGTTCACGATCAACGAGCTTCGGGCGCCACCAGCGGTGATCGACGCGATCAATACGAAGAACGTCATGCAGCAGCAGGCGCTCACCGCGCAGAACGAGCTGCAGAAAAATCAGTTCCAGGCACAGGGCGACTCGATCAAGGCGGCCGGACGCGCGAAGGCGATCCTCGCAGAGGCCGAGGCGCAAGCGAAGGCGAACCGTCTGCTCTCGGAGAGCCTCACGCCGACGCTCGTGCAGTACGAGATGGCCAAGCGCTGGAACGGGCAGATGCCGCAGGTCTCCGGCAGCGCGATGCCGATGATTCAGCTGCCGGGTGCCGCGAAGCCGTAGTGGCTGGTTAGGCGGCCTCTCCTCTGGGCGAGCACGACGACGTGCTCGCCCGAGTTGGGTCAGGCTTCAGTCGTCATCTCGCCTACGGCACTCGCGTCCGACTGTGGTTGCCGCGTCTTGGGCGCGGACTTCGTGAGGAGGCGTCTCAGCAATGGTGGCGCCATGAAGGTGGTCACGAGAACCATGAGCATGAGCGCGCTGTACTCGCCCGCGTTCAATACGCCGGCGGCAAGACCGGTCTGCGCGAAGATCAGCCCGACCTCGCCGCGCGGGATCATGCCAACGCCGATGAGCGTCTTGCGAGCCCGCACCCACACGGGGGCCCAGCCAGCCGCAAACTTGCCGACGATGGCCACTGCGGTGAGGGCGACGCCGACGATCACGACCTCTCGAGACCCGAACGTGCGTACGTCCACGGCGGCACCGACCGCGACGAAGAAGATCGGCACGAACACGTTCGCGAGCCGGACGACACCGCGCTCGATGGCGTGGGCATGCTCGGAGGGCGCGAGTACGAGCCCCGCCGCGAACGCGCCGACGATTAGCGCCGAGCCGACACGGGAGGCAAGCACCCCGAGCACGAACGCGAGCGCGAGTGCCATGGTCGCCAACGTGTGTTCCTTGCTCGTTCGTGCGATGAGCCCGAACAGCCACGGCACGATCAAACGCCCGACGAGAACCGCCGCGACAAGGAAGCCGAAGGCGACCGCTGTAGCTCGGACGACGCCTCCAACGCTTGGGGCGTTGCCGGCGACGAGATCGCTCACGATCGCGAGAATCACCAGGCCGATCACGTCATCAATGACAGCCGCGCCGAGCACGATCTGACCTTCGGGACTCTTGAGCTGACCGAGATCCGAGAACACGCGAGCCGTGATCCCGACCGAGGTTGCGGTGAGTGCTGCACCCGCGACGACCGCCGGAAGCACGGCGAGACCGAGCGCGTGGGACACGGCGTAGCCGAGTACGAACGGCAGAAGCACGCCGACGATGGCCACCGTGAACGCGGCGCCCCCGACGCTGAGGAGGCGCTTGAGGTCCGTCTCGAGACCGATGCCGAACAGCAGCAGCACCACACCGATCTCCGCGATCAGATGCAGTGATGGCAGCGTCGGATCGACGAATCCAACGACGGAAGGCCCAAGCAACACGCCGGCGACCAGCTCGCCGATCACCGCGGGCTGGCCAATGCGTTCGGCGAGCTCGCCCAGGATCTTGGCCGAGGTGAGGATGACCGCGAGCAGCAGCAGGAATCGCTCGACCGAGATGCCGGCATCGGGCGCAGCAACGGCGAGCAGGGCAGGGAGAAGCGGCTGCGTGACGGACACGTCTCTCCTTTCGGCGAATGCTTGTCGAGCGAATGGTAGTTTGCGGTGAGCAATCCCGGCAGCACGCCCGGCTGGGGCGGCGCGTGCGCCCGTTAGCTTTCGGCGAGCGATCGGGTCGCATTGGTTCGCGGCCCTAACGCGTCACTCGAGATACGGAGCCGAGCCATGCCACAAGTTCCCTTCGATGCACTCCCGAGCGACGCCCGGGTCTGGGTGTTTGGCGCTGCGAACGAGCTGACGCATCCGGCGTCGGAACGCCTGCTCGATACCGTTGATGCGTTTCTTGGCCAGTGGAACGCGCACGGTTCGCCGCTCACGTGCGGACGTGAGTGGCGGGACGGCAGGTTCCTGGCGATCGGGGTCGACCAGTCGGCGGCCGGTGCGTCGGGGTGTTCGATCGATGGACTGTTTCGATCGCTCGCGAGACTCGAGCCGGAGCTCGGGACGAGTTTGCTGGGCGGTGGCCGCGTTTACTATCGGGATCGCGGGGGCCGGGTGAACGCGGCAACGCGGAAGACGTTCGGCGAGCTGGCACGAGAGGGTCGCATCGGGCCGGATACACCGACGTTCGACACGTCCGTCACCACGGCATCAGCGTGGCGGGAGCAGTTCGAGCGTCCGGTTCGGGAGTCGTGGCACGCGCAGCTGATCGGTTTGTGAAATTCGACTCTGACCCCAATCTCAAGCGAGCCAGCGATCGAGATGCGCAGCGACGAAGTCGTCGTCCGTGAGGTCGGGGTAGCACCGAATTACGCGATCGATCTCCTCCGACTGGCCGGGTGACAGCTGCTCGTGAGGATCGAGGCACCAGGTGCCCTGCATCAACCCCTGACGCCGCAGGACCTCGTGAATACCGGCAATGCATCCGGCGAATGCGTTCCGGACGTCGAACACGGCGGCGTTGGCGTCGGTGAGCGCCGCACCGATGCGGAGCAGGTCCGCGGGCACCACGTCCGACTCGCTCGCGGCTCGTGCCTGGTCGAGCAGCTCGACGGCTCGCCGCGTCCAGACCGCCCACTGGCCGAGCAAGCCGCCGATGATTCGGCGTGGGGCGCCACCCGCGCCAAACGGGAACGGCGTAACGAGGTCGCCCAGGATGTTGTCGTCATTGCCCGTATACAGCGCGATGTCGTGGCGGCCCGACGCTCCGATCGCGCGCACGACGTCGATGGTTCGATAGCGATCGAAGGGCGCGATCTTCACCGCGACGACGTTGGGGATCTCCGCGAGCTCGCGCCAGAACGAGTAGTCGAGCGGTATGCCACCGACCGCTGGCTGGAGATAAAACCCCATGAGCGGGATGACATCGGCGACCGCTCGGCAGTGCGCGATGAGGTCGTGGTTCGATCCGCCGCGCATCGCCGCGAGGCTGATCAGCCCCGCGTCGTAGCCTAACGACTTTGCCAGCGCCGCTTCGCTCACCGCCTGCGTCGTGTCACCGCAGACGCCTGCGACGAGGGCGAACGGTTGCGTCGTCGACACCGCGGGCGCACCAAGGCGAGGCAACGACGCGCGCGCCGTCTCGGCTGCGAGCTCGAGGACGGGCCGAAACAGGCCGTGCTGCGCATCCCGGATGGCGAACTGCGTCGTGTGCACGCCAACTGCGACGCCGCCGGCGCCGGCCGCGATGTAGTAACGCGTCAGTGCGCGCTGGTGCCGCTCGTCGAGCTTCCGCGCCGAGGTCAACGCGAGCGGATGCGCGGGAATGACGCAGCCCGACCGAATCGCGCGAACGCCCGCGCTGCCGTGCATGTGCGTCTCAGAACCGACCATCGCGAACCTCGAATTTTGTCGGTTTGCCGAGGCGTGTCCCGCCACGCGCAACCCAACTGGCGACCCACTTGATCAAAAGGTCGGTCGACACGGTCGGTCGGCCGAAGAGCGATTGCGCGAACGTCGTGTCGCTCAGCAGCGCGTCGGGCGCTTCCGCGCCCTCGAATGCAGGCGTGGCGCCTAACAACTCGCCGAGTCGCCGCGCGGCGGCACGGACCGAAAGTCGATCCGCCCCCGTGATGTTGATCGCGATCGATGGTGATGCGGCGATCGTCAGAGCGCGGATGGCCTGCGCATTCGCGTCACCCTGCCAGATGACGTTCACCCAGCCCATGTCCACGCGTACCGGCTGCCCTGACAGCACGCGGTGTGCGATGTCGACGAGCACGCCATACCGGAGGTCCACCGCGTAGTTGAGCCGAATGATCGCCATCGCCGTTCCGCGCGTGCGTGACAGGTGCTCGAGGACACGCTCTCGTCCGACGCACGAGTTCGCATATTCTCCGATGGGCGTCAACGAGTCGCCTTCGCGTGACCCATCGCCCGTCGCGGGCGTGAGCGGATAAACGTTGCCGGTCGAAAACGCGACGATTCGCGACGCTGCGTAACGCTCCGCGACCATCGCCGGAATGAGCGTGTTCACCGCCCAGGTCAGAGACGGCAGGTCTCGCGTACCGAACTTCTGCCCGGCCATGTAGATCACGTTCGCCGCGTCGGGCAACGCCGCGATCGCGGCGCGATCGGCCAGCTCGGCCCTCACCACGCGAATCCCGCCGCGCTCGAGCCGCTCCGCAACGTCTGGTGAGGAGAACCGCGAGACGGCGATCACGGAGCGCCCATCGCCGAGCGCATCGGCGCCACGGCGCAGCATCGTGGATAGGGAAGGCCCCATCTTGCCGCCCGCGCCGAGCACGATCACATCGCCCGGGGTCCGGCGAAGCGCGTCGATGACTTCCGACGACGGACGCGACAGAGCCTCCTCGAGCTCGTCGTCGTTGCGCGGCGGTGATTGATTCACGAGGACCAGTTCCTCCATGTGGCAAAGGATAGCACCGCAGTACGAAGGGGGTCAGTCACCGAGTGACCGACCCCCTTCGTGCCACGGTTTGGCAATTCGATGGCGTTCTCGACCTGCCCGCCTGGCGCTACCGGGTCACGGTGATAACAGAGCGTGGTGGCGCGAGGTCGTTAGGCTCGGCTGCCGTGCCGAGCGGGTCGCGGACCCACTGCGTGTCATCCACGACGTACGCATAACTGTGGCGACCGGGCGCAAGCGCGAGCGTGACGGCCCACCGCCCGTCGCGGGAATCGCGCGTCATCTCGATCTGGCGAGGATCCCAGCCATTGAAGTCGCCGGTCAACGCGACGCGCGAGGCGGCCGGAGCGGTGAGCATGAACTGGACGATCCGAAGCGTGTCTCGAATGGCCGAAGCGACCGACGCGACACTATCGCCGATCACGACCGCGCGGCGACTGCGGGGGGCGCCAGTATCCACGCGATCCTGCATGCCGACCAGCACGACGAGTGCGATGCCGGCGGCAGTTGCCAGCGTGCTCGCGGACGCGGCCCGAGGCGCGTCGCCGCGCATCCGGCGAATGGTCGCAAGGGCGCGAGACCTGTTCGGCGTCAGCCGCGCCGGTTGCGCAACCACAGCCGGGAGCGGAGCCTCGCGAACCAGCTCCATCAGCTTGCGCTTCGACGCCGGATCGACCGCGACGGGCTCGCGAAGCGCGGTAATGAGCGGCGCGAGCGGGTCAGGTCCCGGCAAACGGTCAGACACGATTCACCCCCTGAAGGATCTCACGCAGTCGCTCGCACGACCGCTTCACACGCATCTTGAGCGCCGAGATGCCGGAGCCGGTGACCGCGGCCATTTCCTCGTAGCTCAGTCCCTCCACGTAGTGGAGCAGGAACGCCTCCCGTTGATCTCGCCCCAACTGGTCGAGCGCCCTCGCCATCTCCTCCCGGAGCGCCGCCCGTTCTTCCGGGTGCGCCTGCGCCGTCTCGGGGAGCGCGACGTCGGTCTGGTCCGGGAACATTTTCTCGCGCCGACGCCCGATGGCGCTCACGGTGCGGGCGCGGTTCACAAGTATTCGGAGGAGCCACGCGCCGAAGCGCTCGCGCTCCTCGTAGCGCCCGAGCGCGCGGTAGGCGCGCAGGAAGGTGTCCTGCACGACCTCCTCGGCGTCCTCGCGATTACCGACGAGGTGGATGGCGAAGCGGACGTAGTGATCGAAGTAGCGCTCGACCAGGATCGAGAACGCTTCGACCTCTCCGTTCAGCACTCGTTTGACTACGGCCGCGTCGGATTC